>ERZ809074.2122-NODE-2122-length-22871-cov-5.365664_pt1 | contig 22871 bp, 14 predicted proteins | sample MGYA00520795_ERZ809074 | MGnify/ENA primary metagenome ERZ809074 (study PRJEB31570, sample SAMEA3212989) | Homo sapiens | biome: human-gut; feature: human gut; material: fecal | place: Sweden | collected 2011 ...
GGTGATCTTCCCCTGGGGCTTCACGGGCTTTCTGGCCTGGTCGTCGGTGGGCTCACCTGTCTCATAGTCCACGGGATAGCCCACGATGTAGCCGTAGTGGTCCTCGATGTTCAGGCTGGGCTTGTTGCCGCCGCCTCCACCGCCGCCGCTGCTGTTGGAAACCTCGTCCCAAACCAGCACAAAGGGAGAGAACTCCTTCGTCGCAAACTTCAGATACTGTTCCCCGTCCAGAGTGACGATCTCCAGCTTGTTATTGGCGGTGGTGTACTCCTCTACTTCGTACCCCTCCGTGCCAATCAGTTTCTCCGTTTCTTCGTCATACTGCCGGTCCAGCCCGGTGAAATGGACAATCTTAAAGTCATCGTTGCTGTCAGAGCCCTTGGGCAGTTTCCAGTAGACATCCACCGGCCGATCCGCGGTGACCCAGGCCCGGCCGTTGGTCTCATCCACCAGGTCCAAATACTGATAGATGTAGTGGTCGTCGGTCTCCGCCTGGTTATTCTCCACCAGATAGTCCTTCAGAATCCGCTGGCTTTCATTGGCCGCATCGCCTTCTGCGGTATCCCCCTGGGACAGCTCATCCGCCAGCAGATGAACGCTCTCTGCCTCCACTGTGACATGGGATTCGTTGACGACGTACTGGGTGTCCGCATCCGCAACCGCTGTGATGGTACAGCCCGTTGTCTCATCAATGGTTTTTGTGTTTTTCGTCACGTCATCGGTTGTGGTGGCAACCTTCGTTGTCACCTCCCCATTGGTGGTGCCGCGGACTGTGAGGGTCCCATTGCCCACCTTAACGGGTAAGGTTTCCGTATTATCCCCACCGTTTAACTTAACTTGTGCTTCCACCAAATCCTGCTCCAGCAGGCCGGGATAGATGGTCATGTCATACTGCTGATACAGCGTCCCCAGGTCCAGCGTGAAGTCATCGCTGAGTGTGGGAATGCCACCTTCTTCACCCTTGGGGGTAAACTGCACTCTGACCGGGATTTTCTCCCCGCCAACTACCGCCGGGTTCATACGGTAAACATAACGGTTCCGTGTTACGTCTCCAACCGTCGTCTCCTCGTAGCTGGTGCCGTCCTCGTCATCGTAGTACAGAGCAAGGGACCACTCTCGCGTCTGCTCCTCATCCGCATACGTGAAGGTTAAAATCTTAGACAGATCGGTTGCTCCCTCCTCGGTGGGATCATCTTGGATATTCAGTTGGTCGTTGAGCCAATCGGGCAGCGTGATATAGTAGCCGGGCTCAGGCAGGCCGTTGCTCTGATCACCCGTTTCCTCATCGTCTCCCGCCCGGGCTGCTCCAGATTGGTTGCCAACCACACTCTCGTACCCATCGCCGCCGGTGTACACAATGATGTCCGCGGGGGTGATGGTGACGGTCCGCTCGCTTTCGTCAATTTTGGTGGATTCCGTGTTGGTGCTCACCGTCGGGCCGTCCTGGCCAATCTGGACCGAAGCGGTGTTTTCCACGGTGGCTTCCGCGCCGGAGACTACTTTAACGGTCATGGTGACCTCACCGGTGTCGCCTGGTTGCACCTTGTTCAGCGTCCAGGTCACTATACCCGATTCTTTGTTTAATGCACCGTCATTGTCCGCCGATACAAATTCTGTTCCCGTGGGAACCTTGTCCGTGATGGTCACTGGTGCCTCTGTGTCCTCGGTGTTCTTGTAGGAGATGGTGTAGGTCAGCTGGTCGCCCACTTTGAGGCCGGTTTGCGGCACTTCCGTGGTGGCATCTCCGTCCTTCGGCTGATACTTTGTGACAGACTTTTCGGGGACGTAGGTCTCTGTCGTCGTGGTTTGTTTTGGATCATTGTTCCCCACCTTGACATCTGCCTGATTAACAATCGTGTTGTTTTCGTCGTCCTTCACCGCCGCTTCTGTCACCTTCACCCGGAAGGAAACTTCGCCGGTGGCGTTGGCGGCGGCATTGTCGATTGTCCAGGTCAGGGTTTTGGCAGTGTCGTCATAGTTCGCGCCCCCATCTGCCACACACTCGGTTCCCTCGGGAATGGTATCCGTCACAATCACCGTAGCCGCTGTCGCGTTTCCATTCTCATCCACCGCGTCGTTGACCCACTGGATGGTATAGGTCAGGATGTCGCCCACGCCGGCCACTTTGCCGTCGGGGTCAATCCCGTCAGGGTCCTCTGTTGTGCCTGTTGTGACCGACTTGGTGTTTCCTTTTTCCGCAACGGTGTTGGTGAATTGGAGCGTTGTCGCGCCGACTTCGGATACTGCGTCTCCCTTGTCATTGGTTGTCTGTGTCACGGTAACTTCCGGCTTAGCTAAGGTTCCATCCTCGTTCTCATCCACCTGCACCGTCACCGTGTACGCTGCCTGAGAGTAAGTAACATCTTCGATTACCCCAGCTGTCTCTTGGACAAGGAATTTGTAGGTTCCTTTCTCATAGAACGTAATACCCTCAAACGCACTTGTCTTTGCATTCATGATACTGTTGCTGCCTGTCAGAGTGGGGCCTCCCGAGATTGTCGTGGTCATAACATCATCGTCAACCTGCGCCCCATTCAAAACAACATTACCCTCTGCAATAGCTTTCTTTGTCTCATCATTGTTTGCCGCAAGTGTAAAAGAGAATGTATCCGTCGGTAGCCAGCCGCGCCCGGTGAGGGTCTTGTTCACGGTGAGCGCCGTGCTTCCGTCTCCACCCAAGGTAGCTTCCTTCTTGACGTTGCGGAAGGTCAGGGATGCATTCTCTTCAGTTACTGTCCCATCACCAGCATCCACAGACACGATTGCATTCAGGCCCTTGTCCTCATCATAGGTCACCGTGACTGTGACAACCTTTTCTTCCTCGTCATAGACCATGCCGGGTTCTTTGTCTTCCGGGACAACTTCCTGGAAGGAATACTTGTAGGTTCCTGCATCCTGCACATCGTAAGTAATGGTGCCGAAGAAGATATTGTTCGCAGTAGCCTCGGTGTTTTTTACTGTATTCCCTACCTCCAGGCTATTTTCGTCAATCACAGGCAGAGGCACCGTTGCGCCTTCGCTACCCACTTTTTCCGCCTTTGTCAGCGCAAAGGAGAACTGATCCTTTGCGAGTGTGTCCCCTGTCAACGTCTTTGTTCCTCGGATTATAACCCGTTGCGTGGCAGTATCATACGTGTTGACAAAAGTCATGGGGTTATTTTCATTATATTCGTATTTCGTTGTTGACCCTCCGGCTAACAGAGAATACATTATTTTTTCCACATTCAAGGAGCCAGTTCCAGTATCTTTTACCACAACCTGAACCTGGTAAGCCCTTGAATCAGAAGACATTCCCGGTATTTCAGAGTTTTTTTCTCTAATTTCATATTTATACGTGCCGGGCTTTGTATAAGTAATGTCTCCGAAGGAGGCGGTATGATTCGTTGTATCCTTGTCGATTACAATCTCTTTTCTATCCGGCATTGGTGCACCCTGGGTGACAGCAGTGATTGTAAACGTAAACGAATCGTTCTCTTGCCATTCGTAACTGGTTTCAGGCGCTTTCCCCTGAATCTCCTTTTTTACCTGCAGGGCAGTCGATCCCGTAAGGGATGCGGATTCAACTTCATATGTATTGGTGAATGCAGCCGTCTTCGTCCCATCTGCCGAAATAGTTCCCGTCGCAGCCCCCTCTGGCGCCGTCTGGGTAAATCCATCCCCCAGTTCCGTTTCCGTTACCGTATACGTGGTTCCCGCCGGGAGACCCTGAATGGTAATTGTCTGATCTGCTTGTAATGTTACCGTTGCTTGGCCATTGGTCACCGTCAACTCGCCAGTTTTTTCCTCTTGTGCACCCTTCTCGCTTGTTGTTTTGGTCTCATATGTACCACTTAACTCAGACCCAAACTGTACGCTGAATGTAAAATTCGTATCCGGGCTCGGAGTCAGTCCATCCCCTACTGTGACCGTTTTGGAAATAGCCAAACTCCCCGTTGCCACCGGGTCAATCAACGTGCCGTCAGTAATCTCCTTCGCAGTCACCTCGCCGTACGACACTGTAACGTCAATCGGCTCTACTGCTACGTATCCTTCTGGTGCTTCGGTCTCCGTCAAAGTATAGACATGGCCGGACGGGATATCTGTAAAGGAGATTTTGCCATCATTATCTGATGCAACTTTCTTTTGCCAATTCCCGTCGTCAACTTTCAGCGTAAACTCTGCTCCTTTTAGTGGTTGTTTTTCAGCATTTACCTTTGTAAATTCCAAGGAACCAACAAACCCCTTCACCTGAGGAACTGCAAGCTCTGTTTCATATAATTCAGGCTCAAGGTCTCCTTTCCCATCACGTACCATATAGGTTAGTTTTGTCGTTCCATTGGTATCATAGTTTTGGTTTTGACTAAAACCCTCTTTTAAATTGTTCAATGTAACAGAGTATGTTAATGTATAAGTATACCATGTAACATTGCCTATAGTTTCTTTCTCATATAGAGAATCATTCTTTAGGTCCCAAATTAAAGTATTCGTATCTGTATTATACTTGCGTGGATTACGAACTATGTTCTGGGTTTCATTTGTGACCCTTGTAATTCCTTCATTTAGGCCAAACTGAATATACTCTCCCATCGGGTCCGTTAAAATCCATGCCTTCGCTTGATTTACAATAATCTGTGCAATATTTTCTAACCCCAACGAGATATCATCATTCGATTGAAAATGCTGATCGGCAAAACTACCCAGCCAATTATCAATTGTTTGATCATTTACTTTCTTATTCTCTATGCTACCACTTTTATACGAAACTGTATAAAGTTTTGCTCCTTTCTCTCTGATTTGACCTGGAATATCGTCACTTTCCCCCAAGTCGTCCCACCCCTTAGTACAATAAATATCATGCCAGTCTAGGTGTTCCGCTGAGCTTCCTCCGCCTCTTGATCCTGTCATTTTCATCATACTGCTTGTTTCATTCCTATCGGTTACATGAAAGGTAGGAACACCATCTGTCATCAAAATGACATATTTATTTTGAATATCTTTAATTTTGTCATGGTTTAACAGATTATTCGCTAACCGCAATCCACCTTCGATATTGGTACCTTCATTACTGGTCTTTTCAATTCCAGTGACTGCCTGATTTACTTTCCACCTATCTGTAACCGCATTTGTCCAAAACAATTCAGTATCAGCATTACTACCAAACATAACAATTGCGATTTCTCGCCTTGCTGTAGCGCTAACATTTTCAGTTAATGTATCAACAAATCCATATACCGCTTTTTTTAAGTCTTTTATATTGTTATAGGTCATGCTGGATGATTGATCCAGCACCAAAACAACAGCTGCATCCTCAGAAACTACTTGCTCTTTAATTTCCTCACTGGTTTTAACCTGCAAGGTAATGTCAAATGTATTTTCTCCAGTCTGTTGTATTATTTTAGAATGCTTGACTTTTCCTTCACTGGTTACTATTTCTTCCCCTTGTTTAACAATTTGATCTTGATACTCTCGGGCCTCCCCATTACCTACCGCTACCGCGCTCATAGGCAGAATGGAGAGGGCCATGGACAAGACCATCAGCATGGCCAATAATCGTTTCTTCATATTTTTTGTCTCCTCCTCTGGTTGCATTGCTTCGGCTTCCACCCCCGGGAAGCCCGCTGTGGATTTACTCCGGCGCTTTCTCCGCCCCGCCCGGAACAAGGGGAACCTGGTACCGCCCCAGATTCTTCTGGCTGACCTTCCCGGCACACACCGGACAGCCGCAGCGTTTGTCGCTGGTGCGGGAGTAGACCACGGCTTTCCACACGTGATTCTCCGAGCACCGCCACCACACCTTCTTGTGGCTTCCCGGGGTGACCATGGTCGGGGTCAAGGCTCCGTTCAGGACAGGGTCCCACGTCTGGGCCAGCTCGGGGTACCGGGTCGCCAGGTCGTTGAACCCCGCCAGGACCTTCCGCCCGGCGCAGTAGGGGCAGTCGCTCCCCCAGGCCCGGGTGCTGATGGCCGCGTGCCAGCTGTGCCCCAGGCCGCACCGCCACCAGACGGCGCGGTTGCTGTACGGTGAAACCTGCTGGGGGGTCAAGGCCCCGTTCCTCTCCTGGTCCCATTGCCGGGCCAGCTGGGGAAACACTGTGGCCAGGTCGTTTTCCCCCGGCAGCACCGTCCTGCCCGTGCACACCGGGCAATCGGCGCCCTGGCTCCGGGAGAACACCGCCGCCTGCCATGTGTGCCCTTGGGGACACTGCCACCACACCCGCCGCCGGCTGCCGGGGGCCACCGCCGCCGGGGTCAGCCCCCCATTTTTGGTGGGGTGCCATTGCCGGGCCAGAGCGGGATACAGGGTGGCCAAATCATTTTCCCCGGGACTGATCCGCCGGCCGGTACAATAGGGGCAGCCGGCGCCCGCCGCCCGGGACTTCACCGACGCGGCCCAGACGTGCCCACTGCCGCACTGCCACCACACCCGCCGGGTGCTCCCACAGACCACCTGGTCCGGGGTGAGCGGGCCGTTCCTCTCCGGGTGCCACTGGGCGGCCAGCGCCGGCTCCTGGGAGGCCAGGTCATTAAATCCCGGCCAGGGCCGCTTCCCCGCGCAGTACGGGCAGCCGCTCTCCGCTCCCGTCCGGGTGTAGACCGCCGCCTGCCACTGGTGTCCCGCCCCGCAGCACCACCAAACCTTCCGGCGGCTGCCATGGGAAAGGGCCAACGGCGTCAGTGCCCCGTTGCCTTCCACATCCCACTCTTCCAGCAGTGCTTGCCGGCGGGTTCGTGTGCAGTAGTCATACAAGCTCTCTCGCATCCTCCACCCCCTTTGTGGGCGCTTCCCCACAGACGCACTACCACAAAATTCTGATTCTGTTGTAGTGTGGAGGAGACCTCTCCCTCTATCAGGGGCTCATCTCCCAGCACTTGGCAGCGAAACACAGAAAAAAGACATGAGAACGGGCTGGAGAAATTTTTTCAGGTTCTCCAGCTCCTTCTCATGTCTTCGTTTGTTTTTTCTCTTGATTTAAGACATGTTTTTATGCTAAAATATGTAAAAATATAGTTTCCTCTCCAGACAGAACACGCTTTTTCGGGAAGAGTTTTTCAAATGCTACCACAAAATCAGAATTTTGTTGTTAAATGACCAATCCCAGCCGTTCTACTTGGCGTTTATGCTCCGCACCGCTCTCCATAATATAGATTCGAGTCGTCTCTACGCTGGCGTGTCCCAAAAGGTCCGCCAGCTTTGCCATATCCTTCTCCAGGCTGTAAAACGCCCGGGCAAACAAATGCCGGAAGTTGTGGGGAAACACCTTTCTCTCCCCCACCCCCGCCTGGGTGCTGAGGGCCCGCATCTCCCGCCAGATGTTGGAACGGTCCACAGGCCGCCCGGTCCGGGTGACAAAGACCGGCCCCGACGTTCTCCTCTGCCGCCGGCAGTAATTCCCTAAAGCCCTGCACAGCTTGGCTGTCAAAAAGATCGTGCGGTGTTTCCCCTTACAGTCCACCCGCACCCGGCCGGCGGCCAGCGCCTGCACTGTGACGAAACGCAGCTCCGACACCCGCATCCCCGTAGAGGCCAGAGTCTCCATGAGATAGTACAGCCGCCAGTTCTCCCTCCTCTTGGCCGCAGCGAGCAGGCGGAGATACTCCCCCTTGTCCAGTTCCCGTCCCTTATCCCGGAACAATTCCCGCTGCCGCCGCAGAGGCTTCACCCGGCACTCCCGCCATCCCAGGAAGGAAAATAGGCCGTTGAGTGCCGCCAGTTTCCCGTTGACCGTGCTCACCGCGTACCGCTTTGCCAGGGTCTCTTTCCAGGCCACCACCACCTCCTTGGTAACCACGCGATTCTCCGGCAGCGTGGCCGCAAACGCCCTGATCTCCCGGCGGTATGTTTCGATGGTCCCCTGGCTCCGTTCCTCCCCCTGCAAATACCGGCAGAATTCCGCAACATCCTCTTGCCTCATGACACGCCTTTTCATAGAAAATCCTCCTTCGCAAGGTGCTCTTTTTCATTTTTCTGACTTAGGAAATAGTATGCCTGTTTTTTGCGTCAAAAAGCGGGGCTTTCGCCCCGCCAGTTTTTCCCCTTCACTCTTTACAGGCTCCCTCCCAGTGCACTTTCTCAAAATTTTTCACAATATTATCATTTTGAAACACTTTTGTCCAGGCACATTCTCTGGCACTTGCAAGGGAAGGCCAGATGCATCCATAGAAAAAACCGGCGGTCAAGCTTAACCGCCGGTTTTTTCCTGAGCAAAAGTTCCGATATTATGGCCGCCGCCGGGCATTCGGATTCATCCGCCGGAGGGTCCAATGCATTCCAATCTGATCCAACAGCGCCTTCCGCTCCGGCGTCATGAGGAAATTGGGATTCCCCCGCATGGCCTGCCGCTGGGAGGACAGCCACATGCCCAATTTGACTCCCTCCTCCGTGACATAGTTCACAGGGAGGTTCAGATGGCCATGGGCCTGGTAGTAGGTCTTTGCCACCTGGTATTTCTCCCACCATCGTTCCCAATACGGGTCCCATACCATTCCGATCTCGTCCAGCCTGTGTTTTTGGTGTTCCTGTGCCGCGCGCACCCCCTCCCCGGCACCTCTGCGAAATTTCCGGCGCTGCTGGGCAATCCATCGTCCCAATGCACGTCCGTCCTCGGTGACATAACTGACCCCAATGCGAAGATGTCCGTGGTCCTGATAATAGGCACGGGCCAGGGAGAACATCTCCTCCCATCGGTCCGGTGACGGCGGCTCCCACTGGACCCCCATCGCCTCCAATTCGCGAATCCGCCGGGAGCTCAGTGTCCCCGCCCGATACCGTTTCCTCTGGTTTGCCAGCCAAGCACCAAGGCGCAGCCCCGTCTCCGTGGTACAATCCGCCGGGATATCCAGTCCTCCCGTCGCCTGATGATAGGCCTGGGCAGCCTGCAGATATTCCTGCCGTCTGGACTGGTTGGGCGCCCAGCAGATCCCCAGCTGCTCCAATCGGTTGACACGCTGGGGCGTCAGCGCCTGCTTGCGGTACAGCTCACGCTGATGGGCCAGCCAGGACCCCAGACGCACATGCTCCTCTGTGACATAATCATGGGGAATCCGCAGGTCCCCGTGGCGCTGGGCATAGGCCGCTGCCAGCTGATACATCCGTTGCCAGCGCGCCTCAAAGGGGGCCCACTGCATGCCAAGGGCCTCCAGCTTCTGAATTTGCAGGGCCGTGAGCTCATTGCTGCGGTAGGCCTCCCGCTGGGAATGGAGCCAGCCGGCCAAATTAACCCCGGAGGGACTGGTCAAATCGGCGGGGATAGAGAGGGTAGCGTGTCTACGGTGATAACGATAAACCGCCTGATAGCTCTGATCCCAAGCCCTGGCCGTAACATCCCGGTAGGTTTCCAGAATGGCTTGGCGGTCCCGGGCGATATCCGGCGCGGGATCAGGGAGGTTCAGCCAGCGAAACAACGTACAGATGGCTTCCGCAAAAGCCGCCTCTCCCGAATCATCCAGCACAATCACTCGATCACACCGGGAGGCCTGAGGCAAGCCGGGCTCTCGTATGCGGATCAGGCGAATGCCAAAGCGGCGGCAGATTTCCCCTTTTCGCTCATCCAGCGCCAGCTTGTTGTGATGCCATTGGTATCCATCGTATTCTATGGCGATTCGAAGGGAGGGAATATAGAGGTCCAACTCCACTCCCACCACCTGCCATTGGGAAACTTTCACAACATCAGGAAACGGTTTCTTCAGATAGAAAAGGAGCGCCTTTTCCCGAAAAGAGGTCTTTGCCGTGGCCTGGGTTCCATCCCAGATCATACCCAGTTCGTTGAGCTGAGCAATGCGCTCTGGCGTTATGGTGCCAATGCCCTGGCCCTCCTTCCCGGCCAGAAAGTTTTTATAGCACCGCCGCTGCCGGGCAATCCAGTGTCCCAGCCGCACCCCCGTCTCCGTGCTATAATTGCAGGGAACATTGAGCATCTGATGGACCTGATAATACGCCTTGGCATGCTGATACATCTCCTGCCACTGGTCGGTGAGCGGCTCCCAGACCATACCAATCCCTTCCAGCCGTTGGATTTGCGCTTCTGTCAAGCAGCCGCGTTTTCCTTTCTTTGCAGCCCGCTGGGCCAGCACCCAGGTACGCAGCTCTCCTTCCATGGGGTTGAGATGCCCGTGGGCCGCATAATACGCAGAGGCTTTTCGAAACCACTGTTCCCACAGCTCTTCCGAATCTACCCCGGCATCCCACACCATTCCAAGGGTCTCCAGCTTTCGGGTCCGTTCCTCGTTCAGGACCCCCTTTTTGTAGTTTTTTCGCTGGGTGCTGATCCAGCGCCCTAAAAACTGGTCCGGCCCACTGTCCTTGGAGACCCGCAAATGCCCGTGGCGCTGAACGTATGCTTCCGCCTGCTGGTAGGCCGTCTCCCAAAGGGATTGGTACACGTCCCAGATCATGCCAACAGACTCCAGCATACGGCTCTTTTCCGGCGATAGCTTTCCGGCCTGCTTGGCTTTTCGCTGGGCAGTCAGCCACTGGGAAAGCCCCGCGGGCAAGGGCGCATTCCGTCTCTGGTAAGGGCAAAGGTGCCCATGACACTGAAAATATGCCTCTGCCTGTCGGTAGCGGTCCATCCACGCCTGCTCCGGCACATCCCATATCACCCCCAGAGCCTCCAGCTTCTGAAGGCGGTCAGGTGCAAGTGCTCCGTTTTTTCTGTCCTGTTTCTGATTGGACAGCCAAATCCCCAGCTTCACGCCAGCCTCCGTTTGGTACGTGGCAGGCGGAAATGTCCCGTTACAAACAACATAGTCCTCCAGCAGCGCAAAAAAATGCTCCCAGCTCTCCCTGCGCAGAACTTCTGGCTCCCAAACCACGCCCAGGGCCTCTAACTGGGCCTGTCGCGCCTGGGACAAGCGTCCCCGTTTGTACTCCATGCGAACCTTGTTCAGCCAGATTCCCAGCTTGACCCCCTCCTCTGTGACATAGGACTGAGGGACCCGCGCCGTGCCATGCTTTTGCAGATACCGTTCCAATGCCTGGTACATTCTGTTCCACTGAAACTGCCTGACATCCCAGACCATACCAATGGCATTGAGTAGATCCACCCGCGCCTGGGTAAACCGCGGATTGGTACGGCTTTTGTATTCCATACGCTGGGTGCCAATCCAGGCTCCAAGGCGTTTTCCTTGGCAGACATAGTCATTGGGGACCAAGAGATCCCCGTGTTCCCGTCGGTATTGTTCCGCAAGGCGGTAAAACGCCAGCCAATCCCGCTCCCGCTGGTCTTTAGCTGACAACGCCAAAAGGACCACCTCCTCTCCAACTTCTCAGCAGACTCTCCCTGAATCGTTTCCCTCTGGAAGGACTTCGTTTTCACCCCCGGCTCAAATCTCTCTTGAATATATGGTGACTACACCTCCCATCTCATAACAGCCTCCCATTTGAAACATGTTTAACACGTCATTTCATTGTCATTTTGTTATATCTGAGCGGACACGTCAAGTTTCTTTCCATCTTCGTTCTTCAAAAATGAGCAAATTTCTCTCCTTTCACAGAGAAGGACCTCATCAGGCGGCGCAGTTCTTCTATAAAAACAGTTCTTCGGAGAGAAAACATAGCAGGTTCCCTTTTTCCTTCTTTTTTGCTATAATTATTAAAATAGCAATACCATTTCAGAAGAGAGATGATTATATGGACAACATCTGTTTTGTTATCATGCCTTTTGGCATTGGCTTTGATGATCTCTATGAAAAAGTATATGTTCCAGCGATCCAGTCGCAGGGTTTATCCCCCTTACGCGCGGATGAAATCTACGACAATCAGCCGATCATACGGGATATCACCCAATCCATCCACCACGCCAAGGTCATCCTGGCAGATGTCACAGGGCGAAACCCAAACGTCAACTATGAACTGGGCATCGCTCACGCGCTGAAAAAGGAGGTCATCCTCCTCACCGCCGAAGCCAAGGATGTCCCTTCCGACTACCGTCATCTGAGATACCTGCAATATAACCACATGGATGTTGACTGGAATCAAACCTTGTCCCAGGAGCTCCAGGCCACACTGAAACAAGTTCTTTCCCGGCTAAGCCACTCGGACAAAACAATTCCATCCACAGCCCCCCGCCAAAGCGCGGTTCTAAATGTCCCTGCTGAAGCGGAGGACAACGAGAACTGGAGCCCCGAGGAAACACGCGCCATTTCCAAGGCCGAGGCCCTGGGCATGCAATTGCAAACCGCTTCCCTCTGGCTGGACTGCATGGGCTGCCGCGTCCTGTTGACATCGCAGCATGCGTCCCTCTGCAAACTCCATGCCGCAATCGCCTGTCTGCTGAATGAAAGGGTCCGTGCGCTCTCCCATGACCTTCCTAAGGGCCACACCCTTCAGATGCGCCGCATGGACTTTGGAGATGCTGCCCCACACACGTTTTTTGTGGACTATCTCTATGACGCCTCTGTGCTGCCCCTATACACGCAGCGGGAGCTCATCCGACACCTAAGCACCGAGCTTTGCACGCAAACCTTTGCCCCTCAAATTCGATACCTGGAAGAACATTGGGACCAGGCACCACGGAAGGAAGAGCCGGACCCATATGATTCCCCGGACCATCTGCCCCAGGAGCGAACCCCGATCTGTTTTCGGCAAGATTTTTATGTGGCGGACATCAAACGCATATTTTACAATCGCTTCCGAGGGGATCACTTTTACCAGATTGACGGTCTCCTGCCCACGTCTCTCCTGAAAGAGGAACCGGTTTCCGGAGAAAACCATTGGCTGGCAGATTGGGCCCAGAAAGAGGCCCGGTGCAAGGTGGGAGACACGGTCAGATTCAAAGTTCACAAAATATACGACCTTAAGGACTACAATCATACGCCGAATGCCCGGAACGTCAATTTTTCCCAGCTGGAAGTGGTATCCGGTGGTTCTGAGGATGCGTTGTGAGAAGTGGTTCCTGAATAGACAAAAGACAGGGACCAAGGCATACATGCCTTGGTCCCTGTCTTTCGTTTTGACATCACAGTCACACCAACACGGCAAAACCGCCTTTGAAAAAGCAGGTGTTCGTGTCATGTCCATTTGGTGGAGCTCAGTGAACCAAATAAGAACTATATCTGCTTTGTATGGGGCTTCGCTTTAGTAATTAAGATTCGTTAGTCACTTCTTCTTCTGCAATATCTTCCTCCAAAAGTTCATCCAATATATTTTCGTCATTTTCGGGAAGGTTCGGCAGATTGTTCTTGGCACTTTCGATTTGCAAATAACCAAATGTATCTGCGAGAGCAGTTGCAGAGGTCTCAACTTTCTTGGTGTCTACACCGAGTTCTTTGAATTTTTCGAGAATAGCTAATTTCTTTTCAAGGTTATTAAGCTCTTGCTCCTCAATCTCCAGAGGGAGTTTCCGTTCCTCTTTTTCTAACTGTAATTTTTCTCGTTTTGCCGCAATGTATTCTCGATTGACTTCTGCTGGGAGTGAGAAAAGGCTTTTTAGAAATGTGGGTATCGCTTCTGGCTTCACCACAGAAATAGCGCCAATTGTCAATCCTGCAAAAACTTTTGCGGCATCTATGAGTTGTGGGATAGCATCTACAATCTGAAAATCGACTGGCCCGGGAGATGCTATGTTCACTTGGGCCGAAATTTTATCTTCATTTACGATTTCGCACCAACAGTCAGTGGCCGCCCACAGTAACTTTGAAAGTGTTCTTGGTCCAACAGGTGTTACACGGCCAATATGATATACGATATTTAGATTTTGTTTATAACTATGAACATCATATAATAGGCCAAGAATATTACGCCAATAGTCATCAAAATTGCTTATACCGTGATAATTCGAAATAGCTTTAAAGAGTCTTCCATCTATTTCAGTAGACTTTATTGTTCGCAAGGGGGTAATTTTTCGACGCTTACGATATGGGCAAGACACCTCATTTATCTGAACATCTTTTTTCTCAATACGGGAAATTACTTCTTTCTCAATTTCATATGTTTTGCTTTCTTCCTCATAATACTCTCCCGCAAGTGCAATTGTAATGCGCTCTGAGCCAGCATTGGGTATTACAATATAATCCCCTGGCTTTACATCGTGAATAAAACTGTTGCATTTGTTTATGACGGTAGTTGGCCGCTTGATTTCGCTATAATTAAGTAAAATCTGATCTTTTAAAACGTCCTGCGATTCCTCGGAAAAATCAGTAGCGGATGTAATTGTATTCCATGCCAATGCAATAAAACTATTTGAAATGAATTCGTTATAAAAATATCCCTTTTTGGTACGAATCATCCAAAATCTTGTTTCTTTATCAATTATTTTGATTTCATAATTAAGAATCGAATCAAGAAAGGATTGCTCTTGCAAAAGCTGTTCGAGTTTATCCATCTCGTAGTCCTTCTTTCTTTTAAATGTCGTTACCAATTGGCAAGGGGTTATTTTTCTTTGAAGACTATCGGCTAAAGAAATTTACTTCAGTTCCTGCTCCAGGCCATCAAATTCTGGCGTACTAAAAAATTCCCCCAATGTGATATTCAGTCCATCACAAATCATTTTAATCGTTACAATTTTGGGGTTGAGGCTCTTACCATAAAGAATATTTTTGATGGACGAAGGCGGCAGACCGGATATTGTTGCTAAACTGTTGATTGTAATTTCCCGCTCATTACATAATTGCAATATCCGGTTGCGCACAGCCATTGTTGTGTTCATAGGTTATCCTCCCTTACGAACTTAGCGTAAGGGATTTCATTTGCTTTTGTAGGCTACGCGTGATACTATTAGGCTATGTATAGCCTAATAGGGAGGTATGAACATGGGCGCTGGCCTGTCAAAAAATCGAATTAAAGGTTTATCTGCAAGTGTTGACCAAAATTCGGCCGTTCTTATATTGGGAACGCTCCCTGGTCGAATGTCACTGACCTATGGCAAATACTACGCCGACCCCTCCAATAAATTCTGGGACATATTATTCATAGCATGTGGAGAAAAGATAGATAAGACGGACCAAGGAAAGAAACAGTTGCTGGAGAAATATCATATCGCACTTTGGGATATATTGTATTCTGCTGTGCGTAAGACCTCCAACGACAAAGACATATCTGATGAAACGCCGAATAACCTCCCGCTGTTCCTTTCTCAATATCCAAATATAAAACTTCTGATATTTCATAGCAACGATGCTTATAAATATTTTAAGCGGTTTTTCAATAATACCGCCGTTCCTTATATTTGCGTATCCTCACCAAGCGGTCAAAATAGAAAAGGCACCCAAGAAAAAGCGAAGGAGTGGAGAGCCGCCTTATCTTGCGCCATTCCACAACTCAGAAACGGGCCAAGGTTGGCGTGGAAGGGGGCACTCCCATGTGATATAATATTTTCACAAGAAAGGAGTATTGATATGGAGATTGAGAAAATCCGTAATTATATATCTTACTTTGAAACGGTCAATGCGGAAACCGCCTGTCGCTGGGAAGAAAGCAGGAAACTGGAAAGCGGTGCTTTCTCCATGCCGTTCCCTGTCTATGACACCCACTTTCTAAACTTTATAGATGATGTTTCCAACAGTGACCTTATGGATGTTAGTTATGGAGATACATTGGAGGAATATGGGCTTGGAATGAACAATGAACTTACAAAGAAAATTGATACTGCTGATCTCAGACTGGCAAAAGCAATTTTGACTTGCTATGTCCGGCAAGAACGCTTCTGCGATGGACTATGGGGACGGGCAATCAAAGAGGGGACCTTTTTGGCACTGTTAAAGCGAATAGATACCCTCTTGACACTGTAAATATCGCATAAAAAGGCCATGCTACCCATTTGGGGATAGCATGGTCCTTTTTGTGGCTTTTATGGACTAAAAGGAAATAAAGATATATTTCCATTAAACCCTAAAAAGCCATATTGATGGGATTATCGGTCGAAGTAAAGCGGATTAAGCAGATAACTGTCACCTTTGGGCCGCCCGCCTGTTGCCTGATAATATGATCTCTTTTTCAGATAGCCATATTCAATGAGCAAGTCCAACGCAGGGAGCATATCATCCGCCCTTTTGAAACTCTTGTTTCTGCATAGATGGTACAGACCGCTTTTTGTAAATTCCCGCCTTGCTTGGCTTTCCACTCTCCGCAGTATGTATTTGGCCTCATGGAGTGTTTTGTCGGCCCCCATAACAGAATAGGCGTATTGTGCGTGTTCCAAGAAATATTCGGTGATTTTAATGGCCCGCTTCATCGTGCGTCCTGATACGAGAGTCTTGTCCGGAGAAATGCGATTTTCTACACAGTGGAGTATACCCGCAATCCTCAGTGCAGTTCCCGCACACTTTCCGCCCCAGTCAGACATATCTTCCAAGTCTGTCAACAAACGGGCTTCAATCTTTTCAGAGAACTGTCTATAAACATCGAGAGCGTCACCATCCAGTCTAATAATCGGCATATCCGAATTGGGATAGGGTAAGGAAAGCAAATCAAGTAAAATTTTCTCGTATTGTTCGTTGAGTTCCTTTTGTATAGGGGGAGTGTCAAAGGGACGATGTCCCATCATGGAGTTAGGCTTACTGTATAAAAAGCGCCCGGTAAGCCCTCGTCCCCGAAAGGCATCATTATTGAGCATTCCCTCCAATACACTTTCCTGCGCCGACAAGAGCATAGTAAGCGCAGGAGCGTCGAGGCACTCAGCTTCCCGCCCCTTACGGTCTACCCGAATCGGATCGCCAGAATAGGCTTTTAATACGGTATCAATAGACACCACATTGGAGGAATACTTTCCATTAAAAATATCGAACAAACCACCCTCCGTAGAAATCACCGTTATAATGCCGTTATTATCCGCCATAAGGGAGGTTAGGGCTTCGGGGGTAATATCATCGGCGATTAGGCGCAAGGGCCTTATACGGCGCTGTTCCAGCTCATAGCATTGGCGTCTTGCCGTATCCGCTTCATCACGCAGACCCTTCCTTTCATACTTTTCAATCTGCGCCCTCCACTTATTGAGTTGCGCTTCTTGTTCGGCAATCATCGGTTGTCTGCGTTTATTTTCCTCCATCTCATATTTATAGATGGCCCTCGTCATTGTTTTAATAATGCTGCTCTTGCGCTCCCCTGACTTAGCAATAATCAGAAAGTATAGGTTTAATTGCTCGTAATAATCTGGCTTCCCTTCAATGACAAATTTCCCCTGCACTGCCGCCGCAACCAAGGCCAACGCAGCTATGGCCGGCATATCAACTGCGGTAGCAGTGTTTTCTGATACAGCCATCACATAATCCCGAAGTTCAACTGGTAACCGTTTAACGGGGAAGGGTGGCAACTGGTATTCCTCCAATAACTCCGGTTCATGCCATTCTGGCTGGCATAGTTCGTTGGAGAATTTATCAATGGCTTCTCCCACCGTTAACCCCTCCGTTGCCATCAGATAGTCGATGATACTGCCCCCGACCTCTCCACTGGAAGAAAAGCAGTAAAATGTATTGGTGTCCCGATAATAGCGCAGGTCGTTTTTATGCCCACATACCTCGCAATTTTGGAAACTGACCGTGTTTCCACTTTCAGAATATGGGCCATTCCGTTCAATCAGATATGAGAGAAAATCAAACTTCTCTATCTGCGCTTCCAACTCCGGATTTCTCCGCAGCTCTAAAGAAATGATATTCTTTTTGGTATTTTCGCTTTTCGGTTGTTCACGACAAGGGATTGCTAATATGTTCTCCACTGAGATCCTCGCATTTTTGCTGTGCAGGACTACTTCTTTATTTGTGCCCAAGAACAGGCGGTTAGCATTGGTGCAGGCTCTATCACTCTGTGGGAAAATAGAAACCAGACGCTCAACAATCGCACACCGTATATCAGGGTCGTTGATAACATCGTCTGTGATAAACACAAGCCTGAATTTTGGACATTTGTCGCTGTGGCTGAAGGTCTGATAAGAAATCACAGGTGATAGTTCATAGTCATCACATATCCTTAATGCCTGTTCCTGTGATAACTGTGGATGTCCTTGATCGGCATTATCAATATCCACCATAAAGACTTGCTGCTCTTGCCAATCGGCGGCTTTGGAGCCATCTAAGATAGCGGGGCAAACCGTATGTCCAGTTCGGAGCTTTTGTGCCAATTGAGCGACAGTTACTTCCTTTATACTATCCTTCTTCAATACTCTCCGGGAAATTCTTCCCCACTCCCTTTCATCTGCCTTCTCCTCTATCCCTATCGGGTCGATGTGTAGCCGTATCTTTGCCATTAAAATACTCCTCCTCTGTTTTTAGAAATTCCTGATATTCCTCTTGGTGTGCACCAACATAGGCGGCAATATCACGATAGATGGAATAGGCAAAGATTCGGGCTTGCTCCCGGCTGATTTTACCTATTCTGTCCGCCATGTTGTTTCACCACCATTCAGAAACCTCTTTACATTTCAGAATAAATCCCTTATAATAATTTCTGTAAATAGAATTTATTAAAATTTATTCTGAATATCGAATGTGATGATAGCATAAAAAAAGAGACTTGTCAGGAAAATCCGTTAAGCCGTTAAAAATAAAATTCCAAAAATTATAATTCTATAAATCGAATATTGGAGGTGCTTTTATGGCAAGGAAAAATTCAACAGCAGACAGTATCATTCCGGTATGGGTGCAAAGGCTTCAAGCCCTATTGGAAGAACGAGATATGAAGCAATCTGAACTTGCTGGCAAAATTGGTGTTGCTCCATCTACTGTTTCTGATTGGCTGAGTGAGACAAAAGGAAGAGAGCCTGGGGTTAGCAAGCTATACAGTATTGCAACTGTACTTGGGGTATCAATGGATTATCTAATGGGGGCAAGCGAATGTGAAACTGCTAAAAATGAAGAAATTCATAAAAGGATCGGCTTGAGTAACAAGGCCATCAAAAAACTCATTCGTCTGCAACGCAAAGTCAAGGCCAATAACCTTTTGGCCGTAAAAAAAGTGGCAGTCTGTAATTTCTTATTAGAAACGGAGGACATGACGGACCTTTTTGACTGTCTTTATAACTATTTGCTGGGGGAATATTATTTTAATGATGGGCAGCAGGATTTAAGTGCAACTGCAATTTACTTAAAATCGCCACTCGGAACATCTGATGAAAGGCTGAATTTTGCCGAAAGTTTTTCCTATGTTTATTTATCGAAAATTACGCAGGAACTATCTCTTTTGAAGGAAGAAGCTGTCAAGCGCAGTAGACTAAGAGAAAAAAAGACCTATGAAGAGTGGAAAAATACTGATGCTGGAAAGGCTGTTGATTTGGAAACTTTGAAAGATCAAGCGGCATATGAAGATGGGGAGGAATGAGTATGAATGTTGTAATCTATGCCCGATTTTCTTCTCATTCCCAAACGGAACAGTCAATCGAGGGGCAGTTAAAAGAATGTTACGCCTACGCCCAGCGCAACGACTATACCGTGGTAGGGGAATACATCGACCGGGCTCTTTCTGGCACCACAGACCATCGCCCTGAATTTCAAAAGATGATTGCTGATAGTTCCAAGAAAACTTTTCAGGGTGTTTTAGTTTATCAGCTTGATCGCTTTGCCCGCAATCGCTATGACAGTGCCACCTATAAATCAAAACTAAAAAAGAATGGAGTCCGTGTGCTGTCTGCCCGTGAGAATATTTCGGACGATGCAAGCGGCGTACTGATGGAAGCTGTTCTGGAGGGGATGGCTGAATATTACAGTGTAGAGTTGGCTCAGAAAATCAAACGGGGAATGGACATTAACGCTGAGAAGTGCCTTTCTACTGGCGGCAATCTGGCGCTTGGCTTCAAAACAGAAGATAAACGGATTGTGATTGACCCACTTACCGCGCCAATCGTCGTTAACATTTTTGAGATGTATGTGACTGGCTCGACAATGGCTGATATTATCCGCTATCTCAATGCCAATCAAATCAAAACATCCTACGGGAATGAATTCAACAAGAACAGTATCAACCGCATTTTGAGAAACAAGCGATACATAGGGGTATATACATACCGGGATAAGGAAATTCCTGATGGACTCCCCCGCATCGTTGATGAAGATTTGTTTTGGGAGGCACAGCGCATTATGGAGAAAAACAAAAAAGCCCCCGCACGAGCGAAGGCTAAAGTAGATTATCTCCTTACCACAAAACTGTTCTGTGGACACTGTAAGGCCGCCATGACTGGTATCAGTGGGACGAGTAAGACAGAGCGGAAATATCACTATTATCAGTGTGTGACCAACCGCCGGGACAAATCCTGTGACAAAAAGACGGTTGGAAAAGAGTACATAGAAGATTTGGTGGTCAACAGACTGCGGGATTTCCTGACCCCAGACAATATCAGTACGATTGCCAGAGAAGTTGTTGACCTCTGTGAACGAGAGAGCAACAACGGCAACACAAGGAGGCTTAAAAAACTGCTTGCAGAAAATGAGCAGGCCACAGAAAATCTGCTGAAGGCCTTGGAGAGTGGACAGGCCGTTGATATTATTGCTGACCGGATTGCACAAAAGAAGAAAGAGCATGAGAAACTGTCCCTTCAACTTCTTGTGGAAACCTCCCAGCATCCGACCCCCAGCGTGAAGGAAATCCGCTTTTTCCTAAATCAGTTCCGCAAGGGGGACATCAACGACCCCAAATACCGGCAGGGGCTGGTGGATATGCTTGTCAACAAAATCTACCTCTATGACGACAAAATGACCGTCCTGTGCAATACACAAGACGGTCACTTTGATGTTGACCTTAAGGAAGTGAGTTCACTTAAGGGTCAGTTGGTGGAGGCGGGGGGAGTTGAACCCCCGTCCGAAAACACTTCCTCGGGAACCTCTCCGGGCGCAGACGGTTATTTACATTCCCGTGCCATGACGCAAGCCGTCATGCTTCATGGGTTGGTAGCTTCATTGTGCATGCTGGAGGCAAAGCTTACTCCAGTCACGTGCACCACTTAGATCACGCCCAAGTCCGGCTCGTGGTCCTTCCGGGTTGGACGGCCGCTGATCAAGCAGCGGCGAGAACTTCGTTGTCGTTGTTCTTTAATTTATAAGTTGCCCGTTTTTCGGATGACAGGCCCATCCGCCCGCTATTCCCGCACCCATGTCCCCGTCGAAACCAGTACGCCCCCAGATTGAAGCTTTGAACAAGCCCATTGGTTCAGCACAGGCAGAGGTGTCTCTTCCCCGACACCTCGCCGGGAGACCAAGAGCCACAATATTGGCCCTTGGCGTCCCGGGAACGGTTTGGCTGCGAAACCGTTGGTCACTTACATTTTTTCCGGCTCAGGGTACTCCACACCGAAGGTTTCCACCGTAACCTTTTTCATCCGCTGGTCGGCCTTGGGTTTGTCGTTCAGGCCAGTTTTGGTGGCCGCGATGCGGTCCACCACGTCCATGCCCTCGGTCACCATGCCGAACGCGGCATACTGCCCATCCAGGAACTCGCCATCAGCGTGCATAATGAAGAACTGGCTCCCGGCAGAATCCATCGCCTGGGCCCGAGCCATGGAGAGGACCCCCCGCTTATGGCTGAGAGGATTCTTCACCCCGTTGGCGGAAAATTCCCCTTTGATGCAGTAACCGGGGCCGCCGATGCCCACGCCCTGGGGATCGCCTCCCTGGATCATAAAGCCGGAAATCACTCGGTGGAAAATCAGTCCGTCATAAAACCCTTTCTTCACCAAGCTGATAAAATTATTTACACTGATGGGGGCCATTTCAGGGTACAGTTCCGCGACGATTTTACCGCCGTCCTCCATTTCAATGGTAACAATGGGATTCTGTGCCATAGTTCTGCTCTCCTTTTATGTCATAGTAAGGTTTGCCGGTCAGCGCCGCTGCTTCAGGGCCCGGTCCATCTCCCGTTTGGCATCCTTCTTAGCCGCGGCCTCCCGCTTGTCATAGAGCTTTTTGCCCTTACATAGGCCGATCTCCACCTTGACCCGGGGGCCTTTGAAGTAAAGGCTCAGAGGAACCAATGTATAACCGTCCTGCTTGATCTTTGCGAAAAGCCGCAGGATCTCCCGCTTGTGCATCAGAAGGCGGCGGGGGCGGCGGGGTTCCCGGTTGAAAATATTGCCCTTTTCGTAGGGGCTCACATGCATTCCATGGAGGGTCATTTGCCCATCCTTGATGGTGCAAAAGGCATCCTTCAGGTTGACATTCCCCATCCGAATGGATTTGACTTCTGTCCCCGCCAACTCGATGCCCGCCTCATATTTATCCTCCACAAAATAATCATGGAAGGCTTTCCGGTTCCCGGCAATCTGCTTTCTGCCCTCTCCAGCCAAAACGGGCACCTCCTCTCCGCCCCACAAAACAGCGGGGATGGTAGATGTTTATTATCCTTCATTCTCCCCTGTCTGTCAAGTGCCCAGACGGATCTTCCCCTTTGTTCAAACATTGTTTACAGAATGAAATTTGACAAGGCTGGCCAGATGTGTTACAATTTGGTTACATTTGTATTGGGAAGCGTCTGTCCATCCCCCGGTCCGCCTGGGAATCGACAGGGTGGTTTCCCCCATTCTATGCAATGACGGAGGTTTTTATGGCAAACGAAAAGATCCCCCTGATGTATAAAGGTCATCCCCTGCGCCGGAAGGACAATCTGATCTATTACGGCGACATGGCCGACTCCCACATCATTCTGCTCCAGATCATGGACACCAAGCCCGTGGGAGACATGAACGTAGCCACCAAGGTCAGCATCCAGCTGCAGCTCACCGCCCCCGACCTGAAGGGCCGGGACCGGGTCGTCAAACGCAGCGAGAAAGACAGTTTGTACGCCGCCATTGACATCGCCTCCGTCTGGCTGGAACGGGCGCTGGCCGCTCGCTGACCACCCCCTCAGAATGGAGGTAGATACCAATGAACCACGTAAAATTTGCCCCCCGGGTTCTCGCCATGGGTCTGCTGGCCGCTTCGGCCCTGTCCATCCCCGCCTTTGCCGCGCCGGCAGACGGCAGCTCCACCGCCATCCGGGT
>ERZ809074.2128-NODE-2128-length-22837-cov-521.409446_pt1 | contig 22837 bp, 16 predicted proteins | sample MGYA00520795_ERZ809074 | MGnify/ENA primary metagenome ERZ809074 (study PRJEB31570, sample SAMEA3212989) | Homo sapiens | biome: human-gut; feature: human gut; material: fecal | place: Sweden | collected 2011 ...
CGGATGGCAGCCGTGTTTATACCGTGGAGGGAAATTCCGGCGATGCCTGCAAGATTAAAAGTTATGACCTGAATTATCAAAGCATTAAGGGCTACGGCCTGATGAACTGGTAACAGAGATTTTTAAGAAGGAGTGATAGACGATGGCAAAGAACAAAATTGAGCGCATTGACCAGGAGATTACAAAGGTCCGCGAGAAGATCGCAGAGTATCAGGAAAAGCTCAAGGCGCTGGAAGCACAGAAAACCGAGGCAGAAAATCTGGAGATCGTCCAGATGGTGCGCGCCCTGCGTATGACCCCGACCCAGTTGAGCGCCATGCTGTCCGGTGGCACAGTTCCCGGCAGTTTGGCTGATGACAATAACGAACAGGAGGAAAACAGCTATGAGGAATAAACGATTGCTCCGAACACTTTCCGCCCTTTGCCTGACAATGGTTGTGGCATTTGGCTTTACGATCCCTGCTTTCGCACAGGGGTCAGAACAGGCTCCGGCGGCACCGGCAGAGGATTCTACCAATGACAGCAATGTGATTGTGGAAGAAACAGAACCGGCACCGGCACTTACACCGGAGGGGAATGCGGCACTGGTGGATGATTTTGGAGGCAATAAGCAGCTTATTACTGTTACGACCAAAGCTGGAAATTACTTTTACATCCTGATTGACAGGGCGAATGAGGATAAAAAGACTGCTGTTCACTTTCTGAATCAGGTGGATGAAGCGGATTTGATGGCACTGATGGAAGATGGAAAAGCAAAAGAGGAGCCGCCTGCGGTATGCAGCTGCACGGCAAAATGTGAAGCAGGGGCAGTCAATACGGCCTGCCCGGTCTGTGTAACTGATAAGAGTAAATGTACGGGCAAAGCACCGGAACCTCCGGCAGAAACACCGGAGCCGGAAAAAGAGAAGCCTGCCGGACTGAACCCGGCTGCGATAGTCCTTTTGCTGGCTCTGCTGGGCGGCTGTGGCGTATTTGCCTATTTGAAGCTTGTTAAGAACAAGCCTAAGACCAAGGGCAATGACAGTCTGGACGATTATGATTATGGCGAGGAAGATTCCGAGGAATGGGAAACCGAGGATGAGGAGTCGGACGAACCGGACGCTGATGGGGGCAGCACAGAAGAAGATGATGAGGACAGTGTGAAATGACCCGTTTCACAGACAGTCCCTATGAACGCATGATGACACGCAGGCCGGAGGGCGGGAAGGAAACTTCCCGTCCTCCTTCTTTACCCCACAGCCACCCCTGCTATGGCTGCGGGAATTATGGAAGTCCCTGCGTAGGTATCTGCCATCGTGAGATGGAACGCTGGCTCAAAGAAAGGAAACGAAAAAAATGAGTGTTCTGATTATATTTATCAAGCTGATTGCTGTTTTTGACCTGCTGGTGATCGCCGTGTATTTTGGCGGCGACATTCTTTCTACCATGTTAAACAAACTTCGGAGAAAGCCAAAGCAAGATGACCCCTTTGATTTCTCCTTAGATACCGTGACAGTTTCATTGTCCATAGATTCTATCCGTCAGCTTTGTTCCGACGATGCGGCAGATTTTGTGGAAGAAAAGATCCTGCCAAATGCGGAGAAAACAATGGCCGTGCTGACGGAACAAGAACAGACGGCGGCTCGGCTGCTCTTATCCGCTTTGATCGGTTTTCTTGCAGCAGAAGCTCCTATGGATGAACAGAGCTTTCCTTTGATGATGGAACTTCTGAACTGCATGGAAGGGGAAAAAGAAGATGGTTGTCAGGATGCAGTAGATAGTTTACTTGAAGATGCCGCCTGCAATACCCGCCGTCACGAAGAATATTACAGCAATTATCAACGCTACCAGCTGATGCAGGTGGATAAAACCCGTGTCATTTTGGCTTGCCGTATCATCATCAATGACCTGCTGGGGAAACTGTACCGCTATGACTACCGGTTTGGTTATAACCTGCTACTGGATGAGGAAAACAGCATAGAGAAAAAACTGCACACGCCTGTGCGGGAAGAATGGGAGGCTGAAGATGATGAGATATAAACTGGTAATCGCTGAAAAACCATCGGTTGCACAAAGTCTGGCTGCGGTAATCGGTGCAACTGCTCGTAAGGACGGGTATCTGGAGGGTAACGGCTGGCGTGTCAGCTGGTGCGTGGGCCATCTGGCCGGTCTTGCGGATGCAGACAGTTATGATCCCAAGTATGCCAAGTGGCGATATGATGACCTGCCTATTCTGCCGGAACATTGGCAGATGGTGGTGGGAAAAGATAAGAAAAAGCAGTTTGATATTCTCAAAAAGCTGATGAATGCCCCGGATGTGACGGAAGTGGTAAATGCCTGCGATGCCGGACGCGAGGGCGAGATGATCTTCCGTAGCGTCTATGAGCTGGCAGGTTGCAAGAAGCCTATGAAAAGGCTCTGGATTTCTTCGATGGAGGACTCCGCCATAAGGGAAGGCTTTGCAAACCTGCGCCCCGGTGCGGACTATGACGGACTTCGGGATGCTGCCCTCTGCCGTGCCAAGGCCGACTGGCTGGTGGGGATCAATGCGACAAGGCTTTTTTCCGTGCTGTATCACCGAACCCTCAACATCGGGCGCGTGATGTCCCCAACACTGGCACTCATTGTCCAGCGAGAAGCTGAGATCGACACCTTTAAGCCGGTTCCCTTTTATACCGTGGCGCTGGAGCTGCCCGGTCTTACCGTATCCGGGGAGCGCATGGCGGATAAGGCTGCTGCCGAGCAGCTGAAAGAAGCCTGTCAGGGTGCAAATGTCACAATCAAAAAGGTGGAGTGCAAGGAAAAGTCCGAAAAGCCGCCTGCCCTCTATGACCTGACTACTCTGCAAAGAGACGCCAACCGCCTGCTTGGATTTACAGCCCAGCAGACCTTGGACTATCTGCAAAGCCTGTATGAAAAGAAGCTCTGCACCTATCCCCGTACTGACAGCCGCTATCTGACTGGTGATATGGCAGACAGCCTGCCGGTGCTGGTGAATCTGGTTGCCAATGCTATGCCGTTTCGCAAAGGAATCGCCATTACCTGTGATCCGCAGACGGTCATCAACGATAAGAAAGTAACCGACCACCACGCAGTAATCCCTACCAGAAATCTCAAGGATGCAGACCTTTCTGCCCTTCCTGCGGGAGAAAAAGCGGTGCTGGAGCTGGTGGCCCTGCGTCTGCTGTGCGCCGTAGCCCAGCCCCATATCTATTCGGAAACCGTTGTGATTGCAGCGTGTGCCGGTGGGGAGTTTACCGCCAAAGGAAAAACGGTGAAGCACCCCGGATGGAAAGCACTGGAGGACGCTTACCGTGCCAAAACGAAGGATGCAGAGCCGAAAAAAGAGGGCGCAGAGAAAGCCCTGCCGGAGCTGACCGAAGGACAGACCCTTTCGGTTTCTGCGGCAATCGTCAAAGAAGGCAAAAGCAGTCCGCCTCAGCACTTTACGGAGGACACCCTATTGTCCGCGATGGAGACTGCCGGGAAAGATGATATGCCAGAGGATGCTGAGCGAAAAGGTCTGGGGACACCGGCCACTCGTGCCGGTATTTTGGAAAAGCTGGTATCTGCCGGTTTTCTGGAACGAAAAAAGAACAGGAAAACGGTGCAGCTTCTCCCTTCCCACGATGCAGTTTCCCTGATCACCGTTCTGCCGGAACAACTGCAATCGCCGCTTCTGACTGCCGAGTGGGAGTACCGACTGGGCGAGATCGAGCGCGGGCAGCTTGCCCCAGAGGAGTTTTTGGACGGGATCAGCACCATGCTGAAAGACCTGGTGGGAACTTATCAGGTCATCAAGGGAACTGAGTACCTGTTCACTCCGCCCCGTGAGGTGGTGGGCAAATGCCCTCGCTGCGGCGGTGAAGTTGCAGAACTGCAAAAAGGCTTCTTCTGTCAGAATGATTCTTGCAAATTTGCAATCTGGAAAAACAACAAATGGTGGGCTGCCAAGAAAAAACAGCCGACCAAGGCTGTGGTGTCTGCACTGCTTAACGATGGCCGTGTCCGTGTGACGGGCCTATATTCGGAGAAAACCGGAAAGACCTACGATGCCGCTGTGGTTTTGGAGGACGATGGACAGTATGCCAACTTCAAGCTGGAATTTGACCAGCGGAAAGGAGGCAGCCGATGAAGCTCTCTTTAGTGGAACGGGAAACCATTCTCCTCTATAACCAGGCAGAACCAATGGCTGAGGTCTACACCCACGATCCCCGTCTGATGGAGAAGCTGGAACTGCTGGCAAAAAAGCACCCCGACCAGATCACCCGAAAGGACGCCCATAACTTTACCGTCCCCAAGCGGTGTGTATCAGTCCGGGAGCCATACAGCGCCGAGCGTCGCAAAGCTGCCAGTGAGCGTGCGAAAGCCGCCGGATACCAGCCCCCTGTGAAAAAGTCCGGCAGTTAAAGGCACATGGCAGAGAATGTATTTGAAGCGGTCAAGCAGTCGGTCAGCACCAGAGAAGCGGCAGCGTTTTATGGGATCGAGGTCAAACGAAATGGCATGGCCTGTTGTCCCTTTCACGATGATAAGAACCCCAGCATGAAGCTGAACGAGGAATATTTCTACTGTTTCGGCTGCGGAGCTACTGGCGATGTGATCGACTTTACCGCAAAGCTCTTTGACCTCTCCCCAAAAGAAGCGGCAGAGAAATTGGCACAGGACTTTGGCCTGATCTATGACAGTCAGGCCCCTCCCCGTAGGAGATATGTCCGGCAGAAAACAGAGGCACAAAAGTTTCGGGAGGACCGGCAGCGGTGTTATCGCGTACTGTCCGATTACTACTATCTGCTGAAAAAATGGGAGGCCGACAATTCTCCCCGGACACCGGAGGAAGAACCGCACCCCCGTTTTGTGGAAGCAATCCAGAAGAAAACCTATGTAGAGTACCTGTTGGACCTTTTTCTTTATGAAAGTGAAGAAGAACAAAAGGCATGGATTGCAGAACACACAGCAGAAATCACACACTTGGAAAGGAGATTGAAAATCATGGCTGAGAACAAACCCACCAACCGAGAACGGCTAAGGGAAATCACAGATGGCATCGAGCAGGGCATCAAAGAACTGTTTGAAAGCGAAAAGTATATGCGTTATCTGTCCGTCATGTCCCGATTCCACCGCTATTCGGTAAACAACACCATGCTCATCTATATGCAGAAGCCGGACGCCACTTTGGTAGCCGGATACAATAAGTGGAAAGACCAGTTTGAGCGTCATGTAAAAAAGGGCGAGCATGGCATTACCATCATCGCTCCCACACCGTATAAGAAGAAAATCGAGGAGCAGAAGCTGGACCCAGATACCAAGGCTCCGATTCTGGATAAAGACGGAAAGATCGTCACAGAGGAAAAAGAAATCGAGATTCCCATGTTTCGCCCTGTCAAGGTCTTTGATGTGAGTCAGACCGACGGGAAACCTTTGCCGGAGCTTGCTTCCTCCCTTTCCGGCAATGTGCCAAATTATGAGGCATTCATGGAGGCCCTGCGCCGCAGCGCACCGGTGCCGATTACTTTTGAAGCAATGGCCGCTGATACGGACGGCTATTTTTCTGCCGATCATCAGAAAATTGCCATTCGTCAGGGCATGAGTGAGGTGCAGACGGTTTCGGCCACAGTACACGAGATTGCCCACAGCAAGCTCCACAATCAGAAAAAGATTCAGATTGCCAATGACGAGCAATATCAGGAAATCGAGCTGTTTGATAAACCCGGTCTGTTCTCCAATGGGCGGATTGTCCGTGATAATCTGCCGGAGGGCGTTTATTGCTATGACCTGCGCGGTTCTGACTACGACCCCGGAGAGCCGGTCTGTGTAGAAGAACAAGTGGTTGTAAACCATGCAGGTTGCGTTCTGCTGACAGAGCCGCTGGAGCTGGCGGAAGATGGACGCCTGATGCTGACCGAGGAAGAAGGGCTGAATTTTGTTGGCGGCTTTTCTACCCTCACCCAGTTTTTGCAAGAACAGAGGAAAGACCGCCACACGGAGGAAGTGGAGGCTGAAAGCATCTCCTATGCAGTCTGCAAGTATTTTGGCATCGAGACCGGAGAAAACAGCTTCGGCTATATTGCAAGCTGGAGTCAGGGCAAGGAACTGAAAGAGCTGAGAGCCAGTTTGGAAACCATCAACAAGACCTCCGGCACTTTGATCTCTGACATTGAGCGCCACTATAAGGAAATCTGCAAAGAGCGTGGAATTGACCCCAATGCAAAAAAAGAGCCGGAAACCGCCCCGATAGAGCAGCCAACCGGCAATCTGACTTACTATGTGGCAGAGTGCATGGAGTTTCCAAACCTCGGAGAATACCACGATAACCTGTCTTTGGAGGAAGCAATCCGCATTTATCAGGAGATTCCGGCAGAGCGAATGAACGGGATCAAGGGCATTGGTTTTGAGCTGAAAGACGGAAGCGACTATGAAGGACCGTTTCCGATTTTGACCGGGCAGACCATTGACCTGGACACTATTCAGGCAATCGACTATTACCGTGACAATCCGCTGGTACAGAAAGCGGTAAAGGAACTGGCTGCGACCATGCCGGAAATGGAGGTACTGGGGGCGGATGCCAACCAGCAGGAGGCTTTGTTTCTGATCAACGATACTACCTATCTTCATATCCAACCTTGTGACAGCGGATGGGACTACACTCTTTACGATGCTGCGTCCATGAAAGAGCTGGATGGTGGTCAGCTGGATATGTCGGAGCTTTCCCGCAAAAATGCAGTTCTCCAGATTTGTGATGACAACAATCTGGACAGCACTTCACTTAGACACGCTCCTATGTCCATGATTGAGACCTTGCAGGAAGCTGCCTATGAGCAGATGCAGGCAGAGGTCAGTCAGATGACTGCTTCTTCTCAGCTGCCGGAAGCACAAGAGCAGGCGCTGGATGAATACCCCATGCCTGATGAGCAGGTATCTGCACCGGATATGCAGGAATACGGCTACTTCTATGATGGGATGCTCCCTGTCACCAGAGAACGGGCGCTGGAACTGGATGCCGCTGGTTTGACTGTCTATGTGCTGCATGAGGACAATACGGAGAGTATGGTATTTGACTCGCAGGAAATCATGGATCATGGCGGCCTTTTCGGTGTGGACCGTGAGGAATGGGAGAAAAGCCCTCAGTTCCACGAAAAGGTCATGGAGCGTCAGGAACATCAGCAGGAACGCGAACAGGCATTTCTCTCCCAGAACAGAGATTGCTTTGCCATCTATCAGGTAAGTCGTGACGATCCGCAGAATGTGCGCTTTATGAATCTGGACTGGTTAAAGTCCCATAACATTTCCATAGACCGCAGCAATTATGACCTCATTTACACAGCTCCTCTGAGGGAGTCTGGCACTGTGCCGGAGCAGCTGGAAAAACTCTATCAGCAATTCAATCTGGAAAAGCCCGTGGACTTTCACAGTCCCTCCATGAGCGTCAGCGACATCGTTGCGATCAGACAGGACGGTAAGGTATCCTGTCATTACTGTGACAGTGTTGGTTTTACCCAGATCCCCGGATTCCTGCCGGAAAATCCGCTGAAAAATGCGGAGATGGCCCTGGAGGACGATTACGGCATGATCGACGGTATCATCAACAATGGCGCAAAAGAACCCACGGTGGCAGAGCTGGAACAGCAGGCCCGCAGCGGTCAGCCCATTTCCCTGATGGATTTGGCTGCCGCTGCCCATCGGGAGGAACGGGAAAAGAAAAAGTCCGTCATGGAGCAGCTGAAAAGCCAGCCCAAGGCAGAACACAAAAAGACAGCGCCCAAAAAGAGTGCGGAAAGGGAGATTTGATATGGGAAACTTTACTTTTGAGGAAATGAACCTGATGTGCATTTACAATACCGGCAGCCGCACCGGGCTGATTGACAGTCTGCGTGAGATGCGCGGCGAGCTTTCGCCGGAGGAAACGGAGCTGAGAGAGTTGACCGACAGCGCCCTTACGAAGCTCTGTGCGATGACCGATGAGAAGTTTGCCAAACTGGAGCTGTACCCGGATTTTGACCAGTAAACAACATAACCGCAGGGATGGGGTGGCGATCTGCCACCCCACCTTTTTACCCCAAAACTGAAAGGAGGACAGAACACTATGCCAACCAAAGCTGAACTATATGCACAGATGGCGGACAAGGTGGCAACGCAGCTCACGGGGAGCTGGCAGGAATGGGCAGGGTTTCTCACCACTGCTTCCCGCCTTTACAAGTACCCGTTCCATGAGCAGCTGATGATCTACGCCCAGCGACCGGACGCCACCGCCTGTGCGGAGTACGATTTGTGGAATGAAAAGATGGGCCGGTATGTAAGGCGCGGTTCCAAAGGGATCGCTCTGGTGGACGATTCCGGGGACAGACCCCGCCTGCGTTATGTCTTTGACATTTCCGATACCGGAACCCGTGAACATTCCCGAACTCCCTGGCTGTGGCAGCTGGAGGAGCGCCATCTGGATTCCGTGCAGGCCATGCTGGAGCGCACCTATGATGTTTCCGGTGAGAACCTTGCCGGACAGCTCACCGAGGTAGCCGGAAAACTGGCTGAGGAATACTGGACGGAGCATCAGCAGGACTTCTTCTATATCGTTGACGGTTCCTTTTTGGAGGAATATGATGAGTTTAACATCGGAGTACAGTTCAAGGCAGCAGCCACCGTCAGCATCACTTACGCTTTGATGTCCCGCTGCGGACTGGAGCCGGAACGCTACTTCGACCACGAAGATTTCATGGCGATCTTTGATTTCAACACCCCGTCCACCATCGGGGCGCTGGGAACAGCGGTCAGCCAGATCAATCAGCAGGTGCTGCGGCAGATCGGCGTTACCGTCCGAAATGCAGAGCGCGAAGCCAACCAAGAAAGGAGCAAACAAGATGAACAATCCCATGACCTATATCCAGAACGGAGACTATCTGATTCCCGACCTGAAGCTGAGCCAGCAGCCGGAGAAACCCCTGGGCAAGTACGGCAGGATGAGGAAAACCTACCTGAAGGAACATCGTCCCATCCTCTACAACCAGATGTTGCTGAGCGAGAAGCTGTACCCGCACCTTCTGGAGATCGACGAGACCGCCCAGAGCAGACTGGAGCAGATGATGCCCCAGCTGGCGAAGGAAGCGGGAGCCACCGAGGAACTGAAAGCCAGCGATCCCATGAAGTGGGTGGGGCTGATGAACACCTGCAAAGCCCAGGCCGAGGAAATCCTGATGGCGGAGCTTATCAACAGCTGACCCTAAACCTGTTCCTCTCCGAAGCGGAACAGATCCAATCCATAGATGAAGCAGAGAATGTAGCGCATACATCCTCTGCTTTTTCTTTTGCCCAAAATGACATCGACCATGTGCTGCGTTTGGGCGGCAATACAGACCGTCAAAGGGAGCGTGTGGTTGCAGCCTTTGAAAAGCAGAAAACCACCGCTGAGATTGCCGAGATACTGAAAACGCTGTACCACGGCGGCAATGGTCTTGGCAGTGTGAGCGCATGGTATGCCGAGGATGGTATCCATCTTTCACATGGGAAGTCTGTCCGTTATGACAGGTCTGCCCAGGTCATTTCCTGGGAGAGCGCCGCAGAGCGTATCGGGGAGCTTTTGGAGAGCGGCCAGTTTGCCTCCAATGTGGAGCTTGCAGAAGCGGCAGGCTATGAACGCTCCCTCCTTTCGGAAAAGCTCTGGCATCTGTATCACGATCTCAGTGAGGATGCCAGAAAAGCCGGATATTTGTCCTGCCTGTCAGAGATCAAAGGCAATGGTTTCCCGGAGGAGACCCGCCGCCTGACGGAGCAGCTGAGTGACCCGGCTTTCCGCCAGACACTCAAGGAAGAATACGCCGCCTTCTGGACTGCCTATCAGCAGGACCGTGACCTGTTGCGTTTTCACTATCACAGACCAAGGGAGATCTGGGAGAACCTGAAGGACCTTGACCTGCCGCGCAGGACCTTTTCTTCAGACCTTTCCCAAGTGCCAACCGTTCAGCACTTCATTACCGAGGATGAGATCGACGCCGCTATGACCGGCGGCAGCAGTTTCGCCGGAGGAAAAGGCCGTATCTATGCGTTCTTCATGGCAAACCATACGGATAAGGAGAAAGTGAGATTCCTCAAAGACGAGTATGGCATTGGCGGACGCTCTCATGCCCTGTCCGGCGCAACACACAGCGGCGAAGATCACGATGGGAAAGGACTGCACTATAAAAAGCAGGACTGCCCGGATGTTCACTTGAACTGGGAAAAGGTTGCCAAGCGCATTACCTCACTTGTCCAGAAAGGCCGCTATCTTACCGAACAGGAACAGGCACAGTATGACAAGATCCAGTCTGAACAGGAACTGGCCGAAGAAGATGCCATTCAAGCCCAGCAGCCGGAGATGGATGAAGAAACACCAAAGCCTACCCTTGGGGAGCAGTTTGAGCAGTATAAGCCTGTGGTGACTGCCGCCATTTCCGAGGATACCGCATATCGCAATGCCTGCGGTCATTCTGACCGTGAAAATGCTGTCATCGAGGGTAATGCCGCTGTGCGCCGTGCAGTCCTTGGTTCTAAGGATATGGAGCTGATCCGACTCTATTCGGATGTGCCGGAGTTCCGTCAGCGTCTGCACCGGGAAGTGATCGACGAAACCTATCCAAAGCTCCATGAACTTCTGCGCCCTCTTTCTCAGGAAGATATTGATACTGCCCTTTGTGCATGGAACGGCAATATCGAGAGTAAACACGCTGTTGTCCGCTATATGAAAGACCATGCAAGAGAGAAAGATACCGCTGCATGGCTGGCTCAGGAATACGGCGGCAGTAACAGCAACAGCCTGTTCGTTGTCCGTGCCGGAAGCCCGGAGGAAACGCAGCTGCCCTGGCCGAAGGTACAGCGCAGGCTTGCCCAGCTTATTCAGGAGGACCGGTTCTATACCGAAGAAGAACAGGACCGTTTTGACGACATCGACCCAATCGCCATCCGGGAAGCTCTGGAAGAAAGAGGGATCGTCAACGGACAGGTGACAGACCCGGAAAAACTGGACAATGCCCCGTTTATCCAACAGGTGATGTCAGATGCCGAGACAGAGCAGACTTCCGAAGTTTCCATTTCCGATGAGGAATATGACGCAGTTCGCCGCCCAATTCCGCAAAGAACCTCCTATGACCCAGCCGCCCCGGTCTATGCCGTGGGCGATACCGTGTATATCGAGGATGACGCCTATCAGATCACCGAGCTGCGGGAGGACACCGTACAGCTTCTGCCCACCGGGATGGTATATCCCATCTACCGGGCAGAGCGCAAAGAACAGTTCGAGCAGCTGCTTCGGGCAGACCGCCGCAATGCTTACTATACCGAGTTTCTTCCTACTGACCCGGACAAGGCAGATCAGGACTTGCGGGATGTATTGGCTCATGGACTGATGGATGAAGCGGATAAAAAGCAGATTTCCACGCTGCTGCAATCCGGCAGGAGCAACAGCGAGATCGCCTACTGGCTGAGCAGAGCCTATTCCGGTGAGATCGAGACACTGAATCTGGAGACCGGCGATATTGCCGATTACCGTACCACGGCACAGGGCATGGAGCTGGAAGTCATGGATGCAGAGGAAAAGCGTCTGGCTATGCTGTATTTCCGCTGGGATGAGGTTGCGCCTTTGCTGCGCGGGATGTATGCCCGTCAGCAGGACGGTTTTGGACAGGAACAGCCCCAACCGGCTACCGAATCCCCGACCTTCCATTCCGAGACCATGGCCGTCTATCCGGGCGATAAGAACAATCTGCCTTATGATGTGGTGGTGGAACGACTGCATATCGAGGAGCCGGAGCCGCCAGCCCCTGTGACTGAGCCGGAGAAAACCTTTGAGGAAGTGTTGGATGAACACCCGGTTTCCATTCAGGTCAATGGCCAGTGGCAGACCTTCCCCAATGCCAAAGCTGCCGAGGAAGCATCTTATGAGGAATACAAGGCTAACCTGCGCCGCAATGCAAAAAACTTCCGCATTACCGATGAGCATTTGGGCGAAGGCGGTCCGAAAGCCAAGTTCCAGGCAAATGTCAATGCCATTCGTTTGCTGAAAGAGCTGGAAGCTGCCGGACAGCAGGCAAGCCCCGAACAGCAGGAGGTTCTTTCTCGATATGTGGGCTGGGGCGGTCTCTCTGATGCGTTTGACCCGGAGAAACCGGCATGGGCTTTAGAGTATGCCCAGCTAAAAGAACTGCTGACCCCGGAGGAATATGCCGCCGCCAGAAGCTCTACCCTCAACGCCCATTACACCAGCCCTACGGTCATTCAGGCCATCTATGAAGCGGTGGACCGTATGGGATTTGAGACCGGAAATATTCTGGAGCCATCTATGGGTGTGGGCAATTTCTTCGGTATGCTGCCGGAGGAAATGCGAAACAGCCGTTTGTACGGTGTGGAGCTGGACCCGGTTTCCGGGCGTATCGCAAAGCAGCTCTATCCCAAGGCGGACATCACAGTAGGCGGCTTTGAGACCACTGACAGGCGTGACTTCTTTGACCTTGCCGTCGGCAATGTGCCGTTCGGTCAGTATCAGGTCAATGACAAAGCCTATAACAAGCTGAATTTCAACATTCATAATTACTTTTTCGCAAAAGCGTTAGATCAGGTGCGTCCCGGCGGTGTGGTGGCTTTTGTGACCTCCCGCTATACCATGGATGCCAAGGATTCCACCGTGCGCCGCTATCTTGCCCAGCGTGCCGAGCTGCTGGGAGCTATCCGTCTGCCTAATGACACGTTCAAAAAGAATGCCGGTGCCGAGGTGGTATCGGACATCATCTTTCTCCAAAAGCGGGACCGTCCGCTGGACATCGTGCCGGAATGGACTCAGACCGGACAGACAGAGGACGGGTTTGCCATCAACCGGTATTTTATCGACCACCCGGAAATGGTGCTGGGCAGACAGGAGCCGGTAAGCACTGCTCATGGTATGGACTACACCGTGAACCCTATCGAGGGACTGGAGCTTTCCGACCAGCTGCATGATGCGGTGAAGTACATTCATGGGACTTATCAGGAGGCAGAGCTGCCGGAGCTGGGCGAGGGCGAAGCCATTGACACCTCCATTCCTGCCGACCCCAATGTGAAGAACTATTCCTATGCCATTGTAGACGGGCAGGTGTACTACCGGGAAAACAGCCGCATGGTGCGCCCGGATCTCAACGCCACCGCAGAAGCCCGCGTAAAAGGTCTTGTGGGACTGCGCGATTGTGTGCAGGAACTGATCGACCTTCAGATGGATGCAGCGGTTCCAGACAGCACCATTACCCAAAAGCAGGCGGAACTGAACAGCCTCTATGACAGCTTTTCTGCCAAATACGGTCTCATCAATGACCGTGCAAACCGTCTGGCCTATGCAGACGATTCTTCCTATTACCTGCTCTGTGCGCTGGAAGTCATCGACGAGGACGGAAAGCTGGAACGCAAGGCAGATATGTTCACCAAACGGACCATCAAGCCCCATCAGGCGGTGGCTGTGGTGGATACGGCAAGTGAAGCACTGGCGGTGTCTATCTCGGAAAAAGCCTGCGTGGATATGGACTATATGAGCCAGCTTACCGGAAAAACAAAAGAAGAACTGGCCGGAGAGCTGCAAGGCGTAATCTTCCGTGTACCGGGACAGTTGGAGCAGGACGGAACGCCCCATTATGTGACTGCTGATGAATACCTCTCCGGCAATGTACGCCGCAAACTGCGTCAGGCGCAGCGGGCGGCACAGCAGGACCCTTCTTTTGCAGTCAATGTGGAAGCTCTTACCGCCGCCCAGCCCAAAGACCTGGATGCGTCGGAGATTGAGGTGCGTCTGGGCGCTACCTGGATTGACAAGGAGTACATCCAGCAGTTTATGTATGAGACCTTCAACACCCCGTTTTATCTCCAGCGCAGTATCGAGGTCAACTATTCGTCCTTTACCGCTGAATGGCAGATCAAGGGGAAATCTTCTGTATCCTACAACGATGTGGCAGCTTATACCACCTATGGGACCAGTCGTGCCAATGCCTACAAGATTTTAGAGGACAGCCTGAACCTGCGGGATGTCCGCATCTATGACACCATAGAGGACGCAGACGGAAAAGAGCGCCGCGTGCTGAACGCCAAGGAGACCACCCTGGCGGCTCAAAAACAGCAGGCGATCCGGGAAGCCTTTAGGGACTGGATCTGGAGAGACCCGGAGCGCCGCCAGACTTTGGTGCGCCAGTACAACGAGGAAATGAACTCTACCCGTCCCCGCGAATATGATGGCAGCCACATCACTTTTGGAGGGATGAACCCGGCCATTACCCTGCGGGAACACCAGAAAAGCGCCATTGCCCATGTGCTGTATGGAGGAAATACCCTGCTGGCACACGAAGTAGGCGCGGGCAAAACCTTTGAGATGGTGGCCGCTGCGATGGAAGCCAAACGCCTGGGCTTGTGCCAGAAATCTCTCTTTGTGGTTCCCAACCACCTGACTGAGCAGTGGGCATCGGAGTTTCTGCGCCTCTATCCTTCTGCCAACATCTTAGTCACAACCAAAAAGGACTTTGAGACCCATAACCGCAAGAAGTTCTGCGCCCGTATTGCGACCGGTGACTACGACGCCATCATCATGGGACACAGCCAGTTTGAGCGTATCCCCATCAGCCGGGAGCGTCAGGAACGGCTTCTCTATGAACAGATCGACGAGATCACTGAGGGGATTGCAGAGGTACAGGCCAGCGGCGGCGAGCGTTTTACCGTCAAGCAGCTGGAGCGTACCAGAAAGTCTCTGGAAGCCAGACTGGAAAAGCTGCAAGCCGAGGGGCGAAAAGACGATGTGGTAACCTTCGAGCAGCTGGGTGTGGACCGTTTGTTTGTGGACGAGGCCCACAACTATAAAAACCTGTTTCTATACACAAAAATGCGGAATGTGGCTGGTCTTTCCACATCGGACGCGCAGAAATCCTCCGATATGTTTGCCAAGTGCCGCTATATGGATGAGATTACCGGAAACCGTGGCGTTATCTTTGCCACCGGAACCCCGGTCAGCAACTCCATGACCGAGCTTTACACCATGCAGCGTTACCTTCAGTATGAACGCCTGCAAGAACTGAACATGACCCACTTCGACTGCTGGGCTTCCCGATTTGGGGAGACCGTCACAGCATTGGAGCTGGCACCGGAGGGAACCGGCTACCGGGCAAGAACAAGGTTTTCCAAGTTCTTTAACCTGCCGGAGCTGATGAACCTGTTCAAAGAAGTGGCGGACATCAAGACTGCCGACCAACTGAACCTGCCCACCCCGGAGGTGGAATACCACAACATCGTGGCGCAGCCTACCGAACATCAGCAGGAAATGGTCAAGACTCTTTCGGAGCGCGCATCGCTGGTACACAGCGGAACCGTTGACCCGTCCCAGGACAATATGCTCAAGATTACCTCGGATGGCCGTAAGTTGGGGCTTGACCAGAGAATCGTCAACCAGATGCTGCCGGATGAACCTGGCACAAAGGTCAATCAGTGCGTGGACAACATCATGCAGATCTGGCGGGATGGCGAAGCTGACAAGCTGACCCAGCTGGTGTTCTGCGACATTTCTACACCGCAGGCAAAAGCTCCTGTAAGCAAGGCGGCGAAAACGCTGGATAATCCACTGCTTCACGCATTGGAAGGCGCTGTGCCTCTGCCGGAGCAGGAACCGGTCTTTACGGTATATGACGATATTCGTCAGAAACTCATTGCTCAGGGGATGCCTGCCGACCAGATCGCTTTTATCCATGAAGCCAATACCGAAGTACGGAAAAAGGAGCTGTTCTCTAAGGTCCGTACCGGTCAGGTTCGTGTCCTTTTGGGAAGCACCGCAAAGATGGGCGCAGGCACCAATGTGCAGGACCGTCTGGTGGCACTTCATGACCTGGACTGTCCGTGGAGACCGGGAGACCTTGCCCAGCGCAAGGGCCGTATCGAGCGTCAGGGTAACCAGAATCCTCTTGTCCATGTGTACCGCTATGTGACCGAAGGAACCTTTGACGCATACCTCTGGCAGACGGTGGAGAATAAGCAAAAATTCATCAGTCAGATCATGACTTCTAAATCGCCGGTGCGTTCCTGCGATGATGTGGACGAAACGGCGCTTTCCTTTGCCGAGATCAAAGCCCTGTGCGCCGGAGATCCCCGCATCAAGGAGCGTATGGATTTGGATGTGGAGGTATCCCGCCTGAAGCTGATGAAAGCCGACCACCAGAGCAAGCAATATCGTCTGGAGGACCAGCTGCTCAAATACTTCCCGGAGGAGATTGAAAAGCACAAAGGCTTTATCAAGGGCTTTGAATCCGATCTGGAGGTTTTGGCAGCTCACCCGCACCCGGAGGACGGTTTTGCTGGTATGGAAATCCGCGGCGATCTGCTGACCGATAAGGAGAACGCCGGTGCAGCCCTTTTGGATGCCTGCAAGGAGGTCAAAACCTCCGATCCGGTGCAGATCGGCAGCTACCGGGGCTATGCCATATCCGTGGAATTTTCCGCTTGGAAACAGGAGTATACGCTCCTGCTGAAAGGACAGATGACCCACCGGGCAACCCTTGGTACAGACCCTCGCGGAAATCTTACCCGTATCGACAATGCCCTCGCCCAGATGACCCAGCGTCTGGAGGCGGCAAAGGCCCAGCTGGATAACCTCTATCAGCAGCAGGCTGCCGCAAAGGAGGAAGTCGGAAAGCCATTCCTTTATGAAGAAGAACTGAGAAGCAAAAACGCCCGTCTGGTGGAGCTGGATACCCTGCTCAACATCGACGGAAAGGGGCAGGCACATACCGAGTCTGTTGTTACCAAAAGCACACGGACTTCGGTGCTGGATAACCTAAAACGCCCGGTGCAACCCCGCAGTACAGACAAGAAACCAAAACAGCATGAGGAGGTGCGATAACATGAATACTAACGATCTGAATACAGCCCTTTATGAAAAGATGGCTGCCGAACAGGATAAGTTCCGGGACTGGCTGAAAAGCCAGCCCCCGGAAGAAATCCTGCACCACACCTATGAATATACTGTCCGTGAGGATATTGTGATGGCGATGGAGGAGCTGGAGCTGACCGACGCCCAGGCCAAGGCACTTTTGGAATCTCCCTCTCCATTGGCGGATGTGTACCGCTATTTTGAAAAGCTGGAGACCGGCTATATGGATGTGATCCGGGACAGTATTGAGAACCGTGCCGACGATGTGTGCAGAGCTAAAGAGGAACTGCGAACAACACCGATCTATCCCCATTCAGCTGCCTATGCGAGAGAACATGGGGAGCTGGAGCAGTACCGAGCTTCCAACAATGTAAATCGCCAATGCAAGGAGTCCATTGAAGCGGCGGTGCGGGAACACTTCGACGGAATGTATCTCAGCCACGATGCGGCAAAGGGTGTGATCGAGACCTATGGCATGGAGCGTGTGTCTATGGTTCTGTCTAACACGGTCCAGCTTCAGGACTGGGATGGGCGTTACTCCCGACGCAACAAAGAATGGGCCAAGACCATTCCCAACAATAATCCCGAAACCGTCCGTTGTTGTTATGCCTTAAACAGCCACCCTGCTGTGCTGGATGGTTTTATTGATCTGGTGCGTGAAGAACAGCAGCGCAGCCGTACCCAGAGAAAAAAACTGGAACCGTCCCGTCCCTCAGTACGGGATAAGCTCAAACAGGAGCTGCCCGCCCATAAGTCTGCCGCCCCGAAAAAACGGGAGCCGGAGCGATAACCATGGCAAAGCGCAAGCGGGATGTGCCGGTTTTGTTTTGGGTGTCCGCAGAAGAACTGGAACTGATCCATCAAAAGATGCAGCAATACGGGACAGAGAATTTGAGCGCTTATCTGCGGAAAATGGCGCTGGATGGTTATGTGGTCAAGCTGGAACTGCCAGAGCTGAAGGAGTTGGTCTCCCTGATGCGCCGAAGCAGCAACAACTTGAACCAGCTGACCCGCAAAGTGCATGAGACCGGGCGGGTTTATAATGCTGACTTGGAGGATATATCCCAGCGGCAGGAACAACTGTGGGAGGGTGTGAAGGAAATCCTTACCCAACTCTCCAAACTTTCATAACAGGGATAGATACTCCATTTGCGGAGGGAGGAACGGCGTTTCTTCGCCGCACTTTCCTCCGCTTTTTCTTTTTGTCTGTATCCTTGTCTTTTGCCTGTCCGTACCGGATAATATGAGTAGAATAAGAAGCGTAGCAAAGGAGTGAAAACAGATGCTGACCTTTGAAAAGGTGCTGGAGATTTTTGCGGATTACCTAACCGCAGACGAGACCATAGAAGTTTATATCAGCCGCCATGGATGTGTAAGAGTTGAATTTGACCAAGATTTTCACTATTGCTCTGGCGAGGTGTGCCATACTCCCAAGGAACTGCTCGACCTCTTAGCCGATGATTACCGGACTTATCTGGAGATTGAACTGACCAAAGGAAAACGGGAAGTGACGGAAGATGATGAGAGAGAAGCGGATGCCCTATGCAAACAGTATCTGGAGCGTTGGAAGGAGGAACAGAAATGAAGATTTTGAAATGCCTGCTGATGATCGTAACTGCACCGGTCATTTTGGTGTTGACGCTTTTTGTCTGGCTCTGCACGGGGCTGATCTACATATCCGGTTTGGTGCTTAGTCTACTAAGCACGGTAATTGCTCTGCTTGGCGTGGCTGTGCTGATTACCTATTCCCCGCAGAATGGTGTGATTTTGCTGGTTATGGCATTTTTGATTAGCCCGATGGGGCTGCCGCTGGCTGCGATCTGGCTGCTGGGAAAGGTGCAGAGTTTGAAATTTGCGATACAGGATTGGGTGTATGGGTAAATGATGTGAATATAATTTGGAATGAAAAAGAAGCAGGACAATGGGAGATGAGACCCAATGCCCTGCTTCTCTGTTTATTCGGAACGAACTGTAATATATTTTTGATTGCGACTTTTAGGTTTATCGGGAATCGTCATTTCTAATTGCCCGGATTCTAAAAGCGGATTGATATGCTTCAAAGTGAAGTTTCTTAAATCTTTGAAGCCGCAAAATACTGCAAGCTCTTTCTTGGATTTTGGTGTTGTGCAAAAAGCCAAAATCTGTTTGGACACCGTTGATAGTTCAATATCTTGGTGGGTAACTTGGTGGATAACTTGGTGGGTGTCATCCTCTAAGTTGTAGTTTACATTTTTCAAGATGACTCTGAAATCTGTCGCTGTTGAGGAAAATTCGGGCTTATATGCCTCTGTGTATCCAGGCAGCTTTTCAGTTTCACTGACGATTTTGCGCAGACCACTTCCACGGCGTTCCATGTACTTCATGCGGTGGAACAGGTCAGCGATCACAGGGTTTCGTCGCATCGAACGAATACTGTAAATATCGTATTCCTGAATTGAGCCGCCGCCAAACATACCGCCCGGAGATGTGATTTCCACCCGATCATCAAACATATCAATGTGGATTTCGCTGCCAAGCACAATATAATCACGATGGATAAGCGCATTGACAAGAGCCTCTGTTACAGCTCGTTCAGCATAATCCGGCTTGTCTACACGATACTGTGCCTCTTTGACAAAACGGACTTTGGAATTATTGCGAATAAATTCACTGCCGCTTTTCAGTAAATAAATCAAATTCCCCTCGTATTCCTTATCGTCCAGCGCATCATCAAAGATAGAGCCTTTTTCCAAGCCATTCCACCGGGTACAGAACATACGGGAGTTATAAACTGTGTGCTGATCGGTCATGAGCTTTCCGGCATTGGTCAGGAACCCATTTTTGTCAGCCAAACCGAATGAGACATAATCGGATGGCTCGAAGCGGAGGCCGGTTCGTTCCAGATAGGTTGCCTCCAGGAGTGTGAAGCTGTAATCCTTTTTCACAGCTTCTGTTGTTAAGGTGTCAAAGGACTGATTGGTTCCCTTTAAGATCAGTTCATTCACAATGTAATCCGGTGCAATTACGCTTTCATTTCCAACACGGATGTATGCTTCCATTACTCCGTCTGCCTTGTAATAGTATGGGGTGCTGCGGCCAGGAGAAACCTCCAGAGCCAACAGGTTTTTACCATCTTCCTGCAATGGCTTTAAGATAAACTGCGGTAATGGTGTGATACGTTCTTTGATTAAGCGGCTGATCGCTTCAGCATCCTTTTGAACATCGGACAAGCCGATAGGCTCCCGGTCATCAGAGACTCCGAAAAACAGAGTGCCGCCGATTCCATTGGAAAAGGCACTGACACTTTTTAACCAGCTTTTTGGCTTTTTTGTTTCGAGAGCAACTTTGAAATCACATTCCGTTGCTTCAGCAATGAGCTGTTCTATCATAGAAATCCCTCCTTTGAGGTTGTAGAAAATTCTTTTTTATTATACCCAGCGGAGAAAGTTATTGCAACGATAGAAGCAAAGAGTTCAGCGAAAACAAAAATATTTATGAGAGGAGGGCCTTCTATTATGGCAACTACAAGAATCATGCCGCTTCATGTTGGCAAGGGTCGCACAGAAAGTCGGGCAATCAGTGACATCATCGACTATGTAGCAAATCCACAGAAAACAGATAACGGCAAGCTCATTACCGGCTATGCGTGTGACAGCCGGACTGCGGATGCAGAGTTCCTTCTGGCGAAGCGGCAGTATATCGCCGCCACCGGGCGGGTGCGCGGGGCGGACGATGTGATCGCTTACCATGTGCGCCAGTCATTCAAACCCGGTGAAATCACGCCGGAAGAAGCCAACCGTCTGGGTGTAGAATTTGCCAAGCGGTTTACCAAGGGCAATCATGCCTTTGTGGTCTGCACCCACATAGACAAGTCGCACATTCATAATCACATTATCTGGTCATCGGTCAGCTTAGAATATGACCGGAAATTCCGAAACTTTTGGGGCAGCACCAAGGCGGTTCGCCGGTTAAGTGATACCATCTGCATTGAAAACGGACTGTCCATTGTAGAGAATCCGAAACCTCACGGAAAAAGCTATAACAAATGGCTGGGCGATCAGGCAAAGCCCTCTCACCGAGAGCTGCTTCGTGTGGCGATTGACAACGCATTATCACAAAGTCCTGCTGACTTTGAAGAACTGCTGAAGCTGTTGCAAGAGTATGGTTGTGAAGTCTCAAAGCGCGGAAAATCGTATCGACTGAAGCTCTCTGGTTGGGAGAAAGCCGCCCGCATGGACAGTCTGGGCGAAGGATATGGATTGGAAGATTTGCGGGCAGTTCTCTTAGGGAAGAAAGCACATACCCCGCGAAAGAAAACAGTCACACAGGCAGAGCCGCCGAAGGTCAATCTGCTGGTGGACATTCAGGCAAAATTGCAGGCTGGAAAAGGTGCTGGCTATGCTCGATGGGCTAAGGTTTTTAATCTGAAACAAATGGCGCAGACCATGAATTACCTGTCAGAGAACAATCTGCTGGAGTATGCGGTTTTGGAAGAAAAGGCTGCGGCTGCCACGGCACATCACAATGAGCTTTCGGCGCAGATCAAAGCGGCTGAAAAGCGCATGGCAGAGATCGCTGTTCTGCGTACTCACATCGTAAATTATGCCAAGACCCGTGAGGTCTATGTGGCATACCGCAAGGCGGGTTACTCTAAGAAATTCAGGGAAGAACATGAGAAAGAAATTCTGCTCCACCAGGCTGCTAAGAATGCCTTTGATGAGATGGGCGTCAAGAAGCTGCCCAAGGTCAAAGAGTTGCAGACGGAGTACGCGAAATTGCTGGAAGAAAAGAAAAAGACCTATGCCGAGTACCGGCGTTCCCGTGAGGAAATGCGGGAGCTTTTAACGGCAAAGGCCAATGTGGATCGAGTGCTGAAAATGGAGGTAGAACAGGATGTTGAAAAAGAAAAAGACCACGGCCAGCGGTAAGCTGGTCCTGGTCAAAAGCGTTCGCAGAACGCGCAGCCACAGAATGAAATTCTGTGTTCAAAGGGGCTTGGGGGCGCTGCCCTCAACAAGCAAGCGGAGAGGAAAATCACGGAGGGATTTTCTTCTCTGCGGGCCTGTGTGTATTAACACAGGCATTGCTTGCCTCTTTTCTCCGAAAATGAAAAGAACCAGTGAGAGAATCGTTAAATTTCACTCACTGGCTCAATTCGTTTCAAATTTCTCGGACAACTCTGTCAGTTCTTTCACCGTTTCCTGGGTGTGATGCAGCAGGGTGTCACGCATTTCTGGCGGACAGGTGGAATAAAGCATTTTCATCTGATTGACACCTTCATCTTCCAGAGAAATATCTGGATTTATAAGCGTATCTAAAGAGATGTGCAGGACCTTTGCCAATGCTCTCAAAATCAAATAGGACGGGTTCATTTTCCCTTTTTCGATATTGGCAATTTGCTTTACAGAAACATGGCTTAGATCGGAAAGTTCCTGTTGTGTCAGTTCTTTATTCTTTCTGGCCTCTCTCATTTTCTGCCCTAAAGCAGTTAAATCATCAATCGGCATAATCGTTCACCTCAAATATATTTTATCGTTCCGATTTGCACAAAGGAATAACCTTATTGTGCTTGATAACAGGACTGATTATGCTGATTCCTTTTTGATAACATGGTTGCTCCATGATTATGGCGTTTCCGGCTGCTAATTGAACTATGAGGATGAATTGCTGATTTCAGCTTTTAGTTCGTTGCCAAACGAGAATGATATAGAATGCGGTAGGGAGGCTATCAGTTTTATCCGCTCATCTATGAACCGTTTTTTATTCTCTGTGACATAAAAATTCATCTGGATATTCCGTTTTCGGTTCGCCATGCGCTGCCTCCATTCTTCATAAGAGTTTGGGATTATCCCAACAAACATTTTTCATTTTCGGGCAAGGGACCTGAAAATCCGAAAAATCGCAAGCGGGTACTTGCTTGCTGTGCCTGCTATCGAAACCCTGGCTGCGTTTTCGAGGATTGTCGCAGCGGCGGAAGATATTTTTGTCTCCATA
>ERZ809074.2130-NODE-2130-length-22828-cov-10.422386_pt1 | contig 22828 bp, 22 predicted proteins | sample MGYA00520795_ERZ809074 | MGnify/ENA primary metagenome ERZ809074 (study PRJEB31570, sample SAMEA3212989) | Homo sapiens | biome: human-gut; feature: human gut; material: fecal | place: Sweden | collected 2011 ...
CGGAAATTCAGCGGAATTGAAGCAAAAAAGCGTTGAATCAGCCGTTTCGACAGGCAAACACCGGAATTTCAGCGGAATTGAAGCAAAAAACCGTTGAATCTTCCGTTTTCACAAGAAAACCCCTGAGATTCAACAAAATTGAATCACAAAGCCGTTGAATCTCCCCCATTTTCGACAAACAAAAACCAAAGGAGGTCAGCTATGAAGCCACAGCAACCCGAAATCACGGTACATCTGCCGGAAGATCTTCTGCGCCGGATGCTCTACATTGCAAAAACCGAGGGGCGGACACCCAACAACCAGGTAATCCTTTTGCTCCGCAACAACACACAGTATTTTGAGCGCACGCACGGCAAAATCCCGTCCGAGGCGCTCCGTGCCATCGACATCACCCCTTATCTGGTGAGCGGCACGGAAACGGAAAAAGAGAAGGAGGCAGAGTCCCATGAGTGACCTTTATTTCCGCTACCACCCGGTGGTGTTTGCCGTCGGGGATGACTACCGCATCTTCTTCTGCGTCGACCGTGAGGGGCTTGCCTGGGTGCAGGTCGGCGAGGTCCGGTACAGTGACACCTTCTGCGGCGTGGTGCGCTCCCGCACCCTGATCCACAGCGTCACCGTGCCCATGGCGGTCCTGGATGCCGCCGGCAGCTACACCGTCGCGTTTGCGCCGCTGCCGGAGCGCGTTTCCTATTTCAACAAGCCCGGCGACCCGGTCTGCCGCACCTATCGCTTCTGCCCCGTGCCCGCGGAGAACGCGCGCTTTGCCCTGCTCTGCGACACGCACGGCAACGTGGCGGCACCCGCGCGGATGGCGCTGACCGGCGGCAGACCGGACGCACTGCTCCTGGGCGGGGACATCGGGGATTCGGCGGACACCGAGGAACAGATTCTGACCGTGCACCGCCTTGCCCATGAGATCGCCGCCGGCGAAATCCCGGTCGTCTATGCCCGCGGCAACCACGACACGCGCGGGGCGCTGGCGGAGAAGCTTGGCGACTATGTGGCAACGCGCGACGGGAAAACCTATTTTACCTTCCGTCTGGGGTCGGTGTTCGGCATTGTCCTGGACGGGGGCGAGGACAAACGGGACGGCTGCCCCGAGTACGGCGGCGTTGCCGATTATCCCGCCTTCCGCCGGGCGCAGACCGCCTTTCTGCGCGAGCTTGCGGCGCATAAGGAACAGACGCTGAACGCCCCCGGCGTCCGGCACCGCATTCTGCTCTGCCACATGCCCTTCACCCTTGCCACAGAGGACTACATCGCCGTTGCCGGCGACGACTACGCCGACTGGGTGCGCGCGGTCAACGGCCTGGGGGTCGATCTTGCGCTCTTCGGGCACATGCACGCGCTCTCCCGCCACGCGCGGGGCGAGGACAACGGCGGTGTCCGGGCAGACTTCCCGGTAGTGGTTGCCGCCGCGCTGAACGATCATCCCGACCGCCTGCATTCCTGCCAGGTGAACGAATACACCGGCACCGGTCTTGCGTTCTCACCCGACGGCATCCGTGCCGATTTCATCAACTCCCAAGGGGAGCTCATTCCGCTCTGAGCGCAGAGCGGCACCGAAAAGGAGGATTTTGCAATGGAACATCTGCAGAACCGCCCGCTGAAAATCGTGCACGGCTTTGACCGGCACCCGGAGCGGGACATGAGCGCTGATCTTTCGGCAATCACAAACAAACTGGAAGAGCTGCGCGGCAAGGGATTCGGCGGCGTGGTCTCCAACGTCTCCGCGCACGACTATCTGCGCGGCGAGGACGAATGGACCCTGCTCGAGTTTGTCGCGGACGAGTGCGAACGGCTGGGACTGCGCTTCTGGCTGTACGACGAGGACGGCTATCCGTCGGGCGCCGCCGGCGGACGGACGCTGGAAAAGAACCCCGACTTCGAGGCGGTCGGCGTGGTGCTGATCCGCAAAGCGGTTGCGCCCGGCGAATCGGTGCGCCTGCCGCTCCCGCGCGGGCATATGTATTTTCTCTGCGCCGCGCTCTACCCGGCGGAAAAGGACGGGGACACCGACATCTCCGACTTTACGCCCCTGTGCCGCCCCGCCTGCCACGGGCAGACGGCGGATCTCTGCGTCACCAACCCGTCCGACGCCCCGGCGGTGCTGTGCGCCTTTGCGCAGAAGCGCCTGTATGAGGGCACGCACGCAGAGCACAACGTCTTCCGCGCCCGCCGCTATGTGGATCTGACCAACCCTGACGCGGTGGCGGAATTCCTGCGCAACACCTATGCGGCATACTGCACCCGCCTGCCCGAACATCTCCCGGAAAACGGCGCGGACACCGTCGGGGGAATCGGCAAAATCGAGGCGATCTTCACCGACGAGCCGTCCATGATGGGCTGTTACATCAACGCCGGTCTTTACCCGCCGGTAACGCAGGACCCCTATGATGATTCTCTGCCGCTGTACCCGGTCATCACCTGGGGGCGCGACTACGAAGCGGCATTCCTTGCCGACCACGGGTACAGTGCGCTGGACGATCTGATCTACCGCTTCTGCGGCACGGGTGAGCGCGCCAAAACCTACCGCGCAAACGCGCACGCAACGCTCTGCGGCATGTACGAGCGCGCCTACTTTGCGCAGATTTCGGCGTTCTGCCGCCAAAACGGACTGCGGTTTTCCGGGCACCTGCTATTGGAGGACGACATCCGGATGCACGCGGTCTTCGAGGGCAACTTCTTCTCTCTGCTCCGGCACATGGACTACCCCGGCATTGACATGCTGCAATCCATCCCGGAGGTGATCTACAACGAGTACGCCTTCACGCCGCTCTTAGTTTCCTCGGTGGCGGAAGCCTACGGGCGCCGGCACGTCATGAGCGAGGTCTCCGGGCACGCGCAGGGCGGACGGATCACGCCGGCACAGCAGTACGCCTCCGTCCTTTTGCAGTATGCCTTCGGCGTGGACATCTTCACCTACTATTACAGCGAAAACGCGATGGAACCGGCGGCATATGCCGCGCAGAATGCGGCAATCGCGCGCGTCGGCGCCGCCATGGCAGGAAGGACGCACCGGGACGCCCTGCTTTACTATCCGATCGAAACCTTCTTTATGCACCACTGCGGCAGCGACGCGCAATACGGCACCTACACCGGGGCGGAGAACGCCTGCGCCGCGGGACTCAAAGCGCTGACCGATGGGCTGAACGCACGCCAGATCGGGTTCGCCTACGCCGACGAGGCACTGCTCTCCGAAGCGGCAATTGCCGACGGCTGTATCCGCCTGCCCGCCGGCGCAACATACAAAACCCTGCTTCTGCCGCCCATGGAGCGCACCCCGCGCACGGACGCCTTCCTTGCCCGCTGCCGTGCCGCCGGCGTACAGGTGCTTGCCCTGACCCACCCGCTCTTCCCCGCCCCTGCGGACGCGCACACCGATACCGACGCGGCGGCACTGCTTGCGTGCATCGACCGCACCGCCCTCCCCGCATATGCCGCGGAGCCGATTCCGGAGCTGGCGCTGCTCTGCCGCAATACCGACGCCGGGCAGGCGTTCCTGTTGGTCAATGCCCGGAACGAAGCGCGGGAGCTGACCCTGACCTTCCCGGGTCTTGCAAATCCCACCGTCTACGACCCACTCACAGACGCCGCCGTTCCCCACACCGCCCGCGACCGTGCGCTGACCTTCCGCATCCCGGCATACGGCGCCCTCATGATCGCCGACCGCACGGATTTTTCCTGACGCCGCCGGTCTGACCGGTAAAAAAAGCAGAACACCGCGCGTGATGTGCGCCTCCCGTTTTTGGGGGAACACATCACCGGTGTTCTGCTCTTTTGTTTTGGATTTTTCCGGATTAGCCTTACTTTTCGTAGACCTCGATCTCACCGAGTCCCGTGCGCTTGGTGCCGAGCGTCAGGCGCACGTAACGGGCGTCAATGGCGTCAAAGGTGATTTCCTTTTTGTCGCCGACCTCGCTGACATCGCTAATATCCGTCCAATTCACGCCGTCGACGGAGTAGGCAATGCGGATGTTCTTTGCCGTTTTCTTCGCATCCCCCGGCAGACCGTACAGGTTGATGCGGCCAAAGCTGCGCACGCTGCCCAGATCCAGCGTCAGAACCGGCGATTCGCGGTAGAAGTTGGAGTTTGCAGCCATGTAGCCGCCGCGGTCGGTCACGCCGTCGGTCAGCATGTAAGCTGCGTTCTCGGAAGCGGACCAGAAATCATAGGAAGAGGTGGAAGCGTACACCGGGCAGTTGAGCGCCATGTTTTCGGACTGCGCGGTCTTCTGTGCGGCGTCATATCCCTCGGGCAGACGGAAGAGTGCGAAATCGCCCGCCGCGATCACTTCAGTAAACTTACCGTCCTGCATGCTGACCGTTTCCCACTTGCCGTCGCGGTATACCTCAAGAGAGGTCAGATCCGCAGCCGCGTGCAGAGAGAAGGTCCGCTTACCGTTCGGCTTGAAATTCTTATTAACCACTACGACATACTGCTGTCCGTCCTCATACGAACGGTAGAGCGTGAAGATGGCATCATAGGTGCTGTCCTGGGTCAGGACAAAATCATCCGGCAGGGCGGGGTTTCCGGCAATCGCGCTGGTATGATAGATTTCGATCGCATCGCTCTTTCCCAGCATTGTGCCGTACTCCAGTACGCGCCGGTTGACCTCGCAGATACCGTCATACATGGACGAGGGCTTGTAGTCGGGTCCGATGACGCCGGTTTTGTAGCCGCCGCTCAGCGGGGTCAGGTAGACAAACCACTTGTAATTCTTGATCCCGTAGGCAATGCACAGGGAGGCATTGTAAGTAAGATCGAAATCGGAAGGAATCCGCATCGCGCCGTCATCTCCGAATGCCTGCATATAGTAGCCGGTATCGAAACGGTACTGCAAGCCCGTGCGGTTGATCTCGTACAGGTTCGCATAGGCGTCATTTCTGAATCCGCCGTCGCTCGTAAAGGGATAGAAATCATAGGACAGATACCGGTTGCGGACGCCGGCAAAGCCGGAAACGGCGCAATAGTCACTGATATACTCTTTCCAGGACGGGAATCCGCCGTTGGGCAGCAGATTGAGGTGTGCGGTCAGATGCGGGTTGTACGCATGGAGGATCTTGACTACATTCGCATAATCGTTGGACTCCTCGTGCGGCTCGTCGGTCAGATACACACCGCCGAATCCCGCGCGGTTTTCGTACTTTTTGACAATGTCAAGGATCACATCCGCATTCTTCGACTGGATGATCTGTTCTTCATGAATCGGATCGCAGACCGAATAGAAGATATCGCGCTCGGCGCACAGGTGCATCATATAATCGCAGATCTGGTTGCCGTTGCGGTCATAGGTGCGGGTTTCCTCCAGGTATCCGATGTTTGCCTGCTTCATGTAATCCACGCAGTCCACGATGTTTTCCGCATACACGAAATTGGAATGGTAGAACGCAGACACCCGGAAAGCGGTCACGCCGTCGTCAATCACGCGCACCCGGCACGCGGCAAGGTTTTTGCCGTCGTAGACGTACACGGTTGCATCCCCGGCGCTGACCGGCTCAAGGTTTCCGTTTCCGTCCACACGGACCACGTCGGTGTTGTCGCTGACATAGCGGTAGTGCGGGTTTTCCGCATCCGCCACCCGGTAGCCGTCCACACGCAGGGCGGCTTTGGTGTCAAGATAGATCCACATATGGTCCTGGTACAGGTCGATATTGTTCTTTGCCGTGATGTTTGCCATCACCTCTGCCTCGGCAAGCGCGTAGTGGCGCACGCCGTCCGCATCCGTGGGCACACCGGTCATCACGACGCGGACATAGCGCGCCGCGCCCGCCTTGAAGGACACGGTCAGAACGCCGTCCGCCGTGCTTGCCTGCTTTTCCGTGGCAACCGTTGTGTAGTCCTTGCCGTCCTGGGACAACTGCACTTCATAGGCGGTCGGGAGCAGTCCCTCCATCCCCTTGGCGGCGTGCAGGCGCACGGCGGTCACGGTATAGGCGGTTCCCAGGTCGATAAAGAAGCTGCCGTCACCCTCCAGAGCGCCGGAGTCAAACACCGCGTCGGTCTTGCCGTCGTTCAGGTACAGGTTCGTGCCGTTGTCCTTGAGGGCATTTGCCAAAACAAAGCCGCGCAGCGCCACGTTGGCGTTTCCGACGGTTTCATCCGAAACGTCCGGAACGCTGTCCATCACGCCGGAGGTGGTCTCCTCCTCGGTGGTCTCTTCTTCTTTGGTGGTTTCTTCTCCGGCGGTGCTTTCCGCGCCGGTGGAGCCGGCAGTGCTTTCCTCCGGCTTGGTCGCCTCCCCGGTGCCATCATCGGGTTGCTTTTTGCCGGAACAGCCGATCAGCAATGCAAACACGGTAACGCAGGCGCCGATCAACAGCAGTTTTTTCAGTGTTTTCATAAAAATCTCCTCTCTCTTGTCTTGTTTTCCGTTTTCCCGGTAAAAGTAGACACACATTATAGCACACTTGCCTACGGTTGTCAATAAAAAGAAAAAATTTTTTTCGATTTTTGTCACAAGTGACCGAATGCCGTCGTTCTGCAGCAATATCAGGCAAAATCCGTGCGGATGGGACAAAATTTCCCGCAAATCGGCGCAGAACGGTTGCAAAAGGTGAAAAAATGTGCTATACTACACGCGTACATGCGTCCGCGGTAAAGGCGGGCGGAAAAAATGAGAATATTTAGTTTCATGACGGGAACACGGGCTAAGGGAAAGGGCTGTACGATCCTGATGCCGCTTTTTCTTTGGGCATGAAGGCGCAAAGAAAAAGCTTGGCAAAAAGAAAACGCCGAGAGAAGATTTCGCCGTCTGCGGACGGCGACGAAGACTACGCGTCCTCGACGGCGCCGCCTTTTGGAAAAAGGCGGGCGAAAACTTTTGGAACTTTGGAACGTGCGTTTCCGTTGGAAACAACAAGGGGGGATTGCATATGAATGAAGTCAAAAAACCGAAAAAGACACTTTTGATTTTTTACTGCGTGGTTCTGGCGCTGATGCTCCTGGTGAATATGGTGGTCATTCCGAACATTCTGGCACACCGGGTCAAAGAGGTGGACTACGGCACCTTCATCACCATGACCAAAGAGGGCAACGTGGGATTGGTGCAGATCTCGGAATCCGAAAATCTGATTACCTTTACCGACAAAGACCAAAAGCAGATCTACAAGACCGGCATGGTGGACGACCCGGACAGAACCAACCGTCTTTACGAAGCCGGCGCGCAGTTTTCCGGCGAGATTGTGGAACAGCCGTCGATCTTTTCCCAGCTCTTTTTCAACTGGGTGCTGCCGATTGCCATCTTCTTCCTGATCGGTCAGCTCATTTCCCGGCTGATCATGAAAAAAGCCGGCGGGCAGAACTCCATGATGTTCAACATGGGCAGGAGCAATGCCAAAATCTATGTCCAGTCGACCAACGGCATCAAATTCTCCGACGTTGCGGGCGAGGATGAGGCAAAGGAGAGCCTGACCGAGATTGTCGACTATCTGCACAATCCAAAAAAGTATGAGGAAATCGGCGCAAAGATGCCCAAAGGGCTTCTGCTTGTCGGCCCTCCCGGAACCGGTAAGACCATGCTGGCAAAGGCGGTTGCCGGCGAGGCGGACGTTCCCTTCTTCTCCATGTCCGGTTCGGAATTTGTGGAGATGTTCGTGGGCATGGGCGCGTCCAAAGTGCGCGACCTGTTCAGCCAGGCAAAGGAAAAAGCCCCCTGCATCATTTTCATTGACGAAATCGACGCCATCGGCGGCAAGCGGGACGGCATCAACCGCAATGACGAGCGCGAACAGACGCTCAATCAGCTCCTGACCGAAATGGACGGCTTTGAGGGCAACACCGGCGTTGTGATCCTGGCGGCAACCAACCGCCCCGAAACGCTGGACCCGGCGCTGACCCGTCCGGGGCGTTTTGACCGCCGCGTGCCGGTGGAACTGCCCGACCTCAAGGGACGCGAGGAGATTCTCAAAGTCCACGCCAAGAAGATCAAGACCGAACCGGATGTGGACTTTTCCCACATTGCCCGCATGGCGTCCGGCGCGTCGGGCGCGGAGCTTGCCAACATCGTCAACGAGGCGGCACTGCGCGCTGTCCGTCAGGGGCGCAAGGCGGCGTCGCAGGCGGATATGGAAGAGAGCATTGAAACCGTCATCGCCGGCTACCAGAAGAAGAACGCCATCCTGACCGACCGGGAAAAGATGATCGTCTCCTACCACGAGATCGGTCACGCCCTGGTTGCCGCCCGACAGTCCAACACCGCGCCGGTGCAGAAGATCACCATTGTCCCCCGCACCTCCGGCGCGCTCGGCTACACCATGCAGGTGGACGAGGGCAACCACTACCTGATGAGCAAGGAAGAGATCGAAAACAAGATTGCCACCTTCACCGGCGGGCGCGCCGCGGAGGAAATCGCCATCGGCTCGGTGACGACCGGCGCTTCCAACGACATCGAGCAGGCAACCCGGCTTGCCCGCGCCATGATCACGCAGTACGGTATGTCGGAGGAATTTGACATGGTGGCACTGGAGACCGTCACCAACCAGTACCTGGGCGGGGACGCTTCCCTTGCCTGCTCGGCGGAAACGCAGACCAAGATCGACGCGAAGGTGACGGAACTGGTCAAAAAACAGCACGAAAAGGCAAGACGGATTCTTTTGGAAAACCGCCAGAAGTTGGACGAGCTTGCACAGTACCTGTATGCGCACGAAACCATCACGGGCGACGAATTCATGCGGATTCTGAACGCCTGAGCACCACGCAAAAAGCGATCACCGCACCCCCGAAAAAGCGGAGGTGCGGTGATTTTCTCTTTGTTTTTATGTTTTTACTCCAGGTGCGCGTTCTTTAACCGGCAGTACCGGGTGCCGTCTTCCTCATAGGCGGAAAACTCCCCGCGGACCGTGATTTCGGAGCCGACCGTCAGCGAACTGATTTCCGTGAGATCCGGGGCAAATTCAATCCCCTGCGAACAGCAGGACGTCGCGTCGGCAATGACGCAGGCAAAGTAGCGCGCGCCGGTCTGCGTGCTCTCGTAAACGCTGAACTTCCCGCGCATCCGCACGGTTTTGCCGATGTACTTCTCCGGGGCATTGGTCATATTGAAGACCTCGGAATAGACCATGGTGCTGCTCAGTTTGGTCAGGTCGACGTCAACCGCGCCGGCAGCGTCCCCTGCCCCGTCCTCCTGATTTTTCGAGCAAGCCCACAGTGTGCATACAAACACGCAGGCAAGGATCAATGAGATGATTTTTTTCATTTTGCAATTCCTCCTACCAATTTTCCGACGCAGAATGACAGCAGAAATGCGCCGATCTGTACCACTACAATCGTAGACCCGACAGGCGTTCCCGCCAGAACGGCAACCAGAATGCCGATGACCGAACAGAAGACAGACAGTACCGCCGCGCAGATCGTCACGCTCCTGAAGCTTTTGAACATCCGCATGGCGGAGAGTGCCGGAAAGATCACCAGTGCCGAGATCAGAAGCGATCCCACCAGGTTCATGGCAAGCACGATGATGACTGCCACAATGACGGAAATCATCAGGTTGTAAAGCCCGGCGCGCGTCCCCGTCGCCCGCGCGAAATGCTCGTCAAAGGTGACGGCAAAGATCTTGTGATAAAAGAACAGGAACACCGCCACGACCAAAACGGAGAAAACAACGCACAGCCACACCTCGGTTTTGGTCAGCGTCAGAATGGAGGTGGAGCCGAACAGCGTACTGCACACGTCGGCAGAGAGATTGGACGAGGTGGAAAACAGGTTCATGAGCAGATACCCGACGGCAAGCGAGCCGACCGAGATCATCGCGACCGCCGCGTCGCCCTTGATTTTGGTATTCTGCCCCGTGCGCAGAAGCAGAACGGCGCACAGAACGGTTACAATCATGACAAACGGCATTTCGCCCGTCAGTTTCAGAACCCCCGCAATCGCCATGGCGCCGAACGCCACATGGGACAGCCCGTCGCCGATGAAGGAAAAACGTTTGAGCACCAGCGTCACGCCCAGCAAAGAAGAACAGAGCGCAATCAGCACGCCGACAATCAGCGCATAGCGCACAAACGGGTACTCAAAATACAGCGCCAGCTTTTCAAAAACCGCCGTCATGCCCCCGTCCCCCCTTCCGTCGCGCAGAAGAGCTTCCCCTGGGGGCTCTCCAGATACGCCGCCTTGGTGCCGCAGAACACCTGCGCACCGATGTGCAGAATGTGATCGGCATAGCGAAGCGCGGCGTGCAGATCGTGCGAAATCATAATCACGGTGATCCCGTCCTCGCGGTTCAGCTTTGCGATCAGCTCATACAGCTCCGAGGTGACCTTCGGGTCCAGTCCCGCCACCGGCTCGTCCAAAAGGAGCATTTTTTTGGTGGCGCACAGCGCACGGGCAAGCAGAACGCGCTGCTGCTGACCGCCGGAAAGCTCACGGTAGCACCGCCCGGCAAGGTGATCCACCCTCATCTTTTTCATGGCGTCCGCCGCAAGCTCCTTTTGCGCGCGGCGATAGAAGGGCGCCCAGCCGCACTGCCCCTGACAGCCGGACAGGACAATCTCCCGCACCGACGCCGGGAAATCCCTCTGCACCACCGTCTGCTGCGGCAGATACCCGATTTCGTTTCTGCGCAGTCCCTCTCCCCGGACAATCCGCCCGGCAACGGGGGGCTGTAACCCCAGCAGGGTGCGCATGAGCGTGCTTTTTCCGGCGCCGTTTTCGCCGATGACCGCCAGATACGACCCGGATTCCACCGAAAAATGCAGATGCTCCAAGACCGCCTTTCCGTCGTACCCGACCGAAAGGTCCTCACAGGATAAAAGTGCCATTTCCGTCCCCCTTCAGCGCAGTGCCGTTTTGAGCACTTCCAGGTTCTTTTGCATGACGGAAAGGTAGGTTTTGCCGTTTTCCGCGTCCGCAAGGGTGGCGGACTGCATGGAATCCATGGTCAGGATGGGCTGGTTTTTGTCTTTGGTATTCTCCACAACGGTCTGCGCAATCCGGTGGCGGGCGCCGTCAACCGTCAGCACGCAGGGCAGTCCCAACGCGTCCACCCTGCCGGCAAGGAATGTGACGGTCTCAAAGCTTGCCTCGGTTTCGGCGGAACAGCCCGGGAATGCGGCGTAATAGTCCAGTCCGTAATCGTCCGCCAGATACCGGAACGGGAAACGGTCGCCGAACAGAATCGTTTTGCGCGCGCCCGCTTCCACCGCCGTGCTGTATTCCCCGTCCAGCGCGTTCAGGCGCTCGGTGTAGGATTGCAGGTTCTTCCTGTAAGTCTCCCCGTTGTCCGGGTCAAGGGACGCAAGCTGTGCGGCAATGGAGGCGCAGAACACCCCGGCGTTGCGCAAAGAAAGCCAGACGTGCTCGTCCTTCTCCGCCCCATGTCCTTCTTCTCCTCCTTCTGCCTCATCCTCATGCCCGTCCGCTTCTTCGTGGTCGTCCCCGTGCTCCATCCCCGCAACGGTCTCCTCGTCCTTCGCCGCGTCGCCGAGCACCTCCAAAAGGTTTATGACCTTCCGGTCGGGGTTGCGGGGGTCTTTGAGCGCGTCCGCCGCCCAGCCGTCGGATTCGCCGCCGACGTAAATGAAGAGGTCGCAGTTGGAAAGCTTCACGATGTCGTCCACGGTGGGTTGGTAGTTGTGCAGATCCACGCCGCTGTCCAAAAGCAGGGTCAGCTCGACGCTCTCTGCCCGATCGCCCAAAATGTTTTTCACCCAGTCGTACACCGGGAAAACGGCGGCAACGACGGACAGTTTTTTCTCCTGCCCGTCCGCATTGCCGCGACAGCCCGCCAGGGCGCACAACGCCGCAAGCAGGAGCAATGCCATCAGCGCGGAAAGGATCCGCACGGCAATTCTTTTTTTCATATACAAAAATCCTCCGGATTGTTTTCAGATTATTTTCAGAAAACCGCAGTAATGCGGAGCCGCAGCAATGCGGAACCGCAGTGATGCGGATTTGTCCCCCCAAAAAAAGGGTGCAAAAAAGCAGGGGCAACGGCAAAGCCGAAAGAGCCTGCGAAAAAAGCAGACTTCACCCCTGTTCCTTTTCTGTTTTAATCCGAAAGTTTAACCCGGAGCGCAACCAATGTCGGCACCCGCATCCGATCGCCGCACCGCGCGCGGCGGCATCCGCAAAGCAATGCCCCCACGACAACAGCGCCGGCAAGCCCGAGCGCAAGCGCCAACAACCGCAGCAGCTCTTCGCACAGCCGGATCTGACGGCAGACCGGACATCCCCCGCCCACACAACTGTGGCACGCCGCAGCGACGGTATAAAACGCAGAGAAAGCCACGGCAAAAAGAACCGCCAGGCAAAGCAGTGTCTTCAGAATACGCTTGTCCGATTTCATACGGGGGCTTCCTCCTTTTTGTTGATTTTTGTCCGTTTTTCCGGATACGCCGACGGCGTTCTCCGGTCTGCACGGAACACGCATTGCGCCCATTGTAGCACATTTTTCCGGGTTTGTCAATACGCAGGCGGTCCGCAAACCGACTTTTGCAAAAAAGCGCCGGCGCCCGCAAACGCGGACGCCGGCGCACCGACAAACCGATTCGTTATTCAATCATAATCCGGTTGGCGGAATCAAGCTTTTTCTGATCGACCTTGGGCAGAATCACGGACAGAACGCCTGCCTCATATTTTGCCTTGACCTCTTCGGGTCTGACGTTCCCGACATAGAAGCTCCGTGAGCAAACGCCCGCATACCGCTCCTGACGGAGGACACGCCCTTTCTTGTCTTCCTCTTTTTTATCCAAACCTTTCTCTGCGCTGACGGTCAGATACCCGTCCTTGATATCCAAATGGATCTCGTCCTTTTTGAAGCCGGGCAGATCCACTGCCAGCTCGTAGCTGTCATCCATCTCACGAATATCGGTCTTCATCAGATTTCTTGCGTTCTTTCCGTAAAGCGGATTGTGCGAACCAAAGAAACCGCCGTCAAAGAAATCATCCAACATATTCTCACCAAAAATGCTCGGTACCATACTGAATCCCTCCATTATATCGATTGTATTGATGACTTTTGTGTCATACCGAAAGCTGTGACCTTTCCGTCACAGTGATGCTCTTCCCGTCTTTTCATCCGGGTTGCCTGAAAACATCACACACATCGGAACCACTCCGTTTCCCTTTTCTTTTTACGTCTACTATTATACGCTTTTCTCTTGCAAAATCAAGAAATCTGTGGTACAATCAATCTGAAATCGCTTGTGCTGTGCGCACAAACACGTCCGAAGGAAGGTGAGAACTTGTCCCAGCTGTCCCAACCGCAACAGCCGCAATGGCAATCCGGCGATCTGTCCGCCTTGTTCACGGAATTTTTTGAACAGGACGACCTGAAAAAACTGGCGTCGGATACCGGCGCCTATCTGGGCTGCCCGCTGCTCGTGCTTGACGACGCCTTCCGCGTCGCGGCGGATTTCTGCCCGGCAGATTTCCGTGATCCGCTGTTCCGGAACGCCGTGGCACAGGGTGCCATCACCTACGAGGTCAGTGCCGTCATCAGCAAAAGTTCCGCACTCTCGGCAGGAAACGCGGACTTCGTCACCCCGGAGGGCAGTCCCTTCCGCCGGCGTTTCGCACCGTTGATCTGCAGCGGCGTCCGGCTGGGCTACCTTGTCTGCGTGGATACGGACGGGCACCTGTCCCGGGTTCCGGCACAGACCTGGCGGCAGATCGACCTGCTGCTTGCCAAACAGCTTTTCATCGAAACCAGCCGGCAGGACAAACCGTTTGAAACCGCCGAGGACATCCTGATGCACCTTCTGAACGGCGGATTCCCCTCCGCCGCCTACTTCCGCCTCCAGACCGCCGGCACCTACCTTGCGGACTTTCACCCGTTCGCGTTTGCCCTGATGGATCTGGACGCCTGCCGCAGCCGTCCTCCCAAGGCACGGCATCTGAAGGAGGAGATCGAAACCCGGTTTCCCGATTCCCATCCCTTTCTGCACCGGGGAGACGTTTTCCTGTTTCTGCAAAGAGAGTGCGACGCGGACGCCCTTCCTGCCCTTACGCGCGATTTCGGCGCAAACATCCTTGTTTCGGAGCCGATCCGGGATCTGTTCGACCTGCCGTCCCTGTACCGCGCGGCGCGCGACGCACGGGACATGCTCGCAAAAAGCGCGCCCGGCGGCGCCCTCGTTTGCACCGTGGCGCAGCTGCGCACGCCGCTGCTTCTTCAGCACCTGCAATCCCGCACCGATCTCATTTCCCCGGCGCTCCTCGCGCTTGCCGCACACGACCGCAAAAAAGAAACGCAATACTGTGAAACGCTGTATTTCTATCTGATCTGCAGCCGCTCACTCAAAAGAACCTGCGACGCGCTGTATACCCACCGCAATACGGTATTGTACCGCATCGAGCGGATCCGGGAGGACTTCGGCATTCCGCTTGACGACCCCGCGCGGCACACCGAACTGCTGCTCGGCACGGGAATGCTTTTGTTCGGAGCCATGGGTCCTTCGTTCTTTCTGCGGGCACTGCCGCAGCCGGATTCCGCATCCGACGCACAGGAAGAAACATAAGGCTTCACCGCACAGCGCAATCGCACACGCGGCAAAGCCTAAAAAAAAAACAAATCAAGGCATTACCGCGTAATTCCGATGGTGCAATTGCGCTGCGCGGATTGCGCGGTAATGCCTCAAAACGGAAAAGAGAAAGGAAACACCTCATGAAAGAAAACAGAAAACTGCTCCGGGAAGTCCTTGAGGACATCCGGCATGATATGACGGACGAGGAAGTCCTCAACCTGCTGGCGGACAGCAAAATCTCCGTCAGCCCCGAAAAGGAGAAAGAAAAATACACGCTCGGACAGCGGGCTGCGGATTCCATCGCGAAATTCGCGGGCAGCTGGGCATTCATCTTTTCGTTCACCGGCGTGCTGGTGCTGTGGATGATCGTCAATGCCGTCCTCGCGGCAAACGCGTTTGACCCCTTCCCGTTTATTCTCCTGAACCTGGTGCTTTCCTGCGTGGCAGCCATTCAGGCGCCGCTGATTATGATGAGCCAGAACCGCCAGGAAGAAAAGGACCGCCGCCGCGCGGAAAACGATTACAAAGTCAACCTGAAAACCGAAATCATGATCGAAGATCTTTACGACAAGGTCAACGCCATCCTTGCCAAGCAGTCGCAACTGGAAAAAAAGCTGTCGGAGAAAACCGGCGAAGAAGCGAACGACGCAAAGGACGCAAAGGAAGCCAAGGAAGCCAAGGAAGCCAAGGAAGCCAAGGAAGAATCGAATCAGCCGTAATGCCGCAGGCGGTGTTCGGATTCTTTTTGCGCATCAGCCGCGGTTCAGCAGCCAGTCCATCGCATTGACCACCACGATGCCGTCGTAATTGCCGGGCGTGAAGCGGTCCGGGGTGATCACCGTTTTGGGGTAGTTATCATGGATGGCTCTGAGCGGTGCCATTTCCCTTTCAAAAGCGGTTTTCTCCATCATGGATGCCGTGACCCGGCAATAAAAGACCTCCTCGTTTTTCCGGGCACATCAAAACGTTCCGCCGGATAGGAGATATACGGTTCCACCAGCGCCTCCACATAGTCGTCAACCGTATTCTGCGACGCCTTTTGTCAACAAAAATTCCGATTTCGGCATTTGAACACAAAAACGCAAACTTTATTCCGATTTCGGCATTATCCGACAAAAGGATGCAAAAAGCGGTGCGCGCTTGTAAAGGATTCTGACGCAACCCTATGCGCCGTTGCCCGTTTTTTATGAAAAATGTCCTTTGACTTTTTTCCCGAAATGTGATACAATCATACCGTTGCGTAGCAGAAATGCGTAAGTCCGAACGAATGGGCTTACGCATTTCCGCTTTTTTATTCTCTTTATTACGGATTTTACGGAGGTATCAATCATGGAAGAATCCCAACAGTTCCTTGCCACCGAAAAAGTCGGAAAGCTGATGCGCAAGTATGCGCTTCCATGCGTCATTTCCCTGCTTGTCGGTGCGCTGTATAACATCGTCGACCAGATCTTCATCGCCAACGCCGACTACCTCGGCTCCTACGGCAACGCGGCAAACACGGTGGTCTTTCCCCTGACCGTGGTTGCGCTGGGGATTGCGGTCTGCTTCGGCGACGGCTGCTGTGCCATGGTCAGCGGACTGCTCGGCAGCGGCAGACGCGAAGAGGCAAAAGACGCGGTCGGCAACACCGTTCTTTTGACCGTCATCGCAGGGTGCGTGCTGACGGTCGTGTATCTGATCTCCGGCGACGCGCTGATTACCCTTTTCGGCGGGCGCGTCAATGCGGAAACCTTTGCGCTTTCCCGGGAATACTTCTTTTACGTCTCGCTCGGCATTCCGTTCTACCTGTTCGGGCAGGCGTCAAATCCGGTCATCCGTGCCGACGGAAGCCCGAAATTCGCCATGATCTCCACGCTGGCGGGCGCCGCGGCGAATCTGATTTTGGACCCCGTTTTCATCTATGGATTCCGCTGGGGCATGATGGGCGCGGCAGTTGCCACGGTCATCGGTCAGGTGCTGACCGCGGCGCTCTCGGTCGCTTATCTGTGCCGCCCCAAGAGCATCCGGCTGGACAGAACCGCATTTCTCCCGCGGGCACGCATCATCGGGCGGATTGTATCGCTCGGACTGTGCAGTTTTCTTGCGCAGATTTCCCTGGTCGCGGCAATGGCGGCAATCAACAACATGCTTCGCAAATACGGCGCGCAGGACCCCGTGTTCGGGCAGGAACAGTACGCGCAGATTCCCATGGCGGTGGTCGGCATCGTGATGAAGTTCTTCCAGATCGTGATCTCCGTCGTCATCGGCATGGCGGCAGGATGCATTCCGATCGTCGGCTTCAATATGGGCGCGCAAAAACCCCGGCGGGTGCAGAAGCTGTTCACTTTGCTCCTATGCTATGAGGGAATCCTCGGCGCGCTTGCGCTCGTATTCGTCGAGTGCTTTCCCCGTGCCCTGATCGGCATTTTCGGCGCGCAGAACGAAAGCGTGTATTACACGGACTTCGCCGTCCGCGCATTCCGCATTTACCTGTGCATGATCGTCCTCGCCTGCGTCAACAAAGCGACCTTCATCTTTTTGCAGGCAATGGGCAAAGCGGTGGAATCCACCCTGCTTTCCATGGTGCGTGAGATCGTGTTCGGCGTCGGGTTTGCCCTGCTTTTGCCGCGCTTTTTCGGGCTTTCCGGCGTGCTTTGGTCCATGCCCGTATCGGACATCCTGACCGCCGTCATCTCGGCAGTCATCATTCTGAAAACCTACCGGCAACTGCGGGCAGCCGGGCGTGAAGCCGAGCGTGCGCAGGTTGTTTCCGGATAACAACGTTTCCCTGTCTCCCCTTTTGTTTTTGCGTTTCCCATGCGACAATCCCGCAAATAAAAAATATTTTTATGAAATATCATTGCATTTTCTCTGCATATGTGTTAAACTACGTTTATAGTCCAACCGTCATAAAAAATATCGATCGGAGGTAAATGCAAATGTCAGAGCAAAAAATTTCCCGCATTTCTGCAGTCGTATGCATCGCTCTTGTTTTTGTACTGCTGTTGGCTGCGTGCGGTCACGGAAATCAGGGGGAGCAGGAAACGATTACCCTTCCCCAAGAAACGGAAAGATATTACGTCATACTTTCCAAACCGCTGGAAAACCAGACCTACACCGCAGCCGATCCCTCGCCTGTGTTCGTTTGGAAGCTGTGTCTGGGATTACCGAACGCCTTTGTGATTGAGATCGATTATCTGCACGACGGATCGTACATGCAGACAGATGCGATCATCGATCGCACCAAATACCGACTGCCGGAGGAACTGTGGGAAAAGATCAAATCCGATGCGCCCGTGACCAACGGAAAGCAGGAAATCCGGTGGAGGGTCAGAATTGACTACGTTATCCATCCGGAAGACGGACCGTATTACACCGCCTGGGGTACATTTTGGATTACATGATCACATGCCGATCGGAGGTAAAATGCAAATGTCAGAGCCAAAAATTTTCCGCATTTTTGCAGTCGTATGCATCGCTCTTGTTTTTGTACTGCTGTTGGCTGCATGCAGTTACGGAAATCAGGGAGAACAGGAAACAATTACCTTTCCCAAAGAAACAGAAAGATATTATGTTATACTTTCCGACCCGCTGGAAGACCAGATCTATACCGCGACCGATCCCTCGCCTGTGTTCGATTGGGATCTGTATCTGGGATTAGCGAACGTCTTTGTGATTGAGATTGATTATCTGCACGACGGATCGTATATGCAAACAGAGGCGATCATTGATTTCACCAGATACCAATTGCCGGAGGAAATGTGGGAAAAGATCAAATCCGATGCGCCCGTGACCGACGGAAAGCAGGAAATCCGATGGAGGGTCAAAATTGACTACGTCATCCATCCGGCAGACGGACCGTATTACACCTCATGGGGCACATTTTGGATTGTCAGTGAATAACTCCCCCGCCCAATGCCCAAGCCAGTCCGACCGAAAAGGGTCGGTCTTTTTTTGCCGTCCGGAGAAAAATTCTGTCGCCTGGGCAGTTGCAAAACGGGCGCGCTTATGGTAGAATAAAGCGGAGCGAAACGGAAACAAGTCAAAATTTACGGAGGCAAACAATGAACGAAATATGGGAACGGCTTTACCGGGAAGCGCACAGGGTTCTGAAACCGCGCAAGGTATCGGAAATGATGGAAACGGCGGGGGTTGCCGCGGCGGTGGAATCGACATCCGGAAACATCTATGTCGGCGTTTGCGTCGACAGCGCATGCACGCTCGGAATCTGCGCCGAACGGAATGCGATTTTCAATATGCTGACAAACGGTGAAGACGCAATCCGGCGCGTGGTTGCCGTGAACCGGGACGGAAAAGTGTTGGCACCCTGCGGCGCCTGCCGGGAGCTGATGGCACAGCTCATGCCCGACCGTTACCGAGAAATCGAAGTGATGATGGACTACGAAACGGGCGAGGTGGTGACGCTCGGCGCACTGATGCCCCGCTGGTGGATCTGACTTTTCCGCCCCCGGCAAACGCGCCGTCGCAAAACAGACCCAAACAGATCAAAACAGACAGGGAGGACTCTATGCTGAATCGACTCAGAATGTACATGAGCACCGGCACGATCGGAGGCTACTTTCTCCAGGCACTGCCGGTTGCGGTTTTGGCGGTTGCGGTCTGGCTTGCCGTCCGGCTGCCGCTCTTAAAGCGGAAAAAAGTGCCCATCCGCTGGCAGGACGAGCTTTTGCGGGCGCTCTTTGTCTGCTATCTGACCGGGCTTTTCAGCCTGGTTCTCCTGCCCGCCAATTTCTGGCTGTCGGTTTACGACGGCATTTTCCTGAGCTGGTGGTCGGGCATCGGTCGGCTCTTCCGGCTGGGGGACATCAACCTTGTGCCCTCGCTCGTCGAATGGATCCGGGGAGACCTGACCGTGAGCGCCTGGCTTGTCACCATGCTGGTCTTCAATGTTCTGATGTTTATCCCGCTCGGCTTTTTTCTGCCGATACTCACACGCCTGAAAAGCAAACGGACAATGCTCCTGCTTGCCGCCGCCGTTCCGCTCCTTTGCGAGACCTGGCAGATCTTTGTCGGTCGGAACTTTGACGTCGACGACCTGATCTGCAACTTTGCCGGCATCCTCATCGGCGCCGCCGTTGCCTTTGCCGTCCTGCGCCGGTATCCGGATGCGGAAGAAGCAGGGGAAGCGGAAAAGACAGATTCCTGATGATGTCACCATATCCCCCGCAATTGCGGGGATGTTTTTATTGACAAAATCGAACGGATATGGTACAATAAATTTGAGATACAGACAAAACAAACCAAAGGAGGGTTCCCCATGCAGAAAAAAACATCCAAACGGAAGCTGATCATCCTGCTTGCGTCCGTTGCGGTTCTTTTGGTCCTTTCCGCCTTTTTCTTTGCGCGGATTCCGCAAAGAATCGCGGCAGATCAGCTCAACAAAGCATCCGACCTGCCCTACGGCTTTCTCGCATCTCCCGATTTCACAAATGAGAATTTCCGCATCATCGACGGGTTCGGCACCACGGGGTACTATGACCGCAAATATGCGGAGGAAACGAAGGAAGCGGAGGAAACCGGCACTTCCGGCGAACCCGGTCTGTCCGACGACTGGCTTTTACGGCACGGGGCGGTCGTCTGGTGGACGTCCTCCTACCCCGACGCGGTTGTGGGTTCGTCCAAAATCACGCGCATCGTCTGCGCCGATCCCGCCTACCGCATCTTCGGGTGCGCCGCCGGTGACGACATCGGCACCTTCTCCGCGGCACTGGTGCGCGCCGGGTTCAAGCAAAGCAGCACCCGCCGCTACACCTACACCAAATGCGGCATCCACATCACGCTGATCCCTGACGATACGCGCACAAAAGTCGCCTATTTCTCGGTGCAGGCAGAGTCCGGCAATCTGTTCGGGGTGCAGTACTGAGCGTCTCTGCGCGCAACGGCGTGTTGACGCTGGACCCGTGAAACCCGAAAACAGGACGGATTCCCCCGCGGAGAGACTTTGGAGACTCCCGGATGGGACGGCTTGAAGAAGTCAATCGGATAACCGGAGATTTCGTTTTGTCTGCTCCCTACTGCACACTTTCTGACTCTATTGCTTTGCTTTTATTCCACAGTGGGCAGAGTCACGGTCACAGGGGTGTAGTCAAGGTTCAGATAAGCATAATAATACTTCATGGTGTTTTCGTAGTAATAATTAACGTTAAATTCTATTCCGCTGAACTTTTTTTCGGTGTTGAAATAGACGTCGCATCCGCCACGCATCCCCCAGCCGAAGTATTCTTCTCCCTCTTTCCGAGCAGGAAAATCCTCTCTGGATTCGTATTTGTTTATTCCGTCATATTCGAATTGGGAGAAATTGTCGGCAACCAGGGAAAAGATCCCTGACAACAACCACGCCAATTCCAACTGAGATACCTCGGTCTTCTGCCACTTTCCGTCCACTTTGCGGTATTCAAAATATTTCTTGCCGTCTTTTTGAATATATTACACACATTATACTCCATACTCCGTTCGTTTTTCCTTGTCAAGGAAAAATATCGGCGTGCACTGCGCAATTCCGATGGTACAATTGCGCAGTTAGAGTTTTCATCAGACGATACATAAATTCGCAGACTGTAGCACAAAGGATCCGGACGCACCCCCGCCCAAACACATCTGCCGGCATCGCTACACCTTCAGAACAAAGTGATTCTTGTGATAATCAAGCAGTCCGTCCTTTTTCATTTTTCCCAGCTCCAGCGACAGACCGCTGCGCTCGACTGCCAGGTAGTCCGCAAGCTGCTGGCGGGAAAAAGGAATGTCGAATTCGTATCTGCCAAGCCTTTGCGCCTGTGCGGAAAGGTAGGACATGATTTTTGCCCGTGTGGTGCGCTGTCCCATATGCGTGAGTTTTTCACCCAGACGCAGATTTTTCACGGCAAGCTCACCCAGAAGGTTCCGGAGAATCCGGCTGTGGTGTGCGCAGGCGGACGGGCAGACGTGCAGGATGCGGCTGACGTTCAGAAACAGAACGGTGACGGGGGTCTGCGCGATGACGCTGACCGGGAGTCCGGAACCGGGCGCGCAGGCATACGCGGCGGCAAACGTCTGCCCCTGCCCCGCCCCGGACAGAATATTGCGGTTCCCCCAAATGTCCTCCTGAATCATCAGAACGCTTCCCGACAGCACCAGCCCCACCGCGTCCGCCGCATCGCCGGCGCGCAGCACAAAGGCTCCCTGCGGGAAGTCCTTTTTTCTGGGGTCCAGGCAGGTCAGCATGGCGGCAAGCTCCTCCTCGGAAATCCCCGCAAAGAGCGGAGACGACAGCAGCACGGAAAAAAATTCTTTCATAAAAAATCCCCAAAAATCCTCTTTCGTTGAAAATTCAACCGACATACGGATTTTATTATACTATAATATGGGCAGAAAAGCAAGGAGGCATGAACATGAAAAGGAGAATTATTGAAATCGACCGGGAAAAATGCAACGGCTGCGGCGCCTGTGCCGCCGCCTGTCACGAGGGCGCCATTGTCATGGAGGACGGCAAGGCGAAGCTTTCGCGCGACGACTACTGCGACGGTCTGGGCGACTGCCTGCCCGCCTGCCCCACCGAAGCGATCTCCTTTGTGGAACGCGAGGCTGCCGCTTACGACGAGGCGGCAGTGCTGGCAAACAAGCAGAAAAAGATGCAAAAGGAAGGAATGCCCCTGCACGGCGGCTGTCCCGGCATGCGGGCAAAAGCCATCCGGCACGCGGAACCGTCCGGCACGGAAGCTTCCCCTGCCCCGACGCAGAGCCGCCTTTCCCAGTGGCCCGTGCAGATCAGGCTCGTTCCCGTGAACGCCCCCTATTTTGACGGCGCAAAACTGCTCATCGCCGCCGACTGCACGGCTTACGCCTACGCCGCCTTCCACGAGCGCTTCATCAAAGGGCACATCACGCTGATCGGCTGCCCCAAACTGGACAGTGTGGACTACGCCGAAAAGCTCACCGAGATCATCCGCCGCAACGACATCCGGAGCGTGACCGTCGTGCGCATGGAGGTCCCCTGCTGCGGCGGACTGGAGCACGCGGCAAAAACCGCTTTGCAGAACAGCGGCAAATTCATCCCCTGGCAGGTCGTGACCGTCTCCACGGACGGAAATATCCTTGACTGAAAAAAGCGGGATGTGCGGAATAGATTGCAGGCCGTTTTGTTTTCAGGCGGCGCTGATCCGAACACGCGGTTTTGCCGTTTTACCTGGGCAGAGGCAGTCTTTTTTGGGACTGCCTCTGTATTTTTCGGATTCCGCCGTCCGCGGGCGCTTTCGGGCGCAGTTTCGGCATATTTTCTCCCAGCCGCAGTTTTTTTCAAAAATGTCTTGACAAATGCGGCAATCCGTGGTAGAATGCTCATGTACGGTAAGGAAGCAAGCAACCGAAAACAAGAGATAGACCGCCA
>ERZ809074.2140-NODE-2140-length-22696-cov-45.718078_pt1 | contig 22696 bp, 18 predicted proteins | sample MGYA00520795_ERZ809074 | MGnify/ENA primary metagenome ERZ809074 (study PRJEB31570, sample SAMEA3212989) | Homo sapiens | biome: human-gut; feature: human gut; material: fecal | place: Sweden | collected 2011 ...
TCTCATTGCGCTCGTTGGCATTATCTTTGCATAAGCTAAGCTGCACTCGGCAATTTGAGAACAAGTTCTCATTGCGCTCGTTGGCATTATCTTTGCATCAAAAATACAATCACACAAAGATGAAGAAATACATTATAGACCTTCGGGTCGTTTCCCTTCAGCATTTCAACGACAAGTATGTCTTGCTCAAGCTGTCGTCTGACGAAAAACTCCCTGCGATGTTGCCGGGACAGTTTGTCGAAGTTCGTGTGGACGGTTCCCCCAACACCTTCCTCCGCCGCCCGATCTCGATCAATCTGGTCGATTACGACCGCAACGAGCTGTGGCTCTTGGTGGCCGCCGTCGGAGAGGGCACGCGCCACTTGGCCTCGCTCCACGAGGGCGACACGCTCAACTGCGTGCTTCCCCTGGGCAATGGATTCACCATGCCGAAGACGCCGGAGGACAAATGGCTGCTCATCGGCGGCGGCGTAGGCATTGCTCCCCTGCTCTATTTCGGTCAGGAGATCGTGCGAATGGGCGCAAAGCCCACCTTCCTGCTGGGCGCCCGCAGCGAGAGCGACCTGCTGGAACTGGAAGAATTTCGCAAGTTGGGCCGGGTACTGATCACCACCGAGGACGGATCGGCAGGCGAACAGGGCTTCGTCACCAACCATAGCGTACTCCAGCACGAGCGCTTCGACCAGATCTCCACCTGCGGCCCGAACCCGATGATGAAGGCTGTGGCCCGCGTGGCGACCGAACTGGGCATGCGCTGCGAAGCCTCGCTCGAAAACATGATGGCCTGCGGCGTGGGCGCTTGCCTCTGCTGCGTAGAGAAGACCACGGAGGGCAACCTCTGCGTCTGCAAGGAGGGCCCCGTCTTCGACGTGAAGAGACTACTTTGGTAGGCCCCAGCTTCGACAAAAAGAGGCAGATTGAGTAAGCCCCAGCTTCGACAAGAAGAGGCAGATTGAGTAGAGGCCCCAGCTTCAACGAGAAGAGACTGGTTGGGTAGGGTCCCGTCTTCAACGAGAAGAAACAGATTGGGTAGGCAGAAGCGCCAGTAAGCGGCGCGCAAGCCTCCATGAGAGAACCAACAAATCCCCATTATAGTACGAAAAATTCATAATCAGATGGCAAATCTTAATGTCAAGATAAATCATTTACACTTAAAGAATCCCGTCATGACCGCCTCCGGCACGTTCGGCTACGGTCTTGAGTTTGCCGATTTCGTGCCCCTCGACGGCATTGGCGGCATTATCGTCAAAGGTACGACGCTCCACGCCCGCGAAGGCAACGACTATCCGCGCATGGTGGAGACGCCGAAAGGAATGCTCAACTGCGTGGGACTGCAGAACAAAGGCGTCGATTATTTCTGCGACCACATCTACCCGTCGGTCAAGGACATTGACACCAACATCATCGTCAACGTCAGCGGATCCACTCCCGAGGACTATGCGGAGTGTGCCGCTCGCATCAATGCGCTCGACCACATCCCCGCCATCGAACTCAACATCAGTTGCCCGAACGTGAAAAACGGCGGAATGGCCTTTGGTGTGACTCCCGAGGGTGCTGCCGCCGTCGTCAAGGCCGTCCGCGCGCGCTACGACAAGGTGCTGATCGTGAAACTCTCGCCCAACGTGACCGATATCACCAGCATTGCCAAAGCCTGCGAGGCTGAGGGCGCAGACGCCGTCTCGCTCATCAACACCCTTTTAGGCATGTCGATCGACATCGAGCGCCGCGCGCCGCGACTGAGCATCCGCACGGGCGGACTGAGCGGCCCTGCCGTCAAACCCGTCGCCGTGAGAATGGTCTATGACGTGGCCCGCGCCGTCAAGATCCCCGTCGTAGGCCTGGGAGGCATCATGACCGCCGAGGACGCCATCGAGTTTATGATGGCAGGAGCCACGGCTATCGAGATTGGTACGGCCAACTTCGTTGATCCTGCCGTCACCATCAAGGTACGCGACGGTATCAACGACTGGCTCGACAAGCACGGTTGCCACTCTGTGACGGAGATCATCGGAGCCGCACAATAAAGCTAACTGACCAGTGCGCCCCCGTCCTCTCAAACTGACACTGAGACGACAGGGGGCTATCAGACTCCCCCGAGAAAGAGTATCCCCGAAAGGAACATTCGCTAAAGGGTTCATTCCCAAGAAGGTTCATTCCCGAGAAGGTTCATTCCCGAGAAATAGCATTCCGAGCAGGGGAGCCCATCCTCTCTTCTTGCAGAGGCTATGTTTTTTTTAAAAAATGTTTTTTTAAGGATAATATTGTTATTAAATAGGAGAAAACGATTATGGTACAGAAAACATTTGCCGTGAGCGGCATGAAATGTCCGCATTGCAAAGCCAAGGTAGAAGACGCCCTGCGCGCCGTGGCCGGCGTTCAGCAGGCCGAGGTCAATCTTCCCGACGCCAACGTGACGGTCAGTTACGACGAAGTCCTCGTCCAGCCCAAGATGCTGAAGGACGCCGTCGATCTGTTGGGCCGTTTCGAGCTGAGCCTATGAAGCGCACCCTTCCCGTCATCGGCATGGCCTGTGCGTCCTGCTCAGCCCACGTGGAGCGCGCGCTCAACGGCCTCCGTGGCGTCCAGTCGGCCTCCGTGTCTCTCGCAAGCCGCACCGCTCTCATCGACTACGACCCTTCGGCCATCACGCTCGAAGAGATGAAGGCAGCCATCAACGGCATTGGCTTCGACCTTGTCATCGAAGCCGACCGCAGCGTGGAGGCCATCGAGCGCCGCGCCTACGTCCGGCTCCGCCGCCGCACGCTCCTGTCCTGGCTCTTCGCCCTCCTCACGATGGCTATCTCCATGAGCTGGATCAGTCTGGGCAGCACCGCCTTCGCCAACCAGGCCGCCCTGCTGCTTGCCCTGGCCAACCTCGTCTTCTGCGGACGCCGCTTCTACGTCTCCGCCTGGCGCCAGCTGCTCCACAAGACCGCCAACATGGACTCCCTCGTGGCCCTCTCCACCGCCATTGCCTTCCTTTTCTCCGCCTTCAACACCTTCTGGGGCGAACAAGTTTGGGGCGTGCGCGGAATGGATTCGCCCACCTATTTCGACGCCTCGGTGATGATCATCACCTTCGTCCTCACGGGCCGGCTGCTCGAAGAGAGAGCCAAAGACGGCACGGCCTCGTCCATCCGCCAGCTCATGGGAATGCAGCCCAAGACGGCCCGCATCCTCAGCGACGGCAAACTGGAGGAAGTGCCCCTCTCGACGGTCGAGGTCGGCGATGTGCTGGAGGTGCGCGCCGGCGAGAAGATTCCCGTCGATGGCGACGTCATATCGGCCGAGAGCTTCATGAGTTCCACCGCCGCCTACGTCGATGAGAGCATGATCACGGGCGAGCCAACCCCCGCCGAGAAGCAAGCAGGGGCGCAGGTGCTCGCAGGCACGATTCCCTCTCAGGGCAAGCTCCGCATGCGGGCGCGCCAGATAGGCGAGGCTACCGCCCTCTCCCACATCATCCGCATGGTGGAGGCCGCACAGAGCAGCAAGCCCCCCGTGCAGCGCATCGTGGACCGGGCCGCCCTTCTCTTCGTCCCCACCGTGGCCCTGATCTCCCTGGTCACGTTTCTGAGCTGGTGGATCCTCGGCGGCACCGCCCTCCTTCCCCACGCCATCCTCTCGGCCGTGGCCGTGCTCGTCATTGCCTGTCCCTGCGCGATGGGCCTCGCCACGCCTACCGCGCTGATGGTCAGTATCGGCAAGGCTGCCCAGCAGCAGATACTCGTCAAGGACGCCACCGCCCTGGAACTGCTGCGCAAGGTGGACGCCCTCGTGACCGACAAGACCGGCACGCTGACCATCCCCCGCGCCGACCTCGACTTCACGAAGTCGGCCCACCTGCCGCCCGAGGCGCGCGAGCAGCTCAAGCCCCACGCCCGCGAGGCCATGGACCGTCTGCGCCAGGAGGGCATTGAGGTCTATCTGATGAGCGGCGACCAGGAGGCTGCCGTCAAGTATTGGGCCGACCAGTCCGGCATCAGCCACTACCAGAGCCACGTCCTTCCCCAGGACAAGGAGGACCTCGTGCGCCGCCTGCAGAGCGAAGGCAAGACCGTGGCAATGGTTGGCGACGGTATCAACGACACCCAGGCCCTCGCCTTGGCCGACGTGAGCATCGCCATTGGGCGCGGCACCGACGTGGCCATGGACGTGGCGCAAGTCACCCTCATGACCGACAATCTCCGCGCGCTGCCCGAAGCCGTGGCTCTGAGCCGCCGCACGGTGCGCATGATCTGGCAAAACCTCTTTTGGGCCTTTATCTACAACCTCGTCTGCATCCCGCTGGCTGCCGGCCTCCCCTACCTCTTCGGCCTCCACTTCCAGATCACGCCGATGTGGGCTTCGGCCCTGATGGCCTTCTCCAGCGTCAGCGTCGTGCTCAATAGCCTGCGCCTGCGTCTGACTTAGTTTTCGCCAAAAGCGTCAGCAGGGAGCGTATCTTTATACGATTTACCATAAAAATTTGTCTTCCACTACGGGAAATGAAGTTAAATTGTGTTTAGAACGACATATTTTTAGCCAAAACAGTTGCACGGGTCGAAATTTATTCATATCTTTGCAATGTGTTTTTCATAGTATTAGATTTAAGGTTAACAAAGGTGGAGTACAGCGGTACTCCTTTTTTTATGCCTTTCCTCATCGGCTCCCTTCGTCTTCGATAAAAAACCACCCAGTTCGGATGAAAAACCAGCCAACCTGGATGAAAAAACCAGCCAATCTGGATGAAAATCCTGCCAATCCTGGATGGAATGACCAGTTCGCCCCGGACGAAATGACCAGCCTTTCCTGCGCCTTGGCCCAAAGACAAACTTACCCCATCAGTCCTCCGTCTTGTACGAAAGACCGTCATGGCCCGCCATTCTATTCTTCCCAAGAAGAGAACGCAGGAGCGAGGAAGAGAAAGGATAAGTATATAGGAGATCGTTGGAGAGAAATTCCCCCAACGCTAAAAGCGTCTGCCGAAAATGCGGATAGACCCCTTCTTGCCAAACTTCCGATAGAGTTTCCAGCCCAGGATGAGTCCGTCGAGTATGCCGCCACCCGTGGTGATCATGTTGGTGATGCGCTGCGAGGGCGTGTCGTTGGTCTTGGGTCGGTAGAACAGTTGCGCCCACAAGGCCTTTACACGTTTGTCATCCTTGGCGATGTCCTCCAGCAGCTGCGCCTTCCTTTGGCGCAGTTCTGTGAGCGTGTGGTAGTCGGTGCTTTGGTTTTGATTGGTAGTCATGCTATTTCGACATTAAAATGCTGGCCAGGAAATGGACCAATGGCCGCTCGATGATGGTCTTGCGCAGGCGGATGAAGACGAAGAGCACGACAAGGTAGAACGCGCCGACGATGGCAAAGGCTCCCGGCAGGCTTCCTATGGCGTCGGAGAGCGCATAGGCCGCCGCAAAGGAGAAGTAGATGATGGCGATGACCAGCAGTATTCCAAACACTGCGATAAGCACCAACATCGTCAGCAACCGCACAACCTTGTCTATTACATCGAGCTTCACATATTCAGATTGAAGCCCGATGTAATGCTTGATCACCTCGATCAGTTGCGCTATGGTCTCAACATTCTGATCGTTTGAGAACACGCTTTTTCGTTTTTTTGCCGCTACAGAAGCCGCGTCATGCCTCCTGGGGAGGATCAGACGGCGTCGGTGGCAGCGTCCTTAATGTCATCTACAAACTCCTCTGCCTCTTTGCGCGACAATTTGATGTCGTGCTTCTTGCAGAAATCATCCACAGCGTCGGAGATTTTCGAACGAGTGTCAGCACCCTTCTCAGGAGCGAGCAGGAGTCCCAAAGCAGCGCCGGCGATGCTACCGCCGAGGAATGCGCCAATGTAACCTAATGTCTTCATTTCTTTTCTTGTTTTGTTGTTTGAATGGAATAGGCACCTCCCCCTGTTTCGCCCTCCGTCCTGTCCGGACGAGGCTTTTGCACGGGGTTGGCCTCAAATCAATCGCAAATATAGCCATTTATTTCCAAACAAGCCCCATTGCGGGCAATATTTTGTGTTAAAAAAGTTGTAAACGCCCCATTTAACAATCTTTATGCGCGATTTCCTTCATCATTTGGCCGATAATTTGTAATTTCGCAGAATAATATAGAAAACAAGTATTGTAGAACATTCTAAAAGACAGACACAGTAAGATGATGAAAAAATTTGCAGTATTGGGAACGACCTTGTGCATGGGTATGTTGTTGGCAAGTTGCGGTTCGAGCAAGGAGAGCGCCTACCGCAAGGCGTACGAGAAGGCTCGCGCCCAGGACGCCGCCGAGCAGCCGGTGCAGGAGCAGGCTCCCGCCGATGTTCCCGTGGTGACTCCCGTGGAGCAGCAGCCCACCGTGCAGACTCCCACCACTGGCAACTATGACAACGAGCCGGTGCGCCGCGAGGACCTGAGCGTGGTCAGTGGCGACGGTCTGAACAACTACAGCGTCGTGGTCGGTTCCTTCTCCGTCCGCGCCAACGCCGAGGGCCTGCAGCAGCGTCTGAAGAACGCCGGCTACAACGCCCAGCTGGCCTACAACGCCGCTCGCAACATGTATCGCGTCGTGGCCTCCTCGTTTGGCGACAAGGGCTCGGCCGTGCAGAGCCGCAACCAGCTGCGCTCTCAGTATCCGGACGCTTGGTTGCTCGCTAAGTAAAGAGAGGATGGGTCGCATCCTGTCCATCGACTACGGTAGCAAGCGCACGGGGTTGGCCGTCACCGACCCCCTGCGCATCATTGCCAATGGGCTGGCCACGGTGCCCACCCACGAGCTCTTCGACTTTCTCCGGCAGTACATGCGCCAGGAGCAGGTCGATGAGGTCGTGATAGGCCGTCCCACCCAGCCCAATGGCAAGCCGAGCGAGAATCTTCGCCGCGTGGAGGAGTTTGTCCGGCGCTGGCGCAAAGCCGTGCCCGAGGTCCCCATCACGTTCTTCGACGAGCGCTTCACCTCCGTCCTTGCCCACCAGGCCATCCTCGATGGAGGCGTGAAAAAGAAGACGCGCCGCGAGAACAAGGGGCTGGTCGACCAAGTCTCGGCCACGATCATCCTCCAGGACTATATGCGCGCGCAGGGTCTGTAAGCGAGATTTCCGCGCGCGTTGATTCTACATTCTATATATTAAGAACGAAAAAGTGATTTTACCGATATACGTTTACGGGCAACCCGTGCTGCGCAAGGTGGCACAGGACATTCCCGTTGATTATCCCAATCTGAAGGAGCTCATTCAGAACATGTTCGAGACCAACACGGCCAGCGACGGCGTGGGTCTCGCCGCGCCCCAGATCGGCAAGTCCATCCGCGTGGTCATCATCGACCTCGACGTGCTCAAGGAGGACTTCCCCGAGTATGAGGGCTTCCGCCACGCTTTCATCAACGCCCACATCGTGGAGTATGACGAGGAGTCGAAGAAGGAGACCATGGAGGAGGGCTGCCTCTCCATCCCCGGCCTCCACGAGCGCGTGACGCGCCCCACGCGTATCCACGTGCGCTACCTCGACGAGGAGCTCCAGGAGCACGACGAGTGGGTGGAGGGCTATTTGGCCCGCGTCATGCAGCACGAGTTCGACCACCTGGAGGGCAAGATGTTTGTCGACCGCGTGTCTCCGCTCCGCAAGAGCCTGATCATGAACAAGCTGCGCGCGATGGCCAAGGGCAAGTACAGTTGCCGCTATCGCACGAAGGCTGCCCACAAATAATTGTTTTCCTGTCGCCTATGCGCCGCTGGATGACAGCAGTCCTTTGGCTCGCGGCGGCTCTCCCCCTGTCGGCCCAGTACAACGTGAAGCGGCTGATGGAGGAGGGCCGGCGTCAGTTCGACATGGGCTATTATGTCGTGGCGATGCAGGTGTTTGAGCGCATCGCCGCCATGAAGCCCCATCAGTATGAGGCCTGGTATCTGTCCGCGCTCTGCAAATACCGGCTGGAAGACTTCAAGGGAGCCGCCGAGGACGGCAGCCGCGCCCTGGCCCTGCAGCCCTACATCCCCGACCTCTTCGACCTCCACGCCATGGCCTCCATGCGCCTGGAGCGCTACGACAGTGCCGCCATCGACTACACACGGGCGCTGGAGATAGACGACGCCAACCGCGACTACTGGTACAACCGCGCCTACGCCATCTACATGGGTGGCGACAGCGTGGTGGCGCGCCAGCAGATCGACTACATCCTGCGCCGCTGGCCCGAGTTTCAGCAGGCCCAATGGCTCCGGAGCATGATCGACCGGGGCGTGCGCCCTGCTCCGTCCAAGGCTCCTTCCGTGCCCGCCAAGGGCTTCTGGCTACCCACCCTGCCCAAGCTCTCGGATGAGACCGACCACCGGCCGAAGACACACAATCCGCTGATGCAGAAGAAATGACTTATACGCGGAAGTGATTTACACACGGAAGTGATTTGTACTAACAAGGAAAAACGACCAAAACAAGGAAAACCAACCTATTCATCATGGAAAAGCGGAAAAGAAGCAAGGCGGAGTGGATCCGCCGCTACGTGAGCTTCGTCTTCATATTGTTTGTCATAGCCTTTGGCACCTCGCTGTCCATCCGCGCCAACCTGGGCTCCTCGCCCATCTCCGCCCCACCCTACGTGCTCTCGCTCATCCCCGGTATGCCGATGACGATGGGCCAGATCGTGATCTGCATGCACGTCTTCTTCATCCTCACCCAGATTCTGCTGCTGCGCAGAAACTATGAGCTGCGCCAGCTCTCGCAGATCCTCGTCTCCTTCCTCTTCGGCTTCTACACCGACCTGACGATGTGGCTGACGAGTTTCCTGCAGATTCCCCCCACCCTCGACCACACGCTCGGCTGGCCCCTGCAGTTTGCCGAACTCCTGATTGGCGGTGCGCTGCTGGCCTTCGGTATCGCCTGCGAGGTGCGCTGCGACTCGCTGATGCTGGCTGGCGAGGGTCTGCCGCTGGCCATCGCGAAGTGTGTGAGGAAAGACTTCGGCAAGGTGAAGATGTGTTCCGACACGGCCCTGGTGACCATCGCCGTGGTCCTCATGACCACGTTCTTCGGCCATTGGGACTGGAAGATGGTGGGCCCGGGCACGCTGGTCAGCATGTTCTACGTCGGCTTCATGGTGCGCGTCTTCGCTCCCCATATTGCCTGGCTCGACCTCCTCTTCATCCCCAAGGCCGAGCGGCGCCAGCTGGCCGTGGCGGAAAGGCGCGAGGAGCGCAGGGCCGACGACGGGCCGCTCGTCGTCACCATCGCGCGCGAGTATGGCAGCGGAGGGCAGATGCTGGGCGAACAACTGGCCCTGCGGCTGGGGGTGGATTTCTACGACCACAACATCATCGACGAGGCCGCCCAGCGACTGGGCTACACGGCCGACTTCGTCCGCGACAACGAGCAAAACATCTCCAACGGCAAACTATGGGAACTGATCTTCACCGACAAGAGCATCCCTCTCTCCCTCAACCCCTCCCACGACGACGCCATCTTCGTGGCCGAGAGCCGCATCATCCGCGCCCTGGCGGGGCGCAAGCCCTGCGTCATCATGGGCCGCTGCGCCAACTGGGTGCTGCGGGGCGAGAAGCGGGTCTTCAGCGTCTTCGTCACCGCCAACCGCGAGGACGCCATCGGCCGCGTATCGACCGTCGAGAACCTCTCCGACGAGGCGGCAGCCCGCCGCATCGACCAGGTGAACCAAGGACGCAGCAACCACTACCACCAGTACACGGGCGCCCACTGGACGGACGCCCGCGACTACGACCTGGTCGTCAACACCAGCAGCGTGGGACTGGAGCAGGCCGCCAACATCATCCTGCAATGCGTGAAAGACAAAATGAAAAACTAATGGGTCGTTAGGGGAAGAGGAGGAAAAGGAAGAAGGATAGGAAAGAAGAGAAAGGAAGAGGATTAGGAAAGAAAGGAGGAAGAAAAAGAGAAAAAAAGGGGAAAAGTACCCCCACGGCAACTACTCGTGGTGATACTTCTCCCCTTTTATGATTGTACACGCGCGATAGAGCTGCTCCACGAAGACGAGGCGCACCATCTGGTGGGAGAACGTGAGGCGCGAGAGCGAGATCTGCTCGTTGGCGCGCACATAGACCGCCTGGGAGAAGCCGTAGGGCCCTCCGATGGCGAAGACGAGGCGGCGCGCCGTGGTTCGCTTTTTCTCCAGCCAAGCCGCCAGTTCCACGGACCGTGGCTCGCGTCCGTGCTCGTCGAGGAGCACCAGCGTGTCGGCGGGCTGCACCTTCTGCAGGATCAGTTCCCCCTCCTTCTCCTTCTGCTGCGCCTCGGAGAGCGAGGCCGTGGCCCGCAGTTCGGGTATGGTGACGATCTCGAAGGGCATGTAGTGGCCGATGCGGTCGCGGTAGTCGTCGATGGCGTGGGTATAGAGTTTGTCGCGGGTCTTCCCCACGAGGATGAGCGTAGTTTTCATCTGTAGCCTTGTCGCAATCACACAACGAGGGCTGGCCTCCGCCCGGCTCGCGCCCGGCCTCCTCCAGCCCTCCCTGCGTATGTATTTCAGAGATTATTCCTCGAGCACCTTCAGCTGCTCTGCCACCTCGGCGTTCACGCGCTGTGCAAACTCCTCCATGGTCATCGTGGCCTGCTCGCCGCCGCCCTGCTTGCGCATGGAGACGAGGCCGTCCTCGGCCTCCTTCTCGCCCACGACGAGCATGTAGGGCACGCGCTTGAGCTCGTTGTCGCGGATCTTGCGGCCGATCTTCTCGTTGCGGTCATCGACGTAGGCCCTCACGTTGTTGCGGTCGAAATACTTGCGGAGCTTCTCGGCGTAGTCGTTATACTTCTCCGAGATCGGCAGGATGGCCACCTGGTCTGGCGTGAGCCACAGGGGGAAGTGGCCCGCGGTGTGCTCGATGAGCACGGCGGTGAAGCGCTCCAGCGATCCGAACGGCGCGCGGTGGATCATCACCGGCGTCTGCTTGGAGTTGTCCTCGGCCGTGTATTCGAGGTGGAAGCGCTGCGGCAGGTTGTAATCGACCTGGATCGTGCCCAGCTGCCACTTGCGGCCGATGGCGTCCTTCACCATGAAGTCGAGCTTCGGACCGTAGAAGGCGGCCTCGCCGATCTCCTCGCGGGCGTTGAGACCCTTCTCGCGGCAAGCCTCGCGGATGGCGTTCTGGCTCTCCTCCCAGATCTCGTCGCTGCCGATATACTTCTCCGTGTCCTTCGGGTCGCGCAGGGAGATCTGTGCCTCGAAGTCCTCAAACTTGAAGATGGCGAACACCTTCTGGATGATGTCGATGACGTTTTCAAACTCCGTCTTCACCTGATCCGGACGCACGAAGATGTGGGCGTCGTCCTGCGTGAAGGTACGCACGCGCGTCAGTCCGTGGAGCTCGCCGCTCTTCTCGTAGCGGAAGACCGTGCCAAACTCGGCGATGCGCAGCGGCAGGTCCTTGTAGGAACGCGGCTTGCGCGCGAAGATCTCGCAGTGGTGCGGACAGTTCATCGGCTTGAGCATATACTCCTCGTCCTCCTCCGGGGTGTGGATGGGCTGGAAGGCGTCCTTGCCGTAGTGGGCGTAGTGGCCCGAGGTGACGTAGAGCTGCTTGCCGCCGATGCCCGGCGTGATGACCTCCTGGTAGTTGTAGGGCTTGAGGAGGCTGCGCAGGAGCTCCTGCAGGCGCAGGCGCAGCTGCGTGCCCTTCGGGAGCCAGATGGGCAGACCCTTGCCCACGCGCTCGGAGAACATGAAGAGCTCCATCTCCTTGCCGATCTTGCGGTGGTCGCGTTTCTTGGCCTCCTCCAGCATCAGCAGATACTCGTCGAGCATCTTCTTCTTCGGGAAGGTGATGCCATAGATGCGCGTCATCTGCTCGCGCTTGGCGTCGCCGCGCCAGAAGGCTCCGGCCACGCTCGTTATCTTGATGGCCTTGATGGCACCCGTCGATACCAGGTGCGGGCCGCGGCAGAGGTCAGTGAAGCTGCCCTGCGTATAAGTAGTGATCGTTCCGTCCTCCAGGTCCTGGTCGATGTGCTCCACCTTGTAGTCCTGGCCCATGGCCTTGAACTCCTCGATGGCGTCGGCCTTCGACACCTCGCGGCGCACCACGGGCTCGTTTTTCTTGGCCAGCTCGCGCATCTTGGCCTCGATCTTCGGGAAGTCGTTCTCCGAGATCACCTGGCCATTGGCCGGCATCACGTCGTAGAAGAATCCGTTCTCCACAGCCGGACCAAATCCGAACTGTATGCCGGGGTACAGCTCCTGGAGCGCCTCGGCCAGCAAGTGGGCCGACGTGTGCCAGAACGTGTGCTTGCCCTCGTCGTCAGAAAACTTGTAGAGGTTGATGCTTGCATCCTCGTTGATGGGGCGGTTGAGCTCCGTCGTCTCGCCATTGATCCCGCAAGATACAACGTCGCGGGCGAGAGCCGGCGAAAGGCTCTCTGCGATTTGAAGACCCGTCACACCCTGCTCATACGAGCGAACAGAGCCGTCGGGGAAAGTGATTTTAACCATCATACAAATTAGTTTTTAAAAATCAAATGTCGATTGCAAAGTTACGCTTTTTTTTCCTCACCACGTCAGAAAATAGAAGAAAAGTGAGAAGCAGCGCGCTCCGAACGGCGAAAACCACAGCGACAAACACGTTTTCACCGATCCGCGCCACGATCCCTGTCGCCCTCCTGCCAAGGCCACTTCTGTCGCCCTCTCGCCCTCCTGCCAAGGCCACTCCTGTCCTCTCCACCCTCCCTGCGCGAGGCCACTCCTGTCGCCCTCCTGCCCTCCTGCCAAGGCCGCCCCCCTGCCCTCTCCACCCTCCCTGCGCAAGGCGGAAGGGCGCAATGCGTTAAGCCTTAACGTAACATGTAACATGTAACATTGTAACATTGTAACAACGGTGGCCACACATCTCTCATGGCAAGATTTCTTACAAACCACTTTCTTCCCGACTTCGCCGCTTTTTCGAGCAAGCCTTGTAAATACATGATAATCAGCATTTTGGTTTTTACTTTAGGAGACACACGAGGAAAGGCGGACGAAATAGCAGACTTGCACCCCTACACAAGAAATCGTACAAAACCCTGCACCCCTACACAAGAAATCGCACAAATCTTGCATTCCCGTTGAGGCGTAATGGAGGATCTGTTTTTCTTGGGGTGACGCAATGACGAGGTCAGGCGAAGCCTTAACGTAACATGTAACATTGTAACATTGTAACGATGGAGGCTACCTCATCTCGCACGGGTAGGCCTTCTGGTTCATCCGACATTTCGAGTGACGCATGGTTGTGTGTAGGGCTAAGGACAATCAGAAAATACAAAAAAACTTTTACAACCAAGTTTATCCTTGCAGGACTATCGGAGTGGTCCACGCAAGCGTTCCATTTCATGAAACCCTTTCTCGCCATGCGCAAAGGGGGCGATAGCGACTGCCGAGACCCTGTTTTTTGACCCCGCAGACGCAGTCTCTGACCCTAAAAAGGTACGCATTTGGGGGAATCCAACCCGTTTTTCCCTGTTTTTTTTGACCCCGCAGATGCAGTCTCTGACCCTAAAAAGGTGCGTATTTGGGGGAATCCAACTCGCTTTTCCCTGTTTTTTGAGCGAAAAAAGGGGCGAAGGAGAGCAGTTTGTTCGTTAACAAAAGTAAACGCACGAGCAATCAGGAGACAACGTTGGGGCTTGCGGCAGGCAATTTTGCGATTACAATACATTGAATAGTAGCTGGTTGTACATCCACGAAAGACTGTTAATAGATATTGATTGCATTTGGGCTTTGTTACATGTTACATGTTACGTTAAGGGGGTTGCAATCCAGGGAAAGGGGTGAAAAAGCAGGTCAAAGAATAGTATATATAAATAATATATTATTTATATATACTATTCTTTGAGACCGAAAATGCCCAAAGTTGATTTTTTCTTAATGTAACATGTAACATTGTAACATTGTAACATTGGTGGCAATGGTGGCAATGGCTCTTGAATAGAAACTTGAGCGATATTTTTTTGACACATAGATACTAGCATCGCGGACACGCTTACCAACGAAGCAGGAAAACAATGTCTCTTCATGAAAACTGTCTTTGGGGGGAGGAGGGGTAAACCTCATTCATGCGACCTCGGATTGATAGTGCAAACCCATTCTGCTCCAGGGCGCCACAGGGGGTACGAGTAGATTCGCATTGTTACATGTTACATGTTACATGTTACGTTAAGGCCTCCCTACTTCCCATGCTTGCAAACTCTGCAAAGAATACAATGTAAAGATTATCCAAAGCATGTATAGAATGTTCACATAGCTTTGCTATGTGCTATTTCCATAGCGATAAAAAAAGTTGGAAAATATTTGTGATTTTATTTGGTGGTATCAAAAACTCTCCGTACCTTTGCAGCAGATTTAGCGGAGCTCGGCAATTTGAGAGCAAGTTCTCATTGCGCTCGATTGTACAATCTTTGCACCGTCAATTGAGGCCCGCGGAACAATTCCATAGAGGCTCAAAAATCGGGCATGCTTACGACGGGGGCGAGGGATAAGCAAATAGCGGCGTCGGTCCTAAGCTACCATCGGCAAGGTCCCCTTTTGAGGGAGGGGCAAGAGAGGACCAAGGGAGAGGAGAGGGCGTGTGAGAGAAGAACCGAGAGAGAGAAGAGAGGGAGGAACAGACAGAGAGAGAAGAGAGGGAGGAACAGACAGAGAGAGAAGAGAGAAGAACAATTTCCATCACCTTTAAAACCTTAAACGCAATGATCAACCACAGCATTACGGCAAGAGCCGTCAGCCCGACCCTCTTCGAGGGTTCGTCGTTCAAACCGCCAACTCGCCCACGGCCATAGCCACGACCCTCGGCATGACGAGCAGCATGACGAGCAGCATGACGAGCAGCATGACGAGTAGCATGGCAGCCGTGCAGCCACGGCAAAGCTGCGCTTTTTACTCCGCCACGACAATGGCAGAAAAAGGGAGTTGTGGCGGATCAACCCTTGCACATCTCAGCGCTTATATCTCTTTTCGAACAGAGAACAAGCATAATAATGCTCAAAGAATGGAGGAAAAAGCATGGGGATTGGGGAAAAAATCGTATATTTGCAAACAAAAACAGGGAGCTATGGCAGAGACAAGAAACAGAAGATTGCCCGTAGGCATTCAGTCTTTTGAGGAAATCAGAGAGGGTGAATACCTTTATGTTGACAAGACAGACATCGTCTGGCAGCTTGCCAACAGAGGAAAGAAGTACAACTACCTGAGCCGCCCGCGCCGCTTTGGCAAGTCGGTGCTCGTCGATACGCTCGAAGCCTATTTCCTGGGCAAGAGGGAGCTCTTCGAGGGACTGAGGATCATGGAGCTGGAGCGGGAGTGGGTGAAGCGGCCCGTCATACGGCTCGACATGAGCCGCGCAGGAGCAGCGCCGGACACGCTGCGGTCTTACCTGGACAATGCTTTCGACCACCTGGAGAAGGAGTATGGCATTGCGCCCAAGCCCACAGACCAACTTGCCGACCGCTTCGACGCCATTATCCAAACGGCACATAGGCAGACGGGGCAGCAGGTGGCCATCCTCATCGACGAGTACGACTCGCCGTTGCAGCACTCCTGGGGGACGCCCCACCACGAGGCCTGCACCAGCATCTACAGAGAGGTCTTCGCCATCCTGAAGGCGGACGACAAATACGAGAAGTTTGTCTTCATCACGGGCATCACCAAGTTTACGCAGATCTCCCTCTTCTCCGTGCTCAACAATCTGAGCAACATCAGTTTTGAGCCCGAATACGCGGCCATCTGCGGCATCACGAAGGAAGAAATGCTTCGCGATTTCAAGCCCGAAATAGGCAAACTGGCAGAATATGAGCACCGCACATTCGACGAAGCCGTGGCGCTGCTGACGGCCCACTACGACGGCTATCATTTCAGCCACGACAACATGGTGGACGTCTTCAACCCCTTCAGCCTGATCAATGCGCTCGCCGATTCGAAACTGAGGAACTACTGGGCCTCCTCGGGTGCCACATCCATGCTGCCGAAGTTTGTGGATAATATAGAAATCAGACTGAAAAGCTTTGAGAATTGTCCCATAGACGGCGACACTTTGGAGACTTCCGACGTGACGGGTGGCGGTGCGGAACTGTTTCTCTATCAGTCGGGCTATCTCACGATCAAGGGTTATATGGACGGGGTCTATATACTTGGCATTCCCAACTATGAGGTTCGCAAGGCACTATACAAGATTGTGTTGCCTGCGCTGACGCTGAAAACGAACGACCAGGTCATATCCACTCAGAGCATGCTGTTGTACTGCCTCCAGCTGGGCAACCTGCCCGAGGCCATGAAATGTCTGAAGGCGCTCGTGGCCGACGTGCCCTACAGCAACAAGAAACTGGCCAGCATGGACATGGAGGAGCGCTACCGGCTGATACTGAGCACGATTTTCAACGCCATCGGCTGCCGGGTGGAGGTGGAGAAAATGATCGCCACGGGCAGGATAGACATGGTCGTGGAGACGATCCACATCATCTACGTCCTGGAACTGAAACTGAGCAACAACGGGGGCATCGACGCCGCGGCGGAGCAGATCCGCTCCCGACAATACGCCGAGCCCTTCAAGGCTGACAAACGACGCGTCGTGGCGCTGGCCATAGAGCTGGACGACAAGGGCAAGGGGCTCATCGACTGGAAGGAAGTGTGAGCAAATCTGTGAGCAAATCGTTTTATAAAAACATGGATCTATGACAGAGACAAGAAACAGAAGATTGCCCGTAGGCATTCAGTCATTTGAGAAAATCAGAAAGGATGGATACCTTTATGTTGACAAGACGGATATCATCTGGCATCTTGCCAACACAGACAACACGTATAATTATCTGAGTCGTCCGCGCCGCTTTGGCAAGTCGCTGCTCGTCGACACGCTCGAAGCCTACTTCCTGGGCAAGAAGGAGCTCTTCGAGGGACTGAGGATCATGGAGCTGGAGCGGATATGGGTGAAGCGGCCCGTCATACGGCTCGACATGAGCCAGGCCGGAGCAGAGCCCGAAAGTGTGCGAAGCTATCTGGACAACGCTTTCCATAACCTGGAGACGGAATACGGGATTGTCGTGCGCCAAGAGAGTTCTCTTGCCGTAAGATTCAAGAATATCATTGAGGGTGCTTACAACAAGACGGGCCAGCAAGTAGCCATCCTCATCGACGAGTACGACTCGCCGTTGCAGCACTCCTGGGGGACGCCCCACCACGAGGCCTGCACCAGCATCTACAGAGAGGTCTTCGCCATCCTGAAGGCGGACGACAAATACGAGAAGTTTGTCTTCATCACGGGCATCACCAAGTTTACGCAGATCTCCCTCTTCTCCGTGCTCAACAATCTGAGCAACATCAGTTTTGAGCCCGAATACGCGGCCATCTGCGGCATCACGAAGGAAGAAATGCTCCGCGATTTCAAGCCCGAAATCGGCAAACTGGCAGCGTATGAAGACTGGACCTACGACGAAGCCGTGGCACAACTGAGTGCCTATTACGATGGCTATCATTTCAGTCGCCGCAACATGGTGGACGTCTTCAACCCCTTCAGTCTGATCAACGCGCTGGCCGATTCCGACTTGAAGAACTATTGGGCCTCGTCAGGCGCCACCACCTTGCTTCCAAAGTTTGTGGATGACATGGAGCTAAGGCTGGGACAATTTGATCCTTGCCCCATTCTTCGCCAAATCATTGAGACCTCAGACGTGACAGGCGGCGGTGCAGAACTGTTTCTCTATCAGTCGGGCTATCTCACGATCAAGGATTACCAGATGGGGGTCTATATCCTTGGATTCCCCAACCAAGAGGTAAGGCAGGCGCTCTACGAAACGGTCTTGCCAGCGCTTACCTTACGCAGCAATAGCAATATCCAGTCGGTGCAGTCCGGCCTGCTGCTTGCCCTCCAGCTGGGCAACCTGCCCGAGGCCATGAAATGTCTGAAGGCGCTCGTGGCCGACGTGCCCTACAGCAACAAGAAACTGGCCAGCATGGACATGGAGGAGCGCTACCGGCTGATACTGAGCACGATTTTCAACGCCATCGGCTGCCGGGTGGAGGTGGAGAAAATGATCGCCACGGGCAGGATAGACATGGTCGTGGAGACAATCCACATCATCTATGTCCTGGAACTGAAACTGAGCAACAACGGAGGCATCGACGCCGCGGCGGAACAGATCCGCTCCCGACAATACGCCGAGCCCTTCAAGGCCGACAAGCGACGCGTCGTGGCGCTGGCCATAGAGCTGGACGACAAGGGCAAGGGGGTCATCGACTGGAAGGAAGTGTAAACAGGCCGCATCCTGGGCAAGGCCGCCCAGCGCAAGGCAGGGGGACTACTCCCCCGCTGCCTCGGCCAGCACCAGCCACTCGTCCTGGAGTTCGTCCAGCTGGCGGCGCGTGTCGGCATACTCCGTCACGAGCCCCATGTCGGAAGCCTTGGCGGGATCGAGGAAGAGCTGGTCGAGCTCCTTGACGCGCGCTTCGAGGCGGGCGATCTTGCGCTCACACTCCTCCACGGCCTTGCGCGCCTTGCGCAGTTTCTTCTGCTCCTCCTTGTGCTCCAGGTAGCTCTGCTTGCCCGCCTTCGGTTCCTGAGCCGCTGCAGGCGAGGCGCTGCCTCCCGAGGGAGTTTGGACCAGTCCCACGGCCTCGTGGATGGTGGCGGCACGGCGGGAGTGCAGCCAGTCGTAGATGCCGCCGAGATGCTCGCGCACGTGGCCGCCGCCAAACTCATAGACTTTCGTGACGAGGCCGTCGAGAAACTCGCGGTCGTGGCTGACGATGATGGCCGTGCCGTCAAAGGCGCGGACGGCCTCCTTGAGCACGTCCTTGGAGGGCATGTCGAGGTGGTTGGTGGGCTCGTCGAGGATGAGCAGGTTGACGGGCTCCAGCAGCAGGCGGATCATCGCCAGGCGCGACCTCTCGCCGCCGGAGAGCACGCCGACGGGCTTCTCCGAGGCCTCGCCGCCAAACATAAAGGCGCCGAGCAGGTCGTTGATCTTCAGGCGCATCTCTCCCCGCGCCACCTCGTCGATGGTCTCGAAGACCGTCAGCCGCTCGTCGAGGAGCTGGGCCTGATTCTGGGCGAAATAGCCGATCTGCACGTTGTGGCCTATCTTGAGCGTGCCGCCATAGGGTATCTCGTTCATGATACACTTCACGAGCGTCGATTTGCCCTCGCCGTTGCGGCCCACGAAGGCCACTTTCTCGCCGCGCTTGATGGTCAGATCGACGTCGGAGAAGACCACATGGTCGCCATAGGCTTTCTCCACGCCCTGGCAGATCACGGGGTAGTCGCCCGAGCGGAGGCAGGGCGGAAACTTGAGGTGCATCCTGCGGTTGTCCACCTCGTCGATCTCGATGGGCACGATCTTCTCCAGCTGGCGGATGCGCTGCTGCACCTGCACGGCCTTGGTGGCCTGGTAGCGGAAGCGCTCGATGAAGGCGCGCGTGTCGGCGATTTCCTTCTGCTGGTTCTCGTAGGCGCGCAGCTGCTGCTCGCGGCGCTCCTTGCGCAGCACGACATACTCGTCGTACCTCACCTTGTAGTCCTCCACATGGCCGCAGGTGATCTCCAGCGTGCGTGTGGTGACATTGTTGATGAAGGCGCGGTCGTGGCTGACGAGCACGACGGCCTTGGCGCTCTGCTGGATAAACTGCTCCAGCCACTGGATGCTCTCGATGTCGAGGTGGTTGGTAGGCTCGTCGAGGAGGAGGACGTCGGGCTTGCGCAGAAGAATCTTGGCCAGTTCGACGCGCATGCGCCAGCCGCCCGAAAACTCGCGCGTGGGGCGGCAGAAGTCGGCGCGGCTGAAGCCCAGGCCCTGGAGCGTGCGGTCGATCTCGGCCTCGTAGTTCTCGCCGCCGAGGAGCATGTAGCGGTCGTGGAGATGAGTGAAGCGCTCCACGAGTTGGGCGTAGCCCTCGCTCTCGAAGTCGGTGCGGTCGGCCATCTCCTGCTGCATCCGCTCCAGCTGCTGCTGCATCTTGGTATTGTCGGAGAAGGCCTTGCGAGCCTCCTCGCGCACGGTCGTATCGTCGGCCAGCCGCATCACCTGCGGCAGATAGCCGATGGTGGTGCCGCCGGGGATGGAGACCACGCCGCTCGTGGGCTGCTGCTCGCCACACAATATCTTGAGCATCGTACTCTTGCCCGCACCATTTTTGCCGACCAGGGCAATGCGGTCGTGGTCGTTGATGACAAAGCTCACGTCGCGGAACAATGGCTTCGCGCTAAACTCCACGGTAAGTCCTTCTATCGAAATCATGCTATACTCCTTATTAAATTAGGTGCAAAGTTACACATTTTTGGCCGATTCGGCGGTGGGTTTCATGATTTTTCCGTAACTTTGCATAAGTTAGGCTGCACTCGGCAATAAAGAAACAAGATTTCCATTGCGCTCGTTTGCACTAACTTTGCATAAGTTAGGCTGCACTCGGCAATAAGGAAACAAGATTTCCATTGCGAGGCTGGCACCAACGATACAAGAAAACCAAACGCTACAAGACAATGAATCCATTTGCCAAACATATCGCCAACGCCCTGTCCATCAGCGAACACCAGGTGGAGGCCACGCTGAAACTGCTCGACGAGGGCTGCACCATCCCCTTTATCGCACGCTACCGCAAAGAGCGGACGGGCAATCTCAACGAGGTGCAAATCACACGCATCAGCGAACTCAACGCGCAGCTCAAGGAGCTGGAGAAGCGCAAGGCGACGATCCTCAAGACCATCGCCGAGCAGGAGAAGCTCACGCCCGAACTGGAGCGGCGCATCCGCAACTGCTGGAACGCCACGGAGCTGGAGGACATCTACCTGCCCTTCAAGCCGCGGCGGCGCACCCGGGCGCAGGTGGCGCGGGAGCAGGGACTGGAACCGCTGGCCACGATCCTCCTGCTGCAGCGCGAGGCCAACCCCGCTCAGGCGGCAAAGCGCTTCGTCAAGGGCGACGTGGCCGACGTGGAGGCGGCGCTGGCTGGCGCCAAGGACATCATCGCCGAGGGAGTGAGCGAGAACGAGCAGGCGCGCAACACCGTGCGTGCGGCCTACCGCCGCGAGGCCGTGATCAGCGCAAAGGTCGTCAAGAAAATGGCCGAGACGGACGAGGCACAGAAGTTTGCCGACTACTTCGATTTCTCCGAGCCGCTGCGCCGCTGCTCCTCCCACCGACTGCTGGCCATGCGCCGCGGCCAGGAGGCGGGCGTGCTGCGCGTCGGTATCGCCATCGCCGACGAAGAACCCGTGGAGGACCGCCTGCGCCGACAGTTTGTCAGAGGCCACGGCGCCTGTCAAAGCCTCGTGGGCGAAGCCGTGGAGGACGCCTTCCGACGGCTCATAGACCCGAGTATCGAAAATGAGTTTACGGCGCTGAGCAAGGAGAAGGCCGACGAAGAGGCCATCCATGTCTTCGCCGAGAACCTGCGCCAGCTGCTCCTCTCCGCCCCGCTGGGACAGAAGCGCGTGATGGCCATCGACCCCGGATTTGCCAACGGTTGCAAGATCGCCTGCCTCGACGCTCAGGGCAACCTGCTCCATCACGAGATCCTCTACCCTCACCCGCCCAAGCGCCACCGTGCCCAGGCCACTGTGGCGGCCGCACGCATGGTGAAGGACTTCGCCATCGAGGCCATCGCCATCGGCAACGGCACGGCGAGCCGCGAGACGAGGGACTTTGTCGATGAGATGCTCGACTACAATCCCGCCCTGCCGGAGGTGAGCGTCTTCACGGTCTCCGAGGACGGCGCCTCCATCTACTCGGCCTCGCCGACGGCGCGCGAGGAGTTTCCCAACGAGGACGTGACGACGCGCGGCGCGGTCTCCATCGGCAGAAGACTGATGGACCCGCTGGCCGAACTGGTCAAGATCGACCCGAAGAGCATCGGCGTGGGACAGTATCAGCACGACGTGGACCAGGCCAAACTCAAGCACTCGCTCGACCGGACGGTGGAGAGCTGCGTCAACCTCGTCGGCGTCAATGTCAACACGGCCTCGAAGCACCTGCTCATGTACGTCAGCGGTCTCGGACCGGCCCTGGCGCAAAACATCGTCGATTACCGCAGGGAGCACGGCGCCTTCACCTCGCGGGCCCAACTGCGCAAGGTGCCGCGACTGGGACCGGCGGCCTACCAACAGTGTGCGGGTTTCCTACGCATCCCTGGAGCGAAGAATCCGCTCGACAACTCGGCAGTCCACCCCGAGAGCTACGCCATCGTGGAGCGCATGGCGGCCGACGAGGGTTGCACCGTGGCGCAACTCGTGGCCGACAAGCAAAAGCAGCGGCAGATCGACGTGAAGCGCTACATCACGTCCACCGTCGGACTGCCCACGCTCAACGACATCCTCGCCGAACTGGAGAAGCCGGGCCGCGACCCGCGCCAGCCCATCCAGGAGTTTCGCTTCTCCGACAGCGTCCACACCATCGACGACCTGGGCGAGGGAACGGAACTGCCCGGCATCGTGACCAACATCACCAACTTTGGGGCCTTCGTCGACATCGGGGTCCATCAGGATGGCCTCGTCCACATCTCTCAGTTGGCCGACAAGTTTGTCAAAGACCCCAACGAGGTGGTAAAGCTCCACCAGCAGGTCATGGTCCGCGTGACGGAGGTGGACTTGCGCCGTGGCCGCATCGCCCTGTCCATGCGCAAAGTGAAGCAGCCCTAAAGGTAAAGCAGCTGAAGTTTCGCAAGTGGTTCAAGAACGGGCTGAAGGCCCAAAAGCTCCTAGGAGGGTGTGTCAAAACTCTCTTATTCTTAAAAAATCACAAAGCCC
>ERZ809074.2146-NODE-2146-length-22663-cov-8.261058_pt1 | contig 22663 bp, 28 predicted proteins | sample MGYA00520795_ERZ809074 | MGnify/ENA primary metagenome ERZ809074 (study PRJEB31570, sample SAMEA3212989) | Homo sapiens | biome: human-gut; feature: human gut; material: fecal | place: Sweden | collected 2011 ...
CAGGCGACTACCAACCCGGCCCCAAAATTCTTTTACTACTTTTTTCACAGAAAAGAGGGAGTATTTTAGAAATCCTTTATTAATCAGCACTTTCGACGCACATTCTATGTATTTGACACCACTTTGACACCATTTTTAGACAAGACAATCAGGCAACCCCAATGCAACATTTAAACCCTTATATAACATCACAAAATGCTTGCGAAGTTATATAAGGGCTTACATATTAAGTAAAAAATACCCCGCTGATAATGCGGGGTAAAATGGTTACTTTTGAACAAGTAGTTCTTTCTTCATCATGTCATAAATTCGAGCAATGTCTGGGAAAATCAATCTGTGTCCACCGTTATGTAGTGCTAATACATTTTTTGCATTTATGATATGATTTCCCAACACTAACACTCATTTTAAAATATTACCTTCCATAGAGAATTTCCCCACCCATTACTGGGTGGGGAATAAATTTACCTACCGAATAATTTATATCCCGCACCATCAGCAAGCGGTAAACATTTACAACCCAACCACTTATATACCGCATATTGGTCAGCGGTAAAACTTTCACATACATTAAAGCGATTTTGGTAGGCTTCGCAACCTCTATTATTGTATGCTGAGTCAATAATAATTTCAATTTTGAATATTACCGCATCCAGGTTCAACAAAACCTTGAATCGAAACTGTATTTTTATTATACTCCCGATGTTTGCAAGGGGCAACCCGTCTTTAGAAGAGAGGGCATTTTTCTTTGTTGCTGTTTGTACCACAGGTCAGAGACGGTGCGACCACACCCACTTCAACAGCGCATCGTAATCCATCGCGCCGGAAGCAACGGCAAATCCGACCTCGACGATCTCATCATTGGTGCAGTCCAAACGGATGCCGTTGACCTCAAGAAAAGTTAGCATCACATACATCCCGATGCGTTTGTTACCGTCCACAAAAGCATGATTGGAGATCAGCGTGTAGCCTAGTCGCGCACCCTTTTCCTCTTTAGATGGGTAGAATTCTTGACCTCCAAAGCCAGAAAACGCATTTTCCAAAGCAGACTCCAGCAGGGCTTCATCTCTGATGCCGACACTCCCACCGGTCTCTTCAGCGATTAGCTTGTGGAGCAGCAGCACCTTGTCCTTTGAAAATTTAATCATTTCGCCAACTCCAAAAACGCGGATTTATATTTCTTCAGAATCCTCGCCGCCACGAAATCGATTTTCTCGTCGTCTGTCATGTCGATCAAGGGAGAATTGTCCAAATCGACCAGCATATATTTGGGGCGGTTGTTCTTGAAAATAATGGCCTGCCCGCTCTTTTCAGCGATTCGTGTCACGCGGGAGAAGTTTTGGTTGGCTTCCGTTACAGAAACAATTGTGTTCGTGTCAATATTCATGGGAGCACCTCCTTACAAACCCTATTATACACAAATTATAGGTTGAAATCAACCTATTTTAATCTTTTTTGTGCAGTTGAGCGGTACAATGTCAAGTGCCCATCTCTACCTTTCGCGACGGATCGAGATCGGTGTAATTTACAACATATTGCTTATTAAAGCCAAAAAGGAAAAGTGAGCCGTCTGCTAGCGACAGAACGGCTCACGGTTTTGAGAGTTAAACTCTCAGTGCTGTAAGTTGTAAGTCGTGGCAACCGTCTTGGTTTCCACGCTTTAATTGTAACAGATAGTAAAATCTAATGCAATAGATAAGTTAAACTTTTTGAACAATGGCTGTCACATTTTATCTGTGACAGCTGTTTTCATAGATGATCTGCGCTTGAAGTGGCAGGGCACTTAATAGGGAACTTGTTTATAGCATATAGGATAAGCAAGTTCCCTAATTTTAATCACGCAACAGAACCGTTCTTTACACGCTTAACAGTAGCCTCGATGAGAGCAGTAATATACTCCTCTAGATCGCCAAAGGCTTCCGTCAGATACTCTTTTGCATCCTCGGAGAGGATATCAGTCACGGCGTGCAAAGTCTTCTCAAAGGCGGCTTTTTGCGCCTCTGGAGTGAATTCGCCGCTTGCCTTAATCGCATCAACGAAAGTCTGATTAGTGGCTTCTACGCAATCTACGACGGTCTCCTTAAGCATGAGGATGTACTTTGCGAGAGTCTCATTCTTTGTGTCCTTAGCGGCGGCGTCCATCTTTTCTCGTATAACCTTGATAAGGAATACGGTTAGGATGCCCATGAGCGGGACAACAACAGTCTGCATGATTTCTTTTAAAAGAGTAATCCAAGTAGTCTCCATAATAATACCTCCAATTATTTAATCACTTTCATGTCTTTATCCTCCGATGTCGCATATCCATCGGTGACAATTTGTACGCTTTGATAATCCGGTGGAGAAACCTTTGTATGAATGAAATCTGCTGGGTTTACGGTAGAGGCAGTTCCGGCTTTCAAAACGGTTCCGTTGCGGCTAATCGTTGGCGTATAGCAGGCATACTGCTCTCTCGCGTCCGTGTCTATTTCATAATGTAAATGAACTCCTGTACTTAGAATGCCGGTATTGCCCATAACTCCAATCTTTGTGTCCTTTGTTACGCTTTGGCCTGCCTTAACGGCAATAGAAGCAAGGTGGAAATACCGAATAATTACATCCTGTGTTTCGCCAGTGTTTTCGTTTATACATTTCTCGTACTTAATCGCTACAACATTTCCGCAAATTGAGTCCATTCCACAGGCTATAACCTTGCCATCGCCAGATGCATATACCGTTCTATCGCCTTTGATGGAAATGGCATCGTGGCCAAAATGAGTACAACGGAATGTCTCCCGGTATTTTGTGTTCCTATACCCAGACGTGATTTTCATATTGTTTATTGGCTGGATAAGCATCTGATAAGACGAATTAGAGCTGCCATTCGGCAGCTCTTTTTTAAACTCTTTTTCATAATACTTTGGCTTGTCGTTTGTCCCAACAAGAGTGGCAAGAGGGTGCAGGATAGCAGTCTGCTCATTGCCAACAACAAGAACATCAAGCGGGTTAAGAAGAGTCTTATCCGTTGCTCCTGATGCAATTAACAAACGACTTGCAGCCTCTTTAAACCCAACAGTATAGAACGGATATTTCGTATCCGTATCAATTTCCATATGGATATGATTGTACCACTTATGATGTCCACTCACTTTGCCAATCGGTTGATATGCAACAACGCGATCGCCCTTTTTCACATACAGACTAATCATGTGAGCATACCTGGCAATAAGATCCATGGTTTTCTTTTTTGATGGGACAAAGATGTTTATGTACTTGACAACGACAATTCCTCCTGCGGAGCCATTATTCATTTCAACGCCAAGTACTTCTCCTGTGGCTCCCGCAAGCACATCAAAGTCTGTATCTCCAAGCGAATCAAAGTCAACCCCATAGTGATTGTATCCATAGTATTTTAAATATTCTTTAGCCTTGAACCCAGCAGAAATAGTGCATTGTTTCATCGGATAGAACAGAAGCTGGGAATCCTGCGGCAATACGAATTTAGACACTTAATCATCTCCTTGTTTTTTCTCTCTTGTGCCTTTTCTTTTTTCTTTTATCTCATATTTATCTGTCGCTTCTTTAACGGTATCTGCAACTTTTATTAGGGCTAAAGCGAAAGCCTCAATCCCAAAGTATGTAAATACATTGTCTGTTAGCGTTGTTGGTTCACTACATCCTGTTGCGAACATGAGCACAAGAACGGAAATTGTATACACAATTACAGTTGCAATACAAAATACAACTATTTTCTTTGAAAACTTCATTATGATCATGCCACCTTTATCACATACCTGAACCAGCTCTTTGACTCTTCGTTAATGAATTTCTCAATCGTGTATCTACGGCTGCTATAATTGCGACCGGCATTTAAGAATCGGAACTTACCGCCCGAGTTTTCATCCTTGTAATAAGTTGCCCAATGCCAGCTCGTTCCCGGCTTATATAAGAGGATTCCAACGTTTACGTCTGCATATCCTTTCTTCGTAAGCTTAAATCCTTTAAATGCGTTATGCTTAATTAAGCAAGCTACAAGCTGGAAAACATTCGTCCCCCATCTGCCTTTTGCAAACAGCGTTTTAATAAACCACTCATACAATGAGAGGGCGTCCGGGTTTCCGCCAGACGCCTTAATTGCATTATATGCAGCCATGAACCCACAGCCTTTTGCGCCAACTGTATAGTTTCCCCAAGGGAGATCATACAGCTCATACTGTCGATCCAAATAGCCATCACTTGAAAATCCCTTTTTATTGATTTCCATAATATAATCATCCTCCGTAGTTCATTATCCCCAGGCTGCACTAATTCCAACCCACGCGGAGCCATCCCACACTTTTGCAAAGTAACCATTTGCGCTGTCTATCCACATAAGCGTTGTATCAGACGGCGCAGTAGTTGAAATAACAAAACCACCAGAGCCTCCACCGCCACCAGACAAGGTAGCCGTTAATGTATCTCCAGAATTATTTATCGCAAGCTGGACGATAGCATCTTTTGCCCACGTTCCTGCGCCAACTGGCTTAGCGTTTATCATTTTTATCGGGATTATACTACCTGATCTACTAAGACGTATTGAGTTACCAGCGACGCAGTTTGCAGGAGCAATAAACCTTATATCAAATATTTTTGTTGGTATCACATCAGGCAAACCGCTCGTTACAGTGTATACGCCACCAGAATTGCTAACGAGAACATCATATGTAATAAGGCAATTCCCAATCTCGCTACGCATTGCATTCGCAACCGCTTCCGCATTTTCTGCCTTATTCATTGCAGTATTCGCAGCAGATGAAAGCTCTTTAAGCGCATCAACATCAACGAGATAGTTTTTGAGTACGTATTTATACAAAAGAGACAGCATGCCTTCCTGCCCACGATTGTATACGTCAGAATCTTCTGGATAATCTTTTGTGGAATAAGTTTTCCCGCTTGAAGCGAGAGGGCCAATAGTACAATGTCCCGTTGTCGTTCTGTTCCAATTCTTATATATTTTCACATACTCATCGTATTCTGATACAAGGTTGTTCTGGTTTTGACCTCCAGCCACATTCGGCAAATTAAGTTTCGTATTTATACTTGAAGCCATATCTTCACCCCTTTACAATTATCTATCCCTGAGCGTCTTTGTTATATTGACAGAAAACATATACTATATCCCCAACAGAAAGTTCTTCTCCCGTGCAATTCTTGTATAGACAGCTCATGTTATTCGAGTCCCCATCGAAGTAAACGCTTGCTAAATTATTTTCGGAATCCACCAAAGCAACTCTCCCGCGCTTTTTCACCAAAACTCCGAGATTCTCTAAAATTGCCTTAATATTTCGTTCCGCATTCGCGTCAAGCAATGTCGTGAGTCTTTCGACATCTTCTTTTAACTTATCTCCCATTGCGTATTATCACCTCACGAATAAATTCTTGACACACCCATTGTTGAACCAATATCTGTCCCAATCGGCCTTGAGATTGAATTAATAATATACCTGTTTGTAGAATCTTCACCAACGGTAGGATCATATAGCGTTATAACATCATCCTCGTTTAAATGCAGAAGAGTAGCGCAGTTAATATTGATTGTGGAATAATTCTTTCTAATCAGGTCAAGCTCATAATAGGCGCGTTCTATTGCCTTCTGTTCCGTATCAATGCCGTTTAAGTAGTCATTTACCTTATAAACTTTCTTTATTCCGGAATTCGGGATAGAGTTTGGATCTGCCATATCTTCATTTTTCAGCTCATAACGAATCTCAGTCTGCGAGTTCTTAATGTTTTCCCCAATAACAAGAACGGAGTTATAAATCCCACTATATGCTATTTTCTTCGTTGATGATTGGTAATTAAAGTCACCGTCGTCGAATGAGTGAGAAACGCATAAGAATCTGTTGTCTTCAATTTTCTTGCAAGTAAATCTTCCGTTTGCATCGTAATAACAAATGGCATTTACATTAAGGGCAATATCTAGGAAAATATCAGCAACAGTACTTCCAGCCGATTTTGAAATGTCATAAGTAACTACTTCATTTTCAATCCTTGGATCAATATTCGGCTCAATTGGATCATTTACAATATCAAGGTTTAATGTTCGTCTGATAGCGTCGCCAACAGTAGAACCTGCCTTGACGATATATGTTCCTTCAATAACTCCTCCGCATTGTCCGTTGAGCATGGCCCACTTATCAGTACCGGAAATACTTATATCTCTTTGAGAAAGTCCGCCGCAAACAGAGGGGTCATCGAAAAGAAAAACTCCGTTTGTAAAGTAAATTGGCAAACCATCAATATACTCCCCAAGAGATACCCTAAATTTGCTGCAAATTGACAATGCGTTTACAAGTTCCAAAGAATCATTCCCAACATTATGAAGCTTAAAACTGCACGTTCTTCTTACGCCTTCTTCATTTGAAATATCAACAGAACCACTGTTATTAATGACGTATTTCTCGATGCTCGTAATAACAGACTCATCCCATCTCAACAACTCAATTTTATAACAAGGACGACGAATTTTACTATTTATCGATGCCATATACTCTTCAAAGCTTGGCTCTCTATCAACGAGGATATATACGCCTTTGTGAGCATTAAAAGCATACCGAATTCTATCTGGGTGAAACACAATTTTAGAGTTAGAATCACTTTCATCTACAGAATAAGAGACGGGAATAATGTTGTAGCTAATTGACTTCCGAGAGATTTCATTAATTCTTTCTTTAATCTCAATTAGATCAGAATAATATTTAGAACCTAACTTTGCATCTAACGCATCGGTTGGGTACGAAATAGGCAACGGATAATAGTCAATTCTCTTTTTGCTTATGTCATTTATTGTTTCATCGGCGGAAGAACCTGCTGCGCTAATACCAACAATTACTTTTGCCTCTAATGCAGAAGAATTATATGAAACATTGGATATATCTTCAAATGCTGTGTCATCAAATGGGGAAGAGGGGACAGATAAGGGGGCATAGCCAAGATAAATCATCTGCCATCACCCCCATATTTTTAAATTGTTATTGTAATAATGCCTTTATCGTTCCATGCAACGGTAACATCGGCGCCGGACACATTAAGGTTTTTACTGAAATCAAAGTATGCAATAAGCGGCTTCCGTCCAGCAGATGACGGCGTATCGTCATAAATTATTGCATATCGAATGTTGTCTGCTGTAAGATTTTCGAAAGTAACAGAATCAGCTTTCCATGTGTACGTGCTTCCATCAGCACTAACCTTGTAAGTTACATTCGTTAAAGCCTTACCCCCACTACGATAGCCAGTCCCAGTAATTTCTCCAGAAACGGATGACAGATATCTGTGAGAAGCTTCTGGCCTATATGTTGAGGTTACGAGCATGACTTTAAACGAATCACTATTTAGATTGATTTCCTTATTGCCCAAGCTTAAAAGAAATCCTGTATATTGGCATAATGCGCTCATTTCAACAACTCCTTACCATTTGATTATTTCGACGGCTGACTTTTCATTTATGTCTTTTGCCATCATAATCCACCCATCTTCTCCGCCAAACATGGAGTGGAATAATGCGATAAGACCAACGTCGCCCTTATTATATATTGATGTATCATCCTGATGATCGGCGGTATTGTACGTTGCTCCACTTGTTGCGCTCGTGTATGAAACCTGTCCGCTTGTAGTTCTATTTGGATTAAACATAAGCTCTGTAAGCTTTTTGGCCTCATCGCTATAATCTATTCCACCAACGCCAATTGGCATATCAATTTTCGGCACAGTTTACCACCTCACAATTCTTCAATTTCTTTGAAATTAAATGACACATACTTAAAGTCTCCATCGGCACCAACAAATACATCACTTTCAGAATATCCATCAACAAAAGCCCTAAACGCCCTTCCTTTGTTGTCTTTAACTATTTTGGGTCTGTCGCTCAAAATAAACTCGCGAAGACTCTCTAAGTAGCCAACTGTCTGTTCAGTCCCAGTGCAATCATCTGTCACAATTGCAGTAACGGTACCAGAGAGGTAGTCCATATTCCCGCGACTATGTACGCTGTATCTTTTGTTTGTTGAATACTCCGTAACGTCCTCTACTTGCGTTGTGGTTGTATCGTTCAAATTCATTCCAAATGGATATACTTCATTTAATGTTTCGTCTATAAGAAACCACCCGTAATAATTACAATATACATCATTCGTATCCATTGGGGTTGATATTTCGGTTTCCGTTTGAGCAAATAATCGATACTGATAATCATGCGTTTTTGCTGCGGTATAATCCTTATAAAATGTTTCACCGGCAGGCAAAGAACATAAAAACTTCATTGTTGAGCCGCCTTTGACACCCCTATACAACAGCCATTGCTGTACGCTTGACGTGATGTTACCAACGTTTCCCCCTGAAATTCCACCATCAAATTCACAGATTAAATAAACATCCGGCCTCCATTTCGGAGAGAAAGACGGCGTACTGTTTTCGTCAATTTCGTCCCTTGTAAGGATTCGATTAACTCCATAAATTTTATCAACAACACAACCACCTTGAGCATAAAACGTAACCTTATCGTATGTTGATATTTTTGGTACAGTAGGATTGTGAGATGTAACGGCTGCTATACCAGATGCTGCAGCGTTAAAGAAGTTATTCATTCCATTCCACCTCCACGTTGCCAACAACGTTTACAATCAGTTCTGAACCGGCCATACCAATCATATAAGATAGGTTTGGATATATGCGCTGAACGGCATTATATCTTTTATCTCCTCCATCGATTGAGAACCAAAAACACTGTACAGACGCATCATATCCTATTTCAAGGAATTCTCCGGTCAATGTATTGTCTGCCTTCATAATTACCCCATCAAATGTAGATTCTTTAGGAGTCCACATAAAAGTCGGTACAGAACTATTTCCAGCATTAACTTTAAGTTCATCATACTCAAGTGAAGACCCGCTGTGTAAGTAAAGTCCATAGTTCTCATCCGTCAGATATTTTACGAAAGAATAATCACCAGTAACCTTGCCGATATTCTCAATTAAAGATGACCATTTTACTATAACATTAGAGTTATCTTCATCATTTTCGGCGGTAGGAACCATACCAACAGAAACATCAGCGTAGCGAACAGGGAATGCAATGCGCGGAGATCTGTACACCTGGCCGACATTTGTTACGACCTTAAACCACACCCAATATGTCATTCCGCTCAACATACCGTCATATGTCCATTCGATTTTTGAAGAATAAATGTCACCGCTACTTACTACATCGCTATCTGAATCGTTCTCTGGATCGACTATGAAGGCTTCCCAGTGGTTAACCATAACTCCCTGTGGGTGATAATAAACAGGTTTCCATGTATGTGTATGGCTTGTTATTGTCTCGGACTCAAGAGTAATAACAGGGCTGTCATACACATCGAAAACGACATGCTCGGACTGAACTCCGTTGTACAAATAGAGCGTATCACCATTGATGGGGGAGGGGAGTGTTACTCTTCCTGCATCATTTTTCGCGCCATCAATATATTCAAACAGCGCAATTTTGTCTTTATCTATTCGGCGAACATAATACATCTTCCACTCAGAAATACCCTTAGGCAATGTCCCTGTAGAAAAGATAAATATAGAATCTCCTGTGACCAGGTTGTGATTTGGGACTGTGTATGTGTTGTTTTCAGCATCAACATCTGTTATGTCTTGCTTTGATGCAAGAAGGTATACCTGCCATCTATATGTCTCTCCAGCGGTAAACGAACCAGGAGACACCTTATGCTCCAAGGTGTCTCCATCGTATAGCGGCTCATTGATCGTAACCAAGTCCGTTGAGATTGATGTATTGATATTCCCATGAAGATCATAAACAACAAACCTGTATGCGCTGCATATTTGTCCATCGACAATGAGACTGAATGTATTGTCGTCTTCGTTGTTAGGATCAATAACCACATTGTTCGGGCGCATAAATTGCCGAAGAGGTTTATAAATCAAAGCCATGGTTCATCACACCTTTCTCTTTCTATTTACTGTCTTTGTTAATTCATCAAGGAATTCATCCATGTTATTAACTCCGCTTACATGAACCTCATTTATATAAATTGGCTGTTGAGATAGTTGCTGAGCTTGAGGCTGCTTTTCGATAAGATTTGCAGACAATGTAGCTAAAAGACTATTTACCTTCGGCATAATATATTGCTCTGGGCTTCTTGCAAGAGAGAACAGACGCGCTGTGAGATCGGCAGGAACAACACCATCTCCGACTTCGAGGCCGGAAAAGCGTCCTCGTCGAACAATTAATTCGCGGCCAATACCGTCATCAACATTGTATACTCCGGATGATGGTACATATTTTGCGCCAGTTGCGTAATAGCCCTTCAGAATGTTCCCCTTTGTTGTATAATAAGTGCGTGAATCAATCTTGTGGGAAGCATAATCAGCATCATTCTTATCAAGCGCTTTCTGCTTCCTTTCCTGCTTCCTTTCCTGCTCCTTCCTTGCCTCATCTTGCTTTCTTGCCGCTTCGTTACGTCTTTTCGCATAGTCATCCGATCCAGTGCTCGGGCTATTACCTGTTGTAGTATCGCTGGAATAATTTCCCCCTGGGGTTGGAAGCCCAGCCGCCGCTTGAGCTTGAGCAGCAGCAAGTTCTGCCGCATATTGCCTTATCCACGATATAGCGCGTTTAGCAAATCCCTCAACCTGATCCCCAAGCTCCTGCATTGTAAGGCCCTGCATTTCAGCAATAAGATTTAGATGCTCAACATAGTCATCCCAGTCCTGTCCAAGGATATCCAACGCTTCGTCGCATTTTTCAATCAGATCGTCTATTGCATCAATTTGGTCTTGGATTGCTTTTTTCGCTTCGTCTCGTTCCATTTCCTTGTGGAGCTCATCAAGGTTATTTTTCGCGTCTTCAAGCTCCTGTGGATCTGAAACCCATTGCCAGCCTTTATCTGCCGTATAAAGCCGAACATTCTTGTTGGCTTTGGCAGCCTCATATCTATCTTTTGCTTTTTCAAGTTCAAGGAGTTTATCTTCCGCTTCATATGTATCCTCAAGGGCATTAAGCTCATCCTGCAAGTCTTTCTTGTGATCCTCGAGAACTTCTTTTGCCGCATTGATACGTGCCTTCTCTTTGTCGATGATAGCCTTGTACTTCTCATCAACAGCATCTACAAGAGATTTTGTTGCCCCTGCCGCACCAAGAGTTGCATCAGTATAGCGGTCTGTACCCCTTCTGGCGGAGTCGATAACAGCCTTATAGACATTGAACGAATTAATCGCGGCCCGAATTTCAGCATTAATTTCTTCTTCGCTCTTTAATCCGAGCTGAGTGACAACATAGTTCCGAAGAAGCTCATCTGTCATTTCGCTAACAGCGATAGTCTTTGAGTCAATAGCCTCAGTTGTTTCTTCTGTAGCGTCTTTCTCTTTGATTATCGTATCAATGCGCGAGACAGTATCATCCCACTTACGGGCAAGCATTTCGTCGAGACGAGCATTTGTCAAACTTATGATTGCATCTCTGTTAAGAACTAACTGCCCATTTTCAAGTGATAGCTGATCGATATAGTCATCTGACAAGGACAGGAAAGACTGCAATGTATCAACAGTCATGTAGCCATTTGCATTATATTCGCTTATGGCCGCGACGAGCGTTTTATATGAGCTTTGCAAGGAATCTATATCTTCATTGATAAATTCAAGCTCACGAGCCTGTGCATACAGAGAGCCAGTAACATCCGCTCCGCTATTTGCCATGGTCTCATATTGATAGATAACATTCTCAATAGAGCCGCAAAGGGCAACCATGGCTTCGAGCGTTTGCTCGGGGACAACCCTTTTAAGACTTTCTTCCGTTAAGGTTCCAGCCGATGCCATATCAAGCAACGATTTCTGTACTCCCTCAGATACAGAACCAGCGTAGGTATTAAACAATTCGAGCTGTGTTTTGCCGTCAGAAGTCAGCCATGCAATCATAGCAATGACAGCGTTAGACGACTCACTGTCAATATCTTTCAGGTTTTCAGCAATTTCAAGAAGGTTGGTTTGTGCATTTTCAATCCCGGACTGTAATAAGTTTAGCTCGCCCTTCTCAGCGGCGGTCAAATCTCTTTGGGAAGCCAGTTGATTGAGAGCCGCAATACGCTCGTACTGTTTAGGAAGCTGATCACGCATGTAGTTAACATATTCTTCTTGAGTTAACTTTTCCTGGCCTCCTTGGCTTGTGTAATATCCATCCCTCCGTGAATTTTGAAAACGATTCCAAACGGCATTCTTGCCAGCATTAAGTTCGGCTTCTTTAAGCTCTTTTTCCTTTTCGAGCAGCGAAAGCTGTACAAGAAGTTGAGCATTGGATAACTGAAGATTGCGGAGATCAGATGCATCCGTAATTGACAGTTTTCCAAGACCTTGAATATCTTTAATCCTGCTCTGAGTCTCTTCAAGTTCTTTTGTTGTATCGGAGATTTTTTCGTCAACACTTTCGAGAGCAGATTTGGCATCGCTCACTCGTTCAACAGCGTTGCTCATGCCATTTTTAAGTTCATCGACAAAAGCAACTACCGCGTTTATAGCGAGCTGAATAGCAAATGAGATAGCGAGACTCTTAAGCGTTGATAAAGCTACATTGGCCGCTTTAGCAGCAACAGTAAAAGCTTTATATTTAAAGGTGTCTCGAACAACGGCTTCGCCCATCATATCAGCAGCTTCCGCTGCTTGCTCAGTGCTATGGGCAATTTGATCAGCCGCATCAGCATAAGCGCCAAATTGCTTTATCTTCTCCTGATATTTTTGAGGGTCTGTTTTAAAGAGGGGAGAAAACTCCTTTTTTACTTCCCCAGTTTTTTCGTCTACTACTTTGTTCCCATCTTCGTCGACTTTATCTTCCCATGTGAGAATCTCTTTAAATAACCCGTCAAATTTATCTTTATTTTTCTTGAGATACTTTTCAGCCTTTGTATAATCTCCAAGCCCTAAGAAGTCAAGGTAGTCTTTTTCTGATAGCGCTTCCTTTTCGTTCGCCCAGCGATCAGTGCCAGCAAGCCTTAATGATGTTCCTTCTCTTTTTACCTGTACATACCCGTTATCATTTCCTTTGCTTAGCACATTAGAAATGGCAGTAATAGCAGGAATGATTGTTGGCAAGATGCCCCACAGCTTTATCTTCGAAACATGATCTAAGGATGGGATTAAGGAAGTTATAGAATCTTTGATTTCATATACGCTTTTTGAAATGTTGCCTAATTTGCCAATCGGAGAGTCAGAGCTAATTTCTGCGCTAAAAAGCCAGTTAAATGCATTGACGACGGCATTCCCGATATCTACAAATGCCTTAACAAGACCACTATCGAGCACGGTTTGAGAAAGTTCCTCATAAGAAGCTTTAAGTACATCGATGCGTCCATTGATGCTTTCGAGGTATTTCTCATTTTCTTTTAAGGCACTGCCGGAATAGTTCAATCCAGTAACTTCTTCAGCAATGTCGAAATTATTGATAATAGCCGCAACTGTGGAAGCCATTCGCTTACCGGCAACGAGTTCAAGAACTCTGGCACGAGAGGTTTCTTCTAGCTTATCCCATACCTTGCTCAAATCTTGCAGCATTTCATATGTAGATTTAAACTCGGTGGCACTCTTCATTATATCAACATTGGCAAGAGCGAGAATCTCGCCTCTTAACGCAGATGTAGAAGATGCAAGCCCATCGACATCAAGTCCAGCGGCTTCAAGATCAGTTTTTGTGCCACGCAAGCGCATAGAAAGAGTCTTTAATGCCGTACCAACTATATCAGCATCCTGTACAATCGTTTGCGCTGCAGTATACAAACCAACAGACTGCTCAATCGTATTGCCAGCTTCATACAAAGCAGATGCAGAGCGCTTCATCGCTTCGCCGATGTCTCCGGATGTGGTCGCAAAGGAGTTGCCAACCTCGTTAAATAGATCAATAATACCCCAAGCGTCACTAATACTCTCAAGCTTAAACGCTTTCATCGTAGAGACAAGACTGCTTGCAGCATCATCGATACTCTCAATAGAGTCGCCAACATTCTTATAGACGGTTGCGATTTTTGCATATTCAGAAGCATCATCTATATTGTAGCCAAGTCGAGCAAATGTGCTCGTAGCGTTTACGATACCGACAAGGGTAGTACCAAGTTGCTTGGCGGAAGCAGCAGCGTCCTTAACAAAGCGTTCGTATCGGGTGGATGTTTCATCCGTAACTTTTTGCAACTCCGTCATCGCAGCATCAAGCTCTTTGACATTTTTAACGATATCAATAAGGCCGCGCTTAAGTTTGGTGATGGCAAAAGTCATGATGTTCCAACTGCCAAACTTAGTAATAGCATGCTTTATCTTATCGATGGCCGTTGCGCCAGTTATGCCAGCTTCAACAGCGGATGTTTTCATGCCATCAAACCACTGACGATATTTTGAAACGATATCTGCCACTTCATCAGGGTCTGTAACCTTGCCATTGATGATATTGTTTAACTGGTATTTCTAACGGTTAGCGTCAAGTATGTTGCTGTTATATACAACGGGGTTTTTCTTGAAATAAACAGTCTGCTTATTAAGTAAACTTATAGAATCCTGAATCAGTTTGTTGGTTCCTTTTTGGGCGGCTTGAGTGGCAGCTTCAGCTTCCTGTTGCTTTTTCTTCTCGTTTGTCACAGCCGCTTCGGCTTCAGCCTTTTTTCTCGCCTGACGCTCTTCAGCCAGTGCTTCTGCGTTAGCTTTTTGCTGCTCTTGGAACTTCTCCTTGAGCTTATCAATCTCATTTTGCAAAGCAGTATTTGTAGCCTGATGAGCCTTTAATTCTTTTTCTACGGCCTTAGCCGCTTGTTCATTTGCTTCTTGTTTAAGAGCTGCAGCCTTTTCTTTGCCCTACTCGGAATCCTTAATTTCCAAATGCACATCGTGCGTACCAGGAGAGGCAATGTTCAGAGCATTGATCTCCTTGCTAAGCTGATTCTTAAATACAGCAATAGCTTCACTTCCATCAACCTTGGAGATCTTAATTGGAACCAGTATAGGAGATTTCTCGCTTTTCTTCTGATAAGCATCTACTGCATTGGAGATTTGCTCGGAAAGCTTCTCTATGCTCTCCGCGGTAAAACCGCCCTCAAGAATGTTTGCCTTAATCTTTATTCCTTCGAGTTGTTTTTTTATATCCGAGGTGGTTGTTTCAGCGTCCAACTCACCAATAAGTCTTATCTTATAATTATCAGCCACATAACCACCTCTTTTTATTTATAGAATGCATCAGACAATGCAACCTTTATTTTGTACGGATTGTTGGAATTAAACTCTTTGACAGCCATATCAACAAAGTCAAAGCCATCAAAATAACCAAAATCAGGTATATTCTTGAACCAAACATCTTTTCGAACTCTCCAACCGTAACGAATCAGTTTATAAACATCGCCTTGATATTGATCTTCATATTCCCCAGGATACCACTCGTTCAAAATCGACTCGTGCATAATGCTTTCTTGATCAAAATCAATATCGATTGAAAGCTGTTCATGTTGTCCTTGGGTTATTCGAACAAAATTGGGCTCAACCTCTTTAACAGAACGCTTTAATTTTCCAGTTCGCCAGTATTCATTTGTTCTATAGACGCCCCAATAAACGCCATCCTTATGAGACTTTAAATTAAGGAAAAGCCGAATCCATTTCATAATCAAATCGCGCAACCGATTTGCTTCATCAAACATAATTTCCTCTTGCGTTCTACTATTCCCATCGGCTGCCGAAAATTCAATGCCAGAACTCTTGCCAACAACGCCGCTCTTGGATGCTTTTGCTCGTCTTACGAGTTGCTTGGCGACCTTTTTCCCTTCTTGGGAGTTGAAGTAATTCATGAATTCGGCGTCGTTGTTAAAATATATAGTAGCCAAAAAGTCGCCTCCTTTCAGCGTTAAAACTACGGGGCCCAATAAGGGCCCCGCTTAATCGTGTCTTATTCCGTTTTCTCTTCATCATCTTGCTGAGTTGCGGACAAAGTATCCGCAACCTGTTTCAAAGCCGCTGTTACGGATGGATCTCCAATTATCTCATCGATAAGCATATCCAGCCTGGTCTTATTTAGCTCACGCTGTTCCAGCTTGTCTATATACTCCTCGATCTGGCGATCAATCTGTTCGCCAGCGATACTGCGAATTTCGTCGCAGATGGTAGATCCAAAGATGAGTTCATAGTTCTTGTTCATCTCGTTAATGTCCTCGGAATCATCCCAAAGGGACACATTGGTATATGCGCGAATGATCTCCTTCCACATAGCGAAATCACGGAACTCAGGGAAGTATTCTCCATTAGAGAACATCTCCCTAACAACATTGTGGCAAAGAACAGCCATCTCGGTGAAAGAGATGCGGTTGCGCATCTCAAACTCGTACTCTTTGCCTTCGTAAAAGAAAGAACATTTTACAGTTTCCATATTTTAATCCTCCAAGTTAATCAATTTAAGCGCCGGTGCCTGGATTGTGAGTATCTTGAGAACCACCACTGCAATTACCGCCGCAGTTATATCCACAACCATTTCCGCAAACTCCGGCGCAGCTTCTACATGTAGCAGAACAACCGCTACATCCACCAGTGCAGTCCATTCGGCAAGCAGCAGTGCAGTTGCTGGTACATCCGTCACGCCAACAAGAGGTACCACATGAACCATCACATCCGCCACTACATGTGTCATCACAACCACCACTACAACTATAACTGCAGCTTCCACCACACCCGGAACAACTGTTCCAGCAGCCAGAGCTACACAACCCACTGCAGCTTCCGGCACAATCAGTGCCAGATCCACGCATCGGATAGTTCTCATGATTAGAAAGCTGTTCTGATATGTAATCAATTGATAATGCTTGATCTCCGACAACAACCTGCTCCAATCCGGTCGGCTTTATTGCATTAATGGGTACAACAATTTTATTTACATGCTCGGAAAGCAACTGGCCTCCCTTTTCTGGCTGTACCGTATACTCATAGTCTGTTCCAGCATAGCCTTTAAGACTTCCAGTATGGCATCTTCTAAGCATTTCAGATTTAACTCTCGCCTTAAGGGACACGAAATCGGAGGCAAGCGTCTGATTCTTTGATGCAAGAGCCATATTGTCTACCTCCTTTCAAAAGGTAATCATTTGCTCAGCTCTTCAAGCATAGCGTACTCTTTCTCATCAATTATTCTTAAAGCCTCTTCTTTTGGAAGCCACATCTTAAAACGCTTGTCGATGTTGTTCAGGCGATACCATTTATTCCAATAATACACATTTGCTAAAGAACGAGCTTTGTGCATGACGCAAATGTTTGTACTGCGTTTATTGACAGATCCTGTTTCTTGGTAATTCCATGCACTGCACCAACTGCATCCCGCAGCAATAGGACAATTCCAACATTCATCCGTAGACTGCGAGCGACGTGTAATCCCGTCCATATACTCCTTAATGTGCTTTTGCTCGTCAGTAACGTAAATACCTTCAACAGAGCCAATTACAATCGGAGGAACATCGTTGCCAAGAGAAGATGGCATGTATCGCAAACAAGGATATGCAACCCCATCAGGGTCAAATGCCAACATTTTTGACGTTCCGCCGCACCAGTTTTGATTATCGTTAGGCCCCAACGGGGAGAAAAAGTATTCGTTGAATAAACTAATAGTTGTTTCATCGTTTAGTTCAAGAAGCCTATCAGCCATTTTCTTCAACTCAGCATAGAAAAGCTTAGCTTGGGCATAAGTCCATTTTGCCTCATTAACACAATTCGCATGTATAAGTTTCATGCCTTCTCCGATAAAGAAATCTACGATCTTATTCAGGTTGTGTAAATTTTCCGGAGCAATAGTTACCTTAGTTCCAAGTTCCTCATAATAGTGCGAGTTAAAGTGTTTCATGGCAGCATAAGCATCATCAAAATTTCCACGACCATCGTGATAAACACGGCAGGAATCGTGAATTTCCTTTGGCCCGTCCAGTGTTATAGAAAAACTAACAAAACCCTTAAACTTATGTAAAAACTCCTGCACTTTTGGCTCGAAATATAGGGCTCCATTTGAAGTCATAGACGCACGCCATGTATATAACCATGGATGGTCAAGTTCTAAGCACTTCTGCACAAAATAAGTGCAAATGTAATCGATTATATCAATAGCCATCAATGGTTCTCCGCCAATGAAATCAAGGATAATAGCCTTCGTCTTTCTGTTGATGAATGGACTATTATTCTCTTCGTACATATGAAATAATAAGTCAACGCCTTGCTTAGCTACTTCCTTCGACATTTTTTTATGTCCTTTATGCCCTTGGTAACAATAACTACAAGACATAGGGCAATCATCAGTGACTTGAAATGTAACATTGCGGGTAAGGCTTTCCGTTTCTCCAAGCGGATGCTCCCAATCCCAATACAGTTTAGAAACGAAGTCGTTGTATGATATATCATTTTTCTTCTTCATCGTCATTTTTCTCCCGATAAATTAAACACTCTTCATCAAACTCAAAACGATAATCATAAGGTTCAGCAATATCCTCAGGCTTATTCGCAACGCTTATAGCCTTTTTTGCCATCTCAAGCTCGGCATATTTAGCTTCGGAGCTGTCTAAATACTTCTGCAGGTGCTTTTCAAGGACATCATCTTGTGCCATCAAAAAGCGAAGAATATTAAGCGATGCATTATATTCATACCAAAGTCTCTCAACATAAATATTCTCTTCGTTGGTCAGCTGTACTTTAATCTCTTTCATATTAATCCTCCAGAACCAGTTAATGTTATAATTTGCTTGAAAAGCTTTTAAACTCTTCATTATGTGGATAAGTTTCCGCTATAAGGGACTTCATTTTCCCGATATACTTTATATTATTTGCATAACGCCCAAGAAGCTCTCTTTTGATAAATTCAACCAAGAACCACTCAATAGTCCCAACTGTAGTTTCTTTATACTTTTGAACAATTGATTCAAGCTCCATAATGCGTTCATCGACGGAAAAGTTTTCAAGCTTTCTAAAAGCAATAAAAAAGTCAACTACAATTCCCTTAAAACTTTCATCATAATGAATTCCGGTAATCGTCTCGATTTTGGAAATAATGTTTTGAGCATAATCTACCAAATTATCATAGCTATCCACGACATCACTTTGAATAAGATGATAAACCAGAATATAATAAGGAGCATATTCAGCTTTGATTTCGTTTTCCTCAATACATGCCTTTAAGGTATCAGCATCAACTTCCTCTAGGCATGCAATTTTTGTGGCAACATCGGCCATTGCAACTCCAAGCATTTATAATCCTCCTCGATCTTACTTACATCAATTCTTTCTCAATGCATTTCTTATATAATTCATTGCTTGATTTAAGCTCCGCAATTAGTTCTTTCATTTTTTGAATATTGCTATAGTCATAGCTATAAAATCTAAGCAATTCCCGTTTTAAAAGCTCCAGCGCTGCCCAGGCAATTGTGCCAGCTTCTTCATCTTTGAATTCGCTGCTCAAAGCTTCAATCTTTGAAATGCGCTCTGCAACCGTATACTCTTTACCGCATCTCGCTATAGCAAAACACTCAGAAATAATATCCTTTTCACGAGCAGAATAACTAATCCCGGATGCTTCCTCGAACACAGAAAAAGTTTTTAATGCATATTCTTTTGCTTTATCTACGCCTACACCATCGTTGTTTTCACTATTTTTAATTGCTCCAAAATAAAACATATAAAACGGGAAATTTATTGTTTTACATGGAACTTCTTCAATTGCTTTTTGCATTGTATCAGCATCTATGTCCTGAAGCTCATTTGTTCTAATAATAATATCTGCAATGTTTATATCCATCGTATTCTTCCTCCTTTAAAACAGGGTACATAGTTGTAACAACCTTATGAAAATCAACAGCAAAATCAAGACTAAACAAATAATTGATTTTAGCCATTGGTAGTTCCTGTCCGATAGCAACTGCCTTTACAGCCCCCACTACATCCAGAACCACACCCAGAACAACCGCTGCAGTCCATGCGGCAAGCAGCTGTACAGTTACTCGTGCAGCCATCACTCCAGCATCCACCTGCACAAGTAGGAGCACATCCAGCTGAGCAGCCGGAACCGCATCCTTCACATCCACTGCAGCCAGTATCACATCCTCCGCTACAACTATAGCTGCAGGAACCACCGCAACCTGAGCAACTATTCCAGCAACCACTTGAGCAAAGACCAGAACAGCCGGAAGCGCAGTCGGTGCCGGAGCCACGCATGGGGAATGCCTCGTGCGATGAAAGCTTCGTGTCAAAATCATCAAGTGCCGGGATAACGTCACCACTCTGCTTTTCTGCGATTCCACAGTCAGAGATTGCGTTAACTGGGGTCGTGAGTTTATTCAGGTGCTCTGGAAGTATTTTCCCATTCGATGCCGGCGTTACAGAATAGTCGTAGTTAGTCCCAGCATATGAAGTCAGCGAACCACTACGGCAACGACGATTCATTTCAGCCTTTACACGCGCCTTTAGCGATACGAAATCAGATGCAAGAATTACATTCTTAGACGCAAGAGACATACGATCACCTTACCTTGTTGATCCAAGAATCATAAACTACCTTGTTAGCTTGTACATCCCCAAGCAAACCCTTTAACTTAAAGAAATATTTTGGAACCCATGAGTATAAGGCTAAAAGCCGGTATTTTAAACTTTCTTTCAAGTACCACTCTGGAGTCTCATTATCTACTTCAATGCTGCAAACATTTTCAAGCAACTCAACAAGAGTGTCTTTCTCAATGTCGTTTTGCGGTCTATAGTCGGGAGGAATCAAATAAGCCCGGTAAATAGGTAATACACCTTCCTCAATTCCACCATATGCGTTACAGATTTTATCGGAGGCGTCAGAACAATAGCTGACAATTTCACTTAAACCTCTATCGCCAATATCGAACGCACCAGATATTAAAGCAAGAAACAAGTCGTGGATATCCATCTTGTCTGCAGACTCACAATATGTTTTTAAATCAACATCCTGTAACTGGTCAAAAAACCTAACAGCAACAAGAATGCTGTAATAGCTTAATTCGTTCACAGAATGCCTCCTTCTTAAATTTTCTCGTCTTTAGCGTTCTCATCAACCAAACGCTGATACAAATGCTTAACAGCGCCATTGCCGCCAAGCTTAATGTACTTATCTCCGGCGGTAATGCGTTCAGACATTGGCATCTCAGTAGACACAATAGTGAGCCGTAAAATGCTTAAAACATTCTCGTCACACTGTTGAACCAAATGTTCGACCCACTTTACTGCCCTATGTAGCTGCTTAACCAACGCAAAGCAAGTCGCAACCGCAGTAATCAAAGCTGCAATTTTTATAATTAAGTTTATCGTTTCCAAAGCATCTTCCTCCCGTCTTAAGAAAATACAGAGCCTATTGGAGTCCAAGCAGTACCATTATAGAACTTCATAATATTACTGTTTGCTGTATCAATCCAAAGCTTCTTAGTATCAGATGGAGCCGTTCTCGAGCACACAAAAGGAGAGTAGGAGGGGACAGTGGCCAATGATGAATTAAAGTCTGTTTCAGAGCCAGTATAGCCGCCGGTTTTAGCAGCCTCATAGGCACTTCTACCATTTGTACCATTAGTTCCATTCGTTCCATCTTTACCCTTGTCGCCTTTTTGTAGCACAAAGTTGAGAAGTGCCTTATTCCCAGATATGGAAACAGTGACAGCGGGAGAAGTACCCGATGTCACTGTGCCGACATCAATATTTGGAGCTTCCTGCTCATGCGGAACAAGATAGATCTGGTCATTACTTCCATAATACAAATCCTTTTTAGAAGTTGTAACACCAGACGCCCCATTCAACTGCGCCTTCGTGAGAATGTTGATAACAAGCTTGCTTAATAATGACATGTTATCACCACCTTAACCAAACACAGCACTAACAGGCGTCCAATCCGTACCAATATAATATTTAAGAACACTTCCACTCGAAGTATCCACCCAGAATATACTTGTATCAGATGGCGCTGTAGTACCGGATTCAAATACTTTCGAAGGGCCAGAAGATGCTTTTCCACTAAAAGTAATAATATTAGCCATCTTTCACACTCCTTTCAATCCAAAGAATGATAAAATTACTATTTTGAATCCTTTTTTATCGTGTTAATTGTAAATTTTTATGTTCTTTAAAGTAAGATTCAACTTCTTCGTCAGATATCAGTCGCTCGCCAACATAATTCATATTTTCGATGCGATATAAGTTCGAGCATTTGCATGATGTAAGGATTCCGTTTGCAAATAAATTGAAGTGCTTGTCTGTAATTATGTTATAGTAATCCACCGTATCATAAATAAGCTCTTGGTTTAACAAAACCGGCTCACTTACATCCTCAGCAAATGTAATTGTTCCATCCGGTGTTTCCGGAACACCAGTATGCGTAAATCTGCCAGCTTGTTTGTTAAAAATGCGATGATAACCTTTGTCTTTACCTTCACCAACCAAACCAAGCGTTGTCCCATTGTCAAAGGTTAGTTTATTGTATACATTAGAAGTTTGTTTTACCTTAATCCATCTTGGTTTTGCTGAAGAGAAACATCCATTGTAAAAATCCCAAACAAGAAGATTGTCTTCATATGTAATATTTTCGACTGGCTTCTTTGTACCGTCAGCCAATGTGATTAAGGTTCCTGCAATAATACAAGCCGTTGAACCTAAGTTTTGTATTAAACAG
>ERZ809074.2148-NODE-2148-length-22649-cov-17.991679_pt1 | contig 22649 bp, 24 predicted proteins | sample MGYA00520795_ERZ809074 | MGnify/ENA primary metagenome ERZ809074 (study PRJEB31570, sample SAMEA3212989) | Homo sapiens | biome: human-gut; feature: human gut; material: fecal | place: Sweden | collected 2011 ...
TAGCTGACTGTCACTAATAGGTCGAGGGCTTGACCAAAAGGAATTAGGGAGCGGCAAAAGCCGCAAGTTGTAACGGATGGATAGATTTTCAGTGTGTGGTTTTGAGGGTACGTACCTTCAAGTATATTCCTCGATAGCTCAGTCGGTAGAGCACGCGGCTGTTAACCGCGCTGTCGTAGGTTCGAGTCCTACTCGGGGAGTTTCGCATAGCGGCCAGAAGGCGTCTGCAGCATAAAGTCTAAAGGCCCCATGGTCAAGCGGTTAAGACATCGCCCTTTCACGGCGGTAACACGAGTTCGAATCTCGTTGGGGTCATTTATGGCGACATAGCCAAGTGGTAAGGCGTGGGTCTGCAACACCCTGATCACCAGTTCAAATCTGGTTGTCGCCTCTTAGGAATCATCGAAAGATGGTTCCTTTTTTTGTGCGAAAAACCTAGTATTTATGCGGGTTTCCGGGCTTTAGGTCATTTTTGGGGTGGTGATAATCTGCTTACTGCCAGAAGCGTCAGCGGAATCTCTTTTTTTGACTCTGGAAGCATTTTGCCGAATGGTAAGTGTCTTGGTTTGGAAATTGACATTATCCCATGTCAGGGCAAGTGCTTCTCCGGAACGCAGTCCCGTATTGAGAATAAGAGCATAGGCAGGGGCGTACCAGTATCTTGGCCACCCTGTTTTGTAACACATAGATTGAGTAGCTTCTAAGAGTTCTACATCGGCATCTGGTAGAATTTCAATCTCCTTTGTTTGAATGCTCATATTTTCCTGCTTTGGAAGTTGTACACCATCTACTGGATTGTAGCCGATATCCCTTGTTGCTACTGCATATCGGTAGCAGTTATTCAGACGATCATAGGAAGATGGCTTTAAGCTGGGCATGCCAAAAGTGAAGGTCGCAGAACAGAAATTGCTCAGACGAGGGCTCGTTTGAAGTTAGCTTTATCAATGCAATAAGAGATACATAAATTATTCAAATAAAAATACCATAATTCATCATAGTATGGTAAAATAATCTCATGGGTGCCACCATAACGGTAGGTGGTTGGTCCTTCTGCGGAGGGACTGTGACCCTCCGATTACATAGAAACCCTCACGGGAATCTGATAGAAGGAGGGCTTAGCCAATGAGTATTGCTGATGTAATAGCACTGTTGAGCTTATGCTTTACGTGCTTTGGTCTCGGCTACAAAGTTGGCCGGGATAGTAATAAGACACAAAAATAACCGCCCCTGTCCTCCAAATGAAGTGAACCCCTTTTGTTAGACAAAAACAAGCCTAACGAAAGGGGTTATTTCTATGTCTGGAAGAAAAATGTATAGTATGGAATTAAAATTGGAAATTGTACAGCGTTATTTAAAAGGTGATATTAGTATTAAACAATTAGCTGACGAATATCATATTTCTTCTAAAGCGTGTATACAAAAATGGCTTGCTCTCTATCGTGAGCATGGTGAAACTGGTCTTTGTACCACACATGGAACTTATAGTGGTGATTTCAAAGTTTCTGTTATAGAATATATGCATAACACAGGTGCATCACTACGCCAGACAGCTGCCCATTTTAACATACCTTCCAAAGAATCTGTTTCAAAATGGGAAAGGATTTATTATAAAGAAGGCAAAGATGCCCTGTATGAGGAACGAAGAGGAAGGACATCAAAAATGGAAAACAGAAAACCACGAAAAGCCAAAACAAATGTAGAAGAAAATAAAGATTTACTTGCAGAAGTGCAACGTCTTCGTATGGAGAATGAATATTTAAAAAAATTAAATGCCTTAGTTCAAGAGCGGGAAAAATCAAAGAAACCGATAAAGTAGCTGTCATTACAGAACTAAGGCCAAAATATAAGCTGACAGCGCTGCTTGCAATAGCAGAAATGCCCCGTAGTAGTTATTACTATTATGTAAAACAAATAAAAAAACAGGATAAATATGCTGTTATAAAGACAGAAATAGAATCTATCTATCATGAACACCAAGGACGTTATGGATATCGTAGGATCACTATGGAACTGCATAATCGCGGCTATCAGATTAACCACAAAACTGTTCAGAGATTAATGAGGGAACTGAACCTCAAATGTATGGTGAGAATCAAAAAATATCGTTCATACAAGGGCGAAATTGGGAAAATTGCCCCTAATATTTTAAAACGTGATTTTCATGCATCTGCTCCAAATCAAAAGTGGACAACTGATATCACAGAATTCTCATTATTTGGAGCAAAGCTTTATTTATCCCCTATTTTAGATATGTATAACGGGGAAATTATCAGTTATAACATTAGTGAACGACCAGTATTGGGGCAAGTAAGGGATATGCTGGATAAAGCTTTTGAAAAAATCCCTGATAATACAAATCTGATTTTCCATTCAGATCAGGGCTGGCAATACCAACATAAACAGTATCAGAAACGATTAAAAGATAAGGGAATTCAACAAAGTATGTCTCGAAAAGGCAACTGTTTAGATAATTCTGTTATGGAGAACTTCTTTGGATTATTAAAATCCGAACTGTTATATTTAAAGGATTTTGAATCAGTAGAGGAATTTAAGGTTGAATTGGAAGACTATATAAATTACTATAATAATAAAAGAATCAAAGAAAAACTAAAACGACTGAGTCCTGTACAATACAGGCTTCAATCCTTGTTAGTTGCATAACCATTAATTTTTGTCTAACTTTTTGGGGTCAGATCAAAATGGCAATTCCGTTAAAGAAACTGATCCAGTAGAAGCGGGAGGTTTTCACATATGAAGCTTATTATTCAATCCGATGACCTTGGAATTACAGAAGCAGTCAGCTGCGGGATTGCCCGGGCAGCCAGAGAAGGGGCGATTACTTGCACTGGATTATTTTCCAATATGCCAGCAGCTGCATTTTCCGTAGAATTAATGAAATCCTATCCGCAGATCTGTCTGGGAGAAGATATCAACCTGGTGGCAGGACGGCCATGTGCAGATCCAGACAAGATTCCGTCACTGGTTCAGAAGGATGGCTCTTTTCTGACTTCCGGAATGCATCGGGCAATCGATCAGAAAGATGGAAATCAGGATCATGTCAGACTTGAGGATTGTCTTATCGAAACAGAAGCCCAGATTCTGAAATTTAGAGAATTGACCGGAAAACTTCCAGAGTATCTTCATGACCATTCTTATAGTACTCCTGCAACCTGGAAAGCCATGGAAGAGATGGGAAAGAAATATGGAATTTCATTGGTACGTGAGATGCACGACAAATACGGAATCAAACGTCCATCCAAAACCTGGTATAAAAAACCATTTCCGTTAGAAGACCAGATGAAAGCAGATCTTACAGATTGTGTGACAACGGATCTGGGATTTTTAGAAAACCAGATCGGTTTTCTGGGCACCCATTGCGGCTATGTAGATCAGGAACTGTTTCAGGTGACCACCTATACCATGATCCGAACCATGGATCTGGCGGCTGTCACAGGAGAACGGTTTAAAAACTGGCTGAAAGAAAATAACGTGGAACTGATCAGCTATCGCGATTTGAAAGGATGATAAAGTTATGACAAAGTTTTTTCTGTCCTCCCATGGACATCTGGCAAGTGGCCTTGCCAGTTCGCTGGATATTTTATTAGGAGGTCATGACCGTGTGACGGTATTTGATGCCTATGTGGATGAGAAATCCTTAAACGATGCTCTGGATGCATTTTTCCAGACCGTAGGAGAAAAAGATCAGGCGATCCTGATTTCTGATATGTATGGCGGTAGCGTCAACAGCACCATGTACACCTATTTGGATCGTTCAAACACCACTCTGGTAGCTGGTGTGAACTTAGCTCTGGTGATCAGCCTGACCATTTTAGAAGGCGATATCACCCGCGAAACTCTGGAATCTGTCATTGAGCAGTCCAGAGAAGCAATCCGGATCGTGGATCTGGAAAAGAGCGGCGAGGAAGAAGAGGATGAATTGTTCTAGGAAATGAAAAACCGTAATTTGACATTATAAGCGTAAATCGTATTAGTTATCCTAGTGTGGAAGAAAATTTCTTCCATTCTGGAATGGCACAGAGGCAGAAAACTAGTCCCATGGCGGCAAACAGACACAAGAAACGAATTAAGATAGACCAGCCAAATAAGTCGGCTACAACTCCTAGACCAAATGTGGATATACTGCTTCCGATGTAGACAGTGGAGTTTAAAATTCCGGAAACTGTGGATACCCGTCCCCGTTTTAAAAAGTTTGTGGGGATAAAGCTGACTAGCATCAGGTTGATTCCCATCATACAGGAAGTGACCAGGGAGAAAAAGATGAGTGATAGTACCAGATGGATTCCCTCAGTTAAGATCAGACAGGCCAGAAATATTAAGGAGCCTGCAAACAGGATCGTGCTGGTCTGAATCTCATTTTTCTTCCATTTCCGGAAAATGAAATTGGCAGCATAGACACCCAGCAGGTTAATAGCGGGCAGCAGGGTGGTGGCAAAAATAGCCACAGAAGTTCCTACATGGTAGGTGTTGGAGAGATAGGAAGGTACCCAGCTGGTAACTCCGTCGCGAAGCGCTCCCTGAACAATTAAACTGCCACAGATAAAGAAAATTGCGATTACCAGGCACACTGGAATCGAATGAGAACTGGATTTTTCGGAAGTGGTTGACGATTCGGACAACAATTCTTTGTGATTTTGCTGACGCTGGAATTCTAGCTTTTTTTCGAGGAAAGAAAACAGACACAGCCAGAGAACAGCGACAAGTCCTATAAAGGTACAGGTGAAGATAAACATACTACGCCATCCCCATAAATAAATCATGAGCGAAGAAAGTGGATAAGTTAAAAAGACTGCAGCGGGATAGGTTGTAGCAATGTTAACGCAGGCATTTTTTTGCTCTTTAGCAGGGAGATATTCGGCAAAGACCCGGAGAATTGGTGACCAGGTCATAGATTGGAATAAACCATTGATACACCATGCTATCGTCATAGACTGAGGAGAATGGAGAAGGGACATTATGCCATTGGCAATGGCAGAACCAGTTAATCCAGTAAAAATCATCCATTTTGGAGAAATCCGATCACCTAAAAAACCGCTGACTAATTGACCGGCTCCGTAACAGATGAAGAAACCAGTTCCAACCATTCCACAAGCCTGATTTAAATAACCTTCAGAAGCGATAATTTCTGCCATAACCGCAGAATAATTCTGCCTCCCGATGTAAGTGGAAAAATAAGAAATCCAACAGAGTAAAAAAAGAATCGTATTCATAGTGAATGCTCCTTATGCAGCCTTGAATTATCCTTCAAGGCTGCATATTTTATTGAAATAGTATTCTTGACAGGTGGCAATCAGGCCGAGAGTTCCGCCGGTATTCCACAGATCAGAGACTGCCACTTCTACCGGAAGCGAAGAAGTCTCATGAAGAATCTGGGTAATCGTGGGGAGCATTTCTTCGGCAAAAGCAAGATATTCTCCGCCAATAATAATTTTCTCACAATCAATAACGGACTGGAGACAGCTGATGGCCCATCCAAGTTCAGAGAAGGTTTTATGCGTAAAGCTACGAATATACGGATCTTTTGCTTTCCAGAGTTCTATCATAGAAGAAAAATCAACCGTTGTTTCGCCATCTGGAAGTTTTTGCAGGACAGAATCAGGGAGACTGGCATTGATGGCACTTAATACGCCTTCGATAGAAATCCGATCTTCCAGTTTTCGCGGCTTTTCACCGGGAAGAGAAGGTGGAACCAGAAAATTTCCGAATTCGCCGGAAGCCAGATGACTGCCTTCATAAAGCTTTCCGTTTAAAATAAGTCCAGAGCCAACACCCTGTCCGCAGCTGATGTACAGCAGATTTTTGCAGTTTTTCCCTGCACCATAGTAGAATTCGCCAAGTGCAGCAGCATTGGTACTATTGCGGATTAATACAGGCACGTGAAAATGTGTCTGAAAATAATCTTCCAGATAAGCCATATCGAATTCGCCATATTTTAAACTGACGATGTATTTCTTCTCCTCAGGATTTATAATTCCTGGAAGAGAAATAGCGATGGCAGCCAGGTTATCGGAAGAGATATTTTGGGCATTCATCAGAACAGAAATTGCATTGGCACACATCTGGATCCATAGTTTGAAATCTGTCATAGGAGTTTGCTGGATCTTGAATTTATTTAGTTTTTCGCTGCGAAGATTACTCAAGGCAAAATAGGTGTCGTATAAATAAAAATCGATGGTTGCAATGTATTTAAAATCTGAGCGGAAACTTAATAGAACCGGTTTTCGCCCCAGTTTTCCAGTGTTTGCATCTTCTCCGATTTCTTCGATGATTCCGATATCAAGAAGAGCTGTGGCATTATCAGCCATGGAAGGTTTACTCATGTTTAGACTTCGGGCCAGTTCTGCACGGGAGATTCCGTCTGGATGCTGATAGATCGCATCCAGAATGGTTCTCTGGTTAATGGCACGGACATGTCTGGTATTAATCGTTTGTTTCATACGTTCCCCCGATCTGGTGAATGGGAAGATGAGAGCATAGTTACTGGTTTGCATCCAATGACTAAGTTTTGACCATCACTGTAGCCTTCTTCTCGTCCTGTCAGTTGTGTGATCAACAGATTGCGAAGGTATTTGATTCGTTGGCTGACAGATGGATCTTCCATTCGGTTATTTACTTCTATCTTATCTGATTTTAAGTCAAAGTACAATTCTTTTCCGGTCTGGGAGTACCAGATATATTTATCTTCTTTGGTCACGATGTATTGATTGGATAAGTTGCCGCCGCTGTGTTCGCCGTGGAGAAAATCCCGCTGTTGATGTGGTTTTCCGTAAAGAGCAGGAATTAGATCAAAACCGTCCGTTGGGAAGGTGAGCGGTATCCTGGTAGCACTTAAAATAGTCGGAAGAATATCTCTTAATTCGACTAAATCATCACAAATGGCTGTTTGCGGGTAATCGATTAGATTTTTTCCAACTCGGATCAGGAATGGGATTCGGATGCTTCCCTGGAATGGCTGAACTTTGCGGAAAAGTCCATGGTCAAAGAGCAGTTCACCGTGGTCGGAAGTAAATAAAATAATGGTATCTTCCAAAATGCGTTCTCGATACAATGCCTGGATCAAGCGTCCGATCTGGTGGTCCATATGCGTAATGCAGGCATAATACCCGGCCATGGCAGTGCGGCGAAGAGTCGGGTCGTCTGTTCCATACGGGGAGTCGTACATCCGGCCTGCCTGTACCCGCTCTTTTTCAAAATGTGCCCAGTCGCCCATGGCAGGTTCGTGGAGATCCATCTGCATATAGAAGTCCAGATAATCCTTTGGTGCATCCAGAGGTGGATGAGGACGTACAAAAGATGTCATTAGGAAAAATGGCTGACTGCGATCTCGTTGTTCCAGAAAACGAATACTTTCACTGACCGTCCAGTTGGTTGGGTGGGACATTTCATCGTAAGGCCATGGTTTTACGAGAAAAGAATTACATTCTAAACCTGCATCATTGACATCAGCATCATAGCCGCATCGGCACTTTAACCAGTGAAGGTAACTATCGTGAAAAAGCTGGTGTTCTTTGGCTGGTGCATTGGGGTTTCGGTAATAACCAATATAGCCATCATGAAGGGTCATGTTTTGAAAACCACAGCGATATAATGGTGGATGCACATGCATTTTGCCAACCATTTCCGTGTGATAGCCTCCATCGGACAAGGCAGCAGGAAGCATATGCGGGTAATCCCAGGTAATACCATCCTGATAACCAACTCGGTGATGGTGTTCTTGGGAAAGACCGGTAAACAGCGCAGCTCTGGCGGGAATGCAGCTAGGACAGGCACTGTATGCATTTGGAAAATAAGTGCCTTCTGCAGCGAGAGAATCCAAATATGGCGTTTTGACGTCTGGATGCCCGGCGATTCCTAAACAGTCTCCACGCATCTGGTCACACATGATCAAAACGATATTGGGGCGTTTTTTCAATAAAAAGTCAGTCATGGTGTGCCTCCTTTTATAAAGTTAAGTACACTTACTAAAATATACATTAAGTATAGCTTTGTTTTGGAAAAAAGTAAAGGATAAACTAGAAAATGTTAAAAAACAGCAGGCAAAATGCACGAAGAATTTAGTAAATAAAACTTGATAACATAAAAAATAAACAAATTTTTTTCAAAAAGATATTGACTTAGTAAGTATTCCTTGCTAATATAAGGACATAAGATACAACTTAAGAACGTGTAACAGAAAGAGCGTCAAAAAGAAACAACGTAACACATATATGCAGAAGTGCAAGGAGGAAAGAAGCATGAGAAAAAGAACAAGCAGAGTGTTAGCAGCAGCGTTGGCAGGCATGATGTTAGTCGGATGTGGAACTAGTCAGCCGGCAGCAACAGAGGCAGCAAAGGATAATGGTGGTGGACAGACCGAAGCAGCCAAAACGGAAGATACCAAGAGTACGGAAAGTGGTGACAAGGTAACATTGGAACTTTATCTGCAGAAAACGGATGTGGTGGATATTTTTCAGGAGATGATCGGCCAGTTTGAAGAGAAAAACCCAGATATCCATATTGAGCTGACCTGTGTACCAGATCCGGAGACTGCTCTGGTAACAAGAATTGCATCCAATGATTATCCGGATATCGTAACCATCTGGCCAGCAGAGAAATTTTACCGGGATCTGATGAGAGATGGAGCCTTGATGGATATTTCTGATCAGGCATTTATGGATCAGGTATCAGAGGGAACCAGAGCGATTGCACAGTATGATGGAAAAGATTATTCTCTTTCCATGGCGATGAGTGCATATGGATTGATCGTAAACAATCAATTATTTGAGGAAAATGGAATTGAAAAACCTCAGACATGGGATCAGTTGATTGATGCAGCAAAGGCATTTCAGGAAAAAGGAATTCAGGCATTTACATTCTGCGATAAATCTACAGAACCTTTGGGACAGCAGGCAGAGCGTATGAGCGGAATCATTAATAACGATATCACATCTCAGTTTAAGAAGGTCGGCAAGGGTGAGAGCAAATGGGCAGATGAACCTGAGATGAAGACACTGGCAGAGGCTATGCTTCAGATCCGTGAGTATGGTCAGGCCGATACCTTAGGTACTGGATCTGAGGATTCCTTAAATGATATGGCAACCGGAAAAGCAGCGATGTTATTATACGGAAGCTGGGGAATCCAGACCATTCTGAACTTAAATCCAGATATCGATATTGAAATGATTGCCATTCCGAATCCAACAGGCGGCGAGAGCATGGTTCCTGCAAGTATTGATACCGCGCTTTCTATCACAGAAGCATGTGAAAATAAGGAAGCTGCACTGAAATTCTTAGAGTTTATGTCCACAACTGAGACTGCACAGTTCTATGCAGACAATGAGCAGAACCCTCCAGTCATCAAAGGTGTGAATTACAACAGACCACAGTTACAGTCTATGGCAGATAAGTTAAACGCAGGCGAGTATTTCTTCAGTCCATCCGTTTATTGGCCAGCAGGTTTCCGTAAGAGCTGGGAAGCACCGCTTCAGCAGTTGGTTATGACCAAAGATGTTGATGCGTTTATGAATGATACCGACGCAATCAGCGTAGAGTATTTCGCAAACGAAGAATAAAAGTCAGCAGGGCGGGAGCCAGCGGCGTTGGCCGGGTTCCTGTCCTGTTTTCATAAGGGGAGATGTTACGGATGAAGAGACAGAAGCGAACCATGAATTTTTATCGGAAACAATCAATCGTATTCAGTCTGTTTGCACTTCCGCAGACGATTTTATACATCATGTTTTTTATTGCACCGATCATATGCGGTATTTTTTACAGTTTTACTGATTATAACGGAATTAATAAAAAATTGAATTTCGTGGGATGGTCTAATTATAAAACAGTATTTAGCAATTCCCGTTTTACCAAAGCATTGCTGTTCAATGCAAAATACAGTACGATGCTGGTGATCTGCATTCTGGCATTGAGTATGATCCTGGCACTGATCTTAAACAGTAATCTAAAAGGAAAGACCTTTTTCAGAGGTGCTTTTTTCTTCCCGGCAGTGCTGCCGCTGCTTACCATGGGGCTGGTGTTTAACAGCATTATTACAAAAGGAATTCCGCAGCTTGGAACCTCTCTTGGCTTTCAAAGCTGGGAGATCAGCCTTCTTTCCAGGCCGAAAACGGCGATTTTAGCAATTCTTTTTGTAGCGGTGTGGCAGGGACTGGCGATTCCAACAGTGCTATTTATGGCCGGACTCCAGACGGTTCCAGAGGAACTTTTGGAATCGGCGTCCTTAGATGGTGCGACGGCATGGCAGAAATTCCGTTACATCACCATTCCATTTCTGGTACCGACCATTACCATGGTATTTGTTTTAACCTTGAAACAGGGCTTGATGGTATTTGATCTGATCATGTCCATGACTCAGGGTGGTCCGGCAGGCGCAACTGAGAGTATGGCAATGCTGATCTATAATCACGGTTTTGTGGAGAGACGGCTTAGTGTAGCAATGGCAGAGGCATTAATTCTTGCAGTAATTGTATGCATTGTTTCGTTTATTCAGATTGTATGGTCAAATAGAAAAAGAATTTACTAGGAGGTGACAGCAATGAGCAAAAGACGGATTATCAAAGGAATTGAATACGCAGTGCTGGTTTGCGGTGTCCTGCTGATTGCCATGCCGCTGTTCCTGGTGCTGATTACGGCTTTTAAGTCAAATCTTCAGATTGCAGATAACTGGTTTTCCCTTCCGATTCCACTGTATTTGGACAATTTTAAGACGTTGTTTGGCAAACCGGAGCTTGGATTTGCTTTCGGAAATTCTGTGATTATTGCAGCAGTGTTTTTAAGCATCAGTACACTGATGCTTCCGATCACGGCTTACGGTGTTTCCAGAACAATGCCTCAGAACCGGTTTATGCGTTATTTTTATTATTTTTTGATCATTGGACTGTTTGTGCCGTTTCAGGCCAAAATGATTCCATTAATCATGATCACCAGTAAACTGGGCATGATGAATGTACCTGGAATTATTGTTCTTTACTTAGCTGGTTCTACCTGTGAAGGTGTGTTTTTGTGTGCGGGATATTTGCAATCCATTCCACCGGATATGGAGGAGGCAGCTTATATCGATGGTGCAGGATTTTTCCGTACTTATTGGCAGGTAATTCTTCCGCTCATGAAACCAATTCTGGCAACTGTTGCAATTCAGAATGCACTCTGGGTATGGAATGATTTCCAGCTTCCGCTTTTGGTACTAAACAAGTCTTCCAAATTCTGGACATTGATTTTGTATGTATACAATTTTAAGACTGCATATCATACAGATTTTGGCTTGATCTTCGCATCATTCCTGCTTTCTATGCTACCAATCATGATCTTCTATTTGAGTATGCAGAAAAAGATCATCGGTGGTTTGACAGCGGGTGCAGTAAAAGGATAAAGGAGAAGAATCATGGAACGAAAGAAAATACTTCTGGTTTCTTTGGATGCTCTTGGAGAGAGCGATCTGGAATACTTAAAGAAATTACCGAATTTTGCCAAGATCATGAAGCGGGGGGCATGGTGTCCACACGAATGTTCCGTGTATCCATCTCTGACTTTTCCAAGCCATGCCAGCATAGCGACAGGCTGCGTACCCAATTCTCATCGGGTTGTGAATAACTATCAGTTTCTTCCATTTGAGAAGCATCCAAAGTGGAATTCCTACGCATACGCGTTAAAACGGAAAGCAGTATGGGATTATGCTGCTGAGAATGGAAAAAAGGTATTATCGCTGTCATGGCCGGTCAGTGGTGGGGCGAAAATGGCATATTCCATGCCAGAACTTTCTCCGGCAAAACCGAGAGAATGGAATACTCGTACTTTTTTTGCCCAGTTAAATATGATGCGAAAATATGGAACACCGGGATTTGCAATCCGGACGATGCTTTCCAGAAGAGAATTGCCAAAGGCCTGGTTTTATGGAAAACAGCCGGATCTGGATCAGGCGATGATTCATTGCTTTGAGCATGCGATTGAAAAAGAAGATTTTGATATTGCAATGCTGCATATTTATGGCCTGGATGACGAGAAACACCAGGTTGGCATTGAGGGAGGCCGGATACATGGATATTTACGGGCATATGATCGATTTGTAGGACGTTTGATGGAATACTGTGATCGGAGACAGGAACGGAACGAAAATGTGACGCTTATGGTGACCGGCGATCATGGACAAAAGGATGTAACCTATGCAATCCACGGAAATATGGCACTTCAGGATATGGGATACAGCACTTATCAGGACGGTTATTTAAAAGAGTATCAGGTTTATATGGATGGCTGTGACGGAATGGCGTATCTGTATCCGAGAAATGCGGAATCTGGGGATGACAGAGAGGCGTGCCGGGTGGCAGCAGAATATTTTAAGACGGTACCTGGAGTCAAAGCAGTTATGGAACGAGAAGAATTTGCTCCTTGTGGTTGTGATCAAAAGGCAGAGTACGTGCTGGAAGCGGCAAATGGTTATTCTTTTGAAACCGGATATGAAGCAGAGGCAGACAAAGAGCATCACTATACAGTAGTCAGTCACTATAAAGGACTTCACGGGTATCTTCCAGATGAGGATGGATATCGTACTGTATTTTTCAGCTATGGAAAGGATGTCCGGGCAAAAACCATTGACAAGATGTGTATCACGGATATTCTTCCAACGATGCTGACCTGGCTGGGGATTACTCCGGATGCAGACATGGACGGAAAGGCAGTAAAAGGTGTATGGAAGGAGACCGATGCCTGATGAAAATACAGTATCTCGGAACGGCTGCAGCAGAAGGAATCCCGGCGATATTTTGCACCTGTGAACTGTGTCGGAAAACGGCAAGGGCAGGAAGCGCAGAAGTCAGATGCCGCAGCAGCGTATTGATCAATGATCAGATTCTAATTGATCTTACCCCGGATATTTACTATCAAAAAATGCGGTGGAACCTGGATTTGAGCCAGTTGGAAGCTGTATTTGTAACACATTCTCATACGGATCATTTTGATGGCGCTGAATTGACCAGACGAAGTGCAGCTGATTACTGTAAACCGGCCTGGGAGCGTCCACTTCTGGTATATGGAAATAAAAAGGTCTGTGGATTTGGAAGGAGAAGCCTGAGGGAAGAGTTTGGGATGGAGGAAAATCCGTCGATTGTGTTTCATGAATTGGTGCCGTATGAAACGGTGAAGCTGTGTGGACTTACGGTTACTGCGATTCCTGCACAGCATGATCCGCAGGAGGACTGCCTGATCTACCTGGTTGAGGATGAAACCAGCCGGTTTTTGTATGGAAATGATACAGGACTGCTTCTGGAAGAGACCTATACACATCTGGGAAATAAGCCTTTTGACTTGATCAGTCTGGATTGTACCTTTGGTGCTAGAAAAGCAAGAGAAGGACGGCATATGGGATTTTCGGAAAACTGGGAATTTTTACAGGAGTTACAAAAGCATGGCTGTTACTCTAAAAGTACGAAAGTATATGCAACCCATTTTTCGCACAATTGCGGAATGCTGCAGCAGGAATTGGAACAAGAAGGAAGCAAATATGGGATTCACGCAGCGCATGATGGTTTGATCTGCATAATCTGAAAATAGAATCTTGACCAGTGCAGATTTCCTTGCGAACAAATCTTACAAATCATACAAGCGATGTATGAATGAATCGATATGAAAAAAGAACAGAAGAAGGGGTTACATGGGATTTGCACTGGAGAAGGAACTGATGATGATTGGCAGACTGCTGATTGCGGGATTCTGTGGAGGAATCATTGGACATGAGCGGGAAAACAGGCGGAAACCGGCGGGAGTGCGTACCCATACCGTAGTGGGCGTGGCATCGGCACTGATGGTCATGATTTCCAAATATGGTTTTACTGATGTAGTGAGTGAATATGTGAGAGTTGATCCGTCCCGTGTGGCGGCCGGTGTGGTTACAGCGATCAGTTTTCTGGGTTCTGGAATAATCATTGCCAGAAATAAAAGCGTCAGCGGTATTACTACTTCGGCAGGTATCTGGGCGACAGTGGGTGTCGGTCTGGCAGTCGGTTCGGGGATGATCTATCTGGGTGTTGCCACTTCGATCATTGTGGTGCTGGCGGAGATGTTTCTTGGCCGTGGTTCCATCGTAGGACTGCATCGGGAAGCCCTGACTTCACTGACCGTAGAGATTGCCGGTGGCCAAGGTGAGCTGTTGGAACTGAAAAACTGCATTTTAGAGATTGGATTTCACATTCGCAGCTTTGAATTTTCCCAAAAAGAAAAGGGAACACTCAAGGCGAATATCGTCCTTGGTGTTCCCAGACAGAAGCGTATTACGGAGCTTCTGGAATTGAAGCAGCCGTGGATTACTGGTTTGGAAGTGAAGGGAAAACTTCTTCTTTAAAACAATAACTTTCTATGGGAATTTTCACACGCATTTGTTATAATGAGCATAATGAAATAACAGTTGTCTGGCTTAAAAGCTGGAATGGAAAGGAATCATGTGCAGTATGCTTCATTGGATCAAAACACATAAATATGCGTTGGTGGGACTGTATCTGTTTGTATTTTTGGCGGGGTTTGGGCTTTTGGAGCTGGTGGTGAAGGAACCGAAGGTGATCATTCATTGTCCGGTTGATGACTGGATCCCATTTTGTGAATGGTTCGTGATTCCATATTTTCTGTGGTATGCATGGGTTCCGGTTTTTATGATCTGGTTTATGGTGAAAAGCCGCTATGATTATCTGAAATTGTGCTTTGTCATGCTGGGCGGTGCAACAATCTGCCTGGTGATTTATGCTATTTGGCCTAATGGGCTGGATCTTAGGAGAGAGATTACGACGCATAATTTTTGTGCGGAGATCGTGCGTTTTTTACGGTCTGTGGATCCACCTTACAATGTGTGTCCATCCATTCATGTTTCCAGTACTGTATCGGTGCACCGGATCATTTGCCAGAGCTGTAGTTTTCGGGATAATAAGAAGATGAAATGGATCTCCAGGGGAGTGACCTGGGCAATCTGTTTGTCTACCATGTTGATCAAGCAGCATTCGGTGATTGATGTAGTGTGTGGATGGTTGCTGACAGAGGTGTTGACAGTTCTTTATAACGGTTGGCGCCCATTGCGTGAGATAGATTAATGATGATAATAAATCCATAGAAAGAAGGAAGGTGTGTCAGCACAAACATTAAGGAATTGGGATAAAAATGGAAAACTTCATCCACATCATACTTCTGGGAATGGATATAGATATTATTCGCACGAACAGTTAAATCAAGTCATGAATATAAAACCTAATTTAGATAGAATCGTAATAGGTTATTGTAGGGTTTCAAGCAATAAACAAAAGGATGATTTAGAGCGACAGATAGAGAATGTAACATGGTATCTTGCCGCACAAGGAAAACCGTTTGAATTAATCAAATATATGGCAAGTTTATATAATTGTGACATTGAAATTATTGATAATACTGAAAAATCTGAGCAACAGGAACTCGTAGAAGATTTAGTGCAAATAATTACTGGATTCAGTTGTAAATTACAAGGTAAGCGTGCAAACAAAGCAAGAAAACTTGTAAAAGAACTTATCGAAGAAGGTGAAAAGGATGATAAAGACAATTCGGGTAATGTTAATTCCAAACAATAGACAAAGATCAAAACTTTTTCAGTATGCGAACACAGCAAGATTTGCTTATAACTGGGCATTAGCAAAGGAACAGGAAAATTATAAAAATGGCGGAAAGTTTCTATCTGATGTGGATTTGCGGAAAGAATTTACAAAAATGAAACAAACACAGGAATATATCTGGTTAAATACTATTTCTAATAATGTCACTAAGCAAGCAATTAAAGATGCCTGTGATGCTTATAAGAAATTCTTCAAAGGATTGGCAAAGTTTCCTAAATTCAAAAGCAGAAAGAAAACAACGCCGTCATTTTACCAGGATAATGTAAAAATTCAATTTTCTGACACTCATGTAAAGGTTGAAGGATTTGCTACTTCTAAAAAGAAAAATAAGCAAAAATTGAACTGGATTCGTCTTGCTGAACATAATCGGATTCCGACAAATTGTAAATACAGTAATCCACGTATCAAATTTGATGGTTTGAACTGGTGGATTACGGTTGGAGTCGAGTATCCTGATTCTATTACTACTCCACAAAATGAAGGAGTTGGCATTGATCTGGGAATTAAGGATTTGGTTATTTGTTCAGATGGAAACAAGCATAAAAATATCAATAAACATCATGAAATAAAACAACTTGAAAAGAAAAAACGCAGATTACAGCGTTCAATCTCTCGTTCTTATGAGAAAAATAAAAAAGGAAAGGAATACTGTAAAACTAATAATGTAATCAAAAAGGAAAAACTTTTATTAAAAACCACTCACCGATTAACGAATATTCGTCAGAACTATTTGCATCAAATAACATCTGAAATTGTAAAGCGAGAACCAAGTTTTATTTGTCTTGAAGATTTGAATGTAAATGGAATGATGAAAAACAAACATTTATCCAAAGCAGTTCAAGAGCAATGTTTCTATGAATTTAGAAGGCAGATTGAGTATAAAGCGGCATGGAATAATATCCCAGTTATTGTTGCTGATAGATTTTTTCCAAGTTCTAAATTATGTAGTTGCTGTGGAGCAGTTAAAAAAGATTTAAAGTTGTCAGACCGTATTTATAAATGTGAATGCGGAAATGTAATTGATAGAGATTATCAGGCAGCTTTAAATCTGAAAATATATGGAGAAAATGTTTTGAAATCTGTGGCATAACACATTCAAGTTATCACAGATATGTACTGATTCGTTAGTCAGGAATTTACGCCTATGGAGAGTACAAGAACTTGTGAGTAGTATCTGCTTCGGCAGTGCGAAAGCATACTCGATGAAGTAGGAATGGAACATAAAAGTTTAAAACTTTTTATAAGTTTTCAGTAACGGAAAATGATAAACCTGAAGGGCATCATGGGAATTCCATTGTTGAAAAAAAGCCGGTTTACGGGAAGTGATGGAGAACTGAGGTTTGTTCTGGAGAAGCAGAGCAGTGAGGAAGAGGGAGACCGGCTGGCGGCAATCTGCTGGTTTGGAAAGCTGTGCTCCGCTGCAACGCCAGACGAAGAAAAGATCACCAGGTATTTTCCATTTGATAAAGACGGACTGGATCAGGCTCAGGTGTGGTTAAATGAGCAGGTTCAGAATGGTAGGAAAATAGAAATCTGACGGGATGTTGTGAACGCAGAAGCTCATGCGGCGTATGAATTGCAGTACGCAGAAGGCTGACGTAAGACATACAGGAGGTGGCAGAGATGCAGGAGATAAAGGATCGGGACGTAAAGCAGGAAGAGATTTTAAAGCAGTGGATACAGGAGAGCAGCCATATCGTGTTTTTTGGTGGTGCGGGGGTATCGACAGAAAGCGGAATACCGGATTTCCGGAGTCAGGACGGCTTGTATAATCAGGAATATGCCTATCCGCCAGAGACCATCATCAGCCATAGCTTTTTTATGAGAGACCCAGAAGAATTTTACCGTTTCTATAAAAATAAGATGATTTTCCGGGATGCAAAGCCGAATGCAGCGCACCTGGCATTGGCGAAGCTGGAACAGGAAGGAAAATTAAAAGCAGTCATCACCCAGAATATTGATGGACTGCATCAGATGGCAGGAAGTAAGAATGTGCTGGAGCTTCATGGTTCCATTCATCGGAATTATTGTATGCGATGCGGAAAGGCTTATGGATTGGAAGCTGTTGCAGATGCGGCGGGCATTCCTCGGTGCAGATGCGGTGGAATCATTAAACCGGATGTGGTATTATATGAAGAAGGACTGGATCAGCAGGTGCTTTCGGCGGCGGTCAATGCTATTCGCCATGCGGATATGCTGATCATCGGCGGAACCTCCCTGACTGTGTATCCTGCGGCTGGACTGGTGGATTATTATGAGGGAAATAAGCTGGTTTTGATCAACAAGTCGGTGACAGCAAAGGAAGCTCATGCGGATCTGGTGATCACAGAACCCATCGGACAGGTATTCCAAAGATGTGTATTAGGTGAGAATTGCAGTGAAGACGCGCAAACATCAGATAGACGATAGGTGTGTGGTAATGAGAAATGAAAAGGAGGAACAGATGTATCAGGCAGCAGAAAATCGTTATTTGGAAATGAAATACAACCGTTGCGGAAAGAGCGGACTGCTTCTTCCACAGATCTCTTTGGGATTGTGGCAGAATTTTGGACTTGAAAATCCATTGGATCAGCAGAAGGAAATCATTACCTGCGCGTTCGATCATGGAATCACGCATTTTGATCTGGCTAATAATTATGGAAGACCGGCGGAAGGAATGGCAGAGAAGAATTTCGGAAGAATTCTTCATGAAGAGCTGTCTGCGTACCGGGATGAGATGGTGATTTCCACAAAAGCTGGTTATGATATGTGGCCGGGACCTTATGGCAATTGGGGGTCCAGAAAGTATTTGATGGCCAGTCTGGACCAGAGCCTGAAACGCATGAATCTGGACTATGTGGATATTTTCTACCACCATCGTCCAGATCCGGAGACACCACTGGAAGAAACGATGGGTGCATTATCAGACATTGTGAGACAGGGTAAGGCGTTGTATGTGGGTATTTCCAACTATCAGGCAGAAGAGGCGAAGAAGGCCATTGAGATTTTAAGAAACAATGGAACGCCGTGTCTGATTCATCAGCCCCGTTATAATATGTTTGAGCGCTGGGTGGAAAATGGACTGTTGGATGTGCTGCAGGAAGAAGGCGTGGGATGTATCGCCTACAGCCCGTTGGCACAGGGATCATTGACGGATAAGTACTTAAATGGAATTCCGGCGGGTTCCAGAGCTTCCAGGGAAGGAACAACCGTGGCAGGCCGTTATCTTTCAGAAGAACATTTAGAACAGATCCGGAAATTAAATGAAATTGCAAAAAACCGTGGTCAGACGTTGGCGCAGATGGCATTGTGGTGGATTTTAAGACGTCCGGAAGTAACGACAGTATTAGTTGGCGCAAGCAGCAGCAAACAGTTGTTAGCTAATTTAGGCGCGTTAAAGGGCGCACCATTTACGGAAGAAGAACTGGGTCAGATTGAAAAAATCCTGGGGAATGCCAAGGTGATTTTGCGATAGGCTGATGGATAATCTGGAAAACGCAGGTCTGCAGCAGAAGACACAGAAACCTAGAAATCAGAACATAGAAATAGGAACAGAAATAGGAACAAAAAATAGGAAAAGACAGATATGGACAGAAGCATCGTATATGAAGTTGGAGATATTGTAAAATTGAAAAAACCACATCCCTGCGGCAGTCAGGAGTGGGAGATCATGCGTGTAGGTGCGGATTTCCGCTTGAAATGTCTGGGATGCGGACATCAGATCATGGTGGAGCGGAAGCTGGTGGAGAAAAATACCAGAGGGCTGAGAAAGCCAGGAGACCAGCCAGCAAAATAGAAAAGGCAGAAAAAAAGTAAAAAGAAAAAACACGAAAAAAGCCGCAAAAAGTCCTTGATTTTAGCGGAACTCTCTGTTATAATTATTTTTCGTGACACATCATTCCTTGCTCCCGAACTGAAGGCGGGGGCCAGAGACCAAAAGGAGGTAAATACTATGAACAAATATGAATTAGCCGTTGTTCTTAGCGCAAAACTCGAAGATGACGAGAGAGCCGCAGCTATCGAGAAAGTACAGGGTTATATTACCCGTTTCGGTGGTACTGTGACAAATGTTGATGAATGGGGTAAGAAGAGACTTGCTTACGAGATTCAGAAGATGAAAGAGGCTTTCTACTATTTCATCCAGTTCGAGTCTGATTCTGTATGTCCAAACGAAGTGGAAGCACACATTCGTATTATGGAGCCAGTTATCAGATACTTATGCGTAAGACAGGAAGCATAACTGACAAAGAAAGAGTGATCGTATGAATAGAGTAATCTTAATGGGTAGATTGACCCGTGATCCAGAAGTGAGATATTCCCAGGGTGAGCGTACTATGGCAATCGCAAGATATACCCTTGCAGTAGACCGTAGAGGCCGCAGAAACCAGGATGGTAATGAGCAGACAGCAGATTTCATCAACTGTGTCGCTTTTGACAGAGCAGGAGAGTTTGCTGAGAAGTATTTCAGACAGGGCATGAGAGTTCTGGTCTCCGGACGGATTCAGACAGGCAGCTATACCAATCGAGACGGTCAGAAAGTTTATACGACAGATATAGTTGTGGATGATCAGGAGTTTGCAGACAGCAAGAACGCATCCGGCGGCAATGAAGGCGGTTATGGCAACAGCTATCAGCAGTCCAGACCAGCACCTTCCAGTGCCATTGGAGACGGATTCATGAACATCCCGGACGGAGTCGAGGACGAAGGACTTCCGTTTAACTAAGTTTCCGATTATAATAAGGAGGTTAGGGACCATGGCATTCAATAAGAATGATAAAGCTGACGGCGCTAAGGTAAGAAGAGGCGGCGCAGTTCGCAGAAGAAAAAAAGTTTGTGTATTCTGTGGCGAGAAGAACGGTGAGATCGATTACAAGGATACCAACAAATTAAAGAGATATGTATCTGAGAGAGGAAAAATCCTTCCAAGAAGAATCACAGGAAACTGTGCAAAACATCAGAGAGCTCTGACTGTTGCTGTTAAGAGAGCACGTCATTTGGCACTGATGCCTTACACCATGGAGTAATCCTTATAAAATAAGGATTTTCACGGATAAAGTAAGGTTTTATCTAATTGATTTGAAGCATCATTTAAGGATTCCATATGAGAGATCATGTGGGATCCTTTTTTGCGTAGCAGGGAATTCCCTGTTACACAAAAAGGCGCTAAATACTAATGAGGCACGCTTGCGCGAAGATCAGATTCACCAGATGGAGCTATGATAGATATTGACATTAAATCGAAATAAGAAAAAGAAATTTGTTTTTTCTGAAAGCTGGGAAAATATAAGAAACAGCATTAAAATTTCTTTTAAGGATATTTATGTCTGAAAATTGACTTTTTTGCTGACACCCTTTATACTACGTAGAGGAAAAGTCAAAAAAAGAAACGGCAATGTGGAAGGGCAGTAAAACCATTCAAGATGTAATTCGAAGGTCCAGAACATTATTCTGGATTTTTTTTTACAAGCTTTCGCATCAATGTTGTGAAGAGGCAACAAGTTGCTGTGCTGTTTCCGCATTGGGTTGCGGTTTGTGAAAAGGTATCGAAATGGAGAAGGAAGGGGGAGCTAAAAATTTCAACCGCCTGTTATGACTTGTTCTGAATAAGAAAATAAAGTCCACCGATATCTGGTGGCGGAATGGAGCATTTCAAATGATTCATGATGGATTTATCTATCTGGCCACTTTAATGCTGTTAGCAGCAATTCTGGTCAATCTTCCCGTGTACCTGCGGGGAAAAGGCGCACAGACCTTTTTTAAATTTGCACCGCCGATCGTTCTGATCTATTTAGGCATGATGCTTTTATGTACTATGAAAGTATGGGATCTGCAGGATACGTCAGCCATTTACGTAGCGATCAAAAATCCGTTACTCTACGCAATGCTGTTTTTAATGTTGCTGCGTTGTGATCTGAAAAAGATCATTAAATTAGGACCGAAAATGCTGATCGGTTTCTTCTCAGCAAGTATTTCAATCGGTGTTGGTTTTGTAGTAAGCTATGGCATTTTCCATAAATTACTGGGTCCGGAAAGCTGGAAAGCACTTGCAGCACTGTGCGGAAGCTGGTTAGGCGGCGGCAGTAATATGCTGGCGATTCAGGCAATTCTGGATGTAAGTGAAGAAAGCCTGGCATATTCTCTGGTAATGGATTCGGTTTGTGCAGTACTCTATGTTATGTTCCTTCTGTGGGTGATCAACTTCTCTAAGGAATTCAACGCCTGGACAAAGGCAGATGTACGTCTGATCGATGAAGTAGGAGCATCTCTGGAAAAAGAGGCAAGAGAGGACAAGAGGCCTCTTACCTGGAAAAACATGCTTCTTTTAATCGGCGTATCCTTCTTTATATCCTCTCTGTCCAAGGATGCCGGTGTTATGGTTGCGTCTGTTCTGCCTGTTTTTGATAAGGCAACCTGGACAGTTCTTCTTGTAACAGCTGTAGGTCTGATCGTAGCAATGACTCCTTTTGGAAAGATTAAGGGAACGGAAGAAGTTTCCAATATCATGCTTTACATTGTCATCGCGATGATCGCTTCCAGAGCAGATATTTCTGCTATGGGAAATGCACCGGTATGGCTGGCTGCCGGATTCCTGATCCTGCTGATCCATATAGCGGTTATGGTAATCCTTGCAAAGCTGATTCGACTGGATATCTTTACCTGTGCGGTTGCATCTCTGGCGAATGTCGGAGGAACTGCGACAGCGCCGGTACTTGCAGGTGCATACAGCAGTGCGCTGGTCCCGATCGGTATCCTGATGGCTCTTCTCGGCAATATTATTGGAACACCGGGCGGCGCATTTGTAGGATACTTAATGAGCCTGATTGGGTAGAGAACAACAATTCTTAAAGGGTGTGAATAGTGCCACCAAGGTGTATGTTCATAAGGTGTGGAAAGACGAACATAAAAAGCTACGGTCGGATTTGGAGAAATTGAATAAAGAGATTGAAGAGACTCTGTATGAGGAATCATACAGGGTCTTTTTGTCTCATAGGAAACTTCGTCCTATGACACAAAAAACGCTCCGCTAAGGATCGCACTGC
>ERZ809074.2151-NODE-2151-length-22631-cov-10.608655_pt1 | contig 22631 bp, 17 predicted proteins | sample MGYA00520795_ERZ809074 | MGnify/ENA primary metagenome ERZ809074 (study PRJEB31570, sample SAMEA3212989) | Homo sapiens | biome: human-gut; feature: human gut; material: fecal | place: Sweden | collected 2011 ...
GGGATTTGCTTGATTTTTCTTTTGTTTTCAGTGATCCGCCTGGGATCCGAATCTTATTTATAAACCACTGATTATCAATCTAATTTAAGGCATTATCTTTTTAATCCTCCGATTCCACCTTGTGACAATTTCCGCATTATACTTGGTCTAACCAACAATTCTGTTATCTTTGTGGGCAAAGATACGAATAAAAATTGGGAATATTAAAGATTAATGTCACAAAGAAATCAGAAAGAACTGATAATTTCTCTTTCGGCAGTCTTGCTGTCTGTCGATTTGTATTGGTTAAAGAACTTTGATGAGAATGTTTTCTAATGCAAAAGGAAAAGAAGATTTATTCAGAAAACAACCTCATGAGATTCAAATTCATTGAACAACTGATACCTTATTGAAAACCGGCATTTATCTATTGGTTATTCAGTGGTCAGGCCGTTCATGTGACAATCCGTCTTTTTCAAATGGAATGAGAATACCAATTTTGACATTTCGGTTACCTCTAACAATGAACCCCAAATAAAGAGGACAAAAGTCAAAACTCAATTCTAGCCCAGATGGGCTTTTGATTTGAAACTTGAGTATCCTTACAGGCTAAAAGAAGAGTCGTATCATTACTCAAAACAGAGCTTGATACGACTCTTTTAGGTCTTGTAGTTACAATCTGTAACTTTTCGGAGAGGTCATTTTAGTTTTGTACACCCTCATCCACTTCTTTTGTCTACCGGAACTATCGGTACGACCGCAGCGCACATTCACCATACGTGTCACAGACGGCACGAAAAGTGAGGCACGGCCATTGCCTGTTGTTATTATGCCATTTGTTCAGTCTGCCAAGCATCTTTGTACCCATCTTGTAACATCCTTTCTATGTCGCTCTCTTTGTACAACACTTTACCGCCAAGTTGGATGTAGGGCAACTTACCCTCGTTCCGATATTCCTGCAAGGTTCTACGGCTGATTTTCAACCTTTCGGAAAGTTCCCGATCGGAAAGAAAACGCTCTCCATTTAACATCGGACGGCAGCTTCGGGACAAACCACCCAGTCTTTCCTTCATGTAATCAAGCGTTCGGAAGAAAGAGAGGATGTCTTCATCTTCTTTCGTAATCAGTTTATTCATACCTGCTTCTCCTTTCTTTTTTGAATAAGGGGAAGTATCCCCTGTATGTCTTCTACCTTATAATAAATCTTGTGACCGATCCGGCCGTATGCCAAGGTTCCATTGTCACGGAATGTTTGCAGGGTACGGGGACTTACGCCAAGCAGAAGGCAGGCATCCTGGCTGTCCATCCACTCCCCTATTTTTCGTTCACCGTGCATTTTGCAGATCTCATCCGTAATCCGTGCCATGTCCTTCAGGCGCTGTAACATCCGGTCAAATGTTTGGGCTTCGATAGCGACGATTTCCATAAGCGTATTCAATTGATTTGGAGCAAATATAAGGAGAACGCAATTCCTGTTCCAAGCGATTGTCTTCAGATTTCATTAAATGTCATCAGATGTCAAAGCAAGAGAACGAAAGGATATATCACGAATGTATTTATCACATAAAAGAGGATAAATATAAAACACACGAATTGGACACCGGTACTAATGGAAAGGCGCACACACTCAAAAGGGGAACACGATCCGAAAACAAGGAAAACGTAAACAATGCAGATTGGAGGGAACTGAAGTCCTATACATCTCATGGAGTCCGGATATTCTTGACAGTAGATTTATCTGGCACCGTTTTATCATTATCCGTTTCCATGCAGAAATAGTCCCGCCAAAAACAAGGGGAACATATATATCGTTTATGCGTCATGTCGGTCACAGTTAGTCCTATAATCTATCATCAAATCAAAGCCGTTTGTCCGGGCGTTTATTTCCATGAATATTTTCCCCGACTTTAGTCGCAAGGAAAATATTCATGGAAAGCGAAGCCGGAATGCCCGTGACAATAAGGCTTTGATTTATTTTTGATTATAGGAATAACTTATTGAGAAAAACATTATGTTACAAGACGCATAAAAATGTATTTTCGATGGATTTCCATACATCTCTTACCTAATCCTCACTACGTCTGACAAACTTTGATTAACTAGTTTATATCCCGTTTTTTCTAAAATTATTCTGTTGATTTTCTTATATTATCCCTTTGGTGTATTTGCACAAAAAAGATTTTTCCATAACAGGAAAAACTTTTGTAGAAGAATATACAATACCAAGTCATATAGCAAAATCCTCTCTAGGAGAAATCAAATTGTTTAATTACCTTGATGAGAAATACGGATATATAGGCAGGATTAAGATATTAGACTCCTATGAGGTTCAGAAATGAAAGCGATCTTGCGGCCTTACGGTCCAAGATAGGCCGCAAGATCGTGGCGGATCTTCCACTAGGTGAACAATCAAGCGGTCTTTGTTGTTAAAATAATATAAAATAAGGGGGGGGTGATTTTTATTTAGCCTTTTATTCCATTCCTAAATACGGAATATATTCATAAATTTGGGGGTGGTTTTTTGTTTATATAACCTCTCAAAAGGATAAAAGACAAACGCTGGAATGTTTACGGTGCGTATCGCTATTAATGTAAAAGTGCTTCTCATTATCCATTTTGAAACCATTTATCAATCTTATAATAACACAAGTATGAATAAGCAGATTATTGGAAAGAACGCGGGGATCTTATGGCGTTTCCTAAGCACAGACGCGCATAAAAAGTGGCAACTGGCGGAAGTTAAAAAAGGCACTGGGCTTGATGATATGGAGCTGGCCAGCGCGATCGGGTGGTTGGCACGTGAAGATAAAATCCAGTTTGAGCTACAGCATTCAAGCGGAAAAGATAAAATAGCATACGTATATCTCATGCTAAACGTGTATTTCTAACTATAAGCCTCCGGCGGGGTAACTCGTTGGGGGCTTTCTGGCCTTTACATGATGAGGCTTGAGTTTTCCATGAAAGAATCATCCTATTGGGTCTCTTATATTTTTTAGCATATTGGCATAAAAGAACTATTTTTCCATAACGGGGAAAACATTTATAGAAGGATACATAGTCCCTAATCAAACAATAAATCGCCTTTAAGCGCTGGTACTTATATTCAAATTAAAGAAATACCAGAACAAGGTTGGCAGGAGAATACGGAGAGTAACTTCATATAGATAGCTTGGATTATCAATGTAACACGGGTAAATCGGCCTCTTTAAATTGAATCTCTGGCATGTCTGCAATTTGGCTCAAGAAACGATGTACGTGTACCGAATCGGTTTCTATCAACTCCACAACTATTCTATTTTCCACTTCTGATATATAGAGATTGTAAATCCCTATTTTATAGTATTCTATCCCCCCAGTGTCCTTTTCTTCTAATAATGGTTTCAAAACCATTATTAGTGAATCATACTTAGACAATAAATGATTGTATGAATACTCACTTTCTGCAATCAAGAATGAATCATTGCCTAACACTTTTCTTATCTCATCTCGATATACGGACGTATCTCCGACAATTCCTACGGTCAATTCATATCTGGAATTAACATAAGATCCCGCATAATAATCCGGATATATTGTCTTACCCAAGCTATCCACGAGAAACGAATCCTTATATTTATCCTTATTCGTATTAGCGATGGTCGCTTTACCTAGCAAGTCTTTCCAGACTTCCTCGTCGGTATTCTTATGTACACAAGAACACATTGTACTAATCAGCGACAATAACAGGAACATTTTCATATTTCCTAAATATAATGCAACTATCATTTACTATATATTCTTTAAATTTAGAGATGGATAAATCGTTACAATCATCCAAATACACAAAAATCCGATTTTCCTTCTCTGATAACGAACAATAACGAAATCCTATTTCTTTACAGATATTTTTGTTCTTTTCTTTCATAGTAAAAGACAACACACTATCATTCATCCGCCTTAGATATTTATAAGAAAAAAAAGCAGGCTTAACACTAAAATCTGTACGTCCTAACATTTTATTTAACAACATTTTCCCTTCCTCCAGATCTCCGACTACATAAATAACAAAATTATACAGATCCGTATCATAAACTCCACCGAGACAATCAGGTAAACTTTCATATTTCGTTCTGTAATAATATCCAAACGTATCTCTGAAACAATCATAAACAGACTTTTTTATTGTCATATCATTAATGACACTATCCTCTTCATTACCCAAACGGAACTCACCCGAAAGTATATGATAATCACGAGATTTGTTACTGAGACCATATGTTACCGTGGCGTTTTTAGTCACTCGGTATTTCCCGGCCCTTCCTGTATACTCGTATATGGTTAATTCCAATGTGTCACGTGGAGGAACTACATCGGTAATCATTAGGTAAGCATGGCTTTCTGGTAACGCATTTTCCCAAGTTTGAGAACTCTCATCATAAAACTCCAACTTATAATCATTTCTTCCCATCTCAATAACATTATCCATGTGATTTATTATCTTGATCGGTATTCTACGTTGTGACACAGGAAAAACGGAGTCCACTTGCAATTCGCAACTCCTTTCGTCTACAATATTCGAAGGTACTTTTACCGTATCTTTGAATGTATATTCAATGGTTGCATCTTTTGGTGTATATTGACAAGAGATACCAAATAAAAATATAATGTAAAATATACTTACACATTTATTTTTAGGACCAACGGATTTCATTTTAGTGGGCTTCGCTAAAACAAAACATTCAAACAATAACTTTCCCATGATACATAATTTAGGCGTTAATTTTACAAAACGGTTAACCATACATCAACCATCCATGAATATATAAAATCATATCGAGGTAAAAAAACATTTGTTTCATAAAACTAGAAACATATTACATGTAACCAAAAAAATATAGAAAATGATCAATGTCACAAAAACAGGCCGCCAGTTATTACAAAACGATATTACGTACCCGGCCGATCGACGCGGTTCTCCCGCCATGCGGATAAATCCCGGCGAAACGGATACTATATATGATCTATGTTATCTAAGGATAACTTTCGGTTAGTAGCGGTTGGGCTAAGAGCGTAGTTCTCGTAACGGACGTTTTCGGTATAATCCAGTGTATACCTAAATGCCGTCTATGGGTTATCACAAGCAAGAAGCTCCGGTAGCCACGCGACCGCTACCGGAGCTTCTTGCTTGTTCTAGGTTACGAGTGTTTTTATCGTACGATTACTTTCTCCGTGTGCTCCCGCTCGCCATCGGAGGCGTAGATCATGTAGATACCGGCGGGCAGGTCGAAGCCATACTGAGTGCTGTTGACCGAGAAGCCGCGTACTTGCGAGCCGCTTAGGCTGAACACCTTGATCTTCTTCACCGGACGAATGGCGGATACTATCACCCGGCCTCGCTGCGTGGATTGTATTGAGATGGCGTTGTCAAGCTCCGAGCCGAGCTCGCTGTCGCGCAGGTAGTAGCGTCCATGGCTGTCACCACCTATTGTCATGCTGTAGCTGTCGCTCTCCATCTTGACGCTCTTACCCGTGTGGGCATCATATAGGTAGAGCCGGTTTGCCAGGCGACTCAAGCCGTTGATGGTGATTGTCACCTCCTCCCTTGAGTCATTGTACAGGCCCAATCCGATGTTGTGGATGTTCTTCACGGCATTGACCTGTGCCGCCAAGCTGCCTGCGACGGTATAGACCATGGGCGCATCCAGCTCGGAATCGAGCAGAACCACAGCGTCCTCATCCGCCTTATAGCCGTTGTCGGCCCGGTCGGAGGTTGATAAGCGGGCTACGCTCTTTATCTCGCCTCTCTCCGCGGTGATGGTGATGACCGGATTGGTGGCTGTCGCTCCCTTTGTCGTGGCCCCATCTTTCGCTATCTCTGTTGCCGACATCATATCCGGGGTGAATGTTATCACGCTGCTTTCATCCACTGTCGCATTCTCTGCCAACTCCACGAAGAAGGCTTGCATCGGGGCTACGGTACCGGTCGTATATTCACCTTCGAATGGAACATCCGGTGTGCCTACCACTGTCGCGTTTACCGTGCCATCTGTTAATGTCCAGTACTTATTGCCCAGCACCGTGTTGTTGGTAAAGAATTCATTCATATCCAAGTAAGTCATATAAGGATTACCGACCAAGAAATGACGCTTCTTTGAGGTGCTGCCCTCGCCGGTTACATCGTTTTCGGACTCACCGAACAGGTCGCTCAACTTCACTTTTAAAATGCCGTCCGTATTCTTATACGCCGCCAACTGCCCGGATTTCTCCTTGGGATACTCATCCGCTCTTAAAACGGATGCTTTCGTCGCTGCCTCATATTGGTAGTCTGCAACAGTGTCCGCTTTCGGAAGGCGAACCAAGGCTGTGCCGTTACCACCATTAGTGGTTGGAACCTCCTCTACGCTCAAGTAGAAGCCCTTGCCGATCGGGTAAGAAACGGTTACGTCGTTGTACTCGATACTCCAGTTGGACTTGACGGCCGCTACTGTTTCGCTGCTGTTTCCATCCTCTTTGGTCGCATACTTAATCGCGCTGTTCCAAGCCTTTTGGTAGAAGGCCGGGGCCCAGCGGCTGTTCGTGTTAGCAGCATTATAATTTATATCCTTAAAGGCTTCCGTCTCCTGTCGGCCATTATCTTTCGGGGCATAGAAGTCACCCGCGTAGACATTTTGCAACGGAGAGGCGAACCAACGTTTCTCGTTGTTATCCATCTCGAACTCTACCCAAGCTTTCTCGTAATCCAGATAGTGCTGGTTCACCAACTTTGCGTCGGGCTTGAAGTAGATCTCGTTTACCTTGTTGCCGTAGTAGGGGACAACCTCAATCGCCTTGTACGTACCGGTATTGTTGACGGCCATGTCGTATTGGATATCGTTTGTAACTGAACCTGGACTTGTCCATTTACTAAGATCCAACGTATTGTGTTGACCTTCCTGTCGTAGCCTGCTTTCGTCTTCCAATCCCAATACATTTGTATTATCTCCCTTTTCAGGATCAATCGTAACCTTGGTGAAGTAGAGCGGAGCGAAGGCATTCTCGATCGGATCTGAGCCATTAGCGTCTGTGTCGTCGTTGTTTCCGCCCATATACAACTCGGCTTGGGTGGATTGATCCCAGTTGTCATCGTTATACCAAACGGCGTCGGTACCTCCCTTCCAAGTCAGGTACTCGGGGACGATCTTGATATCCAGCACCGCATAACCCGTACATGATCCTTCGATCAATTTGTCGTCTTTATATTCTCCAAACGGGATATACAACGAGTAGGTACTACCCTCCTTGAATAGATCCGCCCACGAGTGTCCTTCCGGCTCGCTGAATGTAAAGGAGAGCCGGTTCTTGCCTTCCGTATCAGACTCGTCCGCGTAAAGGTTCTTCAGCGTACCCACCGGTATATAGGCGTTTGGGGTTTTACGCAAGTAAACCACCTCTTTATCCTTGATATTCCGCAAGCAGTTTCCCTCCATGACAAGCTTAATCTTTTCCCGGATAGGTATATTCACCAGCGATTTACCTTTGGGGGTATTCTCATCCCAGATATGTCGCAAGCCCAATCGCAAAGGCGCGTTAAACAACTTGACATCCGTTTCATCCGGATAGGATGTCACATCCGAGAAACCAAACGAGAGTTCCGGTATCTTCGTGTTAACATCGAGTTTCAGTTGTTGGGCATCGGTACAGAACAATAGTTTTTTATCACCTTCTGCTACAGACGACGCATAAGGAATCGCCACGACCTCTCCTACCCAGCGGAAGGAGATCGAGTTGCCGCTCAACAGTTTGGGCTCATGTGACTCATCACCCAACAAGGAGATCAACAAGTCCTTTTCAACCGGCTTCAAACCAGAGTCTTGTACATCCTCGGCACTGAAGGATTTGAATTTTTCATCCTTGCTTAAAGAGCTCCTGAACTTATCTAGGATAGACTCCAATTGGCTATAAGATGCTGTATATTCCGTCATCGGCCCCAAGAACCAATCAAATATGTATTTACCATTCTCCCCGTATTTCTCATCAAAAGGAACCATTGTCCCACTCACATTACCCAGTTCATCCACATCCGCCACCATCAGCTTCGCATTTAGGGTATGGATTTCACCCAAGCAGGCTTGGCTGTTGGTTTGGGCTTCCGTATCGATCGCGATCGTGATCGAGGGAATCACGTAAAACTCCGACTTTATGGTACAGGGATCATTTACATTGATCTCGATATGTTCGCCTTCCTCTACACTCGCCACATCCACGGCGTTGAATAGCACTACATTATATTTACCGTCGGCTTCTTTTACTTCACCATTCTCTATATACTTCTCGCCGGCAAATTTCAGGTCGGTGTTATACACGTCGATCGCGTCTAAATAAAGAATGTTACCATCCTCACTTTTCCAAGGGCAACGGATACGGGGAATCCCCAAGTAAAGGAACATATCCGCGACACTCCTGTTATATGATTCGTAGTTCGCTTTGATCGCTTCAAGGTTGGCATCCTTCTCCGTACTATCCCATAGTTGGTCAAATACCTTCTTTAAATTCGTATAAAGATCACTTTCTGTTGTGATTCCCTTCATTTCATTCAGACCATTCTCCCACTTCCTTTCCTCCACATCATGCAGGAAGTCGTGCATGGCACGTACATTTAAGATATACTCACGATCAAGCGCTTCATCCTTGCTAGTCGGAATAAAACTCATATCGCCATTGGCACTTCCCACGCCTGCATTGAGGTCTTCGTATGTAGGTACGGCCACGCGGATACTTTTGGTAAAAGCCGCCTTATCGGGATCGTTCGCGTTATCCCCCAGGGCACTCTCCGCCGCTTTGTTCACGGTCACCCAATGAGCCGCGTCCGTACCGGGACTCCCAAGATCCTGTATAAATCCAAAATAGACATTGCCTAAATAATGGTATTGTTTATCTATGCTTCCCAAGTCTGCTTTAGGATCTTTTCCCATCAAGCCGTAACGGAATCGTCTAAATGAAAGTTTTTCGAGTTTATCACTACCCACACTCTCTAACACATCGGGGTTGAGATCCCATCCCATATTCTTGCGCAAGGTGTGGTAATCGGAGCGCACCTCCAAGACAGAAGCCTCGCAGGCATTCGCCCGCTGCACCCGGATATTGGGCGTAGAGACAAATACCTGGATATCGTCGATACCATAGTCGGCACCAAGGGAGTGGGCGCAGTTATTGGCGATTTCCAGCAGATACATTTCGCCATCTTTCAATGTTTCCGGGATCGAGAAGTCGAAAGAGACTTGTTGCCATAGGGCTTGCGTACTATCTGAGGCCAGTGGGGTGTTATGCGGTTTACGGGTAATATTTCCTGTATAGAATTTACTTAAGATGGTCTCTGTCCCATCTGTATTCTTCTTCTTAAAGGTAAAACCGATATCAGCCGAAGTCCAATCATTAGTCATTTTTGTTCTTAAGTCGCATACCCACGCGCTAACAATCAAAGAGGTATGCTCACACAAGGTCTCCCCTAACTCGAACTTTGCGATTACAGAGGGTTCATCAGCCGCATCGATATACATGAAATAACCCGACTGCTTCCCCCCTGTCTTCTCGCACAGGCGGTCAACCACTTTGACCGGATACCCATCAGTTGCAAACCAGTCATTATAGTGAACTGTATACGTTGTTTGCGTTCCATCTGTACTTATGAATGGATAGCCATCACCGACCTTTGATATCTTCGGGTAATTCAACGTGCGGTAGAGCGCATATTCGCCACGCCCCACTGACAATTTGTGTTTGTTGTCGCGAAACTCAGCCATCGCAGGCTCCGCAAAAGCGTAGTAAGAGGTCATACCGTCCGGATTTATCACAAAATTTTCTTGAGGGGACACTTGTTCAAAATTCAGAGTGTCTTTTCGCGATCTCTCCATCGAAAGGTTTACAATGCGCCTAAAGTCCTGTTTTTCAACCAAGTCTTCCACCATACGGTATTGATAGTTCAATGGATCCTCTTTATATGCCGCCTCTAATTCCGTTTGCGTCAACGGCTTGGAATAAGGCTCCAGCACGACATGCAAGAGAGAGACGGGCATCCAATTAGTATCAGTACCATCTCCTACTTCTACCAAAATATAACGATGATGTTGTTTAGTCATATCCAGATCCGCTTGAGGAAATGTGTAGGTAACCACAGGCTTTTCGGTCACCAAAGTATTATCGGTTATTATTGTACTATCCTCATCATAAAAATGCCATCGTACCTTACTGGCCGCTTGATTATCAGACACGAAATAGTTGCTGAGCCGCTCCGGCAGACGGTAGTTGGTTCCGGTCTCGATGGGGGTATGTATCTCATATTCGTATAAAAGGCAGTCCGATCGATCATTTTTTTGTAGCAAAGCTTTGATATCGTTATAGTTTCCACCTTGCAGCTTTTTAAATTCCTTTTGTTTCTCTTGTAAAGTCTGTAATCGCTCTGAGGCCAGTTTCACGATATACTTATGGCGGATGGAGACCACGCGCGGACGGAGTTTTTTTATTCCATCCTTATCTATAAGTTCAGCCATGACCGAACTGGCGTCACAGACGACAACAATGTTATTTTTTATCTGAGTTTCGTCAAAATTATATTTGATCACACTCACTCCATTGCCAGCTGTTCCACCGGTTGCAACAGTTTTTGTAGCAGTCCAAGCATATCCTAGATCATACATTGATAACTCATTTCCATCTGAAGAGATTGATTCATCATTTAGTGAAAGACCGGTCACTCTTTCTTTATTTTCAAACAGTGTAAACCACCGGATATAACCGTCTAAATTATCTGTTACCGCATAGCCTTGCTCATTCAACTCTTGCAACGTGATACTTCCCTCCACTCCGGGGAACGCATAGATATATTCCTCCGTCTCATAGCGGATTATCATGTCGGTGGTATCAATCACTTGGGCCTGCCCTACGAATGCGAGCAGGAAGAGACAGGCTGTAGCGGACCATCTGTATATATTATATAATGTATAGCGTTTTCTCATGACTTACCTCCTTTCGTGGTATCTGAAGTCTTCTTGTAGTTTTGTATGCGGATGGTGTAGGGGATCTCGATCTTCGCTCGGGGACTGCCCGTGCCATATTCCGCTACCAAGGTGAGTTGGATCGTGGCATCCGCATTGTTTCCCAATTCCTGTGTCCAGACCTCGAAGTAACCTTTGGTAGGGCTGGAGGTGCCCGCTTCCATAGAGGGGGAGAGACTGATATCACTCTCAGCGGTCATTGGCTTACCCGACTCCTTATTGATAAGGAGATTACTCGTATTATCTGTCAACCGGGCCTCGCTCCAAGGTTTGGAGACTCCCGTTCCGGGATCATCTGATGGATACACGATCTTTAGATCGGAAAGGTTTACTCCCGGTCCGTTCGATATGCTTTTCAGCTCGAACTCCACCTTCACGGGGCCGGCATAGTCCGGGGCAATCTCGTTGACGGCGGTTACCAATAGCTGGAAACCATCCGGATCACCATACACGATTTGGCGCGGCAAGCCACCGATCGGCATGCGGGTGTTCTCGAAGCGAAAGGTCGTTTTCACATCGGTGATGGCGATCGGTATTTTCAACCAATCGTTGCGGCGCACGAAGCTGAAGCCGGTAGATTTGTCGGAAGCAGTCCGCCCCTCCGCATCGATACGGATGGAAAGATCGCTATCGCCACCGGTATTCGACCCCGTGCCGGTCTCGAAAGCATAGAAGGAATACACTTGTTCCCCACCAGACGGGATCTCCGGCTTGGGATTTGTATCTTTATTCGCCAATGTCTGCGTATATGTTGATCCATTCTCGTTCTCCGGGAAGCGTGGCGATAGCTTATCCGAGGCATTCTCGTCTTCTATATTGCCAAGCGTAATATCTCCTTCCTTATACGGTACTAAGAAGATCGGACCTGTACGGAAGCTACCCATGGAAAGCTCATTCAGTGTCAGCGGCTTACTCGTATTGTTAGCGATCGAGATCGTGACCTTGCCCAGCATGCGGAACATCGGGATGGTAGCTTGGTTCTCACTTCCGGCCGCTACGGTAAACGACTCGCCGTAGCTACTCATCGGGATCGCCCAGCCCTTCGATGTCGCCACGAAATTCTCTTGACTGATCAACGATACGGCGCGGTTTATATTATCGGTGGTCAGTGGCGTATCGCCATCCTTCCCGTTCTCCAACTTCTCGATCAACGCATCGCCTTCTTCCAGATTATGCAGGTTAGCGAAGGCATACGCCATGTAGCTACCCACGGGAAGCTCTACGGTGGTGTACGACTCCGAATTATCGAGCGCGTTGCCGATCGTGAATCGCTCGGTGGAGACGGTTGTATTCCACGAGCCATCCTGGTTGAAGATCACCACCCAGCATCGCTGGATCCAACGCTCGTATTGAAACTCCTCCTCTACGTCCGGGTTGAGCTCCTCCGCCTTGGTAAGCGGCAGATAATTGCCGGAGGCATTCAAGGAGATCAGCAGCTTGGCGTATTGAGGCTCGGGCACACCGGGATCGCCCCCCTCGCCATCCGAGCAAGCGAGAAAGAGTAGCGACAGCATAAGAGCCGCCGTCGCGATAAAAGATATAGAATTGTTGTTTCTCGTCATATCACTCATCACACATTGTTAAAGTTCGCCATTGTTGAGTCGGATCACCCAGTTTTTCACCTGAATCTTGTAACAGGCGTAGCCCACTATGGGATCATCCGGGTCGGGGATGTCCGGTATATCCGGATCCGGTTCAGGCTCCGGTTCGGGATCGGGATCAGGCTCCGGATCAGGATCAGGATCGGGACAATCCGGGCAATAAGCGGGAGTCAGGAAGAAGATGATGGAGTACTCGTCCTGCCGATCCAGATATTCTTGGGCCGAAATGTCGTGCCCCTCCATCTTCGTCAGCAACAGATATTCGCAAAGATTTACGTTCAGCACCGACTTCTCCCACCCCTTATGCCGCACGATGAGGCGGTAGTTCACCCGGTCCATCAGTCGCATGGTATTCATCTCGGCCACGGCCACGGTCTGCATGGCGGGTCGTCCCATCAGCGAGTCGCCCTTAGCCACGTTCACGTTGGCCTTATAATAGGGTCGATAAGAGATGACAGGATCCGGCAACAGCGAGTTGTCGTAATCCATATAGCCGTTGTCGGCGCGAATCTCGAAGGTGAAGTCGGCGGCGTTCATGCAATTGCCATCGGTATCTTGCAGCACGACGCGTAGCTTGTTGGTGTTCTTGGCCAACGATATCTCTTTCTCCTCGTGGCGGTCGCCGGTGACGACGAGCGTGTCCAGCGCGTGCCAGAGGGGTGTCAGTTCATTGGGTTGGGTAGCGTCGGCCTCTCGCAGCGTCTTGACGCGTATCTCCTCGATGGTGGAGGATCCGGGCGTGAGGTCGGTAGGCCATTGGTAGGAGCCGTCGTCCAGTCCGGCCCACGTGAGCACTTGGTAGGTGCCGGGATCGAGGTCCATCACGATGTCGTTCGCCTTCAGCTCGGGGCCTTGGATGTCTTGCCGCCGGATAAAGTTACCCTTGTCGTCGCAGATAAACAAAGCGGCTCTCGTCACCTCGTGCCCGAAGGCGTCGGCGAATTTCATGTTATAATCGTAGACGAAGCGCAGGCGATACTCGCACGGCTCCAATGAGTCGTCGTGTATGTAGTCGCACGCGGCGAGTCCCGTCAGCGCCAGCGCGCCGATCGACTTGATGAATGTATGGTAGAATCTATTCATAACTGTTTAAACGTTGTTTGTTTACTGCCAAGATCATGGAATATCCACCGGGGCGCCGCCTTCCCGTCAATCACTGATGGGAAGGATGGCATCCCAACCGTGCTATAGGGTCATGTTTTTTTCGAAAAGCGGGGATTCCCCCGGTGGCATATGTTATCTCCCCCCCCGTCCCTCCCGCGAGCGGACGGGGAGGATGGGAGCGTTATAGGATGATACCGCCGTTGGAGCGAACTACCCAGTTCTTCACGTACAGCTCCACGTTGATACGTGCCGTACCGTCCTCGTCCGGGTCTTTCGGGTCCGGAATGTCCGTGCCGGAGAATCCCCAAGAGTTCATGCCCTTTACCGTCAGGTCATAGATATTGTTGCGCACGATGGCGAACTCCATGACACCCATGACGGCCGGCTTGTTGTTGTTCGCGTGGCGGATCCAATACGGATAATAGCAAACGCCGGCATCGTAGAATTTGGCGTCACCGAAGGATTGCTCGGTCTTGTTTTCCATGAAGGTTGTGAAGTCTTGAGCATCCGTCAGGTCGCTCATCGTTTTTTGGGATAAATCTTCTGACGGATTATTAGTCGTATACGCCTCAACCTTCTTGTTCAAGTCTTCGATATATCCGAACGGCTCGGCCATCTGAGCGAAATGATCGTTGTAGTCCTTGATAGTCATCGAGGAGAAGCTCTGGCTTGTGAACTTGGTATAGTTGTACTTCTCCTTGTTGCTGGAAGATTTATTGATGATATGGGCGAAGATAGCCTCTTGCGAAGCGAAAAGTTTTCCCCTGTACTCGTAGAAGTCAACGCCCCCCTTTGCCGCATCCGCTGTTATACTGTTAAGCTCTGAGTTACTGGCTCCATCAGTCCCATCATAGGAGACATAAGCCGGTTCCGTTTCGCCTTTGTCGTTTACAGTAGTCAACTGATCCGGATAATAGGTCGCCTTAAACAACGCTCCCGTGGAGTAGCCGTTCAAGGAAAACTCTTTCTGCTGAACGTTCTCCATGACATAAGCCAGACGGATTCCGCCGTTGTCGTTATAAGCCCCTTCTTCCGCTGTCGCTAAGTCTACGGGAGAGGAGGTAAAGCCTTTCCACATAGCGGAATAGTTTTGATCCGCTGTTCCTCCAAAGCGGTTGGTATAGGCTAACTGTTCACCGGCGTCGTTTGAGATTAGCTCTGCATTCTCGTTATGCTTGCCGTACCAAGGATCCATGACGTAATTGCAATCACCGTCAATACTCCATACCTCATCGCCTAAATAATTAATAGCCTCGGTTTTACCAACGATACCACTGACGCGTTTCAACAGGTAAGAGCCGGAAGTCAGCTGATTGACGATCGCTACTTGGTCTAATCTGACCTTGGCGATCGCTTTATCTTCATTATCCTTCAATGTGTATAAGAATTTTTCGATACTCCCTCCGGTAGACCCCGTACTAGTATAATCCTTGATACGTATCTTGGCGGCCAGACGCTCCACGAATACGCTTACGGTGGCGGCGTGCTCCTCGTCAACACCTTCCTTGATCTCCACGACACTCTTTGTTTTTGTCGCTCCGCTTGTCAGTGCCCATTCCATCGCATGGGTAGACATGACGAAACTGTTGTCTTTTATGTAAGTATCATTCTTTATCATAAAGTCGGCCAAGTCTTTTCCTGTGTTTATCTTGGCAATACCGTCCTCTCCTTTGACCGCTTTGAACAGATTGTTCTCCTTACCTAGGTTGGTGACGGCTATCACTCCGTATTTCTTTCCGATTACCTCGGCGCTTTGCTCTTCATCCATCTCGACCTGGACCGTGGCGACCCATCCATGCTCGGGGACACCGCTGTTACCTTGATCTTCCACATCCGCGTAACCTACGCCGCAGATGTTACTGCCGGCCAAGAAATCGAAACCTTTTTTTTGATCTTCCGACGCACTAGAGTTCTCTTTATTATCGAATAAGATCAACGTAACGTCGTTTACCTTGTACTCATCCTCCAAGCCGAGTTCCGTACCTGTTCCCTCACCGCCATCTGGTCCTTCGGATGGCCCCGTGGAGGCCTTGGTCCCTATGCCGGTATTGATGGCGACCTTGACGTAAGTCTTGATCCCGTCCGCTTCCTGTCCGTTGTTACCGTTCGGCCCCTCATCCAGATCGTCCGAACAAGACACCGCCGCGCAAGCGAAGGCGAGTGCCCATAATGTACTTTTCAGTTTCATTGTGTTGTTTAATTAAATGTTAGCTACTATTGGTTTTTAGTCTGTTATAATATGGCGTTCATCCCTCGCCAAGCCTTCCTACGACATCCGCAGCAGACCGCCTATGACATCCGCAGGAGCCCTCCTCCGACATCTGCGGCAGACCTCGGAGAAGGGTTGCGGCAGATCTCGGGGCGGAGTCGCCGCGGAGGCCTGTCATAAATCCAGCTGCTCGAGGTTGGCCCGGGCCTGCCCTCCCACCCGCTCGTCGTCGGCCAAGGAGCGGAAGATGGTAGCCGCGCTTTCACTGTCCTCCTCCAGCCAGCAAGCCACGCCCTCGGCCAGCCGTTTCTCCGGGCCCTCGGCGGCTTTCGCCAAGTAGCGGCGGGCGGCGGCGGTGTCGCCGTTCAGCAGGGCGGAGTTGGCGGCGTTGAGGTTCGACACGGGGTCGTCCGGATACATGCGGACGGCGATCTCGAACACCTCCTTGAACTCACGGCTGTTCGTATCGTAAGTCCGCGCCACCTGGAACATCTCATCCAAGCTTAATTGCTTCGGGTCGCTATAGATCAGCTCCCTCGCCTCCGACACGCTCAGCGGGCGGATCGTATAATCCACCTTATAATCCGAGTGGCGAAGAGCCGGATAGATCTCTTTCAGGAGATAACGGTACGGCACGCCACCCGCCACGCCCTTTAGGCGCGCGTCGCGCCGGTCCGGGTCGGTGATGGAAGCGTCGCGGATAATGGCGAGCAACTCCTCTTTCTCCGGAAGGTTGGAACGCTCCACCCGGATCTCCAGTCCTTCCCAGTCCTCCGGCTCATATCGCACGTCGGTATGAACACCGGAAAGGTCGTACAACCGCCTCACATATTCCAGCAAAGCCTCGGAACGACCTTTCGCCAAGCGCTCGTTATTGGCGTATGAGCCTTCGGGAGAGGCATATCCTTTAATGCTGATACCTGTTATGGTAGCATATTTATCGTCGCGCACGGACTCCACGGTCTCGCGGATCGCAGCCAGCTCGCGGGGATTCTGTCGGTAGTCCGGATGGATCTCGACACGGTTCACCGGGAAGTCGAGGAAGGCGCTACCCTCTTTCACGCGTGTCTTCACCTCCGCCCGCGGGGCGATATAGGCCATGAGCGGACGGGGCGTACGATCCAGACGGATCGGGAAAAGATCGCTTCTATCGCTACTCAACGCGTCCCAGCCGCAACCGCATTCATCGGCGGTAAGTATCATCTCCGAATTGGCCATCCAGCGGGCGTAAGGCACGCGGGCGTGATAGTCGAAGCGTTGCTCCGTACCATTCTTGCGGCGAATGGCGAACTCGTTATTCTCCACCGTGTTACGGCCTGTACGTTCATAGAGGATCTGCCGGTTACGGCCGTTCACGATCAAGGGTGGAAGGGCCCGCGAGCTGTCGCCTCGCTGTATCACGGGCGTATAAGCCACGGAGCGATTGGAGCGGATATGCAGATCGCTCAAATCGAGGATAAGATCTACCAACAAGTAATCGTCGGATCGCTCGACCAGTTTTTTCTCCACGCGCAAGGTATTCTCCTGCGCTTGGACACATACGGCCGACAAAGAACCGGCCAACAATGCTATAGATAGGATTTTCTTCATCAGTTCGGGAGTTTAGAATAAATAGATCAAGCTGACGGCCGCCTGCGTGGGGCCGAAATAATGCTTCTTGTTGTCTTCCGACTTGTTGCCGCAGTTCTTGCAGGGATACTTGTCGTAATTGAGATAGAGATAGCCCACGCCAAGCGTGGCCTCCAGGTTCCAGCGCTCGGAGAGGAGCCATTGGTAGCCGTAGCTCACGCCCACGCCCGTGCCCCAGCCCTGCCGGCGCTCGTCCTCGAGGTCGAGCACCTTCAAGTCGGCGAAATTGTAGGCGATGAAGGGGACGTGCAACCCGAGGAAATGCCCTTGGAAGGCCTCGCAGAACCAATAGCGGACTTCGGGATGCGCCCGGAAATGCTTGAAGGTACGGTCGTAGGAGCCGTCGTCGTTCTTTCCGTCGAAGGGATTGAGGCCGGCCTCCAAGTCCAGCGTCCAGTGTCTCGCCAGCCGGAACTCGCCGCCTAGGTTGAAGGTACCACCCACGCCCCAATAAGGAAGATTGGTCTTGATGGCCGCCACGGCGCCCCTGTCGTCGCCCGGCGAGGTCTGCGCCCGCAAGTGGAATACGGCGCAAAGCAATACCATTAACGTGAAAAGCCTTTTCGTGTTCATTGTATTCATTGAATTAAGTAATTAATCTCGTCGTATCTTCTCGTAATGGAAAGCCTTGGCGTTTCCATTGTTTTTTTCGGTCTCTCTCTCTTCGCAAGGGCTTGACATATGGTTCTTCTTCTAATAGGACGACAGACCTTATTTACGAAATAAGGTGATCGCCCGGTAGAAGGCCGGCAGTCCCGGTCTTTTTGGGGGTGAAAAAGTGATAAGCGACTGCGGTTTTCTTGCGTATTCTCGTGTGTATGCCCCTTTTTGGGGGATAGATGGCGTAAAAAGGGCTTGTTAATAAAATGTAAGGGCACGGCGGTAAGGACAACCTTTGTCTTCTCTTTGAAAAAAACGCATAAAAGACTTATCTCTAGAGAAAAAACGTGAATATTCCTTTATGCCGGTACTTCTCTTCTTGAGGAGATAAAGATCATTTTGAGAAAAATATCAGAAAAACTTGTTTTTCTGATAAATATAGACGTTCTTTGCCCAACAATTCTATAAACAGGATCGCCTCTCGCTTTTCATGGAGCGCTAAAAAGCTTATTATAGGGTTGTTGAATCAGTCTTGACTTATTTCGTAAATAAGTGGCGCGTCCTGCTAGCCAACAGGCTATCCAGAAACTTCGTTACCTGCTTATTCGCCCTATCCAGTTCCGACTGGTCGAGTTGGCTGAGATAGCACCGTGTGGTCTTCTCGGACGAATGCCCCAACGCTTGGCTGATCACGGAGACCGGCACGTGATGCGCCAAGGCCTCCGACGCCCATGTGTGTCGCGTGACGTAAGAGGTGAGCCTCACCTTCAGCCCCAGATGCCGCTCCCCGATCTCCCGCAAGGCCCGGTTCTGCTGGCTCAACAGCCGCTTGTATCCCCGGTTGTCGGTCCGGCCCAAGGATTCCTGCCCGAGGTCGAAGACGAAAGGCGTGCCGTTCTCGTATTTCCGGAGCAAGATCTCTATCCCAGCGGTGATACCGATCCGGATCCGCGTGCCCGTCTTGTGGCGGTTGTAGACGATCTCGCCGCCTTGGATATTCTCCTTTCTCAGGTTCACGATATCCACGAAAGGCATCCCGAACGCCATGAAACTGAAGAGGGACAGATCCGCGGCACGCTCCAGTTCCGGGCGTTTCCGCAAGTCCAGTGCCGCCATCTCGCGGATGGCCTCGGTGGATATGGCCCGTTTGACGGTCTCCTCCCTTTTGAGCCGCAGCCTCGCGAAAGGATTCTCCCGCGCGGCGACAAGCCCCTCGGACAGGGCGGCGTTGTAGACCGCCCGCAGGCTGCTCAGGTAACTGTTGATGGAATTGGTCCTCAACCGCTGTTTCTGCAAAAAACAGTGGAAATCAGCGATCAAGGTCGCCGTTACGTCCCGCAAGCGACAGGTACGCCCCTTCAGGAAACGTTCGAAATGCCGTCCCGCCACCTCATATAGCTCTGCGGTACTGAGCTTTCCCAGCTCCCTCTTGCCGCGGGCACGTATATTGACGTACTCGGTGAATAAAAGAACCGGGGTTCCTCTCTTTTTCTTGGATTGTCTCATAGCTTCTCTCCTTATTAATTACTTGAAAACATATTGACCCTATATTGTGTTTTAAAGCCATTCGCGATTTACCGAGGGAAAGCTAAAATATGAAAAAAACACGGCGCGTCAAATACCTGTATTTACCGGACGCAAGGGATTCCAAGGCCGTTTGGGTTTCAACATGCTATCAGCTCTGGTTATGTCCGCTACAATCAGGGAAGCCCGCAAGCATATTTCACACCTTTTTCATCGTATTTGTGTGCCATATCCATCAGATCCGTCACCCCTTAAAAGGCACAAATATGGAAAGTCGCTTCTTCCCACCGGTGTAGAACACCGTCTTATATGTTCCACTGCCGTATGATCGATTTCTCCTTTTTGGCAAGAAAGCCACCAAGAGTAATCTTTTCGTTCGATTATCCAAGTTCACATCAGGATCCCCTTTGATTGGATTTTTCGACTTTGGAGAAAAATCCCCGGCTTCAGCCGGCAAGTTGGTTCTTGTCGGACAAAAGTCTTTTGTCCGACAAGGACACAACTTGCTCTGTTCGCTTGAACAGAGAATCCTCATAAATTCGGATTGCCACGCAACGTTTACACAAAAAGAGGTTTTTTCTGATCAAATTTTGTTTCAATGCCCGCATTTAAAGAGAAGTATAACCGCTTGGTTTTCTGTTATTATCCGGACATCTGGTGACATTTGATGACATCTGATGTCACCAATGCCGGATTTGGCGGCATCTGCCATACTTTTGCAACGGGATATAAAAACGGTGTCATGCCCGGTCACCGGAATATCCCCATGCCGGCGCTCCGACAGTTCCTGCTATTAACATTCCATCATGATGTTATGTCAATATGTCAAGAGGAAAATGGAAGATCGTATTGCAAGTATGGGAGTTTCTCATGACAAGCTCCGGAAATGTCGGGACCCCGTGAAAATGGTACGGTACCGGCAGACAGCCTTCCTGCATTCTTCCGGCACGGCTTTGGACCGGCGGGGGGCGGGAATGTTTTCGAGATGACATGACAGTTTCATGATATGGGAAACCATCGGTACAAGGAGCCGGCGTGATTTAAAAAGGACGGGACAACAAAACGATTATTAACCAATCATTCGGAAGCCTATGAGCAAACGATGTGTCTTTGTCGCCATGAGCAGTCAGAAAGGCGGCGTTGGCAAGTCCACCATGACGGTGCTTCTTGCCGGTTATTTTCATTACGTAATGGGATATAATGTCGCGGTCGTGGACTGTGACTATCCCCAGTTCAGTATCAAGGCGCTGCGCAGTCGGGATACCCAAAATGTGGAAAAGAACGTGAATCTCCAGCGTATGTTGTGCGGACAGTTCGACCGGACGGGCAAAAAGGCGTATCCTGTCCTTACCAGCGTTCCGGGCAAGGAACTGGAGACGGCACTTCCCTTGACAGGTGGGTGTGACATTCTCTTTTTTGATCTTCCGGGAACGGTGAACTCGCCTGGAGTCATTAAGACGATTGTCAATATGGACTATGTGTTCACCCCGATCATACAGGACCGTATGGTGATGCAAAGCAGCCTTTCCTTCTTATTGGCCCTGAAAGACTTCATGCAGCAGAACCCGGACATGCCTTTGAAGGAAATCCGTATGTTCTGGAACCGGATGGACGGGCGTGTTTCCAAAAGACTGTTCCATCAGTACGGACTTCTTTTCAAGGAGCTGGGATTGAAGGTTCTCGATACGGTCATACCGGATATGGAGCGCTATGGCAGGGAGACCTCCCCCGAGGAGCGGATCCTTTTCAGAAGTACGCTTTTCCCTCCTTCCGGGAAATTGCTGAAAGGCAGCGGTCTTGATACGCTGGCCGGAGAGATAGAATGCATTATCCATCCTGACAGGCAAAAGGCATGAGAAGAAAGGAATTTATGAACGTGAATGAGGAACGCCTGAAAGAGATCATGGCGCATGAGACCGATGCCGACGGATGTCCGAAGACGCATCCGGACGGAATAGAGAAGGAGGAGGACAGGGGAAAGGAAGAGACGGAGTCTGTATCCATACCCGATGGCAGGACAGAAAAGCCGACAGTTTTCCATAAGCCCGCTGTCCGGTCAGGGACCTCCCTTGCGGAAAGGATGAAGACATACCGTGCCGACTATCTCAGCCGCAGGGAGTACGTCCACCGCAAGCAGACCTATATCAGTTATGAGACCTACCGCAGGCTGGCACGCATACTCCCCCTGCTCAGCGAGGGCATGACCGTACCGGCATTCCTTGACAATGTGCTCAACCGTCATCTGGATGAGCATGGGGATGTGCTTGACGAGATGGTCCGTACCGGTACACGGAACTCACGCTGACACGTGGAACGATGGGAATGACAGACGAAAAGACATGGGAACCTGTTCGTCCCGCCAATGGAGTGTGACAAAAAGAAAGGAGTGTCCGGCGGGTCCATACCCGGTCAGACACTCCTTTGTGTATATTTATTTTATGTACAGCCTATCTTAAAATCGGATTCGAGAGCAATATCTTGTAATAGACCGTCCCGTTCACCTCCATGGGTGTCTTCGCCATCATGAACTGTACGCTTTTCCGCTCCACCTTCGCCTGCCGCATGAGCCTGTGCACAATGAATCCGGCGGAGAATCTCGCGCACCTTTTGTCCTTCCATACGATGAACCCGTCATCATCGGTGGTACGGCAGATGTACCAGTCCCCCGTCTCGTCATCATGCGCAAAGCTTACCCGGCCTCCGCCAAGAACACCCAGTTCAATTGACATCATCTTTGATAGATAGACAGTTCCCCTGCTGTCCAGATTGATGGTCCGCTTGCCCTTGTATGTGACTTCCTGCGGACGGGAATTCTCCTTGTTATATACGATAAGTGCCATAGTCCTTTCCTTTTATAATGGTGATAAATGATTTCCGTTCAGGACATCGCTCCTTCAATTACCAGCATCTGGCTCCTCCACGCAAAACTCCTATGCGAGCGCACCGCTTCCACTATGGCGCATACTTTCTGTGATA
>ERZ809074.2159-NODE-2159-length-22579-cov-6.880971_pt1 | contig 22579 bp, 22 predicted proteins | sample MGYA00520795_ERZ809074 | MGnify/ENA primary metagenome ERZ809074 (study PRJEB31570, sample SAMEA3212989) | Homo sapiens | biome: human-gut; feature: human gut; material: fecal | place: Sweden | collected 2011 ...
AATCGATATCCATAGGATTAAATTCCATTACTTTTTTGAAGATAGCATGAATTTCTTCGGTAGATTTACCTGCTTTTTTTGCAGCTTCTACGTGCTTCATAGCACTTTCATAACGGCGTTTGCCGTGGGGATCGGTCGGAATTTCAAATTTCGGATGACAATTAGTCATTAAAATCACCTCTTTCTTACTGATAATTCTAATATACACTATATTCCTGCTTTACAGTCAAGCAAAATTTTATGCAGATAATTTTTCCGCTACTAACTTATTAAAGAGCAACTTCCACGCAGCCAACATACCCTCTAAAGTAGGTTCTGCAATAACTTCTTTTTCCTGTCCGTAAACAGCCGCAATATTGTCCAGCACCTGTTGTCCGGCCTCCTGCATTTCGTTGGGAGAAATTAATTTCCACAACATCTGATCCAATAAATGAATATATAAGGATGTCATACACAGCATCATATTTTCTTTCCCTAAGTCTTCTGCTGCTACTAAATACTCCGGTTTTACTGTCGCACCTGTCATTTTGCTATATTCCTGCCACATAGTTTGCGGTATAACACCGAAGCGTTTTAAGCGGGGGAAAACATCATGCTGACATTCAGGAGTAAGTCCGGATTGCTTGGCTAATGCACGCTTAACTGCTTTTAATACAGTACGACCAATCAACTCGCCTAATTTACTATGCTTACCTGCACCTTCCAGATAAAGCGGACTTTCACTATTTGCCACGATAATCGTAGTATCTGTTCCACTTCCAGTCGCAATACCATTAGAATATTTGCTACCTTCTAAAAGCTCCTGAATAGCCGCAGTCTTAGCCTCCGTACAAGTTACTAAGGCACGAGCCAAAGTACCCTCAGGCATATCGCAGTCCATCAAGAGCATAATATTAATGGTGCCGAATTTATCAGGCTTTTCCACAGGACGATAATAATCAGCAGGATCACCTACTCTACCGCCGTTAGTTTCAATACCGCCGGTAACAATAGCAGTGACAGTCAACTCCTTATATTTTAATGTTTCCACAGCTACATTTTCCATGCTGGCGGCTGTTGCCATCCCGCTTACTTTATCAGGATTTAGAGCTAGACGCTTAGAAATCAGACGCATATGTTCTAAATAAGTGTCAGCCAGCATTTCACAAGGCATACCTGCTCCTAGCTTCGCATCATAATTATAAACAGCGTCAAAATCCTCATGGTAGCCGCCGTTATAAACAGAGGTGCTCAACACTTTACGTTGACCTTTAAAATAAACAACTATGCTTTTATCGTAAAAATACACGTTATCACCATTGGATAAAGTGCATAAATGCTCGGACATAAAACTTCCTCTTTTCTTTTTGATATTTGATTAATTATAAACCATATACTTAATATATTGTCAAGTAATAATACAAAAGTTTTGTTAATCATTATTATTTACTTTACATTATTGTTTTAAATATAATAATACTTCCGAACGAAAACAAAAAACTGCCGACAAATGCTCTCGCACTTATCGACAGTTAACTTTTAGCGTCTTAAGCTGAAGCGGATGCCACGGGTTACGTAGCAAGCAGCCTTTTGACCATATTTATCTTTTGCAGGACTAAAGCGCCATTTATATACTGCATTAACGGCCGATTCGTCCATTTCCGGATAACCGGAGGAGCTTACCACAGAAACCTCCTGTACGCGTCCGTCAGCACCTACCAGCATACGGATACCTGCGGTACCTTCGATACCTTGGTTACGCAAATTGCTAGGATAACGCGGTTCACTAGCAGAAATAATGCGTGGCGGAGTTACTGGAACGCCACGGCCTTCACCACTATCATTACCACTACCCTGTCCATCACCTTCGCCATTACCGCTGCCACTACCCTGTTCATTATTAGTTCCGCTGCCCTGACCGTTGCCGGCATTAGAGCTAGTGGAGGTATTGTTATTGGTTGCAGCCTTCGCAGCCTTTTTAACGACTTTTTTATGTTGGATTTCAGGCTTCAGGCGTTTATCAATAATATCATCAATACTGTGCATGATACTATTATCCTCCTGCTCGACCTGCTCTTCTATTTCTTCGGAATCAGCAGCCTGACTACCGCCACTACCTGACAAGGTTACTTCCAAAACCTCAGGCGGACGGGTAACAAAGCGATAACCGAACACACCAATGACTATGGCAGCCACCAAATGCACAGCAAGTGCTACGGCAAAGCCCTTGCCTAAACGTTTTTGTTCATCATTCATTGCCGCCACCTACATCGGTAGCCAATCCAAAACGGGTCACACCGGCACCTTTCAGCTTATCCATTAATTGAATAACAGTTTTGTAATCGGCATCGCCTTCAGCACGAATAATTACAGAGAAGGAAGAATCTCTTTTACTTTCAGTAGCAGCATTCGCTACCAGCATATCTAGCTCGATTTTTTGTTCATCCAGATAAATGGAGCCATCTTTTTTAATGCTGACATTAAAATTGCTCTTGCTGACATTTTCAGAATGTTGTGCTACCGGCAAACGGATAGGAATAGTTTTTACTTCACTCATGTACATGGTACTGATAATGAAGAAAACCAGCAGCAGGAAAATCATATCAATCATCGGGCTGAGCATAATCTCAGGAGTTCTCAGCAATCTCTTACGACGTCTACGCATATTCTCACCGCCCCTTAGTGTTTAGTATTTTCGTCATATGCAGCATCTTTGGCTTGCACGATGTTAACTAAGGTGCTGGCAATTTCGTCCAGATTTAAGGATTCAGTTTTAATTTTACCAGATAAATAAGCATGGATACACATACCCATAATCGCAATACACAGACCGAATACAGTAGTAATCAAAGCTTCACCGATACCTGCGGTTACAGCCATAGGGTTTTGAGTTCTTTCGTTCAAAGCATTAAAAGAAGAAATCATACCAGTAATAGTACCCAGCAGGCCAAGCATCGGTGCCAGACCAATAACTACGCCCAAATAGTTCAGATTTTTTTCCAGGCCATCTAAAATACGATCTGCTTTAGAATAAACAATAGATTCCACACGGTTGCCGATATCCTCTTTAGCATCCAGAATTCTGACTGCTAATTTAGCACCCTCACCTTGAGCCTCACCAGCAAATTCGCGGGCTCCGACAATATTGAAATCATTCATCATACGGCAGAAGGTAACAGCAAAATGAGTACCGGAAATTGCTTTTTTGAAGTACAGATAGCGCTCTACACCGATGGCAATGGCTACAAAAGAACACAGCAGCAACGGCCACATGCAGGGACCACCCTTAATAAAATAATCAATAGCACCAGTAAAAATACTCATCATACAACCCTCTTTCTTATTTTCGTCAAAAAAATCACACATTTTTTTGGGCAAAAGCCAGCAATTTATTATCGTTCTGCTCCTCAATTGATATATATTGCTAATAATCAATAATGTGATTATACAACGATAATCAAAAACAGTCAAGTTGCAATAATTTCATATTCCAAAAGTTTACAAGAAAAAAACAGTGTATCTAAAAAGACCTCGATACACTGCTTTTACAACAATCTCTAATAACGATATTTATTTCTTATAAGGATAATAGTAATTAAACTACGGGTAACACTATGAAAACAACAATTATTTTATTAGTGTTACAGTTGCTGGCAATAGACTTCAGCCAATGGTTAGCAGTCTTGCAAGGGTTCGATCTTGCCTGCCTTGCCTTATCGCTGATGATTAATCGACGCTAGTTGTCTTACAGTCTATACCTGCTTACTCATCCTTTTATCCTTCCGGTAATATTAATCACTACAACATCTAATATGTTATTTTATACATAATAAAAGGAAGAATGTTCCAACTAACTACTTTAAAATTCGATAGATTTAATGCGGTCGATAGCAGCTTTAGCTTCGGCAACTAAACGCTCCATTACTTCTTTACAAGGCAGAATATCGTTTAAAACATTCAAGCTTTGACCGCACATTACAGTACCGTTAACAATATCGCCTTCCAGAATACCACGCTTATTGGTACCTGCACCCATAGCCATTAATTCTTCCTTCGGTGCACCGGCAACTTCTTTAGCAGTGTATGCATCAGTGAAAGCGTTAGCCAGGCAACGTACACCAAGATTACGGCTGAAACCTGTTGCTACGCTATCGGTATCGGTTGCTTTTACAATAGCTTCCTTCGCTGCAATATTAGCAGGACATTCAATAGTCAGAAGGAAACGGCTGCCCATCTGTACACCGTCAGCACCCATTAAAAGAGCTGCAGCAATCGCACGGCCATCGCTAATACCGCCTGCTACTAAAACAGGAACGCTTTTTACGGATGGTAGAACATTTTCCATCAGAGCCATAGTAGTTTGTTTACCGATGTGACCGCCTGCTTCCATACCTTCGATAACCATAGCATCAGCACCGGCAGCTTCGATACGTTGAGCCAGTTTTACATTAGGTACAACCGGAATAACCTTAATACCGGCTTCGTGGAATTTTGCGATATGCGGGACAGGGTTACCAGCACCTAAAGTAACAAAAGCTACTTTTTCTTCGCACAGCATATCAATGATTTCCGCAATATTGGGTGCCATCAACATAACGTTAACGCCAAATGGTTTATCAGTCAAGCTTTTAGCTTTGCGGATTTCTTCACGAGTCCATTCAGTAGTACGTCCGCCACTACCAATAATGCCTGCACCACCAGCATTAGAAACAGCTGCTGCCAGATTAGCATCACTAGTCCAAGCCATACCGCCTTGAATAATCGGATATTTAATACCTAAAAGTTCAGTAAATCTAGTTTTCATATTCGAAGCACCTCGATTCTAATATTTTCGTCCTTATTATATACCAAGATTTCTCATTTTTATAGTGAAAAATTTGGAAAATTTATATTGTATACTTTTTATTCTCAATAACATGTTTAGGTATATATTATATGGAAGAAAAGTGAAATACATCCTCTAAAACAGTTTAAATTATCTAAAATTTTTCATCTTTTCATAACTCGCAACTTTTTTTGCTAGTAGCATTTTCTCTTATATAATACAATAAAGGCAAGAAGAAAAAAGAGGTATGTTTTTATGAAGCCATTTATCTTCATGATAAAAGATAAGAACAATAATAGACAGAAAAAAATTTTACATCAGCTAGAAGAAGCCTTGCTTAAATTTGGTCAACTACCTGACGATAAAAAAGACGATCAAGCATATTCTGCTCTTGTAGAAATCTTTAGTGACGCCGTTTATAACCATGTAGCTGTAACTGTCCCTGTAAATATCGATTCGAACTTATTTCCAGCAGAAAAGCTCAAGAAAGGTAATATCATAAATGTAAACTTCGCTGAAACTGTTACTATGAACGATATAACAACATTTTCTGATGCTGAACATGAAGGCCTGATATATAATATTTTTACTAGTGAAGATATGGCCTTTGAAGCTGATATTGACCGTGGTGGTTGGTATACTTTTTTATTCATTTTCCCTTTCCAATGGCATCCATTGTTTTGGCAATATTTTCAACTATTTTTATTTTCTTCTCGGCTGCTTTCAATTCTGACTGCCAAGCTTTCAACACGCTTTCAGGTCCATATTTCTTTGCGTCCTGCACACCAATAAATGCACGATTGCGCTCACAGCTGATTTCTTCTTCAGTCAAGTACCAAGCGGTGTCAGCGATGTTCTCTGCTGTCGGCTCGCCATATACTCCTGCATATACTTTGAGAAACTTTACGACCAAGTTGTGAACTTGCCCTTCTTTAGTTTTTGCATCCGCACCTTTAGCTTCTTGAGTATAGGTGAGGCCTTTGTACCCGGTTAAAGAATTATTAGTTTTGTTGTTTTCCATTATTGTGTCCCCTTTGTATTTAGTGTACACATGATAGCTCTCGTTATATTTAAAGTCAAGTTGTTTCAGAAAATAAAAAACCACCCCGTTAGAGATGGTTTTTACTCACACACGTGGTGCTCTTTTGAGCTTTTTCTTTTCTTTTTTGTACATAGCTTTTGCTTGATTTAAAGACAATCCCATTTCTCCACCATCAAAGTCTGGATAAACCTCCAGAATTTTATCATTTATCCATCCACATATCGGGCAGGAAAGGTATGTGTCTTCTTTGGGAAATTCGTGCTTTCCACATACTGGACATAGATGTTTAGGCATGGCGTTGTTGCGCCCCCTTTCTTTGGTACTCGTAATAAGCCGCACCGTCTGTAGGTTTAAACATTGTTATTACACCTGTATCAACATCCGCTTTGACAAAATCGTTATTCTGCGGGTCATAGCGAACAACAACATTACCACTTTCAAACCCTCTTATTTGACCACTTTCACACTTTTGGGAAGCTAGCCACACGGCATGGTCTTGATATTGAGCTTTTGTCCATCCGGGATACATCCACCCATGGTCTTTCCAGTGCTCATCCAATTCTATTTGTGAACCAAACCCAGGTCCCTAATACACAAGCCCCTTGTTTAACGATTTTACCCTTTTGTTTTCCTTTTGGCAAGTCAATCTTTTGCGGCTTCTGATAATTCTGACCGCTACCACCACCAATACCCTTAGGCTTTTTCCCGCTAGTTGTGAGCGGCATTTTGGAGCGGACACTATTACTACCTGTAAACCACCCTAGTTCATCGTGCTCGTCGCCATTAATATCTATGCAATTATCTAACACTGCGTGTTTTAGCCCACCTGCGTCTTTTGTCATCTGTACGGCGGTTTCTACCTGTTCTCCATCTTCGGGGCTCTGTGGGCCGTCTGTGGGCTCATCGCCACCCGTTCCCGGGAAGCCATCCATATCCATACCGCCAATTTCGCCTTGGTCGATTTCGTCGGATGCTTTTTCGATATCCTCTTTTGCCGGATCAAGAAACAGCCAAACATCCATCTTTTCTTTTGTATATACAATGGAAGGAAAAATATTCAAGACACAAAAAAGCAGATAAGCCGAAGCCTATCTGCTTAATATACGAGATTAAGTTAGGATTATAATACGCGGCATGCACCATAATAACGTGCACCCCAGTAACCGGTAAATGCGGAAGAAACAGTAACGCCGGTGCTGGTACCTGCATGAATGAAGTTACCATTACCAACATAGATGCCGCAGTGAGAAGCACCTGGTTCATAAGTAGTGAAGAAAATCAAATCGCCAGGACGTAATTGGCTCATAGAAATTTGACGGCCATAATAGAATTGGCTATCTGCAACGCGGGGCAGAGATACGCCTGCACGTGCGAAAGCATATTGAGTGAAACCGGAGCAGTCAAAACCATACGGAGAAGTTCCGCCAAATACATATGGAGTACCGATGACACTGTAAGCTGCACGTAATACGTTACGTACAACAGAATTGCTACGGTTAGGAGGCATTTCTTTGTTCATCAGCGCTCTATAAGTATCAGAACCGATAATACCGTCAACCTCTAAGCCACGGTCGCTTTGAAACTGTCTAATAGCAGCTTCGGTGGAAGGACCGAAATCACCATCTATAGCATTAATTGTATAATGTAATTCAACTAAACGTTTTTGAATCGCCATAACCTCTTGTCCATCGTCACCGCGTTGGAAAGAAGCGAATGCAGTAACTGTTCCTGCGAATGTGAACATAACAGCTAAGCACATCGTTAAGAAATTCTTTTTTACCAAAGACCTCCACTTCCTCTCGTTCGATTAACGTATAAAAATTATATCATAAAAAAGGTCATGTGTAAAAGGTTATTTTCTAACAATTCACAAAAACGTTGATTTTTTATTAAAATTGCTCATTTTTTACATTTTATATGACGCGCAATTAAATATAATGGACGATGTTTAATTTCTTCAAAAATACGACCAATATATTCTCCTAAAATACCGATTCCTACCAGTTGAATACCTCCTAAAAAGAGTACACTAACGGTCATAGTAGCCCATCCTGGTACAGCATCATCAGTGAGATATTTTACATAAAATACATGACCTAAAAGCATAATACTGCATAAACCAAACACTATACCGATATAAAAAGCCCAACGCAAAGGTAAATTAGAAAAAGCAGTAATGCCATCTAAAGCAAAATGCAGCATTTTATGCAGGTTAAATTTAGAATGACCGGCAAAACGAGGCGGTGCTACAAACTCTAGCACTGTAACCCTAAAACCTAAAGTATTCACTAAGCCGCGGATAAAGCGGGCACGCTCACGATAAAGCTTAAAGGCATCTACGGCAATACGGTCCATCAGGCGGAAATCACTGCCGCCAGGGGTAATTTCTACTTCTGACAGAGCGTTGATGACCTTATAATAAACGCTGGAAGTGATATTTTTAAAGAAGCCTGCATCCTCAGTTGCCATACGCTTGGTTTGAACGATTTCATGGCCGTTTTCCCATAAACGCAGCATCTCCGGCAACAGCTCAGGCGGATGCTGTAAATCGCCATCCATAGTGATAACAGCGTCACCGTCAGCATTATCCAGACCGCAGGTCAAAGCCATCTGGTGACCATAATTACGGCTCAAAAGATAAGCCTCTACGTGCTCATCCGCCTTAGAAAGCTCATTTAAAATAACAGCACTGCTGTCACGGGAGCCATCATCCACAAAAATAATATTGTAATCATAGGGCTCCTGCTCCATTACAGCGGTGATTCGCTTATGAAATTCATGCAGATTTTTTTCTTCATTGAAAACAGGTACAACAATGGATATTTTTTTCATTTATACACACCTTATTCATTTAAATTTATGCAAAGAGCTCATAAAAAAGGCTGCCTATCGCGTCAGGCAGCCAAACTATCAGTTATGAGTACTCAATAAGCCGAGTTCTGTTCCGCAAAGCGGTGATAATCATTTATCTAGTCTTACAGTTGCCTGCAAGCTCAAGCGACACAACCCGGGAGGATCAGCGGGCCGCTTCATCCCTCCCCTATTTGGTCTTACTCCGGATGGGGTTTACCTAGCCAGCCTGTTACCAGACTGCTGGTGCGCTCTTACCGCACCGTTCCACCCTTACCTGCTAAAAGCAGGCGGTACACATTTCTGTGGCACTATCCCTGAGGTCACCCTCGCCGGACGTTATCCGGCATCCTGCCCTATGGAGCTCGGACTTTCCTCATTAGTCTTAAAGACTACCGCGATTATCTTTCGTACTCAATTGGTTATATAAACGTTGTTCAGAAATGTATTATTCTAGAGATAATAACCTTGAACAACCACTTATATACTATATACATAGAGTAATGCTATATAGTCATTATGAAATTATTAAAGCTAAAAGAAGTTAGCTCATATCTTTAATAGTATAGCACAAGAGCCGTTTCTTCGCTATCTAATTCACAAATAATTTACATTTATCCTTAGTCAACCATCATAACCAGGCTCTCATTTTCTCTATATGTTGTATTTTTTTACTATTGAATGAATTTTTATACATAGCATATAAGGCGTTCAAATAACCAATTCCTGATCTTTTTTCCTACCTACATTGCTTATCATAACAGCTTTATATGAACATTACATTAATTGGCAAAAATATCCCTGCACGTAAGAAGTTTTTATTATCTTTTATACTAATTTTTATCTATATAGATTACATTGTAAACATTTTTATCTTTAGTAGCAGGTATTAGTACCTACTGAAACACTTTGGTCATAACTGCTACTAAAGTCATGTTTGCTATATGCTAATATTTAACGCTTGTAAAATAAACGTAAAGTTTTGATAAAAAGAAAGTGCCCACAGTCCATGCTGTAGGCACTTTTATGCTCTGTTTTTATTAAGCTTTTAATGAAGAAATTGCCGCTTTAGTATCTTCGGCACCATACACGTAAGAACCGGCTACGAGAATGTTCGCACCTGCCTCACGAACGATTTTAGAGGTCTTATCGTTAATACCGCCATCAACCTGAACATCAACATCAAGACCTGCAGCTTCAATCATAGCACGCAGACGTTTAATTTTCGGTACAACGCCTTCGATGAAAGATTGACCACCAAAGCCTGGGTTAACAGTCATCAAAAGTACCATATCAACATAAGGCAGAATTTCTTCCACAGTGCTCAAAGATGTTGCCGGATTTAAAGCCACACCTGCTTTCATACCTTCACCTTTGATTTGTTGAATGCAACGATGTAAATGTTTAGTAGTTTCTACGTGCACTACGATTTGGTCTGCACCGGCAGCTTTAAAATCAGCAATATATTTTTCCGGATTTTCTACCATTAAATGGCAGTCAAAGAATAAATCGGTTACCTTGCGGATTTTCTTTACTACGGGAGCACCAAAGGTCAGGTTAGGTACAAATTGACCATCCATAACATCGATATGTACCCAATCAGCACCTGCCTTTTCAATTTTTTTGATTTCGTCTGCTAAAAAAGCAAAATCAGCAGATAAAATAGACGGAGCAACCTTAATCATCATTTCTTTCCCTCTCTCCCTTGTAGTTCCTTAATTTCTTCACGCATATTCAAATAAGATTCGTAACGGCTAGGAGCAATCTCACCTGCCTCGACAGCCTGCTTAACACCACAAACAGGCTCATGAGTATGGGTGCAAGGACAGAAACGGCAGCCATGCTCGTATTCAGCAAATTCACGGAAGGAATATACAGCCATATCCTCCTCTAGCCCCTCTAGCAAAAGATTGCCGAAGCCTGGAGTATCAGCAATATAACCTTCATCAAAAGGCAGTAACTGAGCATAGCGTGTAGTATGCTTACCACGGCCTATTTTTTCGCTGACAGCACCTGTACGCAGTTCTACACTGCTATCAATAGCATTAATTGTAGAAGATTTACCAACGCCTGACGGACCACCGAAGGCACAGATTTTCCCCCGCAGACGAGTACGCAGCTCAGCAATACCTGTACCGTTTTGTGCAGAAATAGCATATACCTCATAGCCGATTTTACCATATACGCTCTTCACCTGTTCGATTAAGCCTACCGGTGCATTATCAGCTTTATTCAACACCAAAATTGCCGGAATATGGGCCAGCTCCGCCAAAGCTAGCAGCTTGTCCGCCAAAAGGAAGCTGAAATCAGGAGATGCGCAGGCAAATGTAGCTACAAATAAATCTAAATTAGCCATAGTCGGACGCAGCAGAAAATTTTTACGTGGCATAACTTTAGTAATCATGCCCTCATCCTTTTCTCCTGCCTCAAAGCTGACGATATCACCTGTAGCCAGAGAAAAACGATTCTTTTTCATTTTACCCTTGAGCTTACAGGTATACAGCTTTTGTTCCTCATCCACCTGTACATAATAATAGCCATTATAATTTTTCAGGACTCTTCCCTGTAATTCTGCCATCTTCTAAATTTCCTTTTCACTAATTACTTTGCCGTTGCAGATAAATTCTACATGAGCAGTGCCTACATAGTCCACACGCTGACGCAGACGTACACCACCTGGCTGCTTGCCGCTGTATAAGGTGCGCTTACCTTCAGCATCCTGTAAAATTACCTGCACATCAGTAATATCATTGCCCGGTACTACAAAGTCCACATAGGTGCTCTTTTTCTCACCGCTGCCTTCGGCAACAGTAATACTTACCGCATCACCGGCACTTACCTTTGTACCTGCATTAGGATTGGTAGACAAAACTACATTTTTCGCTACACTGCTATCGTTAACCTTTTTCACTTCGCCTAATTTCAAGCCTGCTTGCTCTAAAATCTTTTTAGCATCATTAATAGATTTACCGATAACATTCGGAATTTCCTTATCGCCCTCGTTGACTACTAAATCAATGCTACTGCCCTTAGGCGCTTTATCCAGTGCCTTAGGTGCTTGACCTAAAACAGCACCGACACGCTCACCGTCAACATGCTTCTTCGTAATCTTACCTACTCGGAACCCAGCACTTTCCAATGTTGCCTCGGCCTTAGACAGCGACATACCGATAACCTCTGGTACAGACTTAAGCTCAGCACCACGGCAGATAGTCAGGATAATCAGACTGCCCTGTTTACGCTTTTCACCTGCTTTAGGAGATTGCTTCATAACAGTACCTGCCTTATACTTATCCGGATCGCCATAAGCTTCTTCAAGCTCAACTTTAAATTCCTTTTCCTCCAACATTTTCTGTGCTTCGACAACAGTCATGTTTGTAACATCAGGTACAGGAATTTCCTGCAAATTACGGTTAAAGATAAAATGTGCAATTACAGAAATACAAACTACAGCAGCTGTAATCATCATTAAAAGCTTGGTGTAGTTAATTTTTTTCTTAGGCATAATACCGTTTCCATCTCCCTCAGTAACAGCAGCCTGTTCCTGCACAGGTGCCTGCTCCGTCCTATGCTGATCAGCAAATAAATCCTTTTTCGCTCTGACTGGCTTCATAATGACAGTAGCACCATCATCACGTGCTTCCTGACGTGGAGCAGGTGCTTTTAACGTACCCAGCTCCTGCTTATAATCTTCGCTACTGAACGGAAATAAACGCATCTTCAAATTCAACAGACTGCGGCGCAGCTCTTTAGCATCAGCGTAACGATCTTCACAACGCTTTGCCAATGTCTTATCGATAATTGCCTGCAAGCCGTCAGGAACATCATCCATATAATCCTTTAGCTGCGGCACTGGTTTTTCCACATGCATCATGGCTACAGCCACAGCAGTAGAACCAGTATAGGGCACAGTACCTGTCAACATTTCAAACAACACTACACCTAAAGAATAAACATCGCTACAGGCAGTAATCTGCCCACCGCTAGCCTGCTCCGGAGAGATATAATGTACGGAACCCATTACCGAGCCGGAATAAACCATTGTCTGATTAGTAATCATTTTAGCAATACCGAAATCGGCAATCTTAGGATTCAGATTTTTATCAATTAAAATATTCTGCGGCTTAATATCGCAGTGAATAACATTATGGCTATGAGCATGCTGCAGTGCATCTGCCAAACGTACACCGATTTCCAGTGCCGCATTCAGGCTAAGTTTATGCTCCTGCATATACTCCTTCAAAGTAACGCCGTCAACGTATTCCATAACAATATATTGGTTATTGCCTTCAGAAGCTACATCATAGATATTGATAATATAAGGATGTACCAGACGGGCAGCAGATTTCGCTTCGCGTCTGAACTGCTCTAAAAGCTCTTTATCCTGCAGGAACTGATCTCGCAGCATTTTTACTGCTACATTGCGATCCAAAAGCTGGTCATGTGCCAAAAAAACTTCGGCCATACCGCCATAACCGATAGGACGGATAATTTTATATCGTCCGTTTAAAATGGTGTCTTTATCCATTACAGCTTTCCTCCCCGGCTAAGTCGATAAGTATCAAGGACACATTATCGCGACCGCCATTATCCAAACTCCGTGCCAAGAGCTTATCAGCGGCTTTCTCCACATCAGCCTCAGCCATAAGCTCGGCAATCTCACTATTACGCAGCATATCAGATAACCCGTCACTGCACAAAAGCAGTCGGTCACCCTGCTTTAAATTCAGATGTACAAAGTCAGCCTTGATATCATGACCTATACCCATAGCCTGTAGCAAAATATTTCGCTGCGGATGAATAAAGGCCTCCTCATCAGTAAGCTTGCCTTGCTTCTGCAGGTCGGCAACATAGGTATGATCCTCTGTCACCTGTCGCAGAACACTATCACGATATAAATATAAACGGCTGTCACCGATATGACAAACATAACCTGTCTGCTCATCAGGCAGATACAATGCTGTCATCGTCGTGCCCATGCCTGTATACTTATCGTTGTGCTCGGCCATTTTGAAAACATGGTCATTAGCCTTGGCAAAAGCGTCCAGCAACATACTTTTTACATCCTGTTCACTGGCTTCATGCCTCAGCTTATAGGTTGCAGCTTCAAAAGCTTTAATCGTAGAACGGCTGGCAATTTCGCCTGCCGCATAGCCTCCCATCCCATCAGCAACGGCAAAAAGATAGGGGGTACGCACAAGCAGTGCGTCTTCGTTATTTTCTCTAACTAATCCCACATGTGTTCTGCTGACTACCTGCATTATTTTTGCTCCTGTTCTTTGGCAAATTTAGCCCGCAGCTGACCGCAGGCCGCATCAATATCCTTACCCATTTCTTTACGTACAGTCGCATTGATTCTGTTTTTCTGCAACACCTGTAAAAATCTTTCCACTGCCATTTTCGAGGGACGTTCAAAGCCCTGTTCCGGCACCGGATTTGCAGGAATCAGGTTGACAGTTGCATGCTTATAGTGCAGATAATTGCTCAACAGCTCCGCATCCTGAGTACTGTCATTTTTACCTTTGAGCAGAATATATTCGTAGGTTACCTGACGACCGCCTGCTTTACTATATTCTTCAGCGGCTGTAATAACATCAACAAAAGGGAAACCCTTATTTACCGGCATCATCTCCGTACGTAGCTCATTTTTTACTGCGTGCAGAGAAATAGCCAGATTAATAGGTTTGCCCTGCTCCGCCAGACGCACAATTCCCGGGATAATACCACAAGTAGAAATAGTCATATTACGGTAACTCATCAGGCAGGTATCTTCACGATGCAGAAAATCAAGTGCACCTAACACGGCGTCAAAATTCAGCATCGGCTCACCGCTGCCCATGACTACCACGCGGCTTACCACGACCTTTTCATCACGCAGACGCTCGTTAAATAAGTAAACCTGAGCAACAATTTCTGCCGCCGTCAAGTTGCGTACAGCGCCATTTAAACCACTGGCACAAAAGGCACAGTGCATATCACAACCTACCTGACTGGATACGCAGACGCTGTAGCCATAATCATGGTGCATTAAAACTGTTTCTACGCTGTTGCCATCTGGCAAACCCAATAATAATTTGCTGGTCAGACCGTCAGTAGAATTCTGTTCACGCAAAATCTCAATACGACGTGGCAGAATAGTAAACTTTTCTTCTAATAATGCAATATCTGCCTTACTTAGATTATGCATAGCAGCAAAATCAAATACCGACTTTTGATACAGCCATTGGAATACTTGTTTAGCACGGAATTTTTTTAAACCTTGCTCGACAAATAAATTTTGTAATTCTTCTATTGTTAAGCCAAATATTTCTTGTTTCATCATGCTTATCTTTTCTTAATCAACGCTCGGCCTTACGCTTTTTTACGTAAAGCACAAATATAAAAACCATCTACCCCATCAACCTGCGGTAATAATTGCAATTCTGCAACCACTTCTCCACTTTGAGGATGAGTAAACGGACATCTTTCCCAATCAGGATGCTTGCTTAAAAACTCTTCAACTAAATAGTGATTTTCCGACTGTTCTATAGTACAAGTACTATAAACTAATAAACCGCCATCTGCCACATATTCGGCAGCATTATCCAAAATCTTCAACTGCAACGGAGGAAACAGTTTTAAATCGTGACGAGTTTTACGCCATCTTGCTTCTGCACGACGACGCAGCACGCCCATACCGGAGCAGGGTGCGTCTACTAAAACTCGGTCGAATTTTTTCTGCCACTCGCTGCGCAGTTCACAAGCATCATTTTGTAAGGGGGTAATTATTGATAAACCTAAACGATTGGCATTAGCAGCAATCAATTTCAGCTTATGCTCGTGTATATCACAGGAAATAATACTTCCTTGATTTGCCATTCTTTGTGCTAAATGGGTACTTTTGCCGCCAGGAGCACTGCACAAATCAAGTACTTGCATACCTGGCTTAGCATCTACTACATCAACAACGAGCATAGAGCTTTCGTCTTGGACATAAAAAGCATTATGCAGCTGTGCAAACACATTTTGCAGTGCCGGCAGCTTTTCACATACCACACCATCAGCACTCCAGGTTGACGGATGCACAATACAGCCGGCTTCTTCTAATTTAGTAACGAATTCACCACGGTTCATGACCATGGTATTGACACGCAGGCAGACAGGTGCAGCACTATTATTAAATTCTAATAAACGTTCTGTACCACCACGTCCCCAAGGACCAAGCCAGCGTTTTACAAGCCAACGCGGATGATAATATTTTAACGCCAGATACCCGGCATCATCAGCAGTAGCATCAGGGAAAGCAAATTCTCCTGCTTCCTGCTTACGCAACAGGCCGCGCAGAACGCCGTTAACAAATTTAGCACTGCCTTCATGACTGACACTACGGGCTAATTTTACAGATTCGTTGCAGGCTGCGGATGCAGGAATACGCTCCAGATATAAAAGCTGGTAGGCACCAAGACGCAGAATATTTAAAATATCAGGTGCTACCTTTTCTAACGGACGGTTAACGCATTGCTCCAGATACCAATCCAAGGTACCCAAAGCCTTTACTGTACCATACACCAACTCGGTAAAGAAGCGGCGCTCCAAATCCTCTAAGGGATGACGCTGCAGGAACTGGCTGATGGCAATATTAGTATAAGCACCATCCTTTAAAATCTGACGCAGCAGCATAAGAGCTGCACTGCGTGCTGTATACTGCTTTTTGTTCTGTTGTTTATTTTGCTTTGCTGTCTGCTTTTGCATACTTCTCCTCTGTCATTTCATCGTCTTCCATAAAAGCTAAAATAGCTGCTTCCAATTTTTTGATATCTACTCGGGTATTAAAACACGGGCCGAAGGGACGCTCATTTAAAACACCCAGCACCGGTAAGGGGAAAACATCCTGAATACCACTTGTTAAATCGCGTTCACAGGCTACAGCCACAATGGCTTTCGGGCGTGCCTGCTTTACCATCTGACGTGCCAATGTACCACCGGTAGCCACGGCAAAATGGCAGCCGTATTTATGTGCCAGGGCCAGCATCGCACCGACGCTGCAACCACCGCACTGGTGACAGTTCTCTACATTACGGGTAATCTTATGTACACAAGTATCCAGTTGGATACAATGCGGAGTCAAAATCATAATACGATTGGCAGGCACCTTTACTTTATGCTGCAATACCAAATCATTGCTGACCTCGATAAAAGATTGCTCGATTTTAGTACGGGGGATATTAAACAAACGACCCAGTACTACGGCAAACGGGAACAGAATGTTTATCGCTTTCCATGCCCAAAAATATAAAATCTTAATTACCGGAATACCCAAAAGAGCCATCACAATACCTAGTACACCGCTTAAAAGTGCCAGAACAATCACAATACCTACCAAACCGAACAGGATAGGTAAAATCCAGTTAATCTGCGCCAGACCAGGTACGGTAACACGCCAGACAACATAGACCATCATAGCACCTATAATAGCACTGACGGAAGTGAGAGCCATAAATATACGCTTCTTGGGTTTAAATACATCTTCAGACATGAAGAAATTTCGCTCCTTTTCTCTTTTGGCGTTAGGCTTCTGCGCCTAAAACGTCGCCAACCTGTACACCGCGGCCATTTAAGAAAACCTGCGCCGGCATACGTTTTTTAGATTCAGGCTGTACCTCAGTAATTTCCAGAACACCGGTACCGCACGCTACAAAAAAGCTGTGCTTGCCTGTTTCAATAACAGTACCACTTGCCGCATCGCTTGTTTTATCGCTCAAACGGCTACCCCAGATTTTCAAGCTCTTGCCGTTAGGCAGCTTGGTAAAAGTACTGGGTGCGGGATTAAAGCCACGAATTAAATTATGCACCTCTTGAGCAGATTTGCTCCAATCGATACGTTCCATGCTGCGGTCTAAAAGACTAGCATAGGTGGCTTCATCATTATTTTGTTTTACGGGCTGTGCTTTACCTGCGGCAATATCGTCAATAACCTTAATCAGCAGCTTAGAACCTGCAGCTCGCAGAGCATCATGCAGCTCGCCCATAGTAGTATTTTCGCCGATAGGCACAACCACTTTTTCCAGCATATCACCGGTATCCATACCGATATCCATCTGCATAATAGTTACGCCGGACTCTTTTTCACCTTTTACAATGGCATATTGAATTGGTGCCGCACCTCTATATTTCGGCAACAGACTGGCATGAACATTAATGCAGCCATATTTAGGCATGGATAAAATTTCCTGGCTCAGCAATTGACCAAAAGCGGCAACGACAATTAAATCAGGATTTAAATCACGCAAAACCTGTACAAATTCAGGTGTTTTTACGCGCTGCGGCTGATATACTTTATAACCCTTGCTTAAAGCATATTCTTTAACCGGTGTCATAAGCATTTTATTACCGCGTCCTTTAGGACGGTCCGGCTGAGTAATAACACCGACAATATCATATTTACCGCTTTCGTGCAGAGCCTCCAGGCTACCTACAGCAAAATCAGGTGTTCCCATAAAAACAATACGCATATTATCTACCTCACTCTCTCAAATTCTTCCAGCTTACTTATTTTCTCTCGAGGGACGGTTTTTCTTTTTGTTTAGGAGTAATCGTTTCTGCTTTATCGATGAACAAAATACCGTCTAAATGATCTAATTCGTGCTGTACACAAACAGCTAAAAGACCATCGGCAGAAAGCAGTAAACGTTTGCCGCTTCTATCGGTAAACTCGCATTCTACATATTCGGCACGTTTTACTTCACCTTCATAATCAGGTACGGACAAACAGCCTTCAGCTCCTAAAGCTTCGCCCTCTTTTTTCACGATGACAGGGTTAATCATTTCGTACAATCCTTCACCTACGTCGATTACCACAATACGTTTGGAAACGCCTATCTGCGGTGCTGCTAAACCTACACCATCAGCTGCATACATAGTTTCTGCCATATCACGCAGCAAACGTTGCAGTTTTTTATCAATGCGTTCCACAGGCTTTGCCACCTGACGCAGAACAGGATTACCTGCAATAACAATATCTAATTTAGCCATACGCTAAAAGACCTCCTTTAAGCTCACAATTTATTTTCAGCAAGTATTATTTGCAAATATCTCAATGTATTATTATATCATAAATTGCCCATTATCCGCAAACAAGAGCATATACTACGGACAAGCTTCCGCAATAAAATTCACCTCAAAAATCCTGCCTTACAGCACATTGGCAGGGTCCACATCAAAGAACAGCTTAGGCTCCTCTTTAAAGTCACTTTCTAAAAGAGCATCCTTAACCGGCTGCATATCCTTAGCCTTAATTAAAATATTAAAACGGAATAAATCACGCACCTTAGCAACTAATGCAGGGAACGGACCTGATACCTGTACATCTGGTAATTTTCCTTCTAATTGTAATTGCTGTAAATACAGCACTACCTTTTTAGCCAAAGCCAAACCGCCGGCTTCATCCTTATCCCAAACAGTCAACTTTAAAATCTGGGAAAAGGGCGGATAGAAAAATTCCTCGCGGGCAAGCAATTCGTTTTTAGCAAAACTATCATAATCCTGCTTCGCTGCCAAATGCAAAATTTCGTTATCCGCATCATAGCTTTGAAAAATAACATGACCCTGCTTATCACCACGTCCTGCACGACCTGCAGCCTGCGTCAACAATGAAAAGGCACGCTCTGAGGCACGGAAATCAGGCAGATTCAAGGCACTGTCCGCCGCCAGCACACCCACTAAAGTAACATTAGGGATATCATGACCTTTAGCTACCATCTGCGTACCAATAAGAACATTACGTTCACCGGACGCAAAGCGATACAAAATATCTTCATGGGCAAATTTCGCCATAGTAGAATCCTGGTCCATACGTAATACTCTGACCTCCGGCAATCGTTCTAGCTGTGCCTCTGCTTTTTGTGTACCAGTACCAAAAAATTTAATGCGACGGCTATGGCAATTAGGGCATTCCGTCGGAATCGGCACCGTATTGCCGCAATAATGGCAACGCATATCCTCATTAGCACTATGGTAGACTAAAGCCACAGCACAATGGGGACAAGTTATGGTCTGTCCGCAATCACGACACATAACAAATGTAGAATAACCGCGCCGATTAAGCAAAATAATAGCCTGCTCACCATCGGCACAAGTAGTAACTAAGCTTTGCTGCAACTTACGGGACAAGACGCTAAAGTTCTTTTCAGCTAACTCCTTACGCATATCAACAATTTCTACTTTTGGTAAGCTGCTGCCATTAGCACGCCTTGTTAAACGTAAGTGTTTATATTCACCCTGCAGAGCTTTATAATATGTGCACAGATCAGGCGTAGCACTACCTAAAACTAATGGCGCACCAATTTGCTTACAACGTGCTAAAGCTACATCACGAGCATGGTAGTTAGGACGTTCTTCCTGCTTATAACTGCCTTCATGCTCCTCATCAATCAAGACCAAGCCTAAGTTTTCAAAAGGGGCAAATACTGCACTACGTACACCAATCAAAATCCGTGCCTGACCCGTACGCATTCTATACCAAACATCACCGCGTTCATTTTGTGACAATTTAGAATGGGCTACGGCAATACTATCACCAAACCACGCCTGAAAACGTTTAACAAGCTGAGCCGTCAGAGCAATTTCCGGCACGAGCATCAATACCTGTTTCCCTTTAGACAAGGCATAATCGGCGACACGTAAATAAACCTCCGTCTTACCACTACCGGTAATACCTTGTAATAAAAAGACCTGTGCATCCGCTTTATCCACCGAATCTGTAATAAGCTGCACACACTCCTGCTGCTCATCCGTCAAGGTTAAATGCTCACTGCTTCCTGTGCGTCCTGCATAACTATTACGTAAGATACGCTTTTCACTTACTGTTACATAACCTCGCTCGACTAAAGCCTTCACAGCAGAGGAGCTGATTTTTACTGCATCCAATTCGCTCACGGCAAGCGGCTCACTCTGCTCCGCTAAGAACTCCAACGCCGTTTGCTGTTGCTTCGCACGCTTATTCAATAAGGACTCGTCCAAAGCCTTGCGTCCTTCATCATTAATAGCATAAGCCAACACTGTTTTTTCTTTTAAGCGTTGAGCATAGGTATAATAAAGCAGTTTTCCTTTCTCATCGCGGATAGCACGACGACGGATACTTGTTTTACCGGGAACAAATAAACGCATTGCTTCTGCCAAACTGCACATATAATATTTAGCCGTCCAACGGGCAGTGGCCAGCATCTTCTGATCAAACCAAGGCTCCTCGCCTAACACTGCTTCCACTTGTTTTAGTTTAGCTAGCATTTGCGGCTCTGTCGGCAAAGGCGTACGTTCCACCACAAAGCCCTCCACCTTCTGTCCGCCAAAAGGTACTACTACACGCCAACCGCTATCTAAAAACTGCATCTCCTCGCTGACACTGTAGGTAAATTGACGGAACAAACTTTTTACCGGTAAATTAATTGCTACGCTAACACCAAACATTCTTTGCATTCCTCCACTGACACTAACTAATATTATTTATATTCGTCCTCATCAGCTTTTTTCCTTTATTTCTCTAACTTGCAGGATAAATAGAACGGAACAGCAACCAGTTGCGCCATTACGGAAATAATAATCATCAAATGTAAATTATAATCATACAAAATTCCTAAGGACCAACTGCCTAAGAACCAAAAAATGCCGAAAGCACACTCAAAAATTCCATAGCCTGTTGCCCGACTAGCTTTAGGCACTAAAGAAGTAACTGTTGCTTTTAAAATAGACTCCTGCGCTCCCATACCAATGCCCCACAACAGCAAACCTGCCAAAACAACGCTTACAGAATAACCGCCGAAAACTAAAATAGCAAAGGGTGCTGCTAATATGGTAGAAATTACTAAAGCTTTAATTCCTTGCTTATCATATAAGTACCCAAAAAATAAAGCAGCCACCGCATCCACTAACATCGCCCCTGCATAAACTAAAGGTAATGTTTCTACTGTCAGTAAACCGTCCATGGTTACATAATTTTTTGCTAAATGCATAACAATTAAAGCATAATCGATAAAACCAAAAGCAAATAAACTAATGCCGACAATATATTTAATGAAAGAACCTTGAATTTTAAAAGGTACATATTGCTTAGGCTCCGGCTCAAAACGCTCCGGATACGGAAATTTATGTTTAGTATAAAACAATAAAGCCAAGGTTATCGCACCAGGAATCGCCAACACCGCAAAGCAGGTAGCATAAATCGTAAAAGTAGTACCCTCAGTTTTAACAAGCATCACCAAATACAAAAGAACAGGCCCTAAAAAAGCTCCCAGCTGATCTAACAACTCCTGAATGCCGAAACTTTTACCCACACCCTCCTGCGAAGCGGCAAAAGACATAATCGTATCCTTAGCAGGCTTCTTTACAGCCTTACCTATGCGTTGAACTACAAACAACATACACGCAGCAATCCAGCCATCCTCACTGACTAAAGCTAAAGCCGGCACCGCCAATACGTCCAGAATATAACCAAAAATAGTCATCGGCCAATACTGCTTAGTTTTATCCGTAAGCTTGCCGAACACATAACGCAAAGAATATCCTACCATCTCACCAAAACCGGAAATAAAACCTATTGTCGATGCTGATGCACCTAAAAGTGCCAAATACACACCACGGATACTGGAAGCTGCTTCATGGGTCATATCAGAAAATAAACTAACCACACCAAAAAGTAAAATAAACACCATTGCCTGAGATAAACCTTTTCTCTTCTCCTTAATCATCAACATCACTCCTTACATAAAATTCTTTTCTTTAATTATACACACTTATTATGAAAAAAAGCTAAAACATCCCCACAGCTAAAATAAATAAAGCTGATGACAACTGTAAAATGATATGTACCCTCTTTACTGGACAAACCGGTAAGGAGGGTATTTTTATGC
>ERZ809074.2164-NODE-2164-length-22538-cov-11.181115_pt1 | contig 22538 bp, 17 predicted proteins | sample MGYA00520795_ERZ809074 | MGnify/ENA primary metagenome ERZ809074 (study PRJEB31570, sample SAMEA3212989) | Homo sapiens | biome: human-gut; feature: human gut; material: fecal | place: Sweden | collected 2011 ...
CCTTTAACTGCGGCAGGCAGGAGAGTGCTTTCTGTGCATCCTCGCTCTGTGCAGCAGTAGCAGACAGCGCAATCAGAACCTCGTCGGTATGAAGACACGGGTTCTTGCTTCCGAGGTACTTGGTTTTCAGGGTCTGGATCGGAGCGATGGATTCCGGTGAGAGAACATGTACGTCATGGTCGATGCCGGAGAGCTCTTTTAACGCATTCAGCAGAAGAGCCGCGCTCGATCCGAGCAGATCGCCGGTCTTTCCGGTGATGACGCGTCCGTCCGGCAGTTCCATGGCAGCAGCCGGTGCGCCGGTCGCCTCGGCACGGACGAGAGCCGGGGAAACGGTGGTACGGTCTGCGGCAACGATGTTTTCCTGTTTCATCAGAAGCTCGATCTTGTAAGCCTCGGTCTCGGAACGGGAACCGTCTGCGATGCCGTCGACAGCGGTGTAGTAGCGGCGGATGATCTCCTGACGGGAAGCCTCACGGCATGCCTCATCATCGATGATGCAGTTTCCGGCCATGTTGACGCCCATGTCAGTCGGGGATTTGTACGGGCTCTCGCCGAAGATCTGCTGGAAGATCGCGCGCAGAACCGGGAAAATCTCGACATCACGGTTGTAGTTGACGGTTGTCACGCCGTATGCCTCGAGGTGGAACGGGTCGATCATGTTGACATCGTTCAGATCGGCGGTAGCAGCCTCGTAAGCCAGGTTGACCGGGTGCTTCAGCGGCAGATTCCAGATCGGGAAGGTCTCGTATTTTGCATAACCGGCATGGACACCGCGTTTGTGCTCATGGTAGAGCTGGGAAAGGCAGGTTGCCATCTTTCCGCTTCCCGGTCCCGGTGCGGTAACGACAACGAGCGGGCGGGTTGTCTCGATGTACTCGTTCTTTCCGTATCCCTCATCGCTCACGATCAGCGGCACATTATGCGGGTAGCCCGGAATCGTGTAGTGAATGTAAACCGGGATGCCGAGATTCTGCAGTCTCTTCTTGAACGCGTCTGCACTGTGCTGTCCGGAATACTGCGTGATGACAACACTGCCGACATAGAGGCCGCGTCCGCGGAACTCATCAATCAGGCGGAGCACGTCGCTGTCATAGGTGATGCCGAGGTCGCCGCGGATTTTATTTTTTTCAATATCTGCTGCGGAAATCGCCATTACGATCTCAGCCTGGTCGGAGAGCTGCATCAGCATGCGCAGTTTGGCATCCGGTGCAAAGCCCGGAAGAACGCGGGATGCGTGGAAATCATCGAACAGCTTTCCGCCGAATTCCAGATACAGCTTGTTGTCAAACTGGTTGATGCGGTCGCGGATATGCTCAGACTGCATTTTCAGGTACTTCTCATTGTCAAATCCAATCTTCATGGTATTTTTCTCCCTTTTTATCCATGGTGTCTGTTAAAAACAACTGTTTTCATTTTACTATACGGAAAAGTCTCGTGCAAGAAAAAATTATCGTGGGAACTTTAGAAAATTAAGGAAAAAAAGAGCTGAAAATAAAAAAATCTCCTAAAAAGGAGAGAGGCCGGGACTTGTTAGGGCCCCGGCGGTATGAAAAAGAAATCTATCTATTAGAAAGGTTGGCATTGGAGACATGCTTCCAAGGGTGCTTTGCTGTCTCCTGGTTAAAATTTATATAAAAACAATAGAGGTTTGTGTTTGTTTCCTTCGTTGTTGATGAGATTAGTATACGGAAAAATTGTGACCAGAATGTGTACATGAGATAAAGCTTTTCTGAAGAGAAGATGAAAACAAAACAAAGAAAATCTGACGGAATCGTAAACAGAGGAAAGTTTTGGCGGAAAAAGGGGTCATGCAGAGGGGCAGCGGTGCATAGAATGCAGGGGAAGAAGGAAAAAGCAGCGATTCCGTGACGCGGAGCAGAGACGGGAAAACGCCGCAGGTCTCAAAACGGTGCGGAGCTGCTGGAACGGAGAAAGCTTGCAGAACGTAATCCTGGATATGGTCAACCGCTTTGGATATGTCGGCGTCCTGATTTTGATTGCCGTGGAAAATGTCTTTCCGCCGATTCCCTCCGAAGTGATTCTGACGTTCGGCGGTTTTCTGACGACATGCACCCGTCTGCATCCGGCGGGCGTTGTGCTGTCATCCACGGCAGGATCGCTTCTTGGGGCGCTGGTTCTCTATGGAGCGGGAACGCTTGTCAGCCCGGAGAGCCTTAGTGAACTGCTCGACAGCCGCCCGATGAAGCTTCTCGGATTTCACGCGGAGGATGCCTGGAAAACGATTACATGGTTTCAGAAGAAAGGCCAGCGGGCCGTTCTGTTCGGCCGGTGCATTCCCATCATCCGAAGCCTCATTTCCGTCCCCGCCGGGATGGCACGGATGGAGATGCCGAAATTTCTGCTGTTTACAATCATCGGAAGCACGGTGTGGAACATTCTTCTCGTCGGAACCGGTGCTGCGGTCGGTGTGGCGTGGGAGCAGGCGGCGGGATATGTGAAGATGTATGCAGATATCGTTTTTCTCGTGCTGGCAGCCGGAGCGGTATGCTTTCCGGCGGTGCATTTATATAGGAAGAAACACAAATGAAAAAACGTAAGTTGCATGAAATGAGGGACAAAATGCAAAAAATATACTTGCAATTCGACAGGAAGTATGCTAATATACACATCAACAAGTAAAAGGGAGTAGCGAAACGCCGCGGGAAACAAAAACGCATCCCGGGTGGGTTTGAAATCGTCAGCCGATGTCGAGAGACGTCCGTATCAAATGAGAACGCAAGACTTTTATTGTGGCAGTCGTCATGATAGGAGTCTTTTTTTATACTCCTGAATACCAAAGACAACATGAACTGCCGGAGCAATCCAAACCGTTGCCAGCGGAACAAAAGTGGCGGAAAGAGGAATGTATGAGCAGCGAGAGAGTGAAAAAAGAATTATACGAAACAGCAATGACCGGAGAAAAGGCACTGACCAGTCTGATGTATGTACAGATGACACTGTACGCAGCCAAAAGCCAGAGAACGTATGCAAAGGTACGCGGCGAGGGCAGAGCGATGATGCGCCACACAGGGATCCACATGAATCAGTATTTAAGGGCTGCAGGGAATGACCTGGAAAGCTTTCGGATCCGCTTAAAGGAAACGCACCTGCCGGATGAACTTCAGCCGAAGGCGGGAGCGTTTCTGGTTCAGACGGTACATACTTTTGATACGACAGAGAAAAATCAGATGTACCGCCAGGAACTGCTGGGACTGGAAGCGAAAGTAAAAGAAATAGCAGAACAGATTGAAGGATTGCTGAAAGGCATGAGGGAACTTGGAGCATAAAAAAGGAGAGAACAGGAATCGGAACAGCAAAACGGTTCCTGTTCTTTTTTTGCGGTCATAGGATAGAAAAACGGATTTGCAAATTATGAGAAATCCGTCCTTTTCTGACACTTTTCCGCCAACCGCCGGCTGGCAGGTGGACTTTTTTCCGGCAAAATGTTAGAATAAACCTATTCAGAGTCTGGTAAGGATAAAGGAGAAAAACGTTTTGGCAGAAGAAATTGCAGTGAAAGTGATTGCCCGGATCCACACGGATTTCCCGGAAAAGTTCGGGATTCCGCGGCAGAGCGGGCTGATTGAAGAATTAAAGAGTACGATCGTCTTTGAACCGGAGTTCCGCGATGCGAATGCGCTGCGCGGCATCGAGGAATATTCCCATCTCTGGCTGATCTGGGAGTTTTCCGAGGCTGTGCGCGACACCTGGTCACCGATGGTGCGGCCGCCGCGGCTTGGCGGAAACAAGCGGGTCGGTGTATTTGCAACGCGCTCTCCGTTCCGGCCCAATCCGATCGGGCTTTCTTCGGTAAAGCTGGAGCGTGTGGAGCAGCATCCGGCACTCGGGCCGGTGCTTCATCTGTCGGGGGCAGATCTGATGGACGGTACGCCGATTCTGGACATCAAACCGTATCTGCCGCATGTGGACAGCCATGCGGAGGCACTTGGCAGCTTTACGGAAAAAACGAAGGAATACTTCATTCCCGTTGAAATTCCGGACGAGCTGCTGGAAAAAATTCCGGCGGACCGCCGGGAGGCACTGAAAAAAGTGCTGGAGCAGGACCCGCGCCCATCGTATCAGAACAGTGAAGAGCGCATTTACGGGCTTTCCTTTGCGGGAATGGAAATCAAATTCCAGGTAAAGGACCAGGTGCTGCATGTCGTGGGGGCAGAGCGCGCCGGAACGTAAACCAGCAGGAAAAACAGGGGGATATACAAGAAAAATGGAGAAGGAGGAAACAAAAGTATGTTATATCCAAGTATGACACCGTCCCGGTTTGTCAGTGACCTTTCGGGCATCTGGGACTTTGCTTTTGACAATGGGAAGGGAATGGAAGAGAAATGGTATGAAAAGCCGCTGGCAGAGCCGCTTTCCATGCCGGTTCCGTCATCCTACAACGATCTGACGGAGAGCATTACAAACCGCGAGCACTACGGATGGGTCTTTTATCAGAAAAAAATTTCCGTTCCGTCCTTTGTAAAAGGACAGCGTGTAGTGCTCCGGTGTGATGCTGTGACACACCATGCACGCATCTATCTGAACGGGGAACTTCTTGCGACCCATGAGTGCGGATTTCTGCCGTTTGAAGTGGAACTGACCGAAAAACTGCAGCCGGGCGAGAATCTTCTGACCGTGGCAGTCAGCAATATCATCGACTACACCACGCTGCCGGTCGGCGGAAAAGCCGATATGATGGGCGGCATGATGGGAAATGCGGCTGAGGAGACGGAGAAAAAGCCGGTCAATCATCCAAACTTTGACTTTTTCAACTACGCCGGAATCAACCGTCCAATCCGCATTTATACAACGCCGAAGGATTATATTTCCGACATTTCCGTTGTCTCCGAGGTACACGGAAACAATGCGGAGCTGATCTATGAGGTGGAGACAAAGGGCGAGGGTATATGCCTTGTGGAGGTGTTCGACCGCGAAGGCAGGAAAGTCGCAGAATACAGCGGAACGAAAGGTGTGCTGAAAATCGAAAACGTACATCTGTGGCAGCCGCTGAAAGCGTATCTGTATGAGATTAAAGTGACCTTCGGCGAGGATGTTTACACGCTTCCGTACGGTGTGCGTACGGTGCGCGTGGATGGAACACGGTTCCTGATCAATGAGAAGCCATTCTATTTCAAGGGCTATGGAAAGCACGAAGATACCTTCCCGGCAGGCCGCGGTTTAAATCTGCCGATGAATGTCAAAGATATTTCGCTGATGAAATGGCAGGGGGCAAACAGCTTCCGTACCAGCCATTATCCGTACAGCGAGGAGATGATGCGTCTCTGTGACGAGGAGGGCATCGTGGTGATCGACGAGACAACGGCGGTCGGCGTCAATCTGCAGTTCGGCGGCGGAGCGAACTTCCATGGAAAGAAGATCAGTACCTTTGATCCGGAGTACGGCGTGCAGACGCAGGAACATCACAAGGAAGTTGTCCGCGATCTGATCGCGCGGGATAAAAACCATGCGTGCGTTGTAATGTGGAGTATCGCAAACGAGCCGGATTCCGCGGCGGAGGGCGCATACGAATATTTTGCCCCGCTGTATGAACTGGCGCGGGAATGCGATCCGCAGAAACGGCCGTGTACCCTTGTCAGCGTACAGTTTGCAAACGGACCGGAGACGGACTGCTCGGCGAAGCTCTCCGATGTGATCTGCCTGAACCGCTATTACGGCTGGTATGCCTGCGGTGCAGATCTGGAGACCGCAGAAAAACTGCTGCGGGATGAGCTGGAAGGCTGGGGAAAGATCGGAAAACCGGTGATCTTTACCGAGTACGGAGCAGACACCGTGATGGGACTGCACGACACGACACCGGTAATGTATACCGAGGAATACCAGGTGGATTATTATAAAGTAAACAATGCAGTCTTTGATTCCTTTGACTTTGTTGTCGGCGAGCAGGTATGGAACTTCGCAGACTTTGCGACGAGCCAGAGTCTCCTGCGCGTGCAGGGCAACAAGAAGGGAATCTTCACCCGCGACCGCAAGCCGAAACTGGCGGCACATTATTTCCGGGAGAGATGGCATCAGATTCCGGATTTTGAGTATAAAAAATAAAGAACAGACAGGAAGAAAGTATGGAACGGAACGTAGATATAGACAAGATTTCAGATGGAAAACGATATGGAGCGAATGATATGGTAAAAGTGGGCTGCGACGACTGCCGCGGATGCTCCGCCTGCTGCCGCGGGATGGGCGACTCGATTGTGCTCGACCCGATGGATCTTTACCGGCTCGAGAGAAAATTCGGCAAAACGATGGAGGAGATTCTGACGGCGGGATATATTTCACTCCGCGTAGTGGACGGTGTGATTCTGCCGTATCTGAAAATGACGGAGCAGTCAGACCAGTGCAGTTTCTTAAATGATGAGGGCCGGTGCAGCATTCACGATGCGCGGCCGGGCTTCTGCCGGATGTTTCCGCTGGGACGGCTGTATGAGAACGGAACGTTTTCCTATTTTCTTCAGGTCAGCGAATGTCCGAAGGAGAATAAGACAAAAGTCAAAGTCCGCCGCTGGCTCGACACGCCGGAGCTCGGAAAGTATGAAGCGTTTACGAACGAATGGCATTATTATCTGAAAGAAAAACAGAACGAGGCGCGCCGGACAGAGGATGACGCGCTGCGGCAGCAGATCAGCATGGGAATTCTGAAGCTGTTTTATCTGCTTCCGTATGACACAAAGACCGATTTCTATGCGCAGTTTGCGGCGCGGATGGAAGCGGCAGGGAAAAACTGAAAAATAAACAGAAACAGGACAGCAGCCGTTGGTTCGAAAACAGAACCAGCGGCTGCTGTCCTTTGTATCGGTGGATCAAAGGCTGCAGGACATAGAAAATCAAAATCATATTATAAGCGGCGGGACAGCGTTCTGGCATAAGCGAGGAAGGCTTCGCGGGTTTCACGCTTCCGTCTGCGGCTGCAGAAGACGGTCTGTCCGTTTTTCAGCAGAACCTCGCCGGTTGCCTGCACGAGCGCAACGTGGGAGAAATTGATCAGCAGACCTTTTCCGTTGCGGAAAAAACGGCCGGTTGAGGCAAGACATACCGTCAGGCCGGCAAATGTGCACCGGGTTGAAAAGTCACCCTGAACGGTATGCAGAATCAGCCGGTGCTGACAGGCCTCCACATAGATGAGATCATCCAGCGGAAACCGGATTCGTTCCGAGGCGCCCTGTGTGATGATGACCGGAATTTCGAGAAGAACCGGATCGTTGGAATTCAATGGAAAAATCAACTCTGAGTACAAAATTACCACCTCCTGAATTACTTACCGTTTGTGTCGATGTGCAGCCGTTCACGTCGAAGCGGTTGTCCGGCGCAGGAAAACATGATACTGTAACTATGAAATCATTACAGGAACGATCATACGATTACAAACTGTAGTTTAGCACATCCATAGGATTTCATTCAAGCCGAAAGGCCTCACTTCTGATAAAATCGTTCGACGAACAGTGACACACCGCGACACCAGAACTCGAAAAAGATCAAAAAAGTAAACTCCATGTAGAAAAAACACAGAAAAGAAAGTGAAAATCGAAAGAAAAGGAGGCATAAGCAGATTGACGATGTGAGATAGATTTGGTATAATATTCCGAAAATAAATATTACATATAACATTACTATAAAAAGAAATATAAAGAGCGGATGGGGAAGATTATGAGAAAAGAAATGGAAGAAATCAGAGAAAAGGTACATACAACAGCAGATGCAGCATTATTCTTATGTTTTCAGGAGCTGAACGGAAGCCATTCCAAAGGTGTGATCCGCCTGCCGCTTCTGCATTACGATGTTCCGTTTGCGGGATACGGGGAAATGCTGCTTCGGATGAACCGGATTTATGATTTGCTAGGTATGCCGGATGCGGGAAGCTGTATGCGAAGCCTTCGGGAAGAAGAAAAAGACGAATGGGAATTTACGGAGGATATGAAAAACCGGCAGGAGACCACGCTTCCGGCCGGAACCGAGCGGATGGTCAGCATTCAGATTCAGTTCCGCCAGCACTGCAGTCTGCAGGGATTTCTGATCTGCGGAAAGCAGAAAGCCGGTTTCCGTTCGGCGCTGGAGCTTTTGTATCTGCTCGAAGACTGTCTGCAGGAGCAGGAAAAACAGGATGCCTGAAAACGGGAGAAGATGTCGAATAGAATGAGAGCGGGAGCTATGAAGGAAGAAAAAAAGATCAGAAAAAAAATTAAAATTGAGGATTTGCTGCCTAGGGATCCGGTCCGCGTCGATCTCGATGCGATTCTCGATTATGTCCAGGGGAAAGCGGTTCTTGTGACGGGAGGAGGAGGCTCCATCGGCAGCGAGATCTGCCGACAGTTAGCTGGCCACGGTGTCGGTCATCTGATCATTTTTGATATTTATGAAAACAATGCATACCAGATCCAGAAATCGCTGGAATGGGAGTTCCCGAGGCTTCACATGACGGTGCTGATCGGTTCGGTGCGGGATGAACGGCGGCTGCAGTCGATGTTTTCCCGTTACCGGCCGGATATCGTCTTTCACGCAGCGGCGCACAAGCATGTGCCCCTGATGGAGGACAGTCCGAACGAGGCGATCAAAAATAACGTGATCGGAACCTTAAAGACGGCGCGCACGGCAAGCCGGTATCACGTAAAAAAATTTATTCTGATTTCGACAGACAAGGCGGTCAATCCGACGAACATCATGGGAGCGAGCAAACGGCTCTGCGAGATGGTGATCCAGATGATTGGAAAACACAGCACCACGGAGTTTGCGGCGGTGCGCTTTGGAAATGTACTTGGCAGCAACGGCAGCGTCATTCCGCTGTTCCGCCGCCAGATTGAGCACGGCGGGCCGGTGACGGTGACGCATCCGGACATCATCCGTTATTTTATGACGATTCCGGAGGCGGTCAGTCTGGTGCTCGAGGCGGGCGCGTATGCGAAAAACGGCCAGATTTTTGTCCTGAACATGGGAGATCCTGTCCGAATTGCGGACCTTGCGAAAAACATGATCCGCCTTTCCGGGTATGAGCCGGGAGTGGAAATCGAGATCAAGTATATTGGCCTGCGGCCGGGCGAAAAGCTGTATGAGGAGCTGCTGATGAATGAGGAGGGGATGCAGACGACAGAAAACAGCCGCATTTTTATCGGCCGGCAGATTGCTTTTGATGAGACGGTATTCCGAAAACAGATGAAAGAACTCGAGCGGGCGGCGGAAAACGAATGTCCGGACATCTGCGAGAGGGTAAAGAGAATGGTGCCGGAATATCAGTACGAAGGAGAAAAGAAGCATGACGGACCTTCATATACATATTCTGCCGGGGGTTGACGACGGTTCCCCGAATCTGTCCACATCCCTTGAGATGGCGGAAATTGCGGCAAAGAGCGGAGTGCGTATCCTTGCTGTGACACCGCATGCAAACCAGACGGGAATCGAGGGCGTGGAGGATGGATATGTCAATTACGATTCGGAGCAGCTTTTGGAGCTGTTTTACCGTCTGGAACAGGAAATCCGGAAGGAACACATCTCGATCAGCCTGGTGCGCGGCATGGAAATTATGAGTATCGGGCCGCTTAACGAAAAAATCAAAGAGAGAAAGCTGATACCGCTTCATGAAAGCCGCTATTATCTGATCGAGGTGCCGTTTGACATGGCACCGGACGGGATCAGAAGGCGGCTGATGGAATTTCCGGCCATGGGAAAGATCCCGGTGCTGGCACATCCGGAGCGGTATTTCTGCGTGCAGGATTCGCCGGAGCTTCTGTATGAGTTCCGGGAAATGGGCGCAGTTCTGCAGATGAACAAAGGAAGCGTATTTGGAAGATTTGGAAAAGAAGCAGAGCGGACAGCACAGTATCTGCTGGAAAACCGTCTGGCAGGCTGTGCGGCAAGCGATGCCCACCGCGCCAATTACCGGACACCGGACATGAGACTGATCCGGGAATTTCTGTCGGAGTGGTACGGTGAATCGTATGCGGAGCTTCTGCTGAAGGTAAATCCGAGGAGAATTCTGGAGAACCGGCCGGTTCTGTATGAGCCGTCTCCGGAACGAAGGCGGAAAAGACGCTGGTTTGTCTGAAAAACGAAAGGAGACATCAAAAGGATATGCACAAAATGAGAGCGGCTGTTCTGATTTTATTTCTTGCCTCATCGCTCGCGTTTGGCGGGTGCCTGATGCGGCAGCGAACCGGAAAAGACGGGAAAGGGCCAGAGATTTCGATGGATAACAGTGAAATTTCGGTCAGTATCCACGCGGATGAGGCGGAGCTTCTGTCCGGCGTGACGGCGTACGATGCGAAGGACGGCGATGTGACGGATTCGCTTGCGGTAGAACATATTTCCAACTTTATCGAAAAAGGGCGGCGGAAAATCAGCATCGTTGCCTTTGATTCGGACAACAATGTCACCCACGCGGAACGGGAAATGGTCTATAACGACTATACATCGCCGGTCTTTTCTCTGGATGGGCCGCTCCGATTCAGTGTGAATGCAGATGACCTGACGGAAGGACTTTCCGCAGAGGATTGTCTGGACGGAACGATTACGGACCGCATCCGGCTCTCGTATCAGGATGAGATCAGCAGCACGCCCGGGCTGTATCAGGTAACGTATTCTGCTGCCAACCGTGCCGGGGATGTGACGAGTCTTCCGGTGACGGTGGAACTCTACGATCCGGCCGAGGAGAGCGGAAAGCCGCAGATTACTTTAAGCGAATATCTGATCCATCTGGAACTGCAGCAGGCGTTTGATCCGAAGGATTATCTGGAGCAGGTGAATGTGGATCAGATGACGTATGAAAAAGGAGAGGACGATGAACTTCACGCGGTTTCCGCGGAAGACGAGATCCTTGGGGAAGAAAAACTTTCCATAGAGAATCCGGTTGACACCGGAAAGGAAGGTGTCTATGAAGTAACGTATACTGTGACATCGGAGGAGGGACAGACAAGCTCCATCCGCCTGATTGTCTGCGTCAATGAATGAGGAGGTTCCAGATGGGAGAATACGACAGAACAGGAAACGGACAGAACGGCGAAGCAGACTGGGATCTTCGGAGCATTCTGTGTGATATGGCAAAAAACTGGTGGATCATCCTTCTGATTGCCTGTTCGGCGGCGATGATAACCTACACGGTGCTGACGGCAGTCCATCGGGATCAGTACACGGTGAAAACCACGTTTGCCGTGATGGGGCGCGGCGAGAATGCAAATGCAGCATCGAGCCTTTCTGCGACGTATGAGATGACGCAGAAATTTCAGGCGATTCTGGAAAACAATATTTTAAAGAAAAAAGTGATGGAGGAGCTGGGATGCTCATCCTTTCCGGCGGACATGAGCGCTTCAATTGTGCCGGAATCCAATTTAATGGAGCTTTCCGTGACAGCCGATTCGCCGGAAACAGCCTTTCGGGTACTACGGTCGGTGCTGAAGAATTACACAACCATTTCAGATTATATTATTCCCAATGTAGTATTGGAGACACTGCAGCAGCCGCAGGTTTCCGGCAATCCGTCGAACCGGATTCCGATGGAAAAGTACGCTGCAATGGCATTTCTGGCGGCAGCGCTTGGTACGGCGGCGCTGGTGGGCTTCTTTTCCTTTCTGCGGGATACCGTCAAAAATGAAACGGAATTTGGCCGCAAGATTGATGCGGATCTGCTGGGAACCGTGTACCATGAAAAAAAGAGGAAAAACAGCTCCATGCTGATCACGAATCCGGCGCGGAGCTTTCCCTATGTGGAATCCCTGAAGCGCATTGCTTCCCGTGTGCGCGGAAGACTCGACCGGAGAGGGGGAAAAGTGCTGCTGGTGACCAGTGTGGCGGAAAATGAAGGAAAGTCGACGCTTGCCGCCAATCTGGCGCTTGCCCTTTCAGAGGAACAGAACCGTGTCCTTCTGCTGGACTGTGATTTTCGGCAGCCGGCGCTGTATAAGATTTTTGAACTTCCGCAAAAGGCCGGAAAAGATTTCGGACAGGTAGCAGTCGGAAAGGAGTCGGCGTCCAGCGTTTTTGAAAAATACAAGGATACGAATGTTTACATGGGCATCTGCCGGGAACGGCTGGAGGAACCGTCGGAAGCAGTCGGCGGTGAAATTTTCCGGCGGATTCTGGATACGTGCCGGACAAACATGGATTATATTATTCTGGATACGCCGCCGATGGGCGCGGCCGCGGATGCGGAGGAGCTTGTGGAGCTGGCTGATGGTGCGGTTCTTGCCGTTCGGCAGGACGGCGTGCTGACACGGGACATCAACGATGCCATCGACGCGCTGAACCAGAAAGAAGAAAAGGTCATCGGCTGTGTGTTCGGCAATGTTTATCCGGGATTCGGCGAGCGGATCGGAGGCAGCTATGGTTACGGTTACGGATACGGCGCCTATAGCAGGGCAGAACGATGAGAGGGAGCAAAAGAGCATGAACAGAGAAACGTATGAAACCTATTCCGCAGCGGAACCAGAGAAAATAGATCTGATCGCCTTTTTGGCGGAGTATTTCCAGGCGTTCCAGAAATTTTTCTTTGGTGTGCTGGCACTTGTAATCCTTGCAGGAGGCGGCTCCTTTCTGACGGCAAAGCTGCGGTATCAGCCGGTCTATGAGGCATATACATCGTTCGTGGTCGGATCGAACCGTGCGGTCGGTTATTCTTATTACGATAATGTAACGGCAGAGCAGCTTGGAAAGACCTTTCCGTATCTTGTGACAAGCGGCGTACTGAAGGATGTTGTAGAGCGGGATCTTGGAATCGGGGCGGTGACATCAGAAATTCAGGCGAGCGTGATGGAAAATACCAATCTTTTTACTATCCGTGTGCGGGACGCGTCACCGGAGACGGCGTATCGGGTGATGAAATCCGTTATCACGAATTATCCGGAGGTGGCAGAGTATATCATTGGTGCGACGACACTGACGGTGGTGGATGAAAGCGGTGTTCCGGCAGTGCCGGTTAACAGCCAGGATGCGTTGCGGGCCGGCACGTATGGTGCAGCAGCAGGAATTGCAGCGGCCTTCCTGCTGCTGTTCCTCTATGTGAGAACAAGAAAAACCATCCGTTGGGCGGATGATATTAAGAAGCTGACGAATGCGGCATTCCTTGGAAATCTGCCGCAGGCGAAGATCAAAAAAAGAAGCAGCGTAAAGGAACAGACCATTACTATCTGCAATCCAAAAGTGCCGGATGCCTTCAAAGAGGCGGTGCAGCTGATCCGGACAAGGACGGAGGACAGAATAATTGGAAAAAGTGACTGTCCGGTCCTTCTTGTGACGAGTGCCGTGCCGGGGGAGGGAAAGACGACGGCTGCCGTGAACCTGGCGGAGGCGTTCGCGAAGAAGAAATACCGCGTAGTACTGCTGGACGGAGATCTGCGGAATCCTTCGGTGATGAAGTGTATGGGACTGATCGGACGGAAAGAGCGTGGAATTGCTGCCGTGCTGAAGGGACAGATGGATTGGGAGGAGGCACTTACCGACTGCCGGGATCTGACGCTGAAAATCCTGCCGGGAGCGGGAAGCACGCAGAATCCTGCAGGGCTGCTGCGCTCGGTACGGATGAAGACCATGATCGAAAGCCTGAAAGAAGAGGCCGATCTTCTGATCATCGACACGCCGCCGTGCGGAGTGCTTTCGGATGCGGCACTGTTCGGCGGAATTGCCGACGGAGCAGTTCTCGTGGTACATCAGGGAACAACGAAAGACCGGGAAGTCCGGCGCGCGCTGGAATTTTTCGAGGATTCGCAGATTCCGGTCTGCGGCTATGTGCTGAACGGTGTGCAGGAGGGCACGACGGGCTACGGATACAGCAGCTATGGCAGCTACGGGTATGGAAAATATGGTTACGGTTACGGAAAGTACGGCTATGGGAAAGAGAAGGAACGCCGGAACAGTGACCGGACAGCAAGGGAGCAGGGAGGAAAAGCATGAGGGAGAAGAAAAAAGGAGTTTATCAAAAGTATCTGAAAAATCTGTTGGACCGTCTGCTGGCGCTTGTGGGAACGGCAGCATTATCGTGGCTGCTGCTGGGAGTCGGCATTGCAGTCCGCCTGGATTCTCCGGGACCGGTGCTGTTCCGGCAGAAGCGGGTGGGCCGGAACGGGCAGTATTTTTACATATACAAGTTCCGCACGATGCGCATCGACACGCCGCATGATATGCCGACACATCTGCTGAACCATCCCGATCTCTTTATCACAAGAGTCGGACGCTTTCTCAGGAAAACATCCCTCGATGAGCTGCCGCAGCTCTTCAATATTTTAAAAGGCGACATGGCGCTCGTCGGTCCGCGTCCGGCGCTCTGGAATCAGGAGGATCTGATCTCTGAGCGGGAGCGGTACGGCGCAAACAGTGTCCGTCCGGGCCTCACCGGCTGGGCACAGATCCATGGGCGGGATGAACTTCCGATCCGGGAGAAAGCGGAACTGGACGGATATTATGTGCATCACATTGCATTAGGAATGGATCTCGAATGCCTCTGTAAGACAGCCGGCGCGGTACTGCGGCAGGATGGAATTCATGAGGGAATGATGGAAAAACAGATGCAGAAAGCGAAAGTAAATCATTAAAACCGAAAGGAAAAACAGGGCAGAACGTGTGGAAAAAACAAAACGTTCTGCCCTGTTTCTGCATAGAAAAGGATCCATAGACAAAAGTTCCAAATTAAAAAAATGGTTTATCGCAACATGTACAAAAAAGGTATGGTATTGAAAAAAGTACAAAAGCAGAGTTGAAAAAGCACAAATCAGGTTGTATAATAACGTTACAAATAGTTACATATTCTGGTACGGAAAGATGAGTGTAACAAAATAAAGAGATAACACCGAGGACAGAACCCCATGGCGCAGAAAGAGCTGAGAAGAATGAACCGCGTAGAGCTGATCGAAATTATCTACGCGCTGGAACAAAACGAAGAAGAACTGAAACAGGAAAACCAGGAGCTGCGGAAGAAACTCGAGGAACGGAAGGTCGTAGTGGAAAACGCAGGGTTCATTGCAGAAGCAGTAGCAGGATTAAATCATATTTTTGATACGGCACAGCGGACGGCAGACGATTATCTGGCATCCGTGGCGGCAGTAAAAGAAGAGGCCGAACGGGAAGCAGAACGGATCGTGAACGAGGCGAAGGAAGAGGCCGGACGGATCATCGCGGATGCGAAAAAACAGACAGAAGAAAGATAAGACGCAGGAGGAGACAAAAGTGGAAGAGCAGAGACGGAGGATTTCATCCGTACCGGATCTTGCAGAGGTAGAAAAAGAGAGAAACCGCTTAAAACGCAGGAAAGAGTACGGAAATGCACTGCGCGGTACGTGTTTTTCGCTGCTGGCAGTGGCCGCAATCGCAGTTCTTGCTGCAACGCTGTTTCTGCCGGTACTGCAGGTGACGGGAACGAGCATGGAGCCGACGCTTTATGACGGAGATATTATTGTCCTGACAAAGAAATCAAGCATAAACCGAGGAGACTTATGCGGGTTCTATTATCAGAATAAATTACTGTTGAAACGCGTCATCGGACTGCCCGGTGACTGGATTGACATCAAAGAGGACGGCACGGTTTTGGTGAATGATGAAGAAATCGATGAGCCGTACGTATCCGGAAAGAGCCTTGGCGAGTGCGATCTGACTTTTCCTTATCAGGTGCCGGACAACCGGTATTTCGTGATGGGAGACCACCGGTCAACGTCGATCGACAGCCGGAGTTCGGTGATTGGAAGCATTGAAAAAGACCAGATTACAGGAAAAATTCTGCTGCGGATCTGGCCGCTGAAACATATATCGCTGGTACACTAAAGAGAGGGAGGAGCATATGAGAGATACTGGATCGGTATATCCGCAAGTTCCACCGGGATCATCAGAAAAGAAGAAAAGCAATCGCCCTGTTTGCCGTACTTTCCCTTCTGGTTTCGGGAAGCGTGACATGGCGTCTGAAATCCGACGGAATTGCGATGACGAACGAAGCGTTCTGCGGAAAGGAAGAGCATCAGCACAGCGAAGCGTGTTATACGGAGGTGCTGACGTGCGGGCTGGAAGAAACCGAAGGTCATCACCATTCAAAAGAGGCCGGGTGCTATGCAGAAGAGAAAACGCTTATCTGTACAGAAAAAGAGCATACACACGGTGACGAGTGCTACGACGAGGAAGGAAACCTGATCTGTTTGGAGACGGAGCATACGCATGACGGGACATGTTATCAGACCGCGGAGGTGCTGGCGTGTGACAAGCCGGAAACAGAAGGGCATACGCACAGCGAGAGCTGTTATACGAAAGAGCTGACCTGCGGAAAAGAAGAGCATATTCATACTGCGGAATGTTATTCCGACAATCAGGCGGATGTGGAAACCGCAGCCGACTGGGAAAAAACACTTCCCGCAGACCTTGGCGGCGGCTGGGCAGAAAATGTGGTGAAAGTTGCCGCATCGCAGCTTGGATATGCTGAGAGCACAAAGAATTATCAGCTTTCCGAGAGTGACGGAACGTCACACAAAGGTTATACCAGGTATGGCGCCTGGTACGGAAATGACTACGGCGACTGGAGCGCAATGTTTGTTTCCTTCTGCCTCAAATACGCCGGCGTTCCGGAAAGCGCGGTGCCGTATGCAGCGGGAGCGTATGCATGGACGACGGCATTGAACGAAAAAGGGCTGTATCACGACAAAGCGTACACGGCGAAGGCCGGAGATATCGTTTTCCTCGACAAAGATGAGGACGGCAGGGCAGAGCGTGTGGGCGTTGTGGAAAAAACCAGTGAGGACGGAAAACAGATCAAAACCATAGAAGGCGACTGCGAGAAAGACGGCGCGGATGTCGTTGCGGAGATGACGTATACGGCGGACGATGAGAAGATCGTCGGATATGGGGAGATGGCGGTGAATCCAGAGGCGAAGGAAGGTGAGACGGCCGCGGCGGAAGGACAGCCGGAGGAAAACGCAGAAAAGGAAAGCACAGCAGCAGATGATGCGGTGCCGGAAGTGGAGGAAGCTGCGGAGCAGGAGAAAAAGGACGGAATTGCAGTGCAGGCAGTTTCCGGAGGTCTGGATATCACAAACCGCGTCACAAACGTAAGCTTTAAAAAGAAAAACGGTGATATTTATGAGGATGTAGATATCAGCGATACAGAATTTACAACAGGAGATCAGCTGCAGGCTAATTTTGAAGTGAATAAGATTCCGACAAAAGATGTACAGGACAATGATTATAAAACATATATCGAGCTGCCCCAAGGCATGGATGCATCAAGATTTCTGGGAAAGGAGTACGATGCATACGATGGAGTTACCAAATCAGGAAAGTATCATTACGAACAGGATGCAGATGGCAAGTGGTACATTGTACTGGAACTGGATAAAAATTATGTGGATGGTGCCGGAGAGCAGATTCATGGAAGTCTGAATTTCGATTTCCAGTGGAATGATGATATTGTCAGCGATGATGGTTCCAAAAAGACAATTTCCATAGGTTCCTGGACAGGAGAAATTACCGTGATAAAGGATATCACGCCGGAACCGGAGCCGCAGGATAAAAACTATTCCCTGAAAAAAGAGTCTGGCAAATTTTATTATGACGAATCGGGAAATGGCTATATTGATTATGATGTTGAATTAATCGTAAAAAACGATGGCATGCAGGGACCGCTCACGATGAAGGATGCTCTGAAGGCAGCTGACTTTGCCTATGATGGAAGTTCTTTGCAGATTGTAAATGCAGACGGAGTCAGCCTGTCAGGTACGTTTGAAAACCTCGAAGCAGATAAAACAGACATTGTGATCGGAAAAACTGGAACGGAAATTCCGAAAGGAACTTATCATATCAAATACCGCGTTAAGAGTAATAAGGATCTCAGCGCATGTACCTCTTCTGAAATTGAAAATAAAATTGAGATAAAAGACGGGGAAGATACGATAGAAAGCTCCAAAAAATCCACGATTTCGCAGAAAACAGTATCGAAAAACGGAAGTCTGCAGCAGGGAGCCGATGGCGGGCAGTATATTGAATGGACTGTTTCGGTAAATAATGGAGAGATTATCAAAAATATTAAAAATCCGACGTTTTTTTCCGACCAGATCGATGAAAATCTTACCCTGGTGGGTGATGTCACGGTGATTCAATATGATGTGAACGGAAACATAGCGGGAACTTATAACGCTTCTGTGAACGGAAATCAGATTTCATATGATTTTCCGAAGGGACAGCACCGATACGAAATTAAGTATCGGACAAAAGCCAGCGATTCCATGCAGGTTCCCATCGGCGGAACTACGGTCAGCAATACGGCGGAAACGACAGGCGATATTGCCGGAAAAGATACGGCAAATGTTGTTCTTCCGGGGCATGTGACCAATAAAACTTTTGTCAGACAGAATATTCAGCAGGTAGATGGAACCTGGGCAGATATTCTGGAGTGGAGTACAGAAATCAGCTTGGATGGTTCGCTGAACGGATATACGTATAACGATTATACAGAGCGTTCCTGGTATTCAGGTGAACTGAACGGAAAGTGTCTGATGAAAATGACGGATCAGCAGCTGGAAGGAATCAAAGTTTACGACAGACAGGGAAACGAAATTCCGCGAAACAAATATACGGCAGAACGGTACAGCAGACTGGACAACGGAGAAGAGGCAGGACTGTTTACGATCAGCTTCAGCGATGTAGAAGGGCCGGTGGTGATCCGGTATCAGACGACGGTTGATTTGAGTAAATTTGCGATCGGAACAGGATTGTATTTTAGAAATCATGGCGAGTTGACAGACGGAGAAGGCCATAAAGACAGTGATTCCGCAGAGTCCACCAACCTTACGTATGTACATGGTAATCCTAAAATTATCAGAAAATATGGTCAGTGGATGACGAGTGAAGATTTTTCCAGTATTACATTAAAGCCGGGAGAAAAAACGATTCCGTGGACGATTCTGGTGAATGAAGGACAGACGATCATGACCGATATGGTTGTCACAGATGTTATTGCGGAAAATATGAAGTTCGTGGAAGGCAGCCTGAAAGTAGATGCATATGGCGACATTACAGACAAAGTCGTATTTGATTACGATGCAGCGACAAGAAAGATGACCATCAAAATTCCGAAGGACGTCTTTTATATGGATGAGCAGCGTTCAAAACCAGTGACGATTACCTATCGCACAGAGCTGGAAGATGCGTTTTTCGAGGATGTGGAAGTGACAAAGACATTCACCAATACAGCATCCGTAACACAGGATGGGACGACAACGGATGCAAGCTTCAAGCAGAATGTTACTCGCCAAGTAGTTGGAAAGAGCGGAAGTTATGACAAGAAAAATAAAGTTCTTTCCTACAATATCATTGTAAATCCGAAGGCTTCCAGACTGAATGAGGGAGATCCGCTTCTGGTAGAAGATAAGCTGAATGCAGGGTCAATTGCGTCTCGTATAGAACTAAAATCATTAAAACTGTTCAATGCAGTGAAAACAACAGACAGCAGCGGAAATGTGAAGGTGGAGCCGGGAAAACTTCTGAAGGAATTGGCGGAAGGCAGTGGAACTGAACTTTATACCTATTCCTATGACAAAACACAGAATACCTTCAAGACGTGTCTGCCGGATGAAAATGCCTATGTGCTTGTTGCAGAATATCAGGTAAATGTAGACGTAGCGCATGATATTACCATGAACAACAGCGTTGCGGTAACAGGAGTACAGAGCTGGAAAGCAGAGGACAACAGCACAAAGATAGAAGAGTATACCAATGCTGAGACAACAACAGATAAGGATAAAATTACAATTATCAAGCACGATGCACTGCAGTATAATCTGCTGCTGAACGATGCGGTATTCCATCTGGAAAAATATGACGGAACTGGCTGGTCGACTGTAAATGATCAGATCAGGACAGGAAGCGATGCAGAACAGACGGGTAAGGTGGTTCTGAAAGAAATGGAAAGAGAAATTCTTTACCGGCTGACGGAAACAAAAGCCCCGGATGGCTATGTGCTGGATGATACGCCGCGGTATTTCATCATTGGAACAGAGGGAGTAGAGGATAAGATTCCGGAGAGTGTTGTCGATGATGCAAAGTACAGCAAGAGTGCTGTCATGGTTTACTCTGTAGGGGATAAGAAAGAGAATCTTTTTATGGATATCTATAATTCTGAAGACACTACGGTGGTAAAAACCGGAGAGATTCGGGTCAATAAGATCTGGATAGATGCAGAGGGAACCCAGATTACTGATGAAGCGGTGCTGGATGCAATGCCGGAGATTAAGGTGAAGCTGGTAAAGAGTAAGCCGAAGGAAGGATATAAGGTGATTCTGGGTACCGATCAGTGGAATAATATTTCCATTACGGACATTAAGGATGGAGCCTATATACTGTTCAGTGGTGATTTGACAAAAACGAATCTGGCAGAAAAATTGCAGCCATATGCGGTCAATGTTGAGAAAATTGAAGAGGGTACCAGTGCATATAATGAAGGATACCATTATAAGATTGGACCAATTAAAAGCAATATTTTTATTTACAATCTGACGGGAGACTACTGGCAAATATCAGGAAGCAAAAGAAAAGTAGAGGGTGGAAGCGCTGCAGACATGGTTCAGACCGAAATCGGAGAAGTTGTACTGAGTGCAAAGAACGACTGGACTTATAAATGGACAGGCCTTGATGCAGCAGAAGGTGTGAAGTACATTCTGACGGAAACATCGGTAAGCAGCGATTACACCGTAAGTTATCAGGTTGATGGAAACAGCCTCACCGAGGGGCAGGAATTTGACTGTGGAAAAGTAATCACGGTTACAAACAAGAGCAATAAAAAATCCTACACCCTTCCAAAAACCGGAGGCCCCGGAACAAACGTTTATACAGCAGGCGGACTGGCAATCATGCTGGCAGCCGGGCTTGTATATAAAAAGAAAAAAGCTAAGAAGGGGGATCGCGGTTTATTCAGGTGAATCGAGAAATGAAAAAAGAAAAGAGAGAAAAGTGCACGATGAAGGAGGAAGAAAAGATGAAGCACATGAAGAAACTTTTTGGACTGCTGCTGGCAGTGGTTATGGTGTTTGCAATGAGCGTCAGTGTATTTGCAGATGCGAAAGTAACAGTAAAAGGCGACTCAAAAGGAATTCTGACAAATCATACATTTAAAGCATACCAGATTGTAAAAGGAACGGTAGCAGAAAATGTTCTGACAGATCCGTTCTGGGGTGATGGCGTAGATACAAACAATTTTCTGGCAGAGTTACAGAAAGAAGCTACGTTTTCAAATTGCAGCAGAGTGGAAGATTTTGTAAAAATATTGAGTGACAATAATACAGATTCTGCATTAGCAGAAAAAGTAGCTAAAATTGCCTATAAAAATAAAAAAGGTGTTGGAAGTGATATTTCAACAACTGCTTCGGCAAGTTTAGAAACAGGATATTATCTGATCGTAGATACAACAGAAAATCTTGCAGAGGGAAGTGCATATAATGCCGCACTGCTGCGGGTAGTAGGAGACGTAACCATTGAGGTAAAAACAGACGCTCCGGAAGTTGAAAAAAAGGTAAAAGAAAATACAAAATATAATCAGAATGATACTAGCACACAGGGATATTCCTATGGAGAGGGGTATAATGATGTTGCTGATTATAACATCGGCGATAGGGTTCCATTTTCCTTTTATTCCAAAGTGCCGGATATGAGCAAATATGATACATACAAATATGTATTTCATGATACGATGTCAGAAGGTCTTACCTTAGATAAAAGCACGATCAAAGTAACGATTGGAACAACAGAGTTGACAGCAGGTCAGTACAACGTAAAAACAACATCCCTTGATGAGGGATGTACTTTTGAAGTTGAAATTACAAATTTAAAAGCTATTCCGCAGGCGACAGTTGGAACTGAAATAAGAGTTGATTTTGGTGCTGTATTAAATGAAAATGCTAAAATTGGTCTGCCGGGAAATCCAAATGAGGTACATCTGGAATACTCCAGCAATCCGAATGAAACAAAAAAAACAAATAATACACCGGTTGATCGCGTTATTGTATTTACGTATGAACTGGATACAACTAAAATTGATGGTGCAACAGCATCGAATGAAAATCCGACAAAACTTCCTGGTGCAGAATTTAAACTGCGTGTAAACAATGGAAAATGGGTTCAGGTAGATTCCGCAACACATCGGGTAACTGGCTGGACAGATGATGAGAATGCGGCATCTGTGTTAGTTTCAGATAAAAATGGTATTTTCAAAGTAATTGGTCTGGATGCCGGAAAGTATCAGTTAAAAGAAACAAAAGCACCGGAAAATTATAACCTGCTCAAAGATCTCATAACTGTTGAAATCACCGCAGCAACGACAAATGGTCAGGGATGGGATACCGCAAAAGACCCTGCAGATGCACTTATGAATATTTCCGTAACTGCAGATGGAAAAAATGGAACCGGAAATGTTGACACTGGTACAGCAAATATCACAATTGCCAACAACAAGGGCGGCTCTCTTCCATCCACCGGCGGCATCGGAACCACAATCTTCTACGTAGTCGGCGGAATTCTCATGGCAGTTGCAGCCATTCTTCTGATCACCAAGAAGAAAATGTCCAATAAGTAACTAGTTGACA
>ERZ809074.2169-NODE-2169-length-22476-cov-6.017528_pt1 | contig 22476 bp, 17 predicted proteins | sample MGYA00520795_ERZ809074 | MGnify/ENA primary metagenome ERZ809074 (study PRJEB31570, sample SAMEA3212989) | Homo sapiens | biome: human-gut; feature: human gut; material: fecal | place: Sweden | collected 2011 ...
CTTGATTTTCTATATATCTTTTCAGCATTTCTTCCGATACATTTCCTACACTACATGCAAAATATCCATCTGTCCAAAAGGTATGTTCTTTCCAAAATTGTTTTCGTAAATATTGGGGATATCTTTTCCATATATGGTATGTTGTATAGCTCTTCATCAGGTTTACAATCTTACTAATAGACATTGTTGGTTCTGTCTCTATCATGTAATGAATATGGTCTTTATCCGTTTCCATATATCTGATAATAACACTGTGCCTTTGACATATCTCATATGAATACTGCTTTATATCATCTGATATCTGTCTCGAAACCAGTAATTTCTTCCTATATTTGCAGACGAAAATAATGTGATATTGTAATAGGTATTTGTGTCTGTTTTTAGATTTCCATGTTCCCATGCCATGAGTATACAATAATTTCTGATTTTTAGCTACCTTAACCCACCGTCTAAAGCCAGTGGGATTGCGGTAGCCTTATTTCAACTGCTATTGCACCTTTATTAAAGTTAGCAAGACTGAATCGGCTGGTTGGTTTTCTCACAAAGAGTGGACGGCCCTCTGTGATATCGGTAATATTTTCCCCTGAATAGTAACCGTAAGACATCATATCACCACAGTCTGCATCACCCTCCATGGCCACTTTGAATAAAAAAGGCCGCTAAGATTCATATGAAAACGCTTTCCTTTTTCCATGGCATCTGTCAGCGACAATTTGCCAGTCGATACTGTTCTTGATACTCTGGCGTATAATAATCTCATCCTCGACCAAGTATACTTTTACCATTGTTTAATCCTTCTTCTCCATTTTTGCATTTCCCGTTTTTCTGACGGACGCCAACGCTGCAATCAAAGCATGAATATCCAGCGGCTTAGCCAGATGGCCTGTCATCCCTGCCGCAAGACACTTGTCCATATCCGTTTTGGCAACATTCGCTGTCATGGCTATGATCGGTATCGTATTTCCATGGTACTGATCCATTTTGCGGAGCATCTTTGTCGCTTCCAGACCATTCATCACCGGCATCTGCATATCCATCAGAATCGCATCATAAGTGCCTTCCGGTGCCTCCATAAATCTTTCAACACAGATCTTTCCATTTTCCGCCTGCTCACTTGTAATACCATGCATTGCCAGAATCTCATGAGCAACTTCATAGTTCAGTTCATTATCCTCTGCAATCAGAACATGCATCCCCTCACAGTCTGTCAGGTCAGATTCTGTCGATGACTGACCAGCCATTTCAAGATCAGATTCCATCGGAGACTGAAGGATCATGTCGGAATCTGCTTCTTCAAAAGGAAAATCAAAGACAACTCTGAATGTTGTACCAACACCTACAGCACTTTGTACTTCGATCCTGCCGTTCATCCGATCCACCAATTCCTTGACAATCGCCAATCCCAGACCGCTGCCGCGGACTTTATTGATTCTTGTATCCACAGATCTCGAAAAACGTTCATACATTTTCTTCATATAGTCTTCTGTCATACCAATTCCGTTGTCCTGTACAATTGACACAAGACGTACACATCCCGGACTGTCTGATGTTTCTTCATATAATTCAAAATGGACCATGCCGCCTTCCGGTGTATATTTGACAGCGTTGGATACCAGATTCACATAGATCTGTTTCAGACGAATAGCATCTGCATCAATCTGAGGATGCAATATATCATGCGCCTGACAGGTCATATGCAGCTTTCGGTCTGCTGTCATCTGGCCCATTATATCCTGGAAATCACGGAAAAACGTCATCACATTAAAAAATGCAGGCTCAATATGAAAATGTCCGCTCTCGATCTGGCTGATATCCGTAACATCATCCACCAGCCGTTGAATATAACGCCCTGCAGACTGCAGCTTGTCCAGGTTCTCACTGACAATAGACTTCTCGTCAATATGCGCTTTGGCAATATAGGCAAATCCAAGAACTGCGTTAAGGGGTGTCCGGATATCATGGGCCATTCTTGAAAGAAAGTCTGTTTTAGCTTCATTCTCCCGGTTGGCTGCCTCTGCCGCCATAAACCAGTTGCGCTCACGCAGCATAACGTCGCTGACTTCACGGGTCACATACAAAACCTTTGTCACGACTCCCTGCTCATTCCTGTTTTTAGCAATGAAACGTGCCAGTTGCCAGTTGCCGTCCGGAACCATATATTCCAATGTAACTGTATCTGTGTTCTTCAGACGTTCCTGCAATGTCGAAAGATCAAAGAAACGCATAATCCGGTCCTGATAATCTCTGGCAACAACTGCCTTACAGATTTCAACCATCTTCTCAGAAGCTTTGCCGGATACACCTGTCATCTTGTGATCTTCATTGATACTGACAACTTCATCATACACATCCTTCTCAAGGTCAATTCTGTAAATCGAAAAATAAATCTTACTGATGGCGGAGATAATCTCATTATTGATCCTGGTCTCATTCAATGCCTCTCTGAGCACTCTCTGCTTCTCCCGATCCTCCCTGACAATGTCATCAATAAAACGAAAACCGATCAACACCTTGAAATTCTCTTCATCGATGGCCATTCTGGTGATCTGTGCCTCAAAATATTCATGGCCTGCACCATTCGGAAGACTCTGGAAACGAAAGGAAATCCTGTCACGCGACTTCAGTTCTCGCATCAGTCTCTCAGCATTCAGCCTTTTCTTCAACTTCCGGGCTTCTTCCTGCATCATAAACTGACGACAATAGCTCTCTATAATCTCTTTATAAGAAAGTGTCATATATTCTTCCGATGCCGACACCTGCAGAACATTTGCCTCCGGATCAACCTTGAGAATCTCAAGATAATCCTTTTTCAAATCTGCAAAAAAAACGGATATGTAATCCTGGCAAAGAACCTGCAGAAATCGCTGTTCCCTCTGAAATGCGTCAATACTGGCCTGCAGTGCATTCTGCTTCTCATCCAGCAAATTCGACTTATGGCAGCTGTCATAAGCACTGCCTAAATGGCTTCCCACCACTGTCAGCAGATTGATCAGAGACTGTGATTCATCCAAAATCGGATCGTCCAGTCCGATAAACCCCCACAATGTGTCTGTATGAAACATCGGAAAAACAATCACTGTATGAATATCCTGAGCCTTAAGCAGACGATATTCCAGCGGCATCTCATCCTTTGCCGCCTCTATATCTTCAATTACCACTTTCTCTCCACGCAGGAACTGTCTGTGCCAATATGGCATCTCCATAAACGGAACAGCCTGAAGATTGTCCATCTGGGGTTTGACGCCTTCCGCGCACCACTCACTGGTGTTGCGGTAAATACTCTGTTTTTCTATAAATTCAAAAGTATAGGCACGTCCGGCTTTCGTATATTCTCCTATGTATTCAAGAATGCCTTGTATCGCCCGGTTCAACTCTTCCATTGTTCGCGAACGGTCGATGGTCACCATCTGGTTCAATACGATTTCCAGACCGCTTAAATGGCTTGATGCCTTTTGCTGTTTCACTACGCTGTCTGATTTTCTCATTGGCTGTTCACCTTCCTGATCACTTTTCTGATTTATTTATTTCTAGCTTACCATATAACATCCAACCTTGCAATCAACATAGAATAATTCGCTGACTCCGCATCTTTCTGCCGGTTAAAATATATCTGGAATATATCCGAAACCATCTTGCATCTTTACGCTACCATGGTAAAATTTTACAGTTTTTTCTTTTTTTCACAAAAATACATTGAATTTCCTTTTTCCCTATGCTAATATTTATTTCATTGTATTACTGAATTAATACTCAGGAGAGTCTCTTCACAATGCATCATGCAAAATACAAAGGAAGAGCGCCGAAGGTGTACACAGTTGCGGTGTTTTTGATTGAATACGCCCAACTGCAAATCTCTCAGGCAAAAGGATGGAGGAAAAAGAATGTTTACACAAATCAACAATCTCATCAACTGGTTGGACGCGGTCGTATGGGGACTGCCTCTGATCATCTTAATCCTGTTCACAGGATGTCTCTTAACAATCCGCTTAGGTGTTCTTCAAATCAGACATCTCGGCAAAGCACTCAAGTTCATGATTAAAAATGAAGACGGCGGCGAAGGTGAAGTATCCAGTTTCGGAGCTTTATGTACAGCTCTTTCCGCAACCATCGGTACAGGCAATATCGTCGGTGTTGCAACTGCCATTGCTGCCGGCGGCCCCGGCGCTCTTTTCTGGATGGTCATTGCTGCTTTTCTCGGTATGGCGACTAAATATGCCGAAGGTCTGTTAGCAATCAAATACCGTACAATCGATAACGAAGGCCATGTTCTCGGCGGTCCTTTCTACTATATTGAAAACGGGATGGGACACGGATGGCGTTGGCTTGCCAAAATTTTTGCCTTCTTCGGTGCCGGTGTTGGTCTGTTCGGTATCGGTACCTTTACACAGGTCAATGGTATCGCTTCCGCAGTGAAAAATTTCTTTGATCCGAATATGGCACACACCGTCACACTGTTCGGCAATACCTACTCATGGGCAACCGTTATCGCCTGTCTTGTGCTGACATTATGTGTCGGTCTGGTTGTTCTCGGCGGCATCCAGCGAATTTCCAAAGTTGCTCAGATTGTTGTGCCTTTTATGGCAGTTCTTTATGTAGCTCTGGCATTGATCATCCTGATCACCAACATCACAGCTGTTCCGGCTGCCATCGTAACCATCGTGAAATCTGCTTTTACAGGCAGTGCTTTGGCCGGCGGCGCTATAGGTACTATGATCATGGCTATGCAGAAAGGTATCCAGCGAGGTATCTTCTCCAACGAATCCGGTCTCGGAAGCGCACCTATCGCTGCTGCCGCCGCTCAGACAAAAGAGCCTGTCCGTCAGGGTCTTGTCTCTATGACAGGTACATTTATCGATACAATCGTTATCTGCTCCATGACAGGTCTTTCTATCGTTATTACCGGAACATGGAATACAGGCCTTGAAGGTGTTGCCATCACTACAACTGCTTTCCAGCAGGGTCTTCCGTTCCCTCCGGTTGTGGCATCTTTCTCACTGATGCTCTGCCTTGTATTCTTCGCATTTACAACCATCCTCGGCTGGGATTACTATGGCGAACGCTGTCTGGAATATCTTCTGAGCAGAAACCAGACAGCTGTCAAAACCTACCGTTGGCTGTACATTATCTGCGTTTTCATCGGCCCTTATATGACCGTTGCTGCCGTATGGAACATTGCCGATATCTTTAATGCACTGATGGCATTCCCGAACTTAATCGCACTGCTGGCATTGAATGGCGTGGTAAGAAACGAAACAAAGGATTACTTTAAACGGCATCCGGAGTTATAAAGGGCAAAACTTTCCCAAATCTCAATAAACTGTAAAGAATGAACGAATTCATAGCAGACACGTTCATTCTTTACAGTTTTCTTTCGTTTTGATTCCTAATATAGTTGTTTTGAATATTTCTGAGTCGTCTCGCTCAATTCCTGAGAATATTTTTCTGAACCGTCATTAAATCAGCCTTCTATATAAAAAATCTATAGGATAGATATAAAAACAATATTTTTCATATAGTTCATTTCATGTTATACTACATCAAGAAAAATTCGTAAACAAGGAATGATTTTTATGAAACGCATTGATTTTGAAAATGGCAATATCGTCAGCAACATTCTAAAAGCCGCTCTGCCGATGCTTGTAGCCCAGATCATGAGTCTTCTCTACAATATCGTTGACCGTGTCTATATTGCCCGTATCCCTGACGTTGGCACCACGGCTCTCGGCGCTGTTGGACTCTGTTTCCCGATCATCGTCATTATCACAGCCTTCAGCAACCTGTTCGGCACCGGCGGTGCGCCGATCTTCTCCATTGAACGCGGCAAAGGCAATCATGCGAAAGCCGGACTTCTGATGAATACATCCTTTACCCTGCTGGCATTATGCGCGGTTATCCTGATGATCGTAGGACTGCTCTTTGCCAGACCGATTCTGGTACTTTTTGGTGCTTCTGATGCCGGGTTGGCCTATGCATACCCCTACCTGATGATCTATCTGCTCGGTACATTTCCATCCATGGCTGCCACCGGCATGAATCCTTTCATTAATGCCCAGGGCTATGCAACAACCGGCATGACTTCTGTTATCATCGGCGCTGTCGCCAACCTTCTGCTGGATCCGCTGTTTATCTTTGTATTCGGACTCGGCATCAAAGGCGCCGCCATTGCCACGGTTATTTCGCAGACATTGTCTGCTGCCTTTGTTTTGTACTTTTTACACTACAAAGCAGAATATCGGATCCGTTTTCTTTCCAAAACCGAACTGGCAGCCTGCGGTGAAGATGCCAAAAATATCGTCAGCCTCGGAACTGCCGGATTTATTATGCAGCTGACCAACAGTCTTGTCACTATCTGCGCCAACAATGTCCTGTCCGTTACAGGCGGTGATGTCTACATATCCGTTATGACCATCATCTCCAGTGTCCGTCAGATGGTCGAAACGCCGATTTACGCCATCACAGAAGGTTCCTCGCCGATCATCAGCTACAATTACGGTGCCAGACGCCCCCAAAAAATACGTCAGGCCGGTATCACCATGGCTGTTTTAGCGCTGATCTATACGCTGCTCATCTGGAGCGTGATTCTGGCTGCACCTCGCTTCCTGATCGGTATTTTCAGCTCGGATCAGGCCCTGATGACCGATACCGTCCCCGCCATGAAACTTTATTTTGCTGCATTTATCTTCATGCTGCTGCAATATGTGGGCCAAACAATTTTCAAAGCCCTCAACAAGAAGAAATATGCCATCTTTTTCTCCATACTGCGTAAAGTCATCATTGTGGTGCCCCTGACTTATATCCTGCCTTATGCCCTGAACATTGGCCCAAACGGCGTTTTTATGGCCGAACCCGTCTCCAATGTTATCGGCGGCAGTCTTTGCTTCATCGTAATGCTCTCCACAGTTCTCCCTGAACTGAAACGGATGTAACAGACAAAAGGTATCCGCATTTATCAACACGGATACCTTTTATACACAATATACTTATTCAGTTCTTTTATTTGCTGTTAAATACATCCCGATTCAGTGCACCGTCCTGATTCGCCACAATGACCGTACACATTGCATCACCCGTAATATTAACCATTGTTCTGGCCATATCCAGGATTCGGTCAATACCCATGATCATGGCAATGGCCTCTACAGGAAGCCCAACAGAAGCAAATACCATAGACAATGTAATCAAACCAACAGAAGGCACACCTGCTGTACCAATGGAAGCTAATGTTGCCGTTGCGATAACAGTCAGATAATCCGTCGGTGTCAAAGTAATGCCAAATGCCTGGGCAGCAAAGCAGACGGCAACACCCTGCATGATTGCTGTACCATCCATATTGATCGTTGCTCCCAACGGAATCGTAAATGAAGAAATCTTCTTGGATACACCAATTTTTTCATCCAGGGTCTCAATTGCCATCGGAATCGTAGCATTAGATGTTGCTGTTGAAAAAGCAAAACTCATAACAGGGAAATACTTACGGATAAATCTGTACGGATTCAGTCTTGTAAAGATTGCCATCAATGCAGAATAACTGCCAAGGCAATGAATCGCCAGTGCTCCAAGTACACAGAGCATATATTTTGCCATCGGAATAAATCCCGAAAAACCGATATTGGAAAATGTTCTGGCAATCAGGCAGTACACGCCAATCGGCGCTGCCATCATGACCATATTGGTCATCTCCATCATAATATCATTGAACTGTGCAAAAAAGTTAGAAACAACTTCCACTCTTTCTCCCAGTTTTGCAAGAATAATGCCGACAAAAAGTGCAAATACGATCACCTGAAGCATGGTACCATTCGCCAATGCTCCAATGGGATTAGTCGGAATGATATTTAATAACGTCTCTGTCAGAGTCGTACTCTCAGCTACAGTGACATCCTGTGTCTGAATCGCAGCTGTATCCAGTCCAAGTCCCGGTTTGACAATCGTTCCCACCGCAAGAGCGATCGAAATCGCCAGAGCCGTTGTAAAAAGATAGAATACAATGGTCTTCACACCGACTTTGCCAAGGGTCTTCGTATCACCAATAGCCGCACTACCACAAATCAGGGAGCAGAATACAAGCGGCACAACCAGCATCTGCATGAGTCTTAAAAAGCCCTGTCCGACAACATAGAATATACCATCCACCAACACGGTATCTCTCATGTATCCGCCCGGAACAAAGTAATACAAAATAATACCGGTAAATGCACCAAGGAATAAACCGATAAAAATCAATGTGGTCATTCCCAGCTTCTTTTTGCTTTTTTCTTTTGCCATTTTCCTACCCCCTCAATTCCTGAATATAATCCCGCATCGCATCTTTCCAGTCAGGCATCTGGTAAATTCCGGTTACCTTCATCATCAGATTCTGAAGATCTGTCCTTCTCGGGCTGTTCTTGCCTGCTTCGGCAGATATTTCCTCAATTCTGCCTGTCGGATCCTGCCCCATGCATCGAAGGATCTCTTCTGCTGCTTCTACGCGGCTGCAGCACCCCTCACAGGAAGCATGATAAATACCATATTCATTGGCATCAATCATCTTCATAACAAAATCAGCAAGCACTTTGGCACTTGTCGGACTGCTGTACTGTTCTGCTGCCACCTGAATGACACCGCCTTCTTTTGCCTGACGAATCACAGAATTTACAAAACAACTGCCCTCTTTGGCATAAACCCATGAACTACGAACAATCAGATGCTTCGGGTTCAGTTCACGCACAAAATTTTCTCCCGCCAGCTTGGATTTACCAAAAATTGTATCCGGAGTTGCTGTATCAAATTCATTCAGTGGTTCATTCCCCTGTCCGTCAAATACGTCATCTGTTGACATATGAATGAGTTTTGCGCCCACTTTACGGGATGCAGAAGCAACATTTCTCGCACCAATAGCATTGACTCTGAACGCTTTCACCATATCTTCTTCCAGCCAGTTATGGGTATTATAACCTGCGCAATTAATGACGACTGCCGGATGGCTCATGTCCATAAATGCTGTCACACTATCCATGTCGGTAATATCCACATCCATATCTGATGTCAGTACATTGTATTCCATACGGTCAAGGGCATCACTAATGGTACTGCCAAGTCTTCCTTTGGCACCAATAATCCAGACTTTTGTTTTACTCATATTGTTCCTCCTTGTTGGCCTAAAAAAACAGGGCTTGTCGCCCTGTTTCACAACTCACTTTGTTCTAGTATAGCATATATTATTTGCAGCAGACAAGATTTCAGACAAAAAAATTTGATTATGTCTATGATTTATCCTGCCCATCTTATACATTGTCGAATTTTATCTTCTCATGTCGTAAAATGCGATTTTTGATAAATGCATTTTTGTTTTTGTTATGTTATGCTATTTTTACACGATGCGCATGACATAATGGAGATTTTTTTGATTTGTATATGCGCATGCTTATGATATAATGGAGGTGGATTTTATGGCACAATGGCAGCCATCAATATTTACACCTGATAAAGCAGCAGACCAAAGGCGCACTGCAGCATCTTTATCTGCTAAGACAATTTCTCAATCACTGAACAGAACTTTTTTATCCAGTCTGTATATGCCTGTACGTGGACTCATCTACTTTTCCAGATTGTATCAAGACTATATTCTGGATAATGTATTGGATCTTTATTCCTCAACGCAGCTGTTGCTTCCAAGAGCCCAGTTCTTTGTATTCTACAACGGAACATCCGAACAGCCTGACCGCCAGGTACTTAAGCTCAGCAATTCTTTCCCGGATGATCATCTTGAAAATCACCTGGAGGTATGTGCGGTTATGCTCAACATCAACTATGGTCATAACAAAGCTCTCATGGAAAAATGCCAGACATTGCATGACTACGCATTATTTGTGGATACCGTTCGACAATACATATCTTCTGGCTACACCCGGGAACGCGCTGTGGAAAAGTCCGTTGAAGAATGCATCTGCAATAATGTCCTTAAAGATTTTCTGATCAGGAATAAAGCGGAGGTATTATCTATGCTATTTTCTGAATATGCCTGGGAAATTCACTTAAAAAATCTACAAGAAGAAGATTGGAAAAAAGGTCTAGAAGAAGGCCAACGCTTAACCCGAATTGAAGATATTCTTGATCTTCTATCAGAAATGGGCACTATTCCCGACTCTCTTCATCAACAAATTACAACAGAGACAAATCTTGATACCCTCAGACAATGGACTAAAAACGCAGCACGCTGTCATTCGATTGAAGAATTCATTGATAAGATGTGATTTTCTGAGATTTTGAACCACTTTGTGATATCACGCAAAAAGGCTACCGTATGAAAAGGATTTCATACAATAGCCTTTTTGGTTTTTATTTTTCATACGTATCCAGAAATTCCTGATACATATTCTGTCCCGGATACTGTTGATTGTGATACACGCCATTCATCGCATAAGAAACCAGTTCATCTCCCACATACTCCAACCGCAGTGAAAAGAATGGTGCATCATGCTGCATCAGCCAGAAAAAGATCTTATCTCCCTCCCAGACTTTCAGATTAAATACTTCTTTCTTGTCCAGCCACTCCAGATTTCCTTCATTGCACTCGATCATCTCACCTTCCCAGTCATCCGCTGTATAAAGGTGCATAAATTCTGTCTCATAACGGTCTGTCACAAAAGTGATGATGCCCCGGAACTTCCATGACGTCAAAGTCAGTCCGGTTTCTTCACGTACTTCCCGAAACAGACAATCCTCCGGACTTTCCTTGTCCTCAAACTTGCCGCCAACACCGATCCACTTGTCCTTGTTGATATCATGCTCTTTTTTGACACGATGCAACATCAGATACTGATCACCCTTTTCTATATAACATAATGTTGTTAAAAGCATACGTTTCATAATTTATATCCATTCCCTTCAGTCATTCATAAACCTTATCATACACCTTTTAAACCAAAAAGTGTACTTCCAAAAGAAAGAAAAGAACGCTTTCTTTCATAGATAAAAGTACACTTTTGTTCGAATCATTCTATTCAAATCAAATGCAGGTCAAATTTGCTGCAGCACTACCGGATATGGCAGGCCACAAAATGCCCCGGCGTCCGCTCGACCAGCGGTGGTTCCATCTGACTGCACTCCGGTTTGGCGTACGGACATCTTGTATGGAAACGACAACCGCCCGGAACATCCATCGGGCTCGGCAAATCACCTTTGATGATCTTGCGCTTCGAGCTTCTCGCAAGTTTCGGATCCGCCACAGGAATGGCCGACAGAAGCGCCTCTGTATACGGATGCATCGGATGATCGTATAATTCATCACTCTCTGCGATCTCCACAATCTTGCCCAGATACATGACGCCGATACGTGTTGAAATATGTCGAACCATCGACAGATCATGGGCCACAAACAGATACGTCAGTCCCAGTTCCTCCTGAAGATCTTCCAGCATATTGACAACCTGTGCCTGAATGGACACATCCAGCGCTGAAATCGGTTCATCACAGAGCAAAAACTCCGGTTTCACTGCCAAAGCGCGGGCAATACCGATTCTCTGACGCTGACCGCCGGAAAATTCATAGGCATATTTATACATATCATCCGCTTTCATACCAACCTTCTTCAGCAGCTCTACGATCTGTTCATCAATATCGCTTTTTGATGCGTTAGTATAAAGGGACATCGGTTCACGGATAATCTCCTCCACATTGTGATGCGGATCCAGAGCTGAATACGGATCCTGGAAAATAATCTGCATACGCTTATGATAAGGCTGCAGTTTGGCGCCTTCAAGCTTTGTGATATCTTCGCCGTCAAAAATAATCTGTCCGCCTGTCGGCTCATACATACGAATCAGTGTTCTGCCCAGCGTCGATTTACCGCAGCCGGACTCGCCCACAAGACCGAATGTCTCACCTTTTCTGATCTGGAATGTAATACCGTCTACCGCCTTGACTGCCTGCTTCTTACGGCCAAAGAAATCCTTGATCGGGAAATGCTTCTGCAGGTCTTTTGTCTCCAACAGGATCTGATTATTCTGTTCTGCCATCGGCTTTTCCCTCCTTATCCATTGCATTTAATTCTTCTTCCGTAAATACGCACATGGCACGCTGTGTCCTGGTATACTGACGATACGCCGGTATCTCGGATTCGCACTTCTCACAAGCGTACTTACAGCGTTCCGCAAACGGACATCCCGCCGGCGGATTCGTCAATGAAGGGGCCATACCCGGAATAGCTTCCAATCGTTCCTTCACCCCTGTTGTCGGCTGCGGAATCGCATGCAGCAATGCTCTCGTATACGGATGCTTCGGTGCATAGAAAATTTCGTCCGTCAATCCTTCTTCCATGATTAAGCCGCCGTACATAACGGAAATACGGTTGCTGAGGCTGGCCACCACACCCAGGTCATGGGTAATGAGCACAACGCTCATCTTTTCTTCGTCTCTTAACTGTTTTAATAATTCAAGAATCTGTGCCTGAATGGTCACATCCAGCGCCGTTGTCGGCTCATCGGCAATGAGCAGCTTCGGTTTGCAGCACAATGCCATGGCAATCAGTACACGCTGACGCATGCCCCCTGAAAATTCATGGGGATACTGATCCAGACGCTTCTCAGGGGAAGGAATGCCGACTTTGCGGAGGGCCTCAATAGCTTCCTCGCGTGCCTGTTTCTTGTTTAGCTTGCGGTAACGCATCAGCACTTCTGTCAGATGAGCACCGATCTTCTTCAGCGGGTTAAGCGCTGTCATCGGATCCTGGAAAATCATGGCAAATTCTTTGCCTCGCATTTTTCTTCGCTCGTCTGCAGAAAACTCCAGCAGATTGCGTCCCATATAAACCAGACTGTCTGCTGTTGTCTGAGCATTCTCCGGAAGCAGTCCCATAATGGATTTCATCAGGACACTCTTGCCGCTTCCGGATTCACCTACCACAGCAAGGATATCTCCGTCATCCACATGGATGCTGGCTCCGCGCACAGCTTCAACCTTTGTCTTGTGGATCATAAAGGTGGTCTTCAGATTATCCACGGTCAGAAGACGCTCACCTGTCTGTGTCATCTTATTCTCGTCCATCCTCAAACCTCCTAATCTTTCTCACCGGACATTACTCTCGGTTCCACAAAAATACGGAGGAGATTGCCCAGTTTATTAAATGCAAAAATTGTCAGCACAATCAGAAGACCCGGAAGAATCGCCATATAAATCGCATTCTGCATATAGCTCTGGGCATTCTGAAGAAGACTTCCCCATGAAGACATCGGCTGCTGGATACCAAGGCCCAGGAAACTTAAGGAAGACTCTGTCATGATCGCATTGGCAATGCCTGTGGATGCCGCAATAATGATTGTCGGAAGCACGGAAGGAATAATATGCTTCAAAATAATCACATATCCCGGAATGCCGACAAATTTGGCATACATGACATATTCACGTTCTTTCAGAGACAGTGTCTCCGCTCGAACCAGGCGGGCAATTTCCATCCACGTAAAGAAACCGATAACAATGATAATGGATTTAAGACCACGCTTCAGGAAAAGACTAATAACTGTAACAAGTACCATCCATGGAATGGATGACATGATATCCACGATACGCATCAGGATACTGTCGATCCATCCGCCGCAATAACCGGAAACCGTACCCACTAATACGCCGACACAGACACAGGTTATCATGGCAAGAAAACTTACTAACAATGATACACGACCGCCATAGATTACTCGTGATAAATAGTCACGGCCGATATCATCAGTACCAAACCAATGCTCCGGTGAAGGCGGCTGAAACATATTGCGCACATCGGTGGTATTCGGATCCAAGGGCAGGATTGGTGCCAGAAGTGCCAGCGCGATAATAATCACAAGGAATACAAGGGAGGCAATTGCCAGCTTGTCATGCTTTAATGCACTTAAAACATTTTCAATTCTTCTTTTCTGATCACTTTTATTCTTCGCCATCACTATCACCCCAAATCCTTAATTCTCGGGTCCGTCAAACAATACAGGATATCTGACAGCAGGTTGCCCAGGATAACCAATGTTGAAGACAACACAAGAATGACCATAACGATCGGATAATCCATACCCTGAATCGCTTTTACGAAATACGGACCAACACCCGGCCATCCGAAAATTGTCTCTGTAATGATTGCACCTGTTACAAGCATCGGCAATGCCATGCCGAGTTTTGTAATGATCGGCAGAAGAACATTCTTGCAGACATGCTTAAACATAATCTCTGCCTTTGACGCACCGAAAGCCTGCTGTACCATGACATAATCTTCAGAATACTGCGTAATCGTTGAGGAACGCACATAACGTGTCGCATCCGGCAGAAAGCTTAAGAAAAGCGCAATAAACGGCATCAGAAAATGTCTCAGATAATCAATCATGGAATTCTCCTGGCCAATGGTATGCATACCCACGATAGGAAGCACATTCAGTTTGTAGCCCAGGAAATATATTAAAAGCATCGATACCCAGAAAGTAGGCAGTGCGATACCAATGGCGCAGATACCGTCAATAAGTTTGTCTACCCATTTATTCTTATGAGAACCGGCGATCAGCCCCAGCACAATTGCCAGTGCATAGGCCAGCAGATAAGCCGGAAGGATCAATTTGATCGTATTCGGAATACGGATTGCGAGATCCGCTGAAATGCTCTGATGGGTAACGATGGAATAACCGAAATTGCCGTTGATCAGGCCATCGAGCCATCGGATATACTGAATATATACCGGCTGATCATATCCATATTTTGCCTTGATCAATGCGACCGTCTCCGGTGACATATTCGGCGTCGTCATTGCGTCGATCGCATCATAAGGTGCCAGATTCATCAAAGCAAAACATATAACCGTAATGATCAGAACCATAGGAATGGCTGCCAGTATTCTTTTAATGATGTACTTTGCCATATCATTTTACTCCTTGTCGTAAATATACGAAATTTACTTTGCTATATAATAAGCGGCTGCAAAAATCAGTCCTGCAGCCGCCCAATATGCGCTTCACACCAATCAATCCAAAGCAGACATAAAGAAAATCCTTTTCATCCGCCTAAAGTGCTTATTCGCTGAGTGTCAGTTTAGATGTATCCTCAAATGTATAAACAGGTACAAGCTTGGCATCTTCAACACCGCCGACACGTTTGTTAACAACAAGGATACGCTTGTTGGAAACTAATGGATAGAAGCAGGCTTCATCCTGAAGTGTCTGCTGAAGTTTCTCATAGATGGCTTTACGCTCTGCTTCATCGGATGTTTCACGACCCTGTTTGAACAGATCATCGATTTCTGTGAAATCATAGTGCATATAGTTATAACCACCATCTGTACCAAACATAGGATAGAATGTATCCGGATCAATACCCATAATATAACCATTCAGGTACATCTGAATTGTTGTGTCTTCCTTTGCAAGCTGATCGATCATGGCTGTACTGTCCATACCGTTTAATGAACATGTAATACCAACTGCAGCCAACTGTTCCTGAATCATGGCAGCCTGTGTTGCCTGTGCAGAATCAGAACCACTGTAAGTCAGTTCAACCTTCAGACCTTCTGCGCCAGCTTCTTTCAGAAGTGCTTTGGCTTTCTCAATATCCTGATCATACTTCTCAACATTGTCTGTATAGAATTCACTTGTAGGCGGCAGAAAGCTTGTCGGAATATCATAATACTCATCGCTCAGGAAAACAGCATCATCAATATCCTTTGTATTCAATGCGTAGAAGATGGCCTGACGTACCTTCTGATCCGGAATCTGCTTCACATTGATGGCCATGTAACCAACACGACCTTCGCTGTAAGCGTAAGTTGTCAGGTTGTTCGCTTCGAGATTCATCTGACCGATTTCTGAAGGTGTTGCCACCCACGCATCCACTTCACCGCTCTGAATAGCCATCATCGCTGTGTTGGAATTCTCGATAATTCTGTAAACGATTGTACCAATGCTTGGCTTGCCAAGGAAATATGTGTCATTGGCAGAGAACTTCACATAAGAACCTGCAGAATACTCAGACATCACATATGGGCCTGTACCGACAGGTTTTGTATTGAATTCATTGTTCTCGAAATCTGTCACATCTTTGTAGATATGCTCAGGCATGATAAAGATGTTGCACAGCATTTCCAGAGAAGCTGCACTTGCAAAAGGCATTGTGAACTTCACTGTGTAATCATCAATCTTCTCGATCTTTGTTGCGCCCTGATTATAAACAAGCTGTGAATAAGCCCAGCCTGCATTATCCGGATTCTCCATGGCTTCGTAAGTGAAGACAACGTCATCTGCTGTAAATGGCTCGCCATCAGACCACTTAACATCATCACGAAGATGGAATGTATACTCTGTGTTGTCATCGGATGTATCAACACCTGTTGCCAGGAACCAGTTGATACCGTCTGCATTGTACATGCAGAGTGGTGAGTAAATCATCTTGATCGTCATCAGGCCAAAACGGTCACTTGTTGTAATAACATTCACGTTGGCACCCGGATCACCGCCGATGGCATACGTAAATGTGTCTGCAGTACCTGTTGTGCCTGTTGCTTCACTTCCGGCTGCTGCTGTTTCACCGGATGCAGATGTATCTGCCACAGGATCCTTGCCACCGCAGCCTGTCAGAACGCCTGCTGCCATGGTCATTGCCAATGCCATAGCCAGAACCTTTTTAAATGTTCCTTTCATAATCTCTCCTCCATTATCATTGAGAAAACTTATAATTATATTCGCCGTTTTAATACTTGATCAAACAGCTGAATGATATTATACCTTAAAATCTTTCTGCCGTAAACAAAATTTTTGGTATATCCGCTATTTTAGCCTTTTCCTACTATTTCGATCAGCTTTTATTTTAATCAACCTTAACCTGATCGATCATAATGTTCAGGATCTGCTTGTCTGTATCTTTCATACCGACACGGCCAATATAGCCCATACTCTTGATAGTACCTTCCACATCCTTCTGAACAATGCCTTCCCCAGGCTGGAACCAGTGATGCTTTCTTCCGAGAAAATGCCCCAGGATCGCCGCATCTACCGCAGATGCGATCTTTGCTGCACAGGAAGATTTCGCTCCATCACAGACAATACCGCCGACATTACCAATCGTATTCACAATCGTTGCGGAAATGTCCTCATAACTGCCGCCGTAAAGATAAGTGATGGCGGCACCGCTTCCGCATGCTGCACTGACAGCGCCGCAGTATGCGGACAGGCTGCCGATATACTTCTTCTGATGGATTGCCACCAGATTGCTCACAACCAACGCACGATACAACTGTTCTTCCGTACAGAATAAAGACTTGGCAAATTCAATAACCGGCAAAGACACCGTCATTCCCTGATTGCCGCTGCCGGAATTAATAACGACAGGCAGAGAACAGCCGCCCATTCGTGCATCGGAACCGGCTGCTGCTCTCGCCTTCGCACGAATCTTCACATCATCTCCATATACCTGCAGAAGTGTACGGCCGATCTGTGCACCGTAAGGATGCATCAGCCCTTCATCCGCAATGGCCGAGTTCATATCGATCTGTCTCTTTAATACGGCTCTGACATCATCAATATCCACTGTATTGGCAAACTCAAGAATATCTTTCACATTTAATAAAGACTTATCCACATAATTGCTGGATTCTTCACTGACTGCCGCTTCAAAAAGAATCGCATCATCCTTTACAATCTTCGTAATATATGTATGGCGGTTAATAATGGTTACCTCCGCATAGTGGCTGTCTTTACACACTTTAGCCACAATATAAAGATTCGCCACATCCTCCTGCAGTGTGCATGTACAATATCCTGCCGCCGCCAGTTCTCTTGTCTTCTCCACGTCCTCAGGCTTCACGGATTCCAGCACTTCCAGCTCTCTGGATGCATCGCCGCCTACGATACCAAGAATCGCTGCCACATCAATACCTTTCTGCCCGTCAGAATTCGGTACCGTCACACCCTTGACATTCTTGATAATATTGCCGCTGCATCGCATTTCCACATGATCCGGAAATTCTCCCAGAATTTCTCTGGCCTTGGCTGCGGCATAGGCAATGGCAATGGGTTCCGTACATCCCAATGCCGGCACCAGTTCATTCTCCAGTATCTTCACGTAATTGTCATATAATTTCTTATCCAAAATCATTTTCTCCCCATTTGCATTCATATTATTAATAATAACATTACTGTTTTAAATAATCAATAGTCCAATCATATCTTTCTCAACAATATCCCGGCAGACACAAAAAAGCCGTTTCTCACAAGGAGTTCTCTCCCCGGAAACAGCTTTTTGTCTCTTCATTTGTCTGATAAAGGCCCTATCTGCCCATCTGCAGCAACAGCAGCTGGTAACCGACACCAAGTCCGATACAGCCAAGAACAGCCGTCAATGTATACATCCACTGAACCTTTCTGTCATCATTATCATCCAGAATAATACCCATCTCATCGCTGTCCTTATCCTGCACATAATGCTTAATATTCACTTCTGTGCCCTTCGGATACTTCGCACGCATCTCTTCACGGGTATCATAAGTCTTTCTTGTGTAACAATACAGACGCTTTCCGGCCTTCTGTTCACGATACATCAGACGATAACACCAGACAAGATCACAATTCTTGCCTTCCTTCGGATGAACATAACCATCTACAACTGCCTTTGTCTTCTTGCCGCGAATGTAAGGTGCCCAAAAAGTGTAGCAAATTACGCAGACAATGATCAAAAGCAGAAAATTCGATGTATTGAATATCATAGAAAACATTTCCTCTTCCCCTTTCCAAAAATCGACATAACTGTATTATATCGTTTGATAAGTAGACCGTCAACGGATAACGACATTTTTTGACACTTTACTTTGGCAATTCTTTCGGTAATTCCTCTTCCAGAAGAACGGCTTCTTCTGCTTCTTCCGTTGCCTCTGCTGCCAACTCTGCAGGTGTCTCATCCTCAGCAGGACTTTCACCAACAGCAATCAGGATTCTCGCAAGTACAAGAGGAATAAATGCCACATATGCCCCCCGCACATTCAATATATACACGGACCATGCACCCAGACATGCCCCACCGAAAAACGACAGTACGGTAAATGTATAGATAATCCCCTTCCTCAAGAATTCCTTATCCTTTGTCAGTATGTACTGCGTCCATCCGAGAAGCGCCTGCTTATAGTTATTCGTTGTAAAAATAGAGGCGCTGTTAAATCCGCCTGCCGCAGAATATACCCCCCACTGAAAGGAAGCACAGAAGAAAATCGGATAAAGGCCCACCAACACCGGATCCAGCGGGATCAGTGACGCCAGTGTTAATCCTGCTGCATCTACCCACAAGGCCAGCTTTCGCATGTTCAATTTCGTATAATTGGTCAAAAGATAAGCGGATACCACACCGAAACCGAAAATGATGAATGCAATCAATCGAAGCAGCACCTTCGACCATTCCATCGAAATCAGATCTGCCGCCATTTCCATAATGTTGCCTGTCTGTGCCGAGCCGAAGTTGCCGGCATGCAGCAGAACTGCATAAGTTCCCATGAAACCGCCCACCAAAGTCAGCAGCCAGTGCATCAAAACTTCCCATTGGTTGTCTGTTAATTTTCTCATTTATTGAAATGCCTTTCTTATTGCATGCTGCGAAACTCTATTGTGTACGGAATATCACGACTTCTGAAATTTCACAATAAATGCTTTTGATTACTAAAAACAATAAAATACCGCTAATTATTTTAAGACAACACTATCCATTTTTCAAGGGGGAAGAATGACTATTTTTGCTCTTATTCAAAAAACTGCTTCAAACTAAGCCTGTCCTGACTTAATTTGAAGCAGTTCATTCAATTCTTAACGTCTGTCTCTTATGCCTCTATCACAGTTCCCGTCATCAGCGGATGAATTTCCCGCAATTCCCGTGTCAGGATTTCCAGCGCCTTATCGCCGGTGCAATGTCCGGTGTAATAAACAGCATCCGGAAGATTCGCTGCCAAATCCATGATAACCGGTTCAGGCAGACATTCGCCTGTTCTAGGACTGTAGAGGTGGAAACCGCCAATCACGATATCCGGTGCTGCCGGACATTGTCTGATAATATTCAGCACACCTTTATGACCGCAGCCCATAAGAAGCACATTCTTCCTGCCCTGAATAAGCAGATGCTGTTCATGCACAAAGTCATCTCTTGTCTTATCTTCTTTCAGCAGATTTTTGTTCGTCTCATAGATTTCACCTGTCACATGGCTGTAAATCTGCAGTTCATCATCAATCACATAACTGCCATCCAACAGTTTCACCTGCGGGTGTGTCTTCAATGCCTGATTCAGACCGATATATTCCGGCCCGGTCTTTTTAGCTGTATAATGATCATTAAATGCCTTCTCCTGCAAATAAATCACAGCATGGTCATTGATTGCCAGAAAAGCATCCAGCCCGCCGCCATGGTCATTGTGCCCGTGGGAAATAACAACCGTATCCACCTGAGATAAATCTATCCCCAATGCTTTGGCATTCTTAATAAATAAATCTGTTGTTCCCACATCAAAGAGCAGCTTGTGCTTCTCTGTTTCCGCATAAATACTGAGTCCATGCTCTGCCCCAAGCTCACATTTTGTCGTATCCTCCACCAATGTAACAAATTTCATGATCAATACCCCCATCCATCATCTTTGTGATCCGCCTTTATAAGAATGGCTCCCGCACCGCCATTGCAGCATTGGAAGCCATTCATTGCTTACTTATATTCTATCATACTTTGCTCAAAATGTCATATGCCATTTATTTTTCAAAGTAATTTTCTTTTGCCAACTGCCCTATTCTGTTCGCAGTGCTGTTACCGGGTCGCTCTTTGAAGCTTTATTGGCAGGAATCAGGCCGCCCAAAAGTGTCAGAACAACGCTCAATGCAATTAAGATAAAGGCTGCGCCAATCGGAAGTGCCGCATTCACATCCGTATTACCGGATACAGTGTGAATAATATAGTTCATCGGGAAGATAGCAATAATCGTCAGACCAATACCGATCAGGCCCGCCAACAGGCCGATAATAAAGGTCTCTGCATTAAACACAGCACCCACATTTCCTTTGCTGGCACCAATGGCACGAAGAATACCAATCTCTTTCCTTCGTTCCAGTACACTGATATAGGTAATAACACCAATCATGATGGAGGATACAACAAGCGAAATGGCCACAAATGCAATCAGGACATAGGAAATCATATTCACAATGGATGTGACTGAAGACATCATCACCCCTACCATATCTGTATAAGAAATCACTTTGTCATCCTGACCGCTGTTCTTCATGTCATCGTTGTAATCCTCAATAATCTGGTCTACCACCTGTTTACTGTCGAAATCAATCGGATAAATGGAAATCGTCTGCGGATCATTCTCGTCAGCATATCCCATTTTATTCAGATTACTTTCATAAGAAACCGTGCCGGTTGTCATAAGGGATGTCATCAACTCCTGTAGATCATCCTCCGACATATTCACCTGAATTGCCTTTGCAAAGGCATCCGGATCAATGGAAAAAATATCCTGCATATTACCCATGAGGGATGTCATAGCATTTCCCATGGATTTCTGAAGATTTGTACCAACCTGCTCCATGACTTTTCCCATAGCACTGCTGATCTGACTGGTCAGTTCATTGGTAAAACCACCCATGACACTGGCCATCTTATTCTGGAGATTTGCCTGCAGCGTCTTTGTATCCACAATCTTTTCCGCATACTGTAAGAGCAGCTTCTGTCCGGCATCGGAAGAAATATACTTCAGAAAAGCTGCCTGAATCTTATCAGGCTGTGCCAGATTATTGGCTTTTGCATACTCACCGTATCCATTGGCCAGATCAGTAAGAATTTCTTTTATCTGATCATCCGTAATTGTGACTCCGGACAATTTATCCTTGATTCCCGCAAGTTCCTCCGACAGAATACGGCTCACAGCGTCTGTTTCCAGATAAGCTCTGAAATTCGTGTTAAAATCATCCGGATTCTCCTGTTTTAAGGCAAATTCCTGATAATCTTCCATCACACGGCCAACAAAATCCTTCAGCATATCTTCTGTGATCACGCCTTCCAGCTGCGGCTGCAAAATATCCTTCAATTTCTGCGATAAATACTGAACAGCTTCATCCGAGGTCAGATACTGTTTCAGGCCAGCTGTCAATCCGGTAATATCTGTTGCCGGATCATCCCCCACAGAATCCTGATAGCCCTTCAATAATGCATTGAAAAGCTCAGTCAGGGTATCCTTCGTCAGATTCACGGATACACCATTCATAATATCCTGAATATCATTAGTCGAGAAAGACGGCATTGCAGCGGATAACGCATTAGCATCAATCAGATCACTCATATCCACATCACTGAAGTCCATATCCGAAAATGACGAAGCATCCATATTCATCCTGGAGGTATCCACCTTAAAAGCATCTTTGAAGGCTTCCTCATTGATTTTGAACAGGTCTTCCATATTCAATCCATCTTCGTCATCCGGGTCATCAAAAGATTTACCGTTAAAGACATTGGTCTTCT
>ERZ809074.2170-NODE-2170-length-22474-cov-21.560462_pt1 | contig 22474 bp, 26 predicted proteins | sample MGYA00520795_ERZ809074 | MGnify/ENA primary metagenome ERZ809074 (study PRJEB31570, sample SAMEA3212989) | Homo sapiens | biome: human-gut; feature: human gut; material: fecal | place: Sweden | collected 2011 ...
GGGATAGAGAGGCGATTCGTTCCCGGACACTGGGAAAAGGCGAACGGAAAGGACCACTTCATCTACACCCCGGGAGAAAAGACCGGGATGGTCCTAAAAATGAAATGGGTGGAGGGCTCCCACTACTGGGAAAGCTCCGTCAGAATCCTAGAAAAGCTCTACCCGGAGCTGCTCGAAAAGAAGCTGCAGAGCTGGCTGGACGAGTATTTCAAGGATTTTTTGTGAGGTGAAACCTATGGCTGCCCTAGAGCAGGAAATCGCAAGCGTTATCCGCTTTATCCTCGATTCCGTACCCGGGATTACGCCCTATTACTGGGACATCCCGGAGGGATTCGTCGTACCCTCTGTTTTCTTTCCGCAGCCGGAGCTCACACCTCTCGGCGACACGTTCGCGTCCTATGCGGTGGAATATGACTGGTACATCAAGTTTTTCGCCAGCACGGACGAGGACGCCTACGCAAGCGCGGCAGCGGCCTTGAACGCCATTTGCGCAGCCCGCCTGCTTGTCCCGCTCATTGACGAGGCGGGAGCAGCGGTAGGAGGCGGAGTACGGCTCAAAGACCCCGGAGGCGTGAAACGGCTGGACACAGGCACAGCCCAGCTCACACTCCACTGGGACAGCCGCCGTCCGTACAACAGGGTGGATTGCCAGAAGGTGATGCACTACAACCTCGACCTCAAAGCGGCCGAGGAAAAAACTGAATAGGAGGTATCTGCATGGCAGAGAAGAACGCGAGCGCGGCACAGACCGCGCAGAAGTTCCCTATTGAGCGTCTGGCAAAGGCTTGCCGGACGCTTTTTCATGTTTCGGCCAGCACGTTCGCCGGTGCCACGGCGGGCATGACTGGTGAATACACCGTCGAGGAGATGCGGAAGCACATCGACGAGTGGCTCGGAAAGGAGGCCGTTGTTTAATGGCAGGCGGTAAATACGATAAGCTGGCGGGAAAGACCCGCCCGGGCACTTACATCAACTTCGAGAGCGACCGCAACGACACCGTCGGCAACTCTGAGCGCGGCATCGTGCTGCTGCCCCTGATTGGCTACGACTTTGGCCCCGCCAAGACGCCCATCACCCTGACGGCAGCGGCCCCGGATGCTTACAGTGTGGAGCTCGGCCGCAGCGTCTACGACGCGACCAACGATAAGATGCGCCTGATTCGTGAGGCATTCAAAAAGGCTTCCAAGGTCATCGTCTACATCACGGAGAGCGGCACAGCCGCAACCGGAACCGCTGCTCCGCTGACCGTAACGGCCAAGTACGGCGGCACTCGCGGCAACGATATTCACGTCTCTGTCGTCACAAACCCCGTCGGCGGCTTTGACGTCACCGTGTATTTGGATGCTGACGCCACCGCTGTGTACGAGGGCGTCAAGACCGTCGAGGAGCTTATTGCAGCCGCAGCAGACGACAAGCTGGTGAAGTTCACCGGTACGGGCGACCTGAAAGCGGCATCCGGCGTGAAGCTGGCAGGCGGCACGAACGTCACCAGCGCAAACGGTGACGTCACCGCGTTTGTGGACAAGATGGAGGGCATCAAGTTCAATACTCTGTGCTTCCCCGTTACCGATGCTACGTTGCAGACCGCAGCCATCACCAAAATCAAGTATATGCGCGAGAGCATGGGCAAGGGCGTGAATGTGGTTCTGCCGGACGCAAAGAGCCCCGACCACGAGGGCGTCATCAATGTCACAAACTCTGTTGTTGTTGACGGCGTTGAGCTGACCCACGCGGAGGCCTGCGCATTCGTTGCGGGCATCACCGCATCCGCAAGCTGCATCAAGTCTAACACCTACGAGGTCTACAACGGCGCGACCGGCATCGTGGACCCCAAGGACAACGAAGCAGCCATTGCGGCCATCAAGAACGGCGAGATGTTCTTCTCCTACTCCGAGGCGGGCAACGTCATCATCGAGTACGACATCAATTCTCTGGTCTCTTTCAAGAAGCCCAAGGACAAGACGTACAGCAAGAACCGCGTTATCCGCACTCTGGACGCTATTCAGGAGGCCATCCAGAATAACTTCCCGCCCAACAAGTACGACAACAGCCCGACCGGCTACGCCGCTATGAAGGGCATCGGCCAAGCCATCCTCAAGCAGTACGAGGACATGGGGGCCATCAAGAACGTGGACTATGACGCGGACTTCAAAATCGACGAATCTTTGAGCAGCGGCGACGAGGTTTATTTCATCGTCGCAATCCAGCCTGTGGATTCTGCCGAGAAGCTGTTCTTCACCGTCAAGACCCGCTAAAGCAGCAGGAGGTAAGTTATGCAGTACAACAAAAACCCTATTAGCCTCCGCGAGGGCCATGCGCTTATCGACGGCGTCGAGGTCATGGACGGCGTGAAGATGACTATTAACTTCACCCCGGAGACGTGGACCGGCCGCCAGTTGAACGAAACCACTCCGTCTACCCGCTGGGTTGGCGCGACCATCACCGGCAGCATGACCCGTCGCCGGACCAACAACTGGCTCAAGACCAAAATCAAGGAGTATCAGGCAACCAAGGCGACGCCCGAGTTCGTGATTCAGGGCATCATGGACGACGCTAATTCTGACTACTATGCAGCCCACGGCTCCGATGTCGTGACCTGCGTCGGTTGCGTCCTGACTGGTGACCTTCCCCTGACCGCACTGGATGCAGAGAGCGGCAGCGTGGTCGATGACGTCATCAACTTCAACATCAAGAACATCATCTAACCTCCCGACATTTTTGTCGGGAGCATACAGGCGAAGCCTCTCCTAGGTGGAGGGGCTCCGATTTTTATTTTGGAGGAGACAGCTATGAGCAAGAACCTGAAATATTTTATGCGCGAGGCAGCAGAGGTGGAGAAGGTCGTCACCGTACCGGCCCCGGAGAGCTTTAAGGACGAGAACGGCAAGGTCATCCAGCTCGAGGTCAAGGTGCTTTCCTCTGAGCGTATCCGCGCCATCAATGAGGGGTACCACACCCACACTGTCGCGCTGGACAAGAAGGGCAATCCCTACATCAACGGCGGCAACGTGGTTTTCCGCGACGAGCGCGACAATGCAAAGGCCACCCGTCACATCCTCGTTGAGGCCCTGCAGTACCCCAAGCTGGACGACCCGGAGCTGATGAAGTACTACAACTGCGTGGACATCACCCAGATGCCGGAAAAGGTTTTCTCCCGCGCCGACGAGTTTGCTCATGTTACCCGCGTCGTCATGGCTCTGCTTGGCATCGGCGGTCAGCTCTCCGAGGAGGAGCAGAAGCAGGCCGATGAAAAGGAAATCGACGACGCAAAAAACTGATTCGCAGCGCGGGCAGCGAGACGTACTGGGCCCATGTTCTTTGGCAGCGGCACGGCCTCCGACCGGAGGAGTTCGACCGAATGAGCCGGAGACAGAAGCTCTTTTACATCGCCTCCGAGGAGGAGGAAAGCGCGCGCCCGTGCAGAAGAGATACCATGAAGCTCGTCCCTATAAGGCGATAGGAGGACCGACATGGCAACACTGAAAGTCGTATTCAAGGCCATCGACGAAATCTCCTCCAAGTTCAACGAGATGACGCAGAGCGGCGAACGGGCTCTTGAGGCGTTCGAGAACACCGGCACGGCGGCAGACGGAGCATTGAGCAAGGTCTCCCGCACGGCCGCGCAGACCGCAAAGAGTACCGACGCTGCTGCTGATTCCGTCGATGACCTGTCCTCGGCCATCGGGGACTACGAAAAAGCCACCGGGCAGGCGGCAAATTCTACCGGCGTCCTGTCCGAGAAAACGACCGAGACCGAGAAGAACCTCGACGAGGCAGCGGAGGCAGCCCGTAAAGCCTCGGATGAGGTCGAGAAGTTCGGCGATAAGTCCGAGGAAACTGGCAAGCAGAGCGAGGAATCGAGCAAAAAGAGCCGCGACGGCATCAAGGAGCTGCAGGGCGTCCTTGCGTCGGCCGGAATAGCCGCCACTCTGAACGAGATTAAGAACGGCTTTTTTGACTGCTCCGAAGCGGCCGCACAGTTCGAGACCTCCACTGCAATGGTTGCTACCATCGCGGATACGAGCCAGAAATCCTTGAGCAGCATCTCGAAAGAGGTTCGCAGTTACTCCAACGAGACCGGCGAGGCGGCCAGCGACATGGCGGAGGCGACCTATCAGGCCATTTCAGCCAGCATCAACACGGCGGACGCTGCGGCCTTTGCGGGAACCGCGACCAAGCTGGCCGTCGGCGGCTTTACGTCGGCGACCACGGCTGTTGACGTTCTGACAACGGCCATCAATGCCTACGGCCTCGCGGCGTCGGATGCAACGCAGCTTTCCGACTACCTTATCACCACCCAGAACCTCGGCAAAACGAGCGTGGACCAACTGGCGCAGAGCGTCGGCAAGGTCATTCCTCTGGCGTCTGCGTACAACGTCCAGATGGACAATCTTAGCTCGGCTTACGCTGTCCTAACCGCCAACGGTATCGCTACCGCAGAATCCGGCACCTATCTCAAGTCGATGCTGAATGAGCTCGGCGACACCGGCAGCGGCGTTTCTGAGGTCCTGCTGAACTCCACCGGCAAGACCTTTGCGCAGCTCATGGAGCAGGGCTACTCGCTCGGCGATGTTATGGCTATGCTGGGTAACGCGGTAGATGGAGACAGCACAGCGTTCAACGCCCTGTGGAACTCCACGGAGGCCGGTATCGGCGCACTGTCCCTGTTCAACGCAGGAGCAGACAAGTACAACAGTGTGCTCGAATCCATGCGTACCAGCGCAGGAGCAACCGAAAAGGCATACTCCACGATGGCGGACACGACCGACAAGAGCAAGCAGCGGATGGAGAATGCGTTCAACAACCTGAAAATCTCTGTCGGCGATGTGCTCAACCCCGCGCTCACGCAGGTATACGAAGGATTCACCAACGTATTTGCAGGCATGAGTGATTTTGTGGACGAGCACCCGGCCGTCGTGGCGGCCATTTCTGCCATTGCGGTCGGTGTGGGCGGATTCACGGGCGCGCTGGCCGCCTACAACCTCGCAACCACGGCTGCGAAGTTCGTGACGGAGGCATTCACCGCGACGCTGGCGGCTAACCCTTACGTCCTCGCGGCAGCAGGCATCGTTGCTGTTACAGCAGCGGCCGTTACCCTGACCGGAGTGCTGATTACGCAGAGCGACGAGTACGAGGGCATGACGGCCACCTGCCGTGACCAGTACGACGAGCTGCAGAGGCTGAACGACCAGTACAATGCAGCCTGTGAGCAGTACGGCGAGAACTCCGACGCGGCCAACAGCCTGCGTTACCAGCTCGACCGGCTCAACGACGAGTTTGAAGCCAACCGTCAGACCGTCAAGGAGTTTGTGGCGGAGTGCGACGGCCTCGTCGAGAGCCACAACAAGGTCATGGACACCTACAACAGCTCCACCTCGAGCATCAAGGACCAAGAGCTCGGCACGCTGGCTCTGACCCAGCGGCTCGGGGAGCTGGCCTCGCAGAACACGCAGACCACCGCGAGCTACACGGAGATGAAAGCCATCATCGACCAGCTCAACGCCGACGTCCCGGGTCTCGGCCTGACCTACGACGGCGTGACTGAGAGCGTGGACGCGACCGTCGAGGCTATCAAGAAAGCCGCAAAAGCGCAGGCTGATTCGGAGTATAAGGCCGAGCAGCAGCAGACCTATGTTGACCTGCTGAAAGAGCAGAGCAGCCTCGAACAGCAAATCGCGGAGGCGGAGGCCAACCTCGACGCGGAGCGTCAGCGGCGCGGCATGAGGCAGGACGACGTCACCGGCGACTGGGTCAGCGGCAGCGGCTTTTGGATGGAGGACAGTCCGTGGGTGGCGTGGACTTCTGACATCGACGAGTACAAGAAATCCCTCGAGGAGCTGCAATCTGCCTACGACGAGAACCAGCAGACCCTCTCCGACATTGAGGGCGAGTGGCGCGGCGTCGCGCAGGCAGTCGAGGATTCGCAGAACCAGACCGTCAGCTATGAGGAGGCCGTCAGCGCGGCCGTCAGCACGGCACAGACAGAGCTCGATAACCTCACGGCGGCCTATGACAAGGCGTATGAATCGGCCCGGACGAGCATCGAGGGGCAAATCGGTCTGTTTGACACGATGAAAACCTCGTCTGAGCTGTCCATCAGCGACATGGAAAAGGCCATGCAGAGCCAGACGGACTACCTCAACCTCTACTCTGAAAACCTCAAAAAGGCCGCAGAATACGGCCTCGATGACGGCCTGATTAAGTCGTTGAGCGACGGCAGCGAGGAAAGCGCGGGCTACATCAACGCCATTATTCAGAACATCGAGAAACTGGGAGGCAGCACCGAGTGTATGCCCGCAGCAGCCTCCAAGTTCGTCACCGAGTTTAACTCCAAGTTTGAGGAGACCGAAAAGGCAAAGGACACCTTCGCGGACAACGTCGCCAAGATGGAGACCGACTTCGACGAGAAGATGGGCGAAATCGAGACCCGGATGTCCAAGACGGTTCAAAACATGGAGATGACCGACGAGGCCCGGAAAGCAGCACAGGATACCATCAAGGCCTACTGTGATGCAATCCGCTCCATGACTGGCGAGGCCGGGAGCGCAGCGGAGGCCGTTGCGAACGCAGCCGCCTCCCACCTGAAAACTGCGCCGACAACGACACCGACCACCACGACAGTTGCCGGTCACGCGAACGGCACTCTGTCCGCACAGGAGGACGTCTACATCGCCGGTGAGGAGGGCCCCGAGCTTATCATCGGCGCGCGTGGGTCCGAGGTGTTCCCCACGCAGGAGACCGAAAGAATCCTCGCAGCCGTGAACAGCGCGGAAAACGCCACGAACGCCCCGGAGCCCGAACTGCCCACGGACGTTCCTGCAACGCCGTTCGCGGCTGCTGCACTCCCGGAGCCCACGGCAAGTTCGCTCCCGGAGAACGACCTGCCGGAGGGCATGGAGGCCGTCAAGGAGTATTCCTATCTCACGGCTGACGGGCAGGGCTCTGATGCGCAGCCCACCGGCATTGAGTACGTCGAACCGGAGGTGCAGGCGCAGACTACGGAGGAGGCTGCACCCGCAGAGGAGGCCCCGGTCAACACGACTGCCCCGGCCGCCAGCGACGCGCAGCAGGAGGCCCCGGCCTCCTCCTCGGACGCGCCCAGCATTGGCGAGACCGTCAAGCGCATTATCATCGAAATCAACGGCAGCGGCTCCATCGACGTCGGCGGCATGAATGAGGAATCCGTCCTCGACATTCTGACGCGCCATGCAAAGCCAGTCCTTATGAGCATCATCAAGGGTGAAATCTTCGAGGAAGGAGACCTCGCCTATGATTTTTGAGAGCAGCATGCAGCTCTGGATTACGCACAACGGAGAGCGCGAGAAACTGCGCTTTCCTGTTCTGCCGACGAAGTTCGACGTCACTCACGGGACGAAGAACACGAGCGTCACCATCAGTGGCCTCGGCGAAATCCTCGTTTTGCAGGACCGGGCGGCCGCGGAGGTATCGTGGGACAGCTTTTTTCCAGCCGCGTATTTTCCGGGCATCCAGACGCCATTTATGCTGTCGTCACCGGATGCGATGATGCAGCGGCTTTTCGAGTGGAAAATCAGCGCGAAGCCGGTGCACCTCATCCTGACCGGAACGCGCGTAAACTTCTACGCGGCTATCCAGAGCTTGCAGCCTTACAGAAAAGGCGGCGACCCCGGGAGCATCTACTACAAAATCAAGCTCAAGGAGTACAGAGAGGTCAGAATCCGGCAGGTCAAAGTCAGCTCGACCGGAACTGCGACCGTCTCCGGCGGCTCCACCCGGACAGACAACCGAGTGCAGGCGAAAACCTACACGGTCAAGCCCGGAGACTGCCTCTACAACATCTCGAAATCGACCCTCGGCGACGGAGGCCGGTACAAAGAAATCTATTCCCTGAACAAGGATAAGCTCAAAAACCCGAATTTGATTTATCCCGGACAGGTGTTGCAGCTCCCGTGAGGTGAGGCAATGAGCAAGATTGCATTCCTCGTCACAAAAGGCGAGACCACCTACGACATGAGCGAGCTGGTGGAGAGCGCGACATGGAGCGGCCGAAAGGGCTCCCCGGCGCGCACTCTTTCCGTATCGCTTATCGACGATGACGGCTGGAAACACGCCCGTTCCGGCATTGATGTCACCAAGGGAAACCACTGTGTTTTTTATTGGGAGGGCGCAGAGCTGTTTCGCGGCATCATCATGCAGCAGAGGCAGAGCACGAAAAAGACCATGACCATCAAGGCCTACGACGTGGGTATCTACCTGTCGAACAACAAAGACAGCTTTTGCTACAAGCGGAAAAAGGCGTCCGAAATCTTCAAGGACTGCTGCGACCGATTCCAGATTCCGTACAAGGACGTGGCCGACACTGGCTACGTCATCTCGGAGCTACCAAAGGCCAAAACGACAGCCTGCGATGTTATTCTGGACGCCTTGAGCCTCACGTTTAAGGCCACCGGCATCAGGCATTATGTGACGTCAGCCGACGGGAAACTGAGCTTGATAAAGCGGAAAGACAGCATCCTGCAATGGGTGGTGGAAACCGGCCGGAACCTTATAAGCTACGACTACACTTGCAGCATCGAGAAGGTGAAAACCCGCATAAAGCTGCTGTCTAAGGAGGACAAAGTGCTTGCCGAAAAGGCGGACACGGAGCTTGAAAAGACCATCGGCATCATGCAGGACATTTCCACGCCCGACAGCAACACCGAGGAGGCGAACCTCACGGACATGGCTGAATCCATGCTCGCAGAGCAGAAGCTCCCCAGCAAAACGCTGACAATCGAGGGCCTCGGGCAGGCAAACGTCATTTCTGGCGTCGGCCTGTGCATCATCATCAGGCCGCTCGGCATCTCGAACAGCTACTATGTAGACGAGGATACCCACACATTCAAGGGCAACTACCATTCGATGCGCCTTACCTTGAACATGGCAACAGACACCGAGCGGAGCGCAAAGGCGAGCGATGAAAAGAGCTCGACCTCGCACTCCGTCGGCGATAAGGTCCAATTTTCGGGCGGTCCCCAGTACGTTGCGTCCACCGCGACGTCTCCGACCAACAGCCCGAAAGCGGGACCGGCGAAAATCACTGCCATCGCCAAGAGCAAGAACGCAAAACACCCGTACCACATCATCCACACGGACAAGCAGAGCACCGTCTATGGATGGGTGGACGCCAGTCAAATCGGATAGGAGGAGCTGCACATGAACCCGGATGAAGCGACGAGCCTAAAGCAGCTCTTTCTCTCCATGCTGCCGAAAGACGGCGGCATCGTTGTCGGCACGGTCACGAAAGAGAGCCCGCTCACCATCCAGATAGAGAACGACGAAAAGCTCGAAATCTCTGGCAGCGCGCTCCTCGTCCCCCGGAACCTGACCGACTATCAAGTGAAAGTAGACATCGCCCTCGCGGACGGCAAAATCGACAGCAACACCCATGTGGGAGGCGCGCACGGCCACAAGTTCCAGTTGTTCGATTCCAGAGGCGGAGGGGTGACCGGCCTCGTCGGCTGCCCGCTTGAGGGCGATAAGGACAAGCCCGTGGGAGACTATCACAAGGTCGAGAGCAGCAAGGAGAGTGCGCACATCCACTCGCTGAAAACCTTTTCCATCGAGAGCGGTCTGCTGACCGTTTACAATGCGCTCAAGACGGGCGAATCTGTCTACCTTCTCCGCTTCAACGACGGTAAGAGCTACTACGCTCTTGAGAGGGCTATCGTATGAGCAGAGTATTTGTTCCCATTCCTATTTCCGGCATCGAGGAGGAGAAAGAGCAGCCGTCGCTCACCTACAAGCTCGACCTCGATACCGGGCGCATCGTCGGAAAGGTTGACGGCCTCGAAGCCGTCAACCAGTTTATTTTGAAAGCACTCCTCACTCCGCGTTTCCACTGCCTCGTCTACGACAACCAGTACGGCAGCGAAATCAAGGACACTGTCACGGACGAGAACGCGACAGAGGAGCTCATCAGGGCGGAAATCCCGAGACTTGTGGAGGATGCACTCCTCTGCGACGGCCGGATTCTTAAAGTCTATGACTTTGAGTTTGAGTTCAACGAGGATTCCTGCAACGTCCACTTCACGGCGGACACTATTTACGGGACCACAGAGGTCGAGGAGGTGATATAGAGTGTTTGAAGCCCAGACCTACGACAAGGTTTTGGAGGAGATTTTGAGCCGCGCGCCGGACGGAATCGACCTCCGGCAGGGCAGCATCTTCTACGATGCTGTCGCAGGCATCGCTTTCAAAATCGCCAAATACTATGCAGACCTCGAACAGGTGTTCGAGATGGTGTTTCTGGTGACGGCGACCGGCGATTACCTGACGCTCAAGGCGGAGGAATACGCCGTTTACCGGCAGGCAGCCGCGACGGCAAAGTACCGCATCAAGTACGACGGGGAACTCCCGGAGCTCGGGACGCGCTTCTTCTGCAGCGGCCAGTATTTTGTGCTGGCGCAGGATGACGCCCTCGGCATCTACATCGAGGCGGAGAAAGCCGGAACGGAGGCGAACGACATTCCGGCCGGAACCTCTGTTGTGCCGACCGACACGCAGCGGAGCCTCACGGCCTGCTCCATCGTCGAGGAGCTCGAACCGGGCGCAGACGACGAGGACGACGAGAGCCTCCGAAAGCGTGTACAGGAGAAAATCGCTGGACCGGCAGAAAATGGAAACCAGCAGCATTACAAAACGTGGTGCGAGAGCATCTCCGGCGTCGGCCGTGCGCGCATTGTTCCCCTTTGGGCGGGAGAGAACACGGTCAAAGGCATTCTCATTGACACGGAGGGCGGCCCGGCGTCTGAGGCTGTTGTGCAGCGCGTACAGGAGTACATCGACCCGGGCGGGACCGGCCTCGGTGAGGGACAGGCCAACATCGGCGCGCACTTCACCGCGACATCCGCCACGGCGAAAAGGGTCAACATCTCTTTCTCCGTGACACTTGCAAAGGGAGGAGACCTCGCCAGCGTCAGGAGCGCAGCGCAGACGGCCCTCAAAGCTCAAATCAAGAGCATCAACCTCACCACGGACGACAGCGAAACGCCCACCCTGCGCATCAGCACGGTCGGCAACACGATTTACAGCCTCTTGGGAGTGCTGGACTACGCAAACCTCCGTTTCAACGGCCAGACGGCAAACGTCGAGGCCGGAAAAGAGGAGGTATTTGTTTTGGGGGAGGTGACAGTAAGTGAAACCAACCCTGTATCCTAACGGATTCCCCAGCGCATACGAGGAGCTGAAAACATTCTACCCGGTGTTCTACCGGGATGTTTTCGAGATGGACGCTATCTGGCGCGCAGCCGGAGGCGGGCTGGACGAAATCGAGGACGGCGTGGACGCTGTTGTCAACAACAACTTCGTATCCCTGATGGACACGGATACGCTGGCGCAGATGGAAACCTTCCTCGGTATCCCTCTGAACCAGAAGCGCACCCTCGAGGCGCGGCGCAAGCTCGTCGCCTTGTACTTCATCGGCGGCAACCACATCGGCTCTCAGGAGATAAAAGATATTGTTTTTGGATATACCGGAGCCTCGTCCTCTGTTGAATTCAAAAATAGCAGAATTTATGTGAAGCTCTTCCCAAATGATAACTCCACATTCTTATCGAGCGACGTCATGGAATGCTTGAAGCGCAAGATTCCGGCTCATCTTTCGCTTTCGCTTGTTCTTGCATATATTCCGGATTTACAGCCAGCCTACGTCGCCGCCGCACCCTGCGGAATGGCTGCCTTTTGCACCGTTCGGCTGCCCGGAAGCATCAAACCCCGCGCCGTCACGGCTCGTGGCTATGTTGCCGGTGCTATGAGCGCAGCGCGGATGCAGACGACCGTTGAACTGCCCGGAGCCATCCACCCGAAAAACATCACCGCGCAGGCATACGCCACCGGCGGGCTTGCGCACACGCACGAAACCGTAACCATCAAGATTGGAGGACAGACAACATGAGCTGGGAAAAATCCAGTTATACAACTGCCGGTGCCGCGCTCCTGTCGGAATCCCTCTCCGGCGGCGCGCTCACCATCACCCGCGCCGTGAGCGGCACCGGCATCGTTGAAACCGACTTGTCGGCAGAAACGACCGTCAGCGGCGAAACGCACGAACTGACCATCCTTGCGATTGACACCGTAAAGGACGGAGAGGAAACGGCCCGGAAAGTCAGCATCCAGATTACCGGAGCAGAAAGCACTTACATCATGCACCAGATCGGCGTATATGGCCGCCTGAATGATGATGCCGAAGTGCTGCTGTTCATCATGCAGGATGAACGTGGAATCGAAGTCCCTGCATCCAGCGTGAACGCTGATTTTGAAATTGAGATTGCTGCCCTTATTGCAATCTCGAACAAAGCAAAAATCGAAATTTCCCTCAGCCCGCAGATGCAGGCTTTGATGAAGCTGGTCAAGGCCGAAATTGAGAAGCACAACGCCGACGCCAGTGCCCATGCGACTACCATCACGGCAGCGGTCAGCGCAGCCGTGAAGAACCTGTCTGAATCCGGGGAAATCCTGAACGAAGAACAGGTAAAGGCTCTTATCAAGGAACAGGTGGACGGCGGAACAGGCGGCTACTATGGCTCCTACGAACTCACCCTTGCGGCTGACGGGTGGAAGCCCGCCCGCAACGAGGATGATTACGAAAACGCTGGCGGTATGGATTACTACCAGTGCATTTATGATGCAGAACTGTCGGACAGCACCAGTGAGCTTGTACCCGTTGGCGTTGTATCTCCCGGCAGCTTCTATACTACGACCAAAGCGGGTGTCCTGAACGGGTGCGAAACGCATGATGGTTTCATCAGATTTTTCGCCCAGCGCATCCCGGAAGCAGATATTCAGGCGACCGTAACCCTGTTCGGGAAAGGAGGTGGTTCGGGTGAAACCGGTAGCGTAAGCATCGGTCAGGGCTTGAAGCGTGACGCGAGCGGCGCTATTGCCGTCCGCATTGGCGAAGGCCTTGACTTTGACAGTGCAAACGCGCTGACTGTCCGCAAAGAAACCGTTATGACGAGCGAAGACCTGCTGAACGAGGAAGAAACGCAGCAGGAAATCGTTGATATGCTGAAATAATTTTTAGGAGGACACTATTATGTCTAAGCAGATTTCTACCAAGACCACCATCCGCAACCTGACCGCTGAGATCAAGAAGACTTTCGTCAAGAAGGACGCCTTTACCCCTGTGCAGACCGCAGCCAACGCTGCTATCAAGTCTCTTGGCGTTGACGGCAACACCGTGAACTTCTACACCTCTACCGACAAGAGCGGCACTGCTGCTTTCTCCGTTGACTTCCCCTCTGAGCTGTTCCTCGACCAGACCAAGACCACCTTCGTGGCCAAGTTCAAGTTCGATGCTGCGACCTACCCCGGCGCCACCGACCCCAAGCTGGACGGCAAGCCGGTCATGGTTCTGGCCGTCAAGGGTGAGAACCCCGACAACTGCACCTACTCTTTCCTGAACATGGCTGCTCTGGTCGATACCTACGCCGCAAAGACCACCGGCAAGGATGCATCCACCACCGTTACCATCGCTGGCTATGAGGTGGATGTCAAGGTCAATGTTTCCGCTGCTGCGGGCAACGCTCTGATTCTGAAGGACGACGGTCTGTATGTTCCCACCCCTGAGGAAGTGGACATTTCCGGCAAGGCCGATAAGGTCACTGGTGCCACCACCGGCAACTTTGCTGCACTGGATGGCGAGGGCAATCTGACCGACAGCGGTAAGAAGCCTGCCGACTTCGTGGCTGCTGAGACCGGTAAGCGCCTGATGACCGATGCCGAGGGCGAAAAGCTGGCCGGTGTCTCTGAGGGCGCAACCAAGACTGCCGCCAGCTCCACCAACGGCAATGTGAACATCGACGGCAAGGAAGTCGTCGTGTACACCGAGCCGGAGAATGTTCTGCACGACGAGGACGTGGAGGACTTCTCCGCAGAGGAGATCGCCGCTCTGCTGGCTGACTAAGACATAAGGAGGTAAGCTCTATGGCAAAAGCGAAGATCAAAACGCTTTTGGGCACAGGGCTTGCCGCGCTTTGCAGCCACATCAAGCAGTGCAACACCGCAATCGGAGACCTTGCCGAAGCAACGGCAAACGGATTCGAGGAAACCGATGACATCCTGCACGAAAAGCAGGATGTCACGGCTGCGGTGTCTTTTACGATTCCGGTCGATGGCTGGGGCGAGGATGATTCCTCCCCCGGCTATTTTTATTGTGACATCCCCATTGCGGGCCTGTTGGCTACCGACATTGTGGATGTTACGGTACTGCCGGAATTTTACGATGTGGCGGGTGCGGTGGGCTTTATTGCGACCGAAAGCCTCGAAGGAAAGCTGCGGCTGAGGGCCTCCAAAGCTCCGACCGAGAAAATTTCTGCACAGTATCACATTACAAGCACCGTGAAATACACGGATGCACAGGAAGGGGGAACCTAAATGGCATACGGTTCTTTTAATGCAGGCCCCGGCAAGGCGCCGGATGAAGATGTTGTCCGCACTGACCAGATCGGCGTGCCGGGCGGCATTGCCACGCTGGATGCAGACGGCCACCTGACCGAGAGCCAGCGGTGGGAAGTGGACGGCTACAAAAAGGCCGAGACCGACCAGCGCATCAGCGCAGCCGTGGACGCTCACAACGGTGCGGAGAACGCCCACAGCGACATCCGTGCCAGTGTGGCAGCTATGAACGCCAGCATCAAGGCCATTGAGCTGAAGTTCGGCACGAACGTCACGAAAAACCCGTTTTCTGCCACGTTCGGCAGTCTGGACGGCCTGACCGTGACCGGCGCGTGGAATGCCGAGCAGGCAAGGGTGGAGTTCTGACGATGGCTGAAACGTTCAAGGTCGGCGCGAATGCGCGGGAGCTGCTGCGGTACACCCAGAGGGCAACCCGCATTGTCACCGACGACATCAGCCGGAGCGATGCCCGGAAGATCATCCAGAAAGTCGCGGCGCTCGAAGATGTGCGCGACATCCAGAAGGTGTGCGGCACTGCCGTCCATGCACTCGACACACGGGACAGGGAGGGCTTTTCCAAAAGCACTTTCCGTCTGTACGGTGAGGGCATCCGGCTGACTGCCCGGCAAATCCTGCTGGATGCACACGCGGCGAACAACGTCAATTTCCAGACCGACTACGACAAGCGCGTTGAGAAGATCGGCGCAATTGTGGACGGCTGCTCTCTGCTGCTGGAATACCTGACCATCTGCACGGAGGAAGGTATCATCAGTGCGAAGAAAGCCGGTATCTGGACAAAGAAGGTCACGGACGTAAAATACCCGGCGATGAAGTGGCTCACGTCGGAACGCGGACGTGCCGAAAAACTCCGGGCAGAAGCGGAACGGAAACGGCTGACCGAACAGGCTGCCGCCCTGAAAGCCGTCCTTTACCCGGAACCGTAAACGCACAGCGGGCAATCGCTTTGCATAAAGGGTGCGGTTTGTTTGCCTGACGCTGCCATTTGGTGGCTGCGCTCTCCGAACACCAACAATAACAACAACGTCTGGAACGTCAACACCGATGGCTCCAACAACAACAACTGGTACAACAACTCCTATGGTGTTCGCCCCGCTCTGATGGAACCGTGTGACGAGTAGGCATAAGCTGAAAGCAGTGCGCCCATCAAAGGAAACCGCATCCTGTCGCTTGCCGATGCAGGCAAGTGATAAATACATCCCGCTGAGGTGGGCCATCCCTGCCGGATGCAGCCCACTACCGCAACGCGAACCAGCGGAGGGTAATTTTGACATACGAAGAACTGTGCAGCTTTGAGGTGCTTTACAAAGCCTACCTTGAAGCCCGGAAGGGAAAGCGCAGTAAAAGCAAAACAATCGAGTACGAGGCGCAGGCGCTGGCCTGCACGGAAAAGCTGTCCCGCAAGCTGGCTGTGCGTGATGTACGCCAGCCGGGCGGCGACATCCGGCAGCAGATATGCTATGTGCCGAGCAAGTTTGAGGTCTTTGCCGTCTACGAGCCGAAGCGCCGCATGGTACATGCCCCCGCATTTGTGGACAAGGTGGTGCTGCACGCTCTGGTCGATAACATCCTGTATGATGCCCTGACAAGGAGCTTTATCCGGGACAGCCACGCCAGCCAGACCGGCAAAGGCACAGACGACGGCCTGATGCGCCTGAAAACTCATATGGTGGACTATTACCGCCGTGAGGGCCACGACGCGGACGGCTGGGTGCTGAAAGGCGATGTGCGGCATTTCTTTGCCAGCATCGACCACCGGAAGTTAAAACGCAAGCTCAAGGCCGTGCTGGACAAGCGCGGCGTTGACCCGCGTGTCTATGAGCTGCTTTGCATCTACATCGACGTGATGGAGGACGGCTTGCCGCTGGGCTACCAGACAAGCCAGCTTTTCGCCCTCATGTTTTTGGACGAGTTCGACCACATCATCAAAGAAAAGTACCGCATCAAATACTATGGCCGATACATGGATGATTTCTATATCATCTGTTCGGACAAGAAGAAATTGCAGTGCATTCTCCGGGATGTGCGGGCGCTTATGGACAGTTACGAACTTGAGCTGAACCAGAAAACCGCCATTTTCCCGCTGCGGAACGGTATTGATTTTCTGGGATTCCATAGCTACCTGACCGACACCGGCGCGGTCATCCAAAAACTGCGCCGGGATAGCTCCAAGCGGATGAAGAACAAGATCAGATATTGGGAGACGGCATACCCCGCAGGTGAAGTGACCAAGCAGGAAATCCTGCGGAGCTTTGATGCGTTGGATGCCCATGCCGCCCATGGTGATACTTACTCTTTACGCCGCAAGTATGCTGACCGGCTCGAAAAATTGCTTGACTGTAAAATCCCTATCCATCGAAAAATCAACTCGAACAAACTCGCGCGTGACAGACGGCGGGCGAGGCAATGCCGCTGCATCTACAAGAAGCAGCACAAAGCCCTGTCCCTCTCTGTATCGCAGAACACGCGGCCTGCGGAGATCATGCCGTGGGCCTGAACGAAAACAAGGAGGTAACAATGGCAAACGTAAAACTGGGCACAAAAGCCGTTGGCAGCATTGTCAAAATCAAGGTCAACGGCGCGTCCAAAGATTTTATTGTCGTGCAGCAGGGCAATCCGAATACCAGCACCTATGATTCGAGTTGCGCCGGAACGTGGCTGCTGATGAAGGACATCTACACAACGTCCACGTTCGGCAACAATAACTCCTACAAGGATTCCAGCATCCACACATACCTGAATGGAACATTCTACAACCTCATCGACAGCAACATCCGGGCGGCTATTAAGCAGGTGAAAATCCCGTACCAGAACGGCACTGGTTCCGGCGGCAGCCTTGCCACCGGCTCCAACGGCCTGAGCACCAAAGTGTTCCTGCTGTCTGGTTATGAGGTTGGTTGGACGACCAGCGACAACGGCTATTTCCCGAAGGACGGTGTGAGGCTGGCATACTTTGGCAACAGCTCCAGCGGTAACAGCAAGCGTATTGCATACAATGGCAGCTCCGCTGCCGTTTGGTGGCTGCGCTCTCCGCGCACCAACAATGGCAACGACGTCTGGTACGTCCACGCCGATGGCTCCGACAACTTCAACTGGTACAACAACTCCTATGGTGTTCGCCCCGCTTTTGTACTGCCCTCTACACTCGTGGTCTCTGACGACGGCACGGTCAGTGTCAACACTGCACCTACCGTCAGCACGGACGGCGCAGCTCTGGGGCGGAAGAACGCGGCCTTTGCGTGGAAGTACACCGTCAGGGATGCCGACGGCGACACCTTGACCGTCACCGAAAAGCTGGACGGCAAGACCACCAAGACCCGCACCGGCGTTGCCAGCGGCACGGCCCTGACCTTTGAGCAGACGGCCAGCGCTGCCGGATTCCAGAAAATCCTGAACGGCAACCACACCATCACCGTTGAGGTGAGCGACGGCAAGGAAACCGTCAGCACGTCCGCGACCTTTATCAAGGCCGTCCACGCCGCAAGCGTGACGCTGGCTGAACCGTTGGCCGTTGAGGGCGACATTACCGTTGCCGTGCTTCAGGTGACCGGCTCCATCCCCGATGATGCGAAGTTCAAAGCCGAAGTGACCAACAACGCACTCGACAGCTCCCCGGTCTGGCAGGATGCCACGACCGAGGTAAAAAAAGGCGTGAACATCGTCTTTGAGAATAAGACCGCCACCAACGGCGCGGCGTTTAACTTCCGCGTCAGCGTGGAGCGCGGCGAATCCGGCGAGGGCGGCTACATCGAAGCCGTCTCCGGCGCATTCCAGTAAGGAGGACAGTATGGCTATTGAATGGAAGAAAAACGACCTTCCCACTCTGGCACAGAAGGTGGCGGACGACGCTTCTGAAACCTGCCAGAACTTTATTTATGCTGGCATTGACGTGGAGTTGTCCGACGGTACGCAGCACTTTTCGCTGATGCCCAACGACCAGACGAACATCGACTCGATGTTTGCGGCCATTACGTTGGGCGCGTCCGAATACCCTTACCACCCGGATGGCGGCAAGTGCGTTATGTACAGCGCGGCAGACATTATTACTCTGTACAGCGAATACAAGAGCTTCGTCACCAAACAGACGACCTACTGCAATGCGCTGCGCCAGTGGGCGAAGCGCGAGACCGACCCGAATGTTATCGGCTCCATCTATTACGGATGCGCCCTTCCCGAGGACCTCGAAAAGGAAGTCGGGGACATTCTCAGCGCGGCGCAGGCGCAGATTACGGCCATCATCAACAAGCTCTCCGCCTAAGGAGGACCGAAATGGCAAGGAACTCTGTATGTAAAACTGCCATCCTCTTTGTGTTCGGAGGGCTTGTATACTTCGGACTCGAGGTGCTTTTCAGAGGACATAGCCATTGGACGATGTTCGTCCTCGGCGGATTCCTTTTCCTGATTCTCGGTGAGCTGAATGAGGGCCTGCTTGAGTGGGATACCCCGCTCATTTGGCAGGGCGTCCTCGGCTCGGCCATCGTGACAGGAGCGGAGCTCGTTACCGGTATGATTCTCAACGTCTGGCTCGGCCTCGGCGTTTGGGACTACTCCGGTATGCCGTTCAACTACAAAGGGCAGATTTGCCTCCCGTTCAGCATTTTGTGGATTTTCGTGTCTATCGCGGCCGTTGTCCTCGATGACTGGCTGCGATACTGGCTGTTTGGGGAGGAGCATCCGCACTACACACTGTTCCGGCGCGGCGAGAGCCGCTGAAAGGAGCCGCCAATGAACCGCGAGGAGAGGCTCGAACAGCTTTTGACGGCCACCGTTAAGCTGCTCGACCGGTGGGAGGAATACTCCCTCAAAACGAACTGCGGGGAGCCGGAGGGCTACGGCGCAGCCCGCGCGGTGGTACACGCAGAATTTTCCGTACTCAAACAGACTGATAAAGGAGACGGTGAGAATGAGCGTAATTACCTTTAAGCCGAACGACCACACGAAAATTACCACGGATTTCGAGCGGTACGAGTTCGCCTGCCCGTGCGGATGCACGGCGCAGATGATTGACCCGGAGCTCGTCCAGAAGATGCAGACCATCCGCACCAAGCTCGGCAAGGCCATCAAGGTTACGTCAGGCTACCGGTGCGTGAAGCACAACGCAGACCCGAAAGTCGGCGGCAGCCGGACGAGCCGCCACCTCTACGGCATTGCGGCCGACTGGCGCACGAAGGACCGGAGCGTCAACCCCGTCGCCCTCGGCATCATCGCGGCCGCGCAGGGCTTTGGCGCGGTCGGCATCTACTGGCACGACAAGGCCGCCATTGTCCACACCGACACGCGCGGAGGCAAGGCTACATGGCTTTGCGTCCAGCCCGGCGTGTATCCCAGCACCACCTACAACAAGTTTGTCCTGCCGACCATCGAGCAGGGTTGCGAGGGAGCCGCTAACCGCGCAGCTACGGTTATGCTGCAGCGGCTCCTCGGCATCCCGCACGACGGCAGTTTTGGCCCGGCTACCACAAAGGCACTGATGACGGCCCAGCGTAAGCACGGCCTCGTCCCTGATGGCATTTGCGGCCCCAAGAGCTGGACTGCCCTGTCAGGCGCAGACAAATATCTGTGAGGGAGGAGGTGATACCAGTGGAAACATGGCAAATTCTCGTCACCGTTGGAGTGCCGTCTGGAATCTTTGGATTTGCTGTCTGGCTGATTGAGCGCAAAATCGAGCAGCACGAGAGAAAGCGGACCGAAGAAGCCAAGAAGCGCGAGAACATTGAAGCCCAGCGCGAAAAGAGCAGAGAGGAGCTGCAAATCTGCATCTATGAAACTTCTCTCGCCGCCATCGCCCTCGGCGAGGCCACCGCAAAGGCAGTTCAGCGCATCCCTGACGTGCACTGCAATGGTGATATGCACGCAGCCTTGGACTACGCCTCTAAGGTCAAACACGCACAGCGGGAAGTCGTTTCCCGCTGCGGAATCAAATCCATTGTCGAATGAGAGGAGAACGCTATTATGAGGTACAATAACAAAGTTTCCGCCGCCACCATCGCCCGTACCGCTGCTCTGCTGCTGGCTCTGGCAAACCAGATTTTGAGCGCGTTCGGCAAGTCCCCGCTGCCCATCGAGAGCAGCACGGTGGAACAGTTGGTGACTACTGGTATCACCACAGTCACCGCGCTTATCAACTGGTGGTATAACAACTCCTTCACGCAGGCTGCTATCGAGGGCGATAAGACCTACGAGAACGTCAAGAACCAGATTCGCTAAGGACGCCCCAGCAGCTACCACATAACAGCAAGAGCCTCCCGGTATTCCTCGCACAAGAGGGCCGGGAGGCTCTTTTTTTATTGCTGTTTTTTGCAATATCTTCCACGGAAACGCACTTAAAACAGCATTTCCGGCGCGGTTATACTCGTAAAAAGACATTTTCGGGACAGAAATGCACTTTTTGATACATTTTCTATCATTTCCGTGGATAACCGCAGAAAAACGGCGCGGAAATACCAGAATGACCCGAAAAGTGGAAAACTGGGTGGAAAAAGTTGATAAAAGGGTCATACGAGACGGCGCGTGCAGTTGTCCCAAAATACCACGAAAAACAATATAACCGGAGCGGAAATACCGTTTTGAACGCATATCCGCGCGGATATGCACTGAAAGCAGCATTTCCGGGTATTTCCGGTGAAACAATCGACAAAGAAGAGTAGAGTAAAGAAGAGTAGAGTAGAGAATATATTATACTCAGCGATTTTGCAATCGCTGACGCGAAAGCCGTTGCCATTGTCCCTGTTAGGTGCTATCATAAAAGCACGACCACCAACACAGGACAGGAGGACAACAGTTATGGGTAACACAACTGCGTCCCTCACCCACGAACAACTGTTCGGGGGGGGGTAACAATCGACGGCGCAGCAGAAATCCAGAGTGAATTGCGCGACCGTAGAGACAAGAAACCGAGCTCCGAACTGAACTTTGCACCGAGCAAGGCGGGCCGCGTGGCTTGCTTTGATGAAAAGCGGTGCTATATTACAGACGGCGAGCTCAAGCCGCTTGCCTACTTCGACGCGGATGCTTATATTGCCGCGTGTGGAATATCGGACGACGGCAGCGTGGCTCTTTTTATGACGGCATACGGCCCGAGCGGAGAGAGCACCATGCTTATTGATGCGAACACCTTTTCGACCATCGCGGCCGGAGCTGTTCAGGTGAGTGCAAATACCGTTCGCGGGATAAACGTGGATTCGGCACGAAAAAAATTCACCCTGTTCACCGCGAAGAAGCGGGAGACAGGGTGGAGCGAGAAGCTCGGCTTTACATTCGCCCTTGAGCCGACAGCCCCGGCAGACAAGCCGCAGGAGATTCCAGACTACGGCGGCATGAGAACCGCAGAGCTCATGGAAATCCCGCATGAGGAGCTTGAGGCCGCTCGGAAAAAGGCAATGGACGAAGTTGATGGCGACGACAGTTGGGAAAAAGAACTCGACGCGAAGAACAGAGCGAAAGCCGGGATTGATGGCCCGGATGCCGAGACACTGGAACAGAACGCCGAGAGGCTGAAACGGTATGAAGAAAAAACAGACTTGTCACCCTACGAGCTGCTCGAAAAGGCTCAGGGCTGCATTGGTGAGCTGAAAGAGACCTACACGGAGCAGGCGGAACAGAAAGCGGTAGACTATTTGAGCCTGTCAGCCCTGAATCCCAAGATGTCCACATACCAGCTCTCCAATGCCTACAAGGAGCTCGGCCAGATATACGACCAAAACGACCTCAAGCAGAAAGCCCTCGACGCATACCGGGAGGGTCTGCGTCTTAACTCCGGATTGTCCGTGAAGAAACGCATCAAGCAGCTCGAGAAAGAGCTGAACGCATAAAATGACCCGGAAAGTGACGAAAGCCTCCTGCGGAGACCCACAAAGCGTCACGGTGGACAGGCGGCAAACTTTACGACCAGACCGCAAAAGCCCGAAATCGAGGCCCCGGAGCCGTGCTCGTGGCGTTCTACGGCTCAACGCAGGAGAAAGCACTCCGAAAAGCTACCGGCAAATTGCCAGCAAGTTAAAATCAGCCTGCGGGAGACGGCCCACAGGGAGGTGATGGAGAG
>ERZ809074.2176-NODE-2176-length-22385-cov-60.569727_pt1 | contig 22385 bp, 16 predicted proteins | sample MGYA00520795_ERZ809074 | MGnify/ENA primary metagenome ERZ809074 (study PRJEB31570, sample SAMEA3212989) | Homo sapiens | biome: human-gut; feature: human gut; material: fecal | place: Sweden | collected 2011 ...
TCGAGAGCGTGGTGCGGCTGGAGCCGGTACACGGCGCAAAGAAAAAGGACATATAGATAAAGATGCCCGCAGCCAGACGGCTGCGGGCATCTTTTGCGCGAAGAGCGGGGGAGAAAATGAAAAAAGCGCCCGAAGGCGCAAACGGTGCTTGACACCGCGCGGGAAGTTTGCTATAATAAGGCGCTTATATTGGAAAAGTGGGCGCAAATAAGCCCCCACTTTCATCTGAACGCAGTATACCATCTCCGCCGGTGAAACACAAGAGCGTTGATGCAAAAAGCACCAACAAATCCGTGCGTATCACTGCGGAGCCGCCCCATAGGGGCCGTGAACGGCTTTGGTGAGGCCGGACGCGGCCGGAACAGAAGTAACAAAGAGAAAGGCGTGATCGTTGAATGGCTAAGGACAAGTACTACGGCAAGACCCTGCGCAAGAATTTTGCCCGCCACGAAGAGGTCATGGCGATGCCCAACCTGCTGGAGATCCAGAAGAGATCCTACAAGTGGTTCCTGGAGACCGGCCTGCGGGAGGTATTTGCCGACGTGGCTTCTATCACGGACTATGCCGGTAATCTGGAGCTGAGCTTCATTGATTACAGCATGGACGAGAAACCCAAGTATGACGTGGAGGAGTGCAAGGCGCGTGACGCCACGTATGCCGCTCCCATGAAGGTGCGGGTGCGTCTGCACAACAAGGAGACCGGCGAGATCAAGGAGCAGGAGATCTTCATGGGAGATTTCCCGCTGATGACCCACGGCGGCACCTTCGTCATCAACGGCGCCGAGCGCGTGGTAGTCAGCCAGATCGTCCGCTCTCCCGGCGTGTACTACGGCAAGGAGATCGACCTGAAGACCGATCTGCCCCTGCTGACCAGCACCGTCATCCCCTACCGCGGCGCGTGGCTGGAGTACGAGACCGACACCAGCGAGGTGTTCTGGGTCCGCATCGACAAGAACCGCAAGCTGCCCATCACCTGCCTGATCCGCGCGCTGGGGCTCAAGACTGACGGCGAGATCCTGGAGCGCTTCGGCGATGACCGCCGCATCGTGGCCACGCTGGAGAAGGACACCTGCAAGACCTACGAGGAGGCGCTGCTGGAGATCTACCGCAAGCTGCGCCCCGGCGAGCCCCCCACGGTGGATTCCGCGGAGACGCTGCTGCAGGGCCTGTTCTTCGATCCCCGCCGCTACGACCTGTCCATGGTGGGCCGGTACAAGTTCAATAAGAAGCTGACCATCTGGTCCCGCGCCAAGGGCCAGAAGCTGGCGATGCCCGTGGCGAATCCCGCTACCGGCGAGATCATCTTCGAGGACGGCCACGTGCTGACCGCCGCCGACTGCGCCGAGCTGGACGCCGTGGGCGTATACGAGATCACCGTGGCGCTGGAGTCCGGCGAGACGCTGAAGATCTTCACCAACAAGATGTGCGATATGTCCCGCTATGTGGACTTCGACCCCAAGGAGCAGTGCGGCATCAAGGAGCGTGTCCGCTTCGATGTGCTGCAGGAGCTGCTGGGTCAGTACAGCGGCGAGGAGCTGATCGCCCAGTGCCGTCTGCACGCCGACGAGCTGGTACCCAAACACATCATCGTGGATGATATCTTTGCATCCATCAACTATATGAACGCGCTGGCACGCGGCCTTGTGAACAAGGACGACATCGACCATCTGGGCAACCGCCGTCTGCGCTGCGTGGGCGAGCTGCTGCAGAACCAGTTCCGCATCGGCTTCTCCCGTATGGAGCGCGTGATCCGCGAGCGCATGACCATTCAGGATCTGGACGTGGTGACGCCTCAGAGCCTCATCAACATCCGGCCTGTCACCGCCGCCATCAAGGAGTTCTTTGGCTCCAGCCCCCTGAGCCAGTTCATGGATCAGACCAACCCGCTGGCCGAGCTGACCCACAAGCGCCGTCTGTCCGCACTGGGCCCCGGCGGTCTGAGCCGCGAGCGCGCCAACATGGAGGTCCGAGACGTGCATTACAGCCACTATGGCCGTATGTGTCCCATCGAGACCCCTGAAGGCCCCAACATCGGCCTGATCTCCTATCTGGCCACCTACGCCCGTATCAACGAGTACGGCTTCATCGAGGCGCCGTACCGCGCTGTGGATCACGAGACCTGCAAGGTCTCCGACGACATCACCTACATGACCGCCGATGTGGAGGATCAGTATGTGGTGGGTCAGGCGGCGGAGCCGGTGGACGAGAACGGGTGCCTGACCCGCGAGCGTATCACCTGCCGCCACCGTGACGAGATCGTGGAGGTTCCCCGCAACAGCGTGGACTACATCGACGTATCTCCCCGCATGATGGTGTCCATCGCTACGGCCATGATCCCCTTCCTGCCCAACGACGACGCCAACCGCGCCCTGATGGGCGCCAACATGCAGCGGCAGGCCGTGCCTCTGCTGCGGCCGGAGGCCCCCATCGTGGGCACCGGTATGGAGCACAAGATCTGCCTGGATTCCGAGGTGGTGGTGCTGGCCGAGGGCGACGGCGTGGTCACCAAGGTGGACGCCACCAACGTGTCCGTCCGCTATGACAGCGGCGAGACCAAGGACTATAAGCTCATCAAGTTCCTGCGCTCCAACCACGGCACCTGCATCAACCAGAAGCCCATCGTCTCTGTGGGCGAGCGTGTCCACGGCGGCGACGATCCCACCGTGCTGGCGGACGGTCCCGCCACCGATCAGGGCGAGATCGCACTGGGCCGCAACATTCTGGTGGGTTTCATGACGTGGGAAGGCTACAACTACGAGGACGCCGTGCTGCTCAACGAGCGGCTGGTGAAGGAGGACGTGTACACGTCCATCCATATTGAGGAATACGAGATCGACGCCCGCGACACCAAGCTGGGGCCCGAGGAGATCACCCGCGATATCTCCAACGTGGGCGAGGAGGCACTGAAGGATCTGGACGAGCGCGGCATCATCCGCGTGGGCGCCGAGGTACACGCCGGCGATATTCTGGTGGGTAAGGTCACGCCCAAGGGCGAGACCGACCTCACCGCAGAGGAGCGCCTGCTGCGCGCCATCTTCGGCGAGAAGGCCCGCGAGGTCCGCGACACCTCTCTGAAGGTGCCTCACGGCGAGAGCGGCATCGTCATCGATACCAAGGTCTTTACCCGCGAGAACGGCGATGAGCTGGGGCCCGGCGTGAATCAGGTGGTTCGCGTCTACATCGCCCAGCGCCGCAAGATCCAGCCCGGCGACAAGATGGCCGGCCGTCACGGCAACAAGGGCGTCGTGTCCCGCGTGCTGCCCCAGGAGGATATGCCCTTCCTGCCCGATGGTACGCCGCTGGATATCGTGCTGAACCCCCTGGGCGTTCCCTCCCGTATGAACATCGGTCAGGTGCTGGAGGTCCATCTGGGCTACGCGGCCAAGACCCTTGGCTGGAAGGTGGCCACCCCCATCTTCGACGGCGCCACCGATAAGGACATCACCGAGGCACTGACCCAGGCCGGCCTCGATCCCGAGGGCAAGAGCTGGCTGTACGACGGCCGTACCGGCGAGCGGTTCGACAACAAGGTCACCGTGGGCTATGTGTACTTCCTGAAGCTGCACCACCTGGTGGACGATAAGATCCACGCCCGTTCCACCGGCCCCTACTCTCTGGTGACCCAGCAGCCTCTGGGCGGCAAGGCCCAGTTCGGCGGCCAGCGCTTCGGCGAGATGGAAGTCTGGGCGCTGGAGGCCTACGGCGCGGCATACACCCTGCAGGAGATCCTGACCGTCAAGTCCGACGACGTGACGGGCCGTGTCCGCACCTACGAGTCCATCGTCAAGGGCCACAACGTACCCACCCCGGGTGTGCCGGAGTCCTTCAAGGTGCTGGTCAAGGAGCTGCAGTCCCTGTGTCTGGACATTCAGGTGCTGGATGCCGACGGCAACCAGATCGAGCTGAAGGAGGACGAGGACGCGCTGGATACCTTCAACCTGGCGCGCATGGACGCCGAGGACGAGCGGCAGAAGCGGTTCGCCGATGAGGATGAGCTGGCTGACGCCGGATTTGATTACGTCGCCGACGAGGAAGTGGATGCTTCCTTCGATGACGCGGACGATGAGTTTTAAGGAAAAGGAGGAGCTGCAATATGAGTTACGCAACATTTGACGCCATTAAGATCGGCATCGCTTCTCCGGAGATGATCCGCGAGTGGTCCTACGGCGAGGTGAAAAAGCCGGAGACCATCAACTACCGCACGCTGAAGCCGGAACGGGACGGCCTGTTCTGCGAGCGCATTTTCGGGCCGACGAAGGACTGGGAGTGCCACTGCGGTAAGTATAAGAAGATCCGCTACAAGGGCAAGATCTGCGACCGCTGCGGCGTGGAGGTCACCCGTGCCAAGGTGCGCCGTGAGCGCATGGGACACATCGAGCTGGCCACCCCCGTCAGCCACATCTGGTACTTCAAGGGCATCCCCTCCCGCATGGGTCTGCTGCTGGACATCAGCCCCCGCATTCTGGAGAAGGTGCTGTACTTCGCCGCCTATATCGTCACCGATCCCGGCGAGACGCCCCTCATCAAGAACCAGATCCTGTCCGAGAAGGAATACCGCGATATGCGGGAAAAGTACGAGGACGATTTCGACGCTGGCATGGGCGCCGAGGCCGTGAAGAAGCTGCTGCAGCAGATCGATCTGGAGCAGCTGAGCGAGCAGCTCCATGCGGAGCTGAAGACCACCTCCGGCCAGAAGAAGGCGCGTATCGTCAAGCGTCTGGAGGTGGTGGACGCCTTCCGTCTCAGCGGCAACAAGCCGGAGTGGATGATCATCGACGTCCTGCCCGTGATCCCGCCGGAGATCCGGCCCATGGTTCAGCTGGACGGCGGCCGCTTTGCCACGTCCGACCTGAACGACCTGTACCGCCGTGTCATCAACCGCAACAACCGCCTCAAGCGCCTGATGGAGCTGAACGCGCCCGACATCATCGTTCGCAACGAGAAGCGTATGCTGCAGGAGGCGGTGGACGCCCTCATCGACAACGGCCGCCGCGGCCGTCCCGTCACCGGCGCCAACAACCGCGCCCTCAAGTCCCTCAGCGATATGCTGAAGGGTAAGCAGGGCCGCTTCCGCCAGAACCTGCTGGGCAAGCGCGTGGACTACTCCGGCCGTTCCGTTATCTGCGTCGGCCCCGAGCTGAAGATCTACCAGTGCGGCGTGCCCAAGGAGATGGCGCTGGAGCTGTTCCGCCCCTTCATCATGAAGAAGCTGGTGGAGGACGGCTCCGCCAACAACATCAAGTCCGCCAAGAAGATGGTGGACAAGGGCCGCACCGAGGTGTGGGACGCGCTGGATGAGATCATCAAGGACCATCCCGTCATGCTCAACCGCGCACCTACCCTGCACCGTCTGGGTATTCAGGCCTTTGAGCCGGTGCTGGTGGAGGGCCGCGCCCTGAAGCTGCACCCCCTGAACTGCACCGCCTTCAACGCCGACTTCGACGGCGACCAGATGGCTATCCATGTGCCCCTGTCCGCCGAGGCCCAGGCCGAGGCCCGCCTGCTGATGCTGTCCGCCAACAACCTGCTGCGGCCCCAGGACGGCGGCCCCGTCACCGTTCCTACCCAGGATATGGTGCTGGGCTCCTACTACCTGACCTTCGAGCGGTTTGAAAACGGCGTCAGCCAGATGGACAATGACGAATACTGGCCCCAGGGCGTGGACTTCTCCCTGGCCGGCAAGAGCTATGACGAGCTTACCGACCAGGAGCGGGCCAACGTCCACATGAACATCTATCGCGACGAGGACGAGGTGCTCATGGCCTATAACGAGCACATCATCGGCGTGCACCAGCCGGTGTGGATCCGCGTCACCAAGGAAGTGAACGGCGAAAAGCTGTCCCATGTGGTCCGGGCCACCGCAGGCCGCATCATCTTCAACCGCAACATCCCCCAGGACCTGGGCTTCGTGAAGCGGTATAACGACGACGGCACCCGTTCCGAGCACTTCTTCGACTATGAGATCACCGAGACCTGCGGCAAGAAGCTGTTGGGCAAGATCGTGGACCGCACCATCAAGCAGTACGGCTTCACCACCGCCGCCGAGGTGCTGGACAACATCAAGGCCACGGGCTATAAATACTCCACCCGGGGCTCCATCACCATCTCCATCGCGGACATGACCGTCCCCGAGAAGAAGTACGAGCTGATCCGGGAGACCGAACAGCGGGTGGTGGACATCGAGGACCAGTACAACATGGGCTTCATCACCGACGAGGAGCGCTATAAGCTGGTGGTCCGCGAGTGGGAAAAGACCACCAACGACGTTACCGACGCCCTGACCGCCAGCCTGGACCGCTACAACCCCATCTTCATGATGGCGGACTCCGGCGCCCGCGGCTCCATGAAGCAGATCCGTCAGCTGACCGGTATGCGCGGCCTGATGGCCAACACCGCCGGTAAGACCATCGAGATCCCCATCAAGGCCAACTTCCGTGAAGGTCTGAGCGTGCTGGAGTACTTTACCTCCAGCCGAGGCGCCCGTAAGGGTCTGGCCGATACCGCTCTGCGTACCGCCGACTCCGGCTACCTGACCCGCCGCATGGTGGACGTCTGTCAGGACGTCATCATCCGCGAGGCGGACTGCGGCGCCCAAAAGGGTATTCTGGTGTCCGAGATCAGCGAGGGCGGTCAGGTCATCGAGAAGTTCTCCGAGCGTATCAAGGGCCGCTTCCCGGTCAACGACATCCTGAAGCCCGGCACCGACGAGGTACTGATCTCCAAGGATCACATGATGACCGAGAGCGACGCGGCGCTGCTGGAGTCCTTCGACATCCACTCCGCCGAGATCCGCACGGTGCTGACCTGCCGCGCACACAGCGGTATCTGCGCCAAGTGCTACGGCATGAACCTGGCCACCAGCAAGCCTGTTGGCCCCGGCGAGGCCGTCGGCATCATCGCGGCACAGTCCATCGGTGAGCCCGGTACCCAGCTGACCATGCGTACCTTCCATACCGGCGGCGTGGCCGGCGGCGATATCACCCAGGGTCTTCCCCGAGTGGAGGAGCTGTTCGAGGCCCGCAAGCCCAAGAAGATGGCCACCATCGCCGAGATCGGCGGTAAGGTTCGCTTCGAGGAGGCCACCAAGGGCAGCCTGCTGAACATCATCATCACCGCCGACGACGGCGATACCCGTACCTACGCGATGCCGCACACCGGCCTGCTGGTGCAGGACGGCGAGGTCATCGAGAAGGGCCGCCAGCTGCAGGACGGCGCACTGAATCCCCACGATGTGCTGCGCATCCGCGGTGCCTCCGCTGTCCACAACTACCTGATCCAGGAGGTCCTGAAGGTCTACCGTCAGCAGGGCGTGGATATCAACGATAAGCACATTGAGGTCATCGTCCGCCAGATGATGCGCAAGGTCCGCGTGGAGGAGGCGGGGGATACCACCCTGCTGTCCGGCGCCATGGCCGACGTGCTGGAGGTGGAGGATGCCAACGCCGCCGTGCGGCAGCGCATCGCCAACGGCGAGGTCCGCGAGGACGGCGAGCCGCTGCAGGAGGCCACCTGCACCCAACTGCTGATGGGTATCACCAAGGCCTCTCTGGCCACGGATTCCTTCCTGTCCGCCGCATCCTTCCAGGAGACCACCAAGGTCCTGACCGAGGCCGCCATCAAGGGCAAGGTCGACCATCTGGTGGGTCTGAAGGAGAACGTCATCATCGGTAAGCTCATCCCCGCCGGCGCCGGCCTGACGGCCTACCGCAAGCTGGCCGAGGAGATGGTGCCCGATGTGGAGGAAGAGGAGGAAGCGGTGGAGAATGTCTACGCCGTCTCCGCCGGCCCCGTGGAGGACGAGACGCCCGTCCAGACGGAGGAGCCCTCCGACGGCGACGAGGTGTAACCCATCCCGATCGCACTGCAAGCGCCCCTCCGCTCCGGCGGAGGGGCGCTTTTTCTGCCGAGAACGGCCTTTTCGTGAAAACGCCGTATTTTCACAGGAAAATTCAGTGAACTACACAAATTTTTGTGGGGTTTCTACTTGACGCACTTTGCGCCCTATGCTATAATTTCAAATTGCGCGGGATTGCCCGCGGGATTTGCTATGCCATGACAGGAGGAGACCATCCGTGGCCGGAGAGCTGACTGCAAAGGAAAAGGTGGTAGGCTTGAAGCAGACACGGAGGGCCGTCTCACAGGGCAGCGCCAAGCGGGTCTATCTGGCCTGCGATGCCGACCCCGCCCTGACGGAGCCGCTGCTGACGCTGTGCCGGGAGCGCGGCGTGGAGGCGGACTGCTCCCTGACCATGCAGCAGCTGGGACGAGCCTGCGGCATCGCCGTACCGGCTTCCGCCGTTGCCATCGTGGCACAATGAGTTTCCAGCCGGAATAAACTCTGTTTGTTCCGTGGAAAATATAGGGAACCATCCCAAGAAATTTTCGAGAAAGGAGAAACCAAATGCCTACTTTTAACCAGCTGGTCAAGCAGGGCCGGAAGAAGAGCACCTACAAGTCCAATTCTCCCGCCATGCAGAAGGGTCTGAACACGCTGAAGAACAAGGAGACTGACCTCAGCTCCCCTCAGAAGCGCGGCGTCTGCACTGCCGTCAGAACTGCGACCCCCAAGAAGCCCAACTCCGCTCTGCGTAAGATCGCCCGTGTGCGTCTGACCAACGGCTACGAAGTCACCGCTTACATCCCCGGCGTGGGCCACTCCCTGCAGGAGCACTCCGTCGTCATGATCCGCGGTGGCCGTGTCAAGGACCTCCCCGGCGTCCGTTACCACATCATCCGCGGTACTCTGGATACCCAGGGCGTCTCCGGCCGTATGCAGGCCCGCTCCAAGTACGGCGCAAAGCGCCCCAAGAGCAAGTAAAACCTGCAGCTCTGTGCTTTGCCAAAAGGTTTCTCATTATTTTTATAATGTACCTCTTTGGCAGGCCATACAACAGCCGGACAGCGGCTGTTGAGTACCTATGAAATCATATTTTTATGAAGGAGGGAAGCATAGTGCCCAGAAGAGGTAATGTTCCCAAGAGAGAGATCTTGCCCGATCCTATGTACAACTCCGTGCTGGTGACCAAGCTGGTCAACAGCATCATGTTGGACGGTAAAAAGGGCGTCGCTCAGAAGGTCGTTTACGGTGCCTTTGATATCATCAAGGAGAAGACCGAGAAGGATCCTCTGGAAGTATTCACCCAGGCTATGGAGAATATCATGCCCAGCCTGGAAGTCAAAGCCCGCCGTGTCGGCGGCGCCACCTATCAGGTCCCCATGGAGGTTCGTCCCGCCCGTCGTCAGACCCTGGGTCTGCGCTGGCTGACTGCCTACTCCCGCGCCCGCGGTGAGCGTACCATGGCCGAGCGCCTGGCCGGTGAGATCATGGATGCTGCCAACAACACCGGCAGCGCCGTGAAGAAGCGCGAGGATACCCACAAGATGGCCGAGTCCAACAAGGCCTTCGCCCACTTCCGCTGGTAAGCCCCGCAAACTGATTAAAAGGAGAACGTTATGCCGAGAAAGGTTACACTGGAAAATACGAGAAATATCGGCATCATGGCCCACATTGATGCAGGAAAGACCACCACGACAGAGCGCATTCTGTACTACACAGGTGTGAACTACAAGTTGGGCGAAACGCACGAGGGTACCGCGACCATGGACTGGATGGAGCAGGAGCAGGAGCGTGGTATCACCATCACCTCCGCCGCTACCACCTGCTACTGGAAGGGCTCCAAGGATCAGTTCCCCCAGACGCGCATCAACATCATTGACACCCCGGGCCACGTGGACTTTACTGTGGAGGTGGAACGTTCTCTGCGCGTGCTGGACGGTTCCGTCACCGTAATGTGTGCCAAGGGCGGCGTGGAGCCCCAGTCCGAGACGGTGTGGCGTCAGGCCGATCACTACCATGTCCCCCGGATGATCTACGTCAACAAGATGGACATCACCGGCGCGGATTTCTATCACGTGCTGGACATGGTGCATGACCGCCTGAAGGCTAATGCTGTCCCCATCCAGCTCCCCATTGGAAAAGAGGATACCTTCCGCGGTATCATCGATCTGGTGGAGATGGATGCCGATGTCTATTACGATCAGCTTGGCAAGGATATGCGCGTCGAGCCTATCCCCGAGGATATGGTCGATCTGGCCAACGAGTATCGCGAAAAGCTGCTGGATGCTGTGTCCATGTTCGACGATGAGATCATGGAGCTGTATCTGGAGGGCAAGGAGATCCCCACCGATAAGATCCGTACTGCGATCCGCAAGGCGACCTGCGCCGTGGAAATGGTGCCCGTGGTCTGCGGCTCCAGCTACCGGAACAAGGGCGTGCAGAAGCTGCTGGACGCCATCGTGGATTATATGCCCGCCCCCACCGACGTCCCCGCGATCAAGGGCGTCAACCCCAAGACCGACGAGGAGGAGGAGCGCAAGTCCTCTGACGATGAGCCCTTCTCCGCACTGGCCTTCAAGATCATGACCGACCCCTATGTGGGCCGTCTGAGCTTCTTCCGCGTGTACTCCGGTACGCTGACCACCGGTTCCGCTGTCCTCAACGCCACCAAGGGCAAGCGCGAGCGTATGGGCCGCATCCTGCAGATGCACGCCAACCACCGCGAGGACATCGAGACCGTGTACTCCGGCGACATTGCCGCCGTGGTGGGTCTGAAGAACACCACCACCGGCGATACGCTGTGCGATGAGAAGAACCCCATTATTCTGGAGTCCATGGAGTTCCCTGAGCCTGTGATCCGCGTGGCCATCGAGCCCAAGACCAAGGCCGGTCAGGAGAAGATGGGCGTCGCGCTGGCCAAGCTGGCCGAGGAGGATCCCACCTTCCGCACCTACACCGACGAGGAGACGGGTCAGACCATCATCGCCGGCATGGGCGAGCTGCATCTGGAGATCATCGTGGACCGTCTGTTCCGTGAGTTCAAGGTGGAGGCCAACGTGGGCGCACCTCAGGTGGCCTACAAGGAGACCATCCGCAAGGCCGTGGATCAAGAGACCAAGTATGCCCGCCAGTCCGGCGGTAAGGGCCAGTACGGCCATGTCAAGATCCATGTCGAGCCCAATGAGTCCGGCAAGGGCTATGAGTTCGAGAACAAGGTGGTGGGCGGCGCCATCCCCAAGGAGTATATCCCGGCCATCGATGCCGGTATTCAGGGCGCTATGCTGGCCGGCGTTGTGGCGGGTTATCCCGTCGTGGACGTGAAGGTCACGCTGTACGACGGCTCCTACCACGAGGTGGACTCCTCCGAAATGGCGTTTAAGATCGCCGGCTCCATGGCCTTCAAGGAGGCTATGCGCAAGGCTGATCCCACGCTGCTGGAGCCCATCATGAAGGTCTGCGTCATCGTGCCTGACGAGTATATGGGCGACGTCATCGGCGACCTGAACGCTCGCCGCGGCCAGATCCAGGGCTACGAGATGCGCTCCGGCGCCCAGCAGATCGATGCGTTTGTCCCGCTGGCAGAGATGTTTGGCTACGCCACTGACCTGCGCTCCCGCACGCAGGGCCGCGGTCAGTACACCATGGAGCCCAGCCACTATATCGAGCTGCCCAAGAGCCTGCAGGAGAAGCTCATCAGCAAGCGTACCGGACGGGAAAATTTATAAAACCGTAATTAACGATTGATTTTCCCACGCAAATACTGTAAAATGGCAGTGTTAGACTGTTACCGCTGCCCAACACATGATACAAAAAATGTTAAGGAGGATCATTTCAAATGGCTAAGCAGAAATTTGAAAGAACGAAACCCCATGTAAACATCGGTACCATTGGCCATATCGACCATGGTAAGACCACCCTGACCGCCGCTATCACCAAGTATCTGGCCCTGCAGGGCGGCGCTGAGTACACCGATTACTCTTCCATCGATAAGGCTCCCGAGGAGCGCGAGCGCGGTATTACCATCAACACCGCTCACGTTGAGTACGAGACCGCCAAGCGTCACTATGCTCACGTTGACTGCCCGGGCCACGCCGACTATATCAAGAACATGATCACCGGTGCTGCCCAGATGGACGGCGCTATCCTGGTCATCGCCGCCTCCGACGGCCCCATGGCTCAGACTCGTGAGCACCTGCTGCTGGCCCGTCAGGTGAACGTGCCCTCCGTGCTGGTCTTCCTGAACAAGTGCGACCAGGTCGACGATGAGGAGCTGCTGGAGCTGGTGGAGATGGAAGTCCGCGAGCTGCTGGACTTCTACGGCTTCCCTGGCGACGAGACCCCCATCATCCGCGGTTCCGCTCTGAACGCTCTGGTTTCCGAGTCCACCGATCCCAACGCTCCCGAGTATGCCTGCATCAAGGAGCTGATGGACGCCGTTGACGAGTGGATCCCCACCCCCGACCGCAAGGAGGATATGCCCTTCCTGATGCCCGTCGAGGACGTGTTCACCATCTCCGGCCGTGGTACCGTTGCTACCGGCCGTGTGGAGCGTGGCGTTCTGAACCTGAACGAGAAGGTCGAGATCGTCGGTCTGTCCGATGAGAAGCGCGAGACCACCGTTACCGGTATCGAGATGTTCCACAAGCTGCTGGATTACGCTGAGGCTGGCGACAACATCGGCGCCCTGCTGCGTGGTGTTGCGAAGACCGAGATCGAGCGCGGCCAGGTTCTGTCCAAGCCCGGTTCCATCCATCCCCACACCAAGTTCACCGGTCAGGTCTACGTTCTGACCAAGGACGAGGGTGGCCGTCATACCCCCTTCTTCAACAACTATCGTCCCCAGTTCTACTTCCGTACCACCGACGTGACCGGCGTCATCACCCTGCCCGAGGGTGTTGAGATGTGCATGCCCGGCGATAACGTCGACATGAAGGTTGAGCTGATCACCCCCATCGCTATCGAGAACGGTCTGCGTTTCGCTATCCGTGAGGGTGGCCGTACCGTCGGTTCCGGCGTCGTCATCGCCGTTGAGGAGTAATTTCCGACCGAAGGAAACGGATCAGATGATCTAAAAAGAGAGACACGCTTGCGCGTGTCTCTCTTTTTGCGTATATTGTCCATGCAGTGGGGCGCACGTTCCTGCCGCTGCGGTGCGGCGTGTGAACGATGGCTCCCGCGTCTATTTCTTGGGAAACGCCAGCACGGTCTGGAACCCGTTCTCGCCGGTGGCGATGATGTCGCCGCCCACCAGCCGGTCACCGCAGAGGAACAGGTTGGCCTGCACACCGTCCGGGAAGCCCGGATAATTGGCCACGGTGTAGGTAAAGCGACGGACGGCTTGCCCGGCGCAGTCGGCGAAGGGGAGCCCCTGCTTGGCCTGCAAGGTCAGATATTCGCCCCATTGGGGCGCCAATTCCTCCGGGAGCTGGAGGTCCAGCGTCTCGATGGGCTCCGGCGATACCTGCCAGCCGAGCTCCTGCAAGTAGGCCACCCGCTGTTCATTGGTGGAAAGCCTGGTCTCCTCCTGATGTGCACCGCCGAAGCAGCCAGCCAGCAGCAGGGACATCCCCGTGACGAGTACCAGCGCGGCGGCAGCCAGCAGGCACCTCCGGCGGGAAAAGTGCATATGGATCACATACAAAAACATCACCTCTCACCAATTTTATATTTGTATTTCGGCGGGGATATGCTACAATCAGAAAAATGACGGAGAGGGGGCGGCGATATGGAGCGTCTGGACAAGGTGTTGGCCGGTACGGGGCGATGGTCACGGCGGGAGGTCAAGCTGCTGGTGCGGCAGGGGCAGGTACGGGTCAACGGTATGGCGGCGGTGTCCGCGGAGGAGAAGATCGATCCGGAGACGGCGGTCATCACGGTGGGCGGCGAGTCCATACGGCTGCAAAAATTCACCTATGTGATGCTGCACAAGCCGGCAGGCGTGCTGACCGCCACGGAGGACCGGCGGCAGGCGACGGTGCTAGAGCTGCTGCCCGCGGAGCTGCGGCGGCGCGGCCTCTCCCCGGTAGGGCGGCTGGACAAGGACACGGAGGGGCTGCTGCTCCTGACGGATGACGGCGAACTGGCTCACCGACTGTTGAGCCCTAAGCACCATGTGGACAAGCGGTACTATGCGCGGGTGGACGGGGCGCTGGGCCCGGAGGATGTGGCGGCCTTCGCATCGGGCATGACGCTGGGCGACGGGCTGGAGTGCCTGCCGGCGGGTCTGGAGCCGCTGGAGCCCGGCGCGTGCATCGTGACGCTGCGGGAGGGCAAGTTCCATCAGGTCAAGCGGATGCTGGCGGCACGGGGCGCGACGGTGCTGTACCTGAAACGGCTGTCCATGGGGCCGCTGGTACTGGACGAAGCCTTGCCGGTCGGCGCTTTTCGAGAACTGACGGCGGCGGAAACGGCGGCGCTGCGCGCGGCGGCGGGATTGTGATTTCTTAGACATATCAGCAAAAAACAAGGCAGATTTTTTGTGAAAAAAAGAAAAAAATACTTGCAAAACCGTCATAGTGACGATATAATAGGAGCATCAGCTTGACAGATTGCACAAAATACCTATGCGTGGTTCGCAGGAGGAAGTCGTTATGTCGGGAAGAATTTTTCAGAATGTGGTACTGCAATTCAAGGAGACGACGGATCGCACCATCGGCGTCATTGACGCGGACGGTACGGTGATCGCCTGCAGCGAGCTGACGGGTATCGGTAAGAAGTGGAGCAAGTATGTGGAGCCCATTGCCGCGGCGGAGGGTGCCTGCATTACGCTGGAGGGCCGCACCTTCAAGGCGCTGCCCAGCTGGGGCCCCCACTTCGACTACGCGGTCTTTGCCAGCGGCGACGACAGCATGAGCCGCACCGTGTGCTCCATGGCCGCCGTGTCCCTGAACGCGGCCAAGAGCTATTACGAGGAGAAGCACGACAAGGGCTCCTTCATCAAGAACATTATTTCGGATAATATCCTCATCAGCGACATCTATATGCGCGCCAAGGAGCTGCACGTGGCGGCGGAGACGGCACGCGGTGTGTTTGTGATCCGCCCTGTGGATGAGCGGCTGGAAACAGTGCCGGTGGACGTGATTCAGGGGCTGTTCCCTGACCGGCAGAACGACTTTGTCATCAGCGTGGGCGAGCAGGACGTGGCGCTCATCCACCAGATGGACGAGAACGCCAGTGCCAAGGATCTGGAGGCAGTGGCCCAGCGCATCGAGGAGGCCCTGCGGGTGGACGGCGAGAGCAGCGTGTTTGTGGGTATCGGCACACTGGCACTGCACCTGCGGGATCTGGCCAAGAGCTACAAGGAGGCACAGATCGCCATCGAGGTGGGCAAGGTCTTCGACACCGAGCGCTACGTTATCAACTACGAGAATCTGGGCATCGGCCGCCTGATCTACCAGCTGCCTACCACCCTGTGCGAGATGTTCTTGCAGGAGGTTTTCAAGAAGAACCCCATCGACGCGCTGGATCAGGAGACGCTGTTCACCATCTACAAGTTCTTTGAGAACAACCTGAACGTGTCGGAGACGGCGCGAAAGCTGTTCGTCCACCGGAACACGCTGGTGTACCGGCTGGAGAAGATCAAGAAGCTGACGGGTCTGGATCTGCGGGAGTTCGACGACGCCATCACGTTCAAGGTCGCACTGATGGTCAAGAAGTATCTGACCAGCCGCGGCATCGACGCATAAGCTGAATAAGGTTACATAAAACAGCACCTGCCTCATGGCAGGTGCTGTTTTATGTAAAGCACGATGAGGGCAGGGAAGCCGCCGTAAGGTGGGCGGAAACGCAAAAAGTGCCGGACGGGGTGTGTGAAAAAGCGCAAATATGGAGAGACTGCATCGACATAAGGCGAATTAAGGAAATATTCATATCTTTCCTGTTGCCATTTTGTAACCGTTTATATATAATGGGAATACCGGCCGAAAACAGCCACAAGATGTTGCATTTTGACGAACAGGAGCAAAACTATGATCCGTTTGATAGAAGCAGAAAAAACATACGACAATGGGACGCACGCCCTAAACGGCGTGTCCTTTACCGTGGATGACGGGGAATTTGTGTTCCTCGTGGGGCCCTCCGGCTCCGGTAAGTCCACCATTATCAAGCTGCTGACCGGCGAGGTGGTGCCAACGGCGGGCCGCGTTATGGTCAACGGGTTTTCCATGAGCCGCATCTCCGAGCGTCAGATCCCCTATATGCGCCGTACCATCGGCGTGATCTTTCAGGATTTCCGGCTGATCGGCAGCAAGACAGTATACGACAATCTGGCGCTGGCCATGCGGGCTGTGGGCGCGTCCCCGCGGGCGCTGCGGGAGCGTATCCCCTATGTGCTGGAGCTGGTGGGACTGGCGGACAAGGAGAACCGCTATCCCGATGAGCTGTCCGGCGGCGAGCAGCAGCGCGTCGCCATTGCCCGGGCGCTGGTGAACAACCCCAGCACCATCGTGGCGGATGAGCCCACCGGCAATCTGGATCCCGCCCGCTCGCTGGAGATCATGACCCTGCTGGAGCGCATCAACGCGCTGGGTACCACGGTCATCGTCGTGACCCATGAGCGGGGGCTGGTGAACCATTTCAACAAGCGGATCATCCTGCTCAACGAGGGTCGCGTCATCGGCGACGGCATGGGCAGCTACGAGGTATGAGCATGAAACATAACTTCAAGTTTTTTATCAAGGAGGGCGCGGGGAATATGTTTTCCCACGGCTTCATGTCCTTTGCCGCCGTGGGTGTCACCGTGGCGTGTCTACTGATCATGGGCACCTTTACGCTGGTTGCCTATAACGCCAACGAGAATCTGGCGGATCTCCAGCAGGAGAACGCGGTGCTGGCGTTTGTGGACGATTCACTGACGGAGAAGGAGGCCAAAGCCCTACAGACGAAGCTGGAAAAGGTGGACAATGTGGCGGACTGCACGTTCATGTCCCGCGACGAGGCCAAGGAGAACTATATCGAGAAGTACGACGGCGACGAGCTGTACGGCGACCTGCCGGCGGATGTATTCCGGCACCGGTACATCATCCATGTCACCGACCCGGATCATATCATGGAGACGAAAACGGCGGTGGAGCAGGTGCCCGGCATCGCCAAGGCCCGGGCCGATCAGGCGGTGGCGGAGGGCTTTACCACCGCCCGGAACGTGGCGGGCATCATCAGCATCGCCCTGATCGCCATTTTGCTGCTGGTGTCGGTGTTCATCATCAGCAACACCATCAAGCTGACCACCTTTGACCGGCGGGATGAGATCGCCATCATGAAGATGGTGGGCGCCACCAACGGCTTTATCCGCTGGCCCTTTGTCTATGAGGGCATCCTGCTGGGCCTGTTCAGCGCCGTTATCGCCTTTGGCCTGCAATGGCTGCTGTACGCCGCCGTGGCACAGGGCATCGGAGAATCCGACACTATGCAGATCCTGACGGTGGTGCCGTTTTTGAAAATATGGGAGCCGGTGGCACTGGTATTTTTGGGTGTCGGTATTCTGGTGGGCGTGGGCGGCAGCCTGACGGCCATCCGCCGGTTCCTGCGGGTGTAAGCGGGGAAGGAGCACGAGCATGAGAAAAGGGAAGCGACTTTTGTGCGGCGCGCTGGCGCTGCTGATGGTGCTGTCGCTGCTGACGGCAGGCGCGATCCAGCAGGCGTATGCTGCGGCGGCGGAGAGCCAGCAAAGCGAGGAGCAGAAGAAAGAGGAGGAGCAGAAAAAGGCCGAGGAGCAGAAGCAGCGCCAGGCGGAAATGGACGAGCTGGAGAAGCAGAAGCAGGAGAAGAAAAAGAATCTGGAGGAGCTGCGCAAGCAGATCGCGGAGGCCAAGTCCAAGAAAGAGGACGTGATGGGTACCAAGAATCTGCTGGACCAGCAGAACCAGATCCTGATGGATCAGATCGACGATACCAAGCAGCAGATCGACCTGTACGCCCAGCAGATCGAGGCGTATCAGGAGATGGAGGAGGAGCAGTACAGCCTCTTTTGTCAGCAGGTACGCAGCGAGGAGGAGCGGGGCAGCCTGTCCTACTGGTCGGTGCTGTTCAAGGCTACCAGCATTGCTGACCTGCTGAACCGGCTGGAGTTTGTCAACGAGGTGGCGGAGTATGACCGGAATCTCATCGAGGCCATCCGCCAGACGCGGGAGAATATCAAGACGGACAAGGCCGCCATGGAGGAGCAGGAGGCGCTGCTGTCCCAGCAGCAGGATGAGCTGCAAAAGCAGGTGGACGATGCGGCGGCGCTGATCGCCGAGTATGCCTCCACCCAGCAGGGCTACGAGGCGCTGGCGGCAGCGGAGGAAAAGGAAGCCAAGGAGATCGAGGCAAAGATCAAGAAGCTGCTGGAGACCTCCGACGTGACGCCCAGCCCCGGCGGCTTTATCTGGCCGGTAAGCACCAGTAAGATCATCACGTCGCCCATGGGCGGCCGCGTGTCCCCCGGCGGCATCGGCAGCACCAACCACCGGGGCGTGGACATCGGCGGTGTGGGTACCACCAGCGCGGTCATGGCCACCAAGAGCGGCAAGGTCGTGCTGACCAGAGTTGTGGTGTACGGCTCCTACGGCGGCAGCGGCTACGGCAACTATGTGGTGGTGGATCACGGCGGCGGCTATACCACGCTGTACGCCCATATGACATCTATCTCCGTCAGCGAGGGACAAATGGTGGCGCAGGGCGACACACTGGGCATCACCGGCTCCACCGGAAACTCCACCGGTCCCCACCTTCACTATGAGGTGATGATCAAGGGTGTGAACCAAAACCCGCTGGACTACCTGCCGGGCTATATCGCACGGTGGTAACAACAACATATACAAAAACTCTGCATCATACCATGATGCAGAGTTTTTTTGTGGAGGCGGCGTATGTACGGCTATATCCGACAGGGGCAGCGGACGGCGCTGACGCGGGAGGTCATCGGCGGCGTACCCTTCTGGGTGCTGACAACGGGGCGGGGCTGGCAGCGGCTCCGGGTGCGCAGTATGCTGCGCCGTCTGGCGCGGCATGGGGTACGCACCGCGGTATTCGAGGACGACACATGGCAGACCGCAGCGGCGCGGTACGGCATCCATCCCGTGCCGGTGGGGGCGCTGCGTCTGGCAAAGCTGGAAGAGATGCTGGACTGCGTGTGTCCGGCGCTGAGCGGCAAGACTGTGCGGCTGGCTGTCGGCGAGAACGGCGGCACGGCACGGCAGGCGGCGCAGGTGCTGGCGAAGCGGGCGCGGTACATCGAGCTGACACCGCCGGGGCAGACGGCGCTGGCACAATGGCTGCTGGCACGGTACGGGGTGGCGGCGGGCAGCGGCGGACAGCAGGCAGCGGCGGTGGTATGGTGCGGTACGGCGGACAGCGTATCGGAGGGACCTGCCATATATCTGGGGGCAGACTGTGCGGTACGGCAGGAGGTGCGGTACGAGGCGGCGGGGTTGGCACCGTGGCCGGTGTCGGAGCAGCTATTGGCGGCGCTGTTGGCGGCAGACGGATGGGAGGCATCTGAAATTCATGTGGTATCGGTGGTGTCCCGCGCTTGACAGGCGGGGGGAAACTCACTATAATGCAACGTGATATATTGTGCGTATTTTGCCTGTTTGGAGGCATCTTACCAATAGAAAGGAATGTGCAGCATGGCGAAAGAATTCAAAATGAGTCAGGCTCGCTATGACGAGCTGAAAAAGGAACTGGATTACAGCAAGACCACCCGCGCCGACGAGGTGGCAGAGCTGATCAAGGAGGCCCGCGGCTTCGGCGACCTCAGCGAGAACAGCGAGTACGACGAGGCGAAAAACGAGCAGGGCAAGCTGTATTCCCGCATCGCAGAGCTGGAGGATATCCTGCTGCACGCGGTGATCGTGGACGAGAGCGAGGACTCCGACAAGATCTCCATTGGCAGCGTTGTCACCGTGACGGAGCTGGGCAGCGGCAAGCAGATGCCGGCGTACCGCATCGTCGGTTCGCAGGAGGCGGACGTGATGGCCCGCGCCGTCAGTGAGGATTCCCCCTTCGGCAAGGCGCTGATGGGTCACAAGGCCGGCGACGAGGTAGCCGTGGATGCGCCTCGCGGCGTGATCCGCTACCGGATCGAGAAGATCGAACGCTGAGTGCGTGGCGCATGGCGCCCGGCATTGGCAATATACAAAGGAGGGCTGCAAAAATGGCAGACGAAACCAACCGCAACGAAACCCAGCAGCAGGATCTCGGCGAGCTGCTGCGCATCCGCCGTGAGAAGCTCAAGGCCCTGCAGGATGAGGGCCGCGACCCCTTCCAGATTACGAAATTTGATGTGACGCACCATACGCAGGACATCAAGGACAACTTCGACGCCATGGAGGGCAGCGCGGTGTCCGTGGCCGGCCGCCTTATGAGCAAGCGCGGCATGGGCAAGGTGTCCTTCTGTGACTTGCAGGATAAAACGGGCCGCATCCAGATCTACGCCCGCAAGGACGAGATGGATGAGGTCACCTATGACCGCTTCAAGAAATACGACATCGGCGACATCGTGGGTGTCAAGGGCGAGGTGTTCCGCACCCAGCGGGGCGAAATGTCCGTCCGTGCCCGGGAGATCACACTGCTGAGCAAGTCTCTGCGTCCTCTGCCGGAGAAGTTCCACGGTCTGACCGACAAGGAGATCCGCTATCGCCAGCGGTATGTGGATCTCATCATGAACCCGGAGAGCAAGCGGAACTTTGAGATCCGCAGCCGGTTCGTGGCGTACCTGCGCCGCTATCTGGACGATCTGGGCTTCATGGAGGTGGAGACCCCCGTCCTCAGCCCCATCGCCGGCGGCGCCAACGCCCGTCCCTTCATCACCCACCACAACGCGCAGGACATCGATATGTATATGCGCATTGCCACGGAGCTGCACCTGAAGCGCCTGATCGTGGGCGGCATGGAGCGGGTGTACGAGGTGGGCCGCATCTTCCGCAACGAGGGCATGGACACCAAGCACAACCCGGAATTCACCACCTGCGAGTTGTATCAGGCCTTCACCAATCTGGACGGCATGATGGACATTCTGGAGGGCATCCTCTCCGGCGCCGCCAAGGAAATTCTGGGTACCTACCACGTTCAGTGGCTGGGTCACGAGATCGACCTGACCCCCAGCTGGCAGCGCGTGACCATGGCGGACGCCGTGAAGAACGTCACCGGCGCCGACTTCATGGCCTGTGTCGGCGACGCCGACAAGGGCGTGGAGCTTGCCAAGAGCGTGGGCGTGGATATGGACGGCGTGGCGCATACTTGGGGCAACGCCCTGTATGAGACGTTTGACCAGAAGGTGGAGGAGACGTTGATCCAGCCCACCTTTATCACCATGTACCCCGTGGAGGTCAGCCCGCTGGCCAAGCGCAGCCCCGAGCAGCCCGCCCTCACCGAGCGGTATGAGATGTTCATCTGCGGCTGCGAGATGGGCAACGCCTTCAGCGAGCTGAACGACCCCATCGACCAGTACGAGCGCTTCAAGGCCCAGGCGGAGAAGCGTGCCAACGGCGACGAGGAGGCCGACATGATGGACGAGGATTTCGTCATGGCGCTGGAGTACGGTATGCCGCCCACCGGCGGTCTGGGCTTCGGCATCGACCGGTGCAGCATGATGCTGTGCGGCACGGATTCCATCCGCGACGTCATCCTGTTCCCGACAATGAAGCCGTTGGACTCCGACAAGAAGGCTTCCAAGGAAGTTTCGGCTCCTGCGGAGGCTACTCAGACGGCTCCCGTTGTGGAAGAAAAAATTGATTTTTCCAATGTTCAGATTGAGCCACTGTTCCAGGATCAGGTGGATTTTGACACCTTCTCCAAGAGCGATTTCCGTGCCGTGAAGGTCAAGGAATGCGAAGCCGTGAAGAAGTCCAAAAAGCTCTTAAAGTTCGTTTTGGACGACGGAACCGGCACAGATAGGGTCATTTTGAGTGGTATTCACGAATATTATGAGCCGGAAGAACTGGTTGGTAAGACCTGCATTGCAATCACCAATCTGCCTCCGAGAGCGATGATGGGCATTGACTCTTGCGGTATGCTGATCTCCGCTGTGCATCACGAAAACGGCGAGGAAAAGCTCCATCTGCTGATGGTCGATCCCCACATCCCCGCCGGCGCAAAGCTCTATTGATCGCCCCAAAATTGTCGGTGCTTACGCCACAACTTACGCCAATTTACTCCGAGCTTACGCCAAAAATGCGTTTGAAATTCTGCGATTGCAGACAAGTTCCGATAGCATACGATAAGTTCATATGATTTAAGCCCGCTGATTTCGGTCAGCGGGTTTTTTCTATTTCTGCCCCTATTCCGTCCTCGTGATGCGATAGGGGCTTTTTTGTTCTTGTGAGGAGGCGAGAAAAATTTCAAAAGAATATTTTGAAAAATCTTTTTATTTTAGCTCGAAATTTTCCCAATTAAGTATTGAGGGCAAAAACCTCACGAACCTTGAAAATCGAATACACATTCAACAGGTACATTCCTGATCGGGGGCGAAGGCCCCAGCCGAATGAAGGTGCGCCACGAACTTCCTGCCCACAGGGGTTATCACGGAAAGCAAGGTTGGTAGCGATTCCGAACCATTCTGAAATATCCG
>ERZ809074.2178-NODE-2178-length-22365-cov-7.793680_pt1 | contig 22365 bp, 16 predicted proteins | sample MGYA00520795_ERZ809074 | MGnify/ENA primary metagenome ERZ809074 (study PRJEB31570, sample SAMEA3212989) | Homo sapiens | biome: human-gut; feature: human gut; material: fecal | place: Sweden | collected 2011 ...
TCCAATAAGAGAATTTTAGAGTAAAATCATCCTACTTTTTGTCCACCCTGCCAAATTTGCAGACTTTTACAATTATCTTATAACAAAAAGTGTTTCCAACTTATTAACATGTAATATGATTGGAAACACTTTCTTATAAGGAAGAGCTTAATTCAGCCTTGTTCGGCGCTTTGAGAACTTTCAAACTCGTCAGAGTACGGTTTGAAGAAGTTTGTGCCAAGAATGACAGAGATGCGCATCAGCAAGTCGGCGTCGAGGGACTTTTTCTCGAAAATTTTGTAAACGTTGACGCGGGTATATGCCAACTGCGCCGCAAACCATACCACCGTATAGCCACGCTCCTTTAAGGTCTGACGAATAAGGTTGCCAATATGTACCATAAATCGTACGTTATGTTTGTTTTAGGCAATTATTTTAATTTCTCTTTATGCGCTGATTGCCGTATTTACTTGCGCGGGGTCTACGGGCTGCTCGCTCTGTCGGGAATAGCGACTGACGCTAAGCATCATGCCGAAATAGGCGCAGGTGATGAGGGTGGACGTGCCGCCTCGGCTGATGAGCGGCAAAGGCTGGCCCGTGACGGGGAAGAGGCCGACGGCAACGAGCATGTTGAGGAAGGCTTGCGAAACAAGGAGTAACGCAAGCCCCATCACAAGAAAGGCTGGGAAGTTGCGCTCGCATCGCCCGGCAATGATGCTCGCTCGGAACAGTAATATCAAATAGAGCGCCATGACAATGAACGCGCCCCAAAGCCCCATTTCCTCGATGATGATGGCAAAGATAAAGTCGGAGTAGGCCTGGCTGAGGAAGTCGCGCTCCACGGAGTTGCCAGGCATTTTGCCGATACCGTTGCTCGACACGATGGCTATGTTGGCGTGGGCTATTTGCCCGTCTTTGTCGATGTCGTAGTCTTTGGGTGCGGGCCTTTCGTCCGCGCCGTGGCGCACAATGCGGTTTTTCCAAGTGAGCATGCGTCCCATTCCGGGCAGTTTGTACAGCGGGCTGTCGTCGGGCGTTACGGCAACGACGGCAACCACCAGTCCCACAATCAGCGCCAGCGAACCGAAGAGTTTGCCGAGCTGTTTGTACGGCACGCGGCCGATGAACATCATCAGCACCACAACGCCGAAGAGCAGCGCGGCGGTGGAGAAGTTTTCGGGCAAAATCAACCCGCAAACCAGGCCTGCGAGGATAAGGATTACCTTAAAAGCTTTCGGGTCGGTGCCTTTTTCGGTTTGCTGCACGGAGAGGATAAGCGCAACGGTGATGATGAGCGTGCCTTTGGCGATTTCGGAAGGCTGAAACTGCACAATGCCGAGGTCAATCCAGCGCGCGGCATCGTTGGTCTTGCCACCAAAAAGGGTGATGAACAATAAGAGCAGCGAAATTGGATAGAGCAGCAGCGGCAAGGGGCGGAAGTGGCGGCATGGCACGGCGTGAATGGCGAGCGCCACCACAGTGCCTCCGGCAAGAAACGCCGCCTGCTTCAAAAGCGGCGCCCAAAACGTGCCCGACTTGTAGGCCAGCGTGCTGCCGGCGCTGAATACCTCTATCAGGGAAATCAAGCATAGGAAGAAATAAATAATCCAAATGACGCGGTCGCCTTGGAATATCGATGTAAGTTTCTGCATAGCGGTGCAAAAGCTTGAATGGGTTTATAGTATATATATTGTATGGTCAGGCATCAACTATTTGCTTCATGCGGTGCGCCCATTCCTTGAACAGGTTGCCGCGTTCAGCCATACCGTTGAACAGGTCGAAGCTTGCGCAGCAGGGACTCAGCAGCACGGTGTCGCCAGGATGGGAAAGGGCGCAGCAGGCAAAGACGCAGCGGCTGATGCTGTCAGTGTCGCAGATGGGCAGTCCGCAGTCCTTGAACACAGCTTGCAGCTTGCTATTGTCTGCTCCGAGGAACACGAGTGCCTTGCATTTCTCTTTCACCAAATCCATAATGGCGGAGTAGTCGTTGCCCTTGTCCTTGCCGCCGAGAATCAGGATAACGGGCGCGGCAACGGCTTCAAGGGCCACGCGGCAGGCATCTACGTTGGTGGCTTTGGAGTCGTTGATGAATAATGCGCCGCCCACGGTGCACACCTTTTCGAGGCGGTGGGGCACGCCGGGAAAGTCTGCCAAACCTTCGCGCAGGATGCTTGCAGGCACACCCGCTGCGAGGCAAGCCATTGCCGCCGCCATTGCGTTGCGCAGGTTGTGGCGGCCGATGAGCGAGATGTCGGCAACAGGCATTTCAAACTCCGCAGGGGCTGAAAGCCGCATAACGCCGTCCTGAATAAAACCTTTGCTGCCGTCCTCCGGCGCATCGCTGAACGGCAACGGCGTGCCGCCTATCGGGTGGCGATGCAGTTCTTCAGGCACGTGGTCGTCGTTTTGCCAATATATAAAGCTGTCGCTCGGCCGCTGGTTGCGCGTGATGCGCATTTTTGAGTCCACGTAGTTTTGCATCTCAAAGTTGTAGCGGTCGAGGTGGTCGGGCGTGATGTTGAGCAGCACGGCGATATCGGCGCGGAAGTCGAACATATCGTCCAACTGGAACGACGATAGTTCTATGACATAGCAGGCGTGCGGGTCTTCTGCCACTTGCAGGGCAAGGCTGCGCCCTATGTTGCCGGCAAGCCCCACATCGGTGCCTGCCTTCTTCATAATGTGGAAAATCCACGAAGTGGTGGTGGTCTTGCCGTTGCTGCCGGTGATGCAAATCATCTTCGCGTCGGTATAGCGCGCGGCAAATTCTATTTCCGAAACAACGGGAATGCCCTTTTCGCGCACCGCCTTTACCATAGGTGCGTCTTCGGGAATGCCCGGACTTTTCACGATTTCATCGGCGTTGAGCACGAGGCTTTCGGTGTGCCCGCCGTCTTCAAAGGGAATATCGTGCTGCGTGAGGAGGGTGCGGTATTTTTCGCTAATCGTTCCTGCGTCCGACACAAAAACGTCATAGCCTTCTTTCTTTGCGAGTACGGCTGCGCCCACGCCGCTCTCGCCTGCTCCAAGTGCTACAAGTCGCATAATGAAAGTTTTTTTTATCTTATCTTCAATGTTATAATGGTCAATGCCGCCAGCAGGATTGTGGTAATCCAGAAGCGTATGGTGATTTTAGATTCGTGCCACGCCCCGTGCGGCCATTTGCCGAACATGTAGCGGCACTCGGGGTCGAGTTGCGCGGGCAGCACGCGGAAGTTGTCGTGGATAGGCGTGCGCTTGAAGATGCGGCGCTTTTCGCCTTTCTTTTTCCAGAACTTGAAATACTCCACTTGCAGTATCACGCTCAGACTTTCCACGAGGAAGATGCCGCAGAGAATGGGGATAAGCAACTCCTTGTGTATGATAATGGCCAGCACGGCGATGATGCCGCCGATGGTCAGCGAGCCCGTGTCGCCCATGAAGATTTGCGCGGGAAAGGCGTTGTACCACAGGAAACCGATGAGCGCACCCACCATGGCGCAGATAAAGATGACTAATTCCTGCGAGCCGGGCACGTACATTATATTTAGGTAACCGGCAAACTCAATGTGGCTCGACACGTAGGCAAGTATGCCGAGCGCGATGCAGATGATTGCCGAATTGCCCGCCGCCATACCGTCCATGCCATCGTTGAGGTTCGCGCCGTTCGACACGGCCGTGATGACAAAGATCGTGACGAATACGAAGAATATCCAGCCCGCTTTCGTCTTATGCTCGCCGAGGAAGGAGAACAATTCGGAGTAGTCAAGGTTGTTGTTTTTGACAAACGGAATGGTCGTTTTCGTTGATTTCACCGCTTCGCTCTTATGCACCACGGCGGTCACGCCGCTCTCGGTGCGCATCTCGATGTTCTCGCGAATGGTGGCGTCGGGGCTGAAATAGAGCGTCAGCCCCACGAAGAGGCCGAGCAGCACCTGCCCCACAATTTTGTAGCGTCCGGGCAGCCCGTCCTTGTTCTTCTTATAATTCTTGATGTAGTCGTCGAGGAAACCGAGCAGACCGAGCCACACGGTCGTCACGAGCATCAATATCATATAGATGTTGCGCAGTCGGCCCAGCAGGAGACAGGGCACGAGGATGGCCACGATGATAATGATGCCGCCCATGGAGGGCACGTTTATTTTCTGCACGCCGAAGGGGTCGATGCTGGCATCGCGCTGCACCTCGCTGATGTTGTGCCGCTTCATCCATTTGATGAAATATTCGCCGAACCATGCGGAAATCACGAGCGCCAATATCAGCGCCAGCAGCGAGCGGAAGGAGATGTAACTCCAAAGCCCGGAGCCGGGCACGCCAAACTGTTCGAGAAAGCGAAAGAAATAGTAGAGCATAATCGTAGGGGCGTATCGCATACGCCCGATTGTATATTAATATAATGTGTTACAAACCGAACGCCTTGCGGATTTCTTCGTGGTCATCAAAATGATGCTTCACGCCTTTCACGTCCTGATAAGGCTCGTGACCTTTGCCTGCCACGAGGATAATGTCGCCCTTCTCCGCCATCATGGCTGCGGCGCGAATAGCCTCGCGGCGGTCGGTGATGCAGAGCACTTTCGGGCGCAGCTCTTCGGGCACGCCTGCCATCATGTCGGCAATGATGGCCTCCGGTTCTTCAAAGCGGGGGTTGTCGCTGGTGATGACCACGCGGTCGCTCCGCTCCGCAGCTTCGCGTGCCATAATGGGACGCTTGCCTTTGTCGCGGTTGCCGCCTGCGCCGCACACGGTGATGATGCGGCCGCCCCGGCGTATGTCGTTAATCGCCGTAAGCACATTCACGAGGGCGTCGGGCGTGTGGGCATAGTCCACGATTGCGCTGAACCCCTTTGGCGAGCGGATTGCCTCGAAGCGGCCGTTCACGGGGTGGAGCAGCGAGAGTTGGCGGAGCACCTCGTTCTTCTCTACGCCGAGCATCAGGGCTGCGCCGTAAACGCCCAAGAGGTTGGACACGTTGAAGCGGCCCACGAAATGCACGCTTACCTCCGTACCGTCGATGTCGAGCAGCATGCCTTCGATGCTTTCTTCCAAAATGCGTCCTTTGTAGTCTGCCGCGCTGCGCGTGGAATAGGTGCGCACAGCGGCCGCCGTGTTCTGCACCATCACGCCGCCGTTCTTGTCGTCGGCGTTGGTGATGGCGAAAGCGTCAGCACCGAGATGGTCGAAGAATGCCTTTTTCGCATCGCGGTAGTTCTCAAAAGTCTTGTGGTAATCGAGGTGGTCGCGTGTGAGGTTTGTGAAAATGCCGCCGGCAAACTTCAAGCCGCCGATGCGTTTCTGATGAATGGCGTGCGAGCTACATTCCATAAAGGCATATTCGCAGCCAGCCTCGGCCATTTCGCCCAAAAGACGGTTTAGGGTGATGGGGTCGGGCGTGGTGTGCTCCGTAGGCACTTCGCGGCCATCGATATAGTTGCACACGGTGGAGCAAAGGCCGCACTTGTAGCCGAGGTTGCGGAAGAGGTGATAGAGTAGGGTGGCGATGGTGGTTTTGCCGTTCGTGCCCGTCACACCCACGAGTTTCAGGCGGCTTGTCGGGTCGCCGTAGAAGGCGGTTGCCACGCGTCCCACGGCCTCCTCCGTATCGGCCACGCGCACAAAGGTCACGCCTTCGGGTGCGTCCTGCGGTAGGGGGTCGCTCTGCAACACGGCCGCCGCGCCGTTCTCTATGGCTTTGGGTATAAAGGCATGGCCGTCGGCTTGCGTGCCTTTCACGGCGACGAACAGATTGCCCGGCTGCACTTGGCGCGAGTCTATCTGCACGCCCGTAATGTCGCGTTCCAAATTGCCGCGCACCTCTGCGGCATTTGCTTTCGCAAGGATTTCAGATAATTTCATCGTTGATATATTTTGATGTATAGAGACTATACGCAATGACCCAAATTAGTCAAGGATTTTTAGATAAAAACCAGTAAAAACATCTTGCATCGTTTGAAGCCCCTTGGGCTACGCCGCCGGTCTTAACGCCGAGCTTGTGATCCTAAACGGCTCACGCTCGTCCTTAATTCCTGCGGCTGCGGTCGGTTCCCGCCCGCTTCAAACGCCGCAAGGAAAAAACCTTGAAAAACCCGTGAGGCCTTGATGCAAACTAATAGCATCTATTGGTCCTCTCATTGAAAACGGGTTTTTACCTGTTTTTCCCTTGTTCTGTGTGGGGCGGGCGGGAACCGACCGCTGCCTTAGCGGATAAAGCACGAGACGAAAGTCGGAAGACTTTCAGGCTCGGGATTTATACGATAAGGCGAGCCGCAGGCCCACACAGAACGAGCGGTTTTTCATGGTTTTTATCCAAACCAGCCAAATAAGTAGGCCATATTTAGAGTACCTATAATATATTTGTCTTACTGCTGCTTTTTCGGCTCAGGTTTCTGAGGCGTTTCGGGCAGCGTGGCAGCGTTTTCGGGCTGTGCGCCTTCTTCTTTCGGTTCGGGCTTGGGCTGCGGCTTTTCCACTTGTGGCGCCGCCTCATCGTTGGCAAGGGTGAGGCTGACGCTTGCGCCGCGCTCAACAGCCGTGCCGGGGGCAATACTCTGCTTCTTCACGCGCCCCGAGCCGTTGGCCGTTACGCGCAATCCCATCTTCTCCAGGCGGAACACGGCATCGCGCAGCCCGTAGCCGCTAAGGTCGGGCATACGGCCGGCGGCCGCCGGAGCTTCTGCATTCAACGCCACTACGCCGCCGCCGCTCTCGCAACTGCCCCACGCGCTGCCGCTTTCCGGCAGGTTGCTGCTAACGCCTACTTTGAGGTCGTCGGCCAAAGCCTTGGCGCGGTGCAGGTCGCCCGCCGCCACTTTCGGCGTGAGCACGTGCACCGTGTCGCGCGCCTTGTCGTAAGTGTTGTTGCGCTGCTGTGCCATCACGGTTTCCGACACGCGGCGGAACACCGGGCCGCACATGCCGCCGCCCGATGCCGGAGCGGTTTTGCGTATGCAGACGATGCAGGAATATTTAGGATTTTCCGAGGGGAAATAGCCTGCGAATGAGATGAGATACTCCGTTGAAAAGCCGCTTTTTGTCCAAATCTGCGCCGTGCCTGTCTTACCCGAAGAGTGGAATTGCTTGCTGCCGGCTTTCTTGCCCAAGCCGATGCTTACCACCTGCTCCAAGCAGATCTGCATCTTCTTCACTGCCTCGGGGCTGGCCATTTGCTCGCGGATAACTTTCACGGGAAATTCCTTCACCACCTCGCCGTTTTTGAGGATAGCCTTCACGAAGCGGGGCTGGAGCATCTTACCGTTGTTGGCGATGCCGTTGTAGAAATTAAGCGTTGAAATGGGCGGAATTTGCGTTTCGTAGCCTATGCTCATCCACGGCAGCGCGGTCTTCGACCAGTTGCTGCCGTCGGGTAGCGGGCGGCGTATGCGTGGTTTGGCATAGCCGGGAATGGGCAGGTGGAGGTCTTCGGCGATGCCCGTGCGGTAAACGCCGTCCACGAACTTCTCGGGCTGGTTGTGGTAGAACTTATCTATGAGCACGCTCACACCGATGTTCGATGACTTCTGCAAAATCTGCGGCACGGTGAGCACTCCGTAGCCGCCCGAGCGGTGGTTGTGGTCTTTCATGTTACGGCCGTACATGGGTCGGATGCCGCAGCCGGTATCTACCCAGTCGTCCATATCTATATATCCGTCGTTCATGGCTACGAGAAACGACACGGGCTTGAACACGGAGCCCGGTTCCAGCAGGTTCTTCACGGCATCTACGTCCATCTCTTTATATACTCCGTCTCCAACGCGGCGCATACTGGTGATGGCTTTCACGTCGCCCGTCTGCACTTCCATAAGAATGCAGAGGCCCTGATTGGCGTTGATTTCAACGAGTTTGTCGTTCAGCGCTTTCTCGCAGATGTCCTGAAAGTTCACGTCGATCGTGGTCTGAATGTCCAGACCGTCCTCAGCCGGCTGGTCAACAATGGTGAGGTAGCGGCTCAGCACCTTTTGTCGGTGCGCTGAACCGGGCTTGCCGCGCAACACGGAGTCGAAAGCGAGTTCCAGCCCCGTGAGCACTTCGTCCTCGCCCTTGTAAGTGAAGAGCCCGACGGTGCGTCGCGCCAGTTCGCCGTAGGGATTTTTGCGCAGCTTGATTTCATCGCAGTGGAAACCGCCCGAATTGGCCGACATCTTGAAGAGGGGCAATGCCTTCACCTGCTTGTATTGCAGATAAGTGATGCGCTTGTGATAAATCGGCCAGTGATGGCTCTTTTTCTTGCGCCCCTTAAGCAGGTGGGCGCGGAGTTTGGCGGGGTCGATGTCGGGGAAGATGGCGTGCATGCCGTTGCAAATGCTGTCCATCTTGTCTTCGAGCAGCGAGTCGCGCACAAATTGTGCACGGGCTTTGCGCTTGGGGTCTTTCTCCCAAGTCATGAAGTCCATGAATATCTTGTATTCCGGCAGCGACGTGGCAAGCACTTCCCCACCGGCAGCAAGAATATTGCCGCGCGTGGCGGGCACCTCTTGGTTCTCTTTCTTAAAGCGCGCGCTTACGGCCATCCAATATTCTTTGTCGCCAAAGATAAGATAGGTCGCACGGGCGATAATGGCCACCCCTGCCACGGTGAAAAGGAAGAAAATGACGATGTAGCGGGGCAAAATCTTTTTGGCAGGGAAATTCATTCTTCTTCTATTTTAAGGTTGTACAAGGGTTCTGTGGGCGTGTGCAAAGTTGAGTCTTCAAGGTTCTCTTCAACCTTGCTGCGGCGCGTCATTTCTTTCAACTGGCTGCTGCTGGTGAGTGCCTTGTAGCGGCGGTCGAGCAGCGTGTCGGCGAGGCGCGTGCTCTCGATCATTTCTTGCTGGCAGGCGTAGCGGTTGCTCACATAGACAATGATGTAGAACGCAATGAGCACAATGAGCCAAATCTGCCGCCTGAACCATTTTCCAGCCAGCAGATCACCGCCGAGAATGGTGCGCAGCGATATATTCACACGCTCCGAGCCTGTGTCGTCTTGGAGGGCGCGGATTGTAGCCTTGCGCTGCTCGCGGGCAGACAGGGCAGCATCTTCTTCCGGGCCGGCTTCTTCCTGCTCTTCCTGCTCCTCCGTTTCTACGGCTGCCTCTTGCTCCTCTATGTCGTCGCGCAAAGGTTCTTCCTGCATCTCTTCGATTTCAAGTTCTATGTCCTCGTGTTTCTTGGCCATATTGTATTGCTGTTTTAATCTTAAATAATGCTTCTTTCATCCTCACACCCTACTTCTTTTCCGCAATGCGGAGTTTCGCGCTGCGGCTGCGGGGATTTTCCGCCTGCTCGGCTTCGGAGGGCACAATGACTTTGTTGTTCACCGCCGCGAAAGGGGAAAGGCGGTTGCCGAAGAAGTCCTGCTCCACTTTGCCGTCTATGTTGCCTGCCTTGATGAAATTCTTCACCATGCGGTCTTCAAGACTTTGGTAGGTCAGGACCACCAGCCTGCCACCGGGGCGCAGCACTTTCAGACTGCCTTCCAGCAGCTCGCGCAAGGCGTCCATCTCGTGGTTCACCTCAATGCGCAGGGCCTGGAATGCCTTTGCAAGGTCCTTCTTCTCGCGGTCACGGCCCATCAGCGGGCGCACGGCTTCGAGAAACTCCTGCACCGTTTTTATCGGTTTCATCGCGCGTGCCTTGCAAAGAGCATCAGCTAATCGCCTTCCGTTTTTCAGTTCTCCGTATAATAGAAAGAGTCGTGCCAGGTCCTCGGGTGCGTAAGTGTTCACTATGTCGGCCGCCGTCGCGCCCCCGCGTCCGTTCATGCGCATGTCCAAGGGAGCTTCGTAGCGAAAGGAGAAACCTCGCGTTTCATCATCGAAATGGTGGCTCGACACGCCGAGGTCGGCGATCAGTCCGTCCACGCCGTCCACACCATAATAGCGCATCCAGTTCGTGAGGTAGCGGAAATTGCTTTGCACAAAGGTGAAGCGCGCTTCGCCCTCGGGCACATTCTGAGCGGCATCGGCATCTTGGTCAAACCCATACAGATGCCCCTCGTTGCCTAACCTGCTGAGAATTTCGCGGCTATGCCCGCCGCCGCCGAATGTCACGTCTACGTAAACGCCGTCGGGGCGTATGCAGAGCGCGTCCACGCTCTCTTTGAGCAAGACGGAAACATGATAGGTCGGCGCGGTAGTTGGCATAGTTTTTTATGTAGTTATTATATATACTTTCCTAAAAGAGTTCAAAGTTAGGGATAATCCGACACAATTAAAGAATGAAAACTCAATTTTTCTTATATGATAGTAAAAAATACTGATTTCATCGCAAATTCCAACCCCCGTTTCGTTCAAATTATCTCCGTTCCCGTCCCCATTTGCCCCTTGATGTTTTTCCCGCTCCTATAATACATTTTTTCCTTCTTCCTTAATATTTTTCACTGTCATATAAGAAAAAGTTTATTACAAAGTTTGTAACAAGCGTTACAAAGTTTCTAACACATGTTACAAAGTTTGTAATACGTGTTACAAAGTTTGTAACAAAAACTATCTTATAGGTAAGGAAAAAATATGAGGCAGCAAGGAAAAATTATCTTGCTGCAAATAAAAAATTGCTCCGAGCAAATGGCGCAGAGCACGGCGGATAGTCTTTATGAAATGCCTGAAATCCACAAATCACCGAATAAAATCGCCACAAATCACCGAAAATTGATATCATTGTGTGGAAAATATTAAATTATGCCGTATATTTGCACCAAGGGCTGCTTGATTGGATGATAAGAAAGCATACTTTCACCTCTGCAACAATGATTGGGTAAACAGTCAAGCGGTCACAAACAAATATATTATACCAACTAAACCAATAAGTATATGAAAAAGGCAAATGATTATGCACTCTACTTTTGGGTCCTATGTTCAATTTTATGGAGATTTTGGGATCACTTATTTATAAAAGTTCTCACAGGATTGGCTTGCCTGGATTATTATATCACATTGATTTTGCTCGTTTATTTTACTTGGCGAACCACAAAAAGTTTCAAGCAATCGATTAAAAGCAATCTTGCACCCGTCATCATAGGCGTATTTCCACTTGTCGCCTACTGCATATTTCATATATTAAGATAAGGTGGTATCCAGAAATCACCAAAAAACGTTTAGGGCGTGCCGATTGACACGCCCTAAATGCTTATTATGAGTTTGTTATAATGACTGCTTTACGCCTGCGCTATGCACTCTATTTCCACCAACGCGCCTTTGGGCAGGGTTTTTACTGCCACGGCGGAGCGGGCGGGGAAAGGAGCGGCGAAGAACTCGGCATAAACCTCGTTCATCGCGGCAAAGTCGTTCATGTCGGCAAGGAATACGGTGGTTTTCACTACATTGGCCATAGAAGTTCCGGCTTCTTCGAGAATTGCTTTCATGTTGGTGAGCGACTGGCGCGTCAGTTCTTTAATGCCGCCCTCTGCGAAGGCACCCGTGGCGGGGTCGATGGGCAGTTGACCCGACACAAACACCAGTTCGCCCACTTTAATGGCTTGGCTGTACGGACCTATTGCGGCAGGTGCGTTTGTTGTGGATATTGCGTTCATGGTTGTATAATGATGTTTTAAGATATTATTTGAGATAATCGTCGAAGTAGCGCGTGATGCGTTCATGGAGATGCACCATATCGCGGCCCATCATATTATGTTCCTGACCGGGATAAACGAAATAGTCGGGCTGCGTGCCGGCATCTTCGCAGGCGCGGAGGAAAGCAAGGCTGTGCTGCAGCACGCAAGTGCCGTCGTTAAGGCCCACGATGATTTGCAAGCGGCCTTTGAGGTTCTTGGCCTTAGGCAGGAGCGAGGAACTTTCGTAACCTTCGGGATTTTCCTGCGGCGTGTCCATGTAGCGCTCGCCATACATCACCTCGTAATATTTCCAGTCGATAACGGGGCCGCCCGCCACGCCGACTTTGAACACATCGGGGTAGGAACACATGAGGTTGGTGGTCATGTAGCCGCCGAACGACCAGCCGTGCACGCCGAGGCGTTCGGCATCGACGTAAGGCAGGGTTTTGAGAAATTCCACGCCCTGCATCTGGTCTTTCATCTCGATGTCGCCGAGATGGCGGTGCGTGCAGCTCTCGAAGTCGAAACCGCGATATTGCGAGCCCCTGTTGTCGATTACGAACAGCACGTAGCCGCGCTGCGCCATATAGATTTCCCACGGACGGGCGGCGAAGTTCCAGCTTTCCTCCACGTTGTTGGCGTGCGGGCCGCCGTAAACGTACACCACCGTGGGGTATTTCTTGGCGGGATCGAAGCCTACGGGCTTCACCAGGCGGTAGTAGAGGTCGGTCGTGCCGTCGGCAGCCTTGATGCTGCCGCCTGTAATCTCGGGCACGTTAAAGTCTGCCCACGGCGTGGCGATGCGCTCTTGCACGGCTTGCTTCTTGCCGTTGGCCGTATTGACAAAGTCAACCTGGCGATAGGTGTCGGGCTTGCTCCAACGGTCGCAAAGGAAACGGCCGCCGGCTGAAAGCGAGGCGCGGTGCACGCCCTCGCCATTGTCGAGCAACTGGCGCTTGCCCGTAGCTACTTGCACGGAATAGAGATTGTGGCGCACGGGCGACTGCTCATTTGCCAGGTAAACGATGCTCTTTGCCTGTTCGTTGAAACCGAGGAAATCTATCACCTCAAACGCGCCTTTGGTGAGCTGCGCCAACTGCTTGCCTGTGGTGTCGAAGAGATAAAAATGGTTGTATCCATCGCGGCGCGACTGCATCACGAACTTGCCGGCGTCCCACGGCAGAAAGACAATCGGGTTCATCGGCTCGACGTAACGTTCATTGGTCTCGGTGTACAGAACGCCTTTGCGCTCGCCCGTGGCTGCATCGTAGGCCACAAGCTCCGCCTTATCCTGCGTGCGGGGCAGTTCAAACATATAAACAGTGCTTTCATCGGGCGACCAGGCTATATTGGTGAAATAGCGGTCGGTGGGGTCGCCGGCTTTGAGATAGACCGTCTGCCCGGTTGCAGGGTTGAAGATGCCGACAGTTACCTTATGGCTCGTCATGCCCGCCATGGGGTATTTCTCGGGCGCGAGCTGTGCCACGCGGTGGAAGATGTCGATGAGCGGAAAGTCCGTCACCATGCTTTGGTCCATGCGGTAGAACGCCAGTAAATTGCCCTTAGGGCTCCAAAACAGCCCTTCGTTGATGCCGAACTCGTTGCGGTGCACGCTGAGGCCGTACTGCAACTCGCGCGTGCCGTCGGTCGTGACCGTAAGGTCCTTGCCCTCGCGCGTGCGTATATATATATTGTAGTCCTTCACGTAGGCCAGCGCCGAGGTGACGGGTGCCGTTTTAGTGGCTTGAAGATTTCCTTCGGGGCGGAGCATGGAAAAGACGATTTGCTTCTTGGTCCAGTCGTAGTCCACTGTACCTTTGTCGGCACGGACGCGTACTACGGTGCCGTTTGCTTCGGGAAAGGCTGCGCCTGTAAGGGTGCGCACCTTGCCTAATGCCGCCGTGTCGAGCGCGGCATTGATGTCGGAGAGCGTGCAAAGCGTGGCATTTTTCTCCACCTTCTTTCCCTTGTTATCGAAAAGGAGGCTAAGTTCTTCCACTTTCGTCTCAACGAGGCGGTCGCCCCACCAAGTGGTAAATACAGAGCGGGGCTGGATGTTCCAATAGTTCGAGCCGCCCCACATCAGGTCGTCGAGCGTGAACTGCTTTGTGCCTTGTGCCATAATGGGTAAGTGTGCCAGCAGGAAAAGCAAGCCTGCGGCTATGAGTTTCTTGTTTGCCATGGTTTTCATCGTAAAAGGTTCATTTATTAGTAGACGAGTAGACAAGTAAACGAGTATACGAGACAGAGATGTTTTGAAAATATAAATTTATATGAGTAACTTGTCTTGTTTACTTGTATACTGGTTTACTTGTTTACTAAAATATTTTGATTTTCAATCTCTATCGGGTCTTTTGCCGCCGCGCTTGCCGCCAAAGTCCCGGCGGTCTGAGGAGCGTCCGCCAAACTTGCCGCCCCTGCCGCGCTCATCGGGGTCGCCGCGGCGCTTGAAGTCGCCACGCTCGTGCTTGAAGTCGCCGCCCTTCCCGCGCTTGAAGTCTTTTTCGCCCTCAAAGCGGCGCGGATTATCGCCTCGGCGTTCGCGAGGCCCGAAAGTATTTTGAAACTCGCGGTGACGCTTGCGCAGCATCTCGTATTCGGGCGTAAAGTCCTCGTCGGGCACGCGCTCTTCATCAGCGGGGCGGCGATTGAACTCGCCACGGTTCTGCTTGAAACGGTGCTTCTCGCCCATGCGGCGGCGTTCCTCTACCGTTTTCACCTCGCCGCCGGCAGCGCGAAACGCGTTGAGCTTGCCGTCGAAGAGCTGATATTTGCGGAACTCGCAGTCGAGCGCGCCGTTGTAGAGGGGAATTTTGAAACTCGGCTTCAAGCCGATGGCTTCAAAGCATTCTTCCTTGTAACTGATAATCCAAGCCTCGTTGCCACAGAAGGAATGTTTCAGCGTCTTGCCGATCATCTGATAAAGCCCCATGAGGTCTTCGGGCTTGAGGCGTTCGCCGTATGGTGGGTTGGTCACCATGATCGCCTTCTCGGCAGGCTGCTCGAACTTTTGGAAGTCGCGCTGCTCCAAGGTTACGATGTCGCTCACACCCGCTGCCTTTACGTTGGCATCGGCTGCCTCAATGGCACGCAGGTTAAGGTCGTAGCCGTAAATCTTGTGGTTGAAAGCACGCTCTTGCGTGTCGTCGTCGTAAATCTCTTGTAAGAGTTCGGGGTCGAAATCCTTCCAATTCTCAAAGCCGAACTTCTTGCGGAACACGCCGGGGTAGATGTTGCGTGCCATGAGGGCGGCCTCCACCAAAATCGTGCCTGAACCGCAGAACGGGTCGATGAAATCAGACTTAAAGTCCCAGCCCGACAACTTTATCAAGCCTGCTGCGAGCACCTCGTTAATGGGCGCGTCCACCGAAGCCGTGCGATAGCCGCGCAGGTGCAGGCTCTCGCCGGAGGAGTCGAGCGACAGCGTGCATTGCGTATCGGCAATGTGGATATTGAGACGGATGTCGGGGTTCGTAATACGGATATTGGGGCGTTCGCCGTGCTTCTCGCGGAAATAGTCCACGATGGCGTCTTTCACTTTATAGGCCACGAACTTAGAATGACGGAATTCCTCGGAATAGACTACCGAGTCGACCGAAAAAGTCGTTTTGAGATCGAGAAAATCGTCCCATTCCACGCCGCGCACTGCATTGTAGACATCGTCGGCATCAGTTGCCTTAAAAGTTTTGATGGGTTTCAAAATCCTGACGGCGGTGCGCAGGCAGAAGTTGGCGCGGTACATCATTGCCTTGTCGCCTGTAAACGACACCATGCGCCGTCCGATTTCGATGTTGTTGGCACCGAGTTCGGTCAGTTCTTGCGCCAAAACCTCTTCAAGGCCTTGAAAGGTTTTGGCAATTAGCTGAAATTCTTGCATTGAAAAAAGGTAAGGATTATAATCCGTGATAGGAAACAACGCGCAAATTTACGAAAATATGCGCTTATATGCGCAGATAGTTAGAAAATTAGTGGAAACGGGGCGGTTGCCGTCTTACGCAAAAAGAATAATTCTCCAAGCGCATTGGTTGAATAAGTAAACAACCACGCCGCGCAGAAAGACAAGTTGTCTTTTGCTGTCTCTGTTGTCTAAAAAATAAAAACGACAACAAAAACAACAAAAGACAATTCCGGTTCAGGCATTCATGCGCTTGATAAGACGACAACAGGGACAACTGGGCGTGTTTTATACGCCTTGCCATGCAAAAAGACAACTGCAAGACCCATTTTGGTTTTAAAATCCACCTTAACTTATTCCTCCACTTCGCAGCCGCTGAAGTGCATTTCGCTGTGTGCCTTTTCGGGCGGGAAGGTAAAGTAGGTGCAAAGGGCTTGCGAGCAAAGTTCGCCCGTGCTGTTGTGGAGGGTCGCCTCGATGAGCACGATGTTGCGGCGCTGCTCCTTGATGCGGGCGCGGAGCGTGATTTGTCCACCCTCTGTGCTCACGGGGCGGAGGTAGCGCGTCTCCATTTTCGAGGTCACGCCGGCCGTTTGCAGCTTGCGCATCACCACCCAGCCGCAAATCTCGTCGAGCAGCACGCTCTGAATGCCGCCGTGCAGTGTGTTGAGCCAGCCTTGGAAGTTCGGCGTGGGTTGCCAAAGGCTCACGATGTCGTCGCCGTCCTCAAAAAACTCCATTTTCACGCCGAAAGGGTTGCGCGGCGCACAGCCGAAGCAGTTGTAGCCGTCGAGATGTACGAAGGGATTTATTATCTTTTTCATTTCAAATGAGTAGACGAGTAAACAAGTAGACGAGTAAACAAGTTTCCTAAAATAAAATTCAGAAAGGCCAGAACACGGGAATGAGCCAGATGCTCAGTGCCATGACGATGAGGTTGAGCGGCAGGCCTATCTTGATGAAATCGCCGAAACGGTAGTTACCCACGCCTTGCACAATTAGGTTTGTTTGATAGCCGATAGGCGTGCAGAAACTGGCGGAAGCAGCCACGCAGATACACACTATGAAAGGCATGGGACTGACCCCGAGATGCTGTGCCATGGATATGGAGATGGGGAATGCCAGCGCGGCGGCGGCATTGTTGGTCATCAGTTCCGTGGCAACGCTCGTGATGAAAAACACCACGCCGAGCAGCACGTAGCTGCCGTGCTCCCGACTAAGCCCCACAGCCCACGATGCCACGGCATCAGCCATGCCTGAGTTTTGCATCGCCTTGCTGATAGCGAAGGCCGAGGCTATGGTGATGAGAATGTCCCAAGAGATAAATTTCGTGTACTTGCGGGCGGGGAAGATGTTCATCACCGCCATAATCACCGTAACTACGCAGACGAAGAAGAACATGTCGAACTTCATGCCCGGCACGAGCCCTTGCGCCCACGGCAACTCGCCGATGGCGGCGCCGAAAATCATGAGCGCGAGCAGCACGATGGTAAACCAGCGCTTCTTGCGCCCCATCGCGGGTTCCTTCTGGCGGGTGTCGGCCACGAGCAGGAAGAACGAGGAGTCGCCCCAGTTGCGCATAAAACTCTCATCGGCTAGCACCACCACCGTGTCGCCTTCGCGGAAATGCTCCTTGCGCATGTCGTGCATGAGGAGGGTTTGGCCGTTGCGCTTGAGCTCTAAGAGGGTAGCGCCATACTTTTCTTTGAAATCGAAATCAAAGATGCGCTTGTTGATGGCCGGGAAGCGTGCGCCGAGCACCAGTTCCACGCGGAAGTATTTGGAATTGGGGTTTTCCTGCTCCAAGTCGCCGCGTTCCTCGCGCCGTGCCGGCAGAAGGTATTTGGCGGCAATGATGATGTAGACCGTGCCAACGGCGGCAATGACCAGCCCTATTTTTCCCAACTCAAACATGTTCAGTCCGCGCAGCCCGAGCGTGGAATTTGCGGCGGCTTCATCGAGTGCCATGCCGTGGACCACGAGATTTGTAGACGTGCCGATCAGCGTGCAAAGCCCGCCGAGAATGGTGGCAAACGACAGCGGGATGAGCAGTTTCGTGGCAGGTATGCCCACGCGCTCTGCCCAACGCTTCACCATAGGGGCGAAGATGACCACCACGGGCGTATTGTTGAGGAAGGCCGAGATGAACGACACCATCGGCATCATGCTGAACAATGCCTTGCGCTCGCCGCAGCGCTTTGACGGCAGCAGGCGGTAGAGCATCTTTTCCAAAAGTCCCGAACGCCGCACGCCCTCGCTCACGAGAAAGAGCAGCGCAACGGTGATCATACCTTTGTTGGAAAAGCCTGCCACTACCTCCGACGGGCTTAGGATACCGGCGCAAAGGAATACCACGGCGCCGGAAAACAATATCAGCCCCGGGCGCAGCCACTCCTTGATGAGTGCCACGAGCAGCAGCACCACGACGACGGTGACAAATATGGCGGATGAACTCATGTTTTATATAATATTGACAAGTAGAAAAGTAGGGGCGTTTTGCAAAACGCCAGCCATGTAAATGGGTTGGCAGTTAAGATTTAGGCGCGACGATAAAATACGGATTGTGCAAATCCTCCTTGTTATAGCGCAGCGGCTGCCCGCTCTCGGCATCCGTGACGCTGCAGCCCGCAGCTTCGGCCACTGCCTGCCCGGCTGCCGTGTCCCACTCCATGGTGGGAGCGAGGCGCGGGTAAATGTCAGCTTCGCCCTTTGCCACAAGGCAGATTTTCAGCGAACTGCCCGCCGAGCGCAACTCTACGTCGCCGTGCTCGCTACGCATACGCGCCACGAACTGCTCTGTTTCCTCGCTGAGGTGCGAGCGCGAAGCCACCACCACGAATGTGCCGCCGCCCATCCTGTGTGCAGCACCGTCTTTCAGGGGCAATTTTTCGCAACTCACGGGTTCAAAATCCTCGTCAAGCGTTTTGCGGAATGCCTCGCTCTCATCGGCGCAGACGATACCCGTATACAGTTGGCGGCGTGCCGGCACATAGATTGCGCCCACTACGGGGCTGCCCTCGTGGCAGAGCGCGATGTTGACGGTAAACTCGCCGTTGCGTTTCAGAAACTCCTTCGTGCCGTCCAGCGGGTCCACGATCCACATCGTTTCCACGTCTTTGCGCTCTGCGTATTCGGCGTGCCGCCCCTCTTCGCTCAATATGTGGAACGGCGTTTCGCGCAGATAGCCGCAGATTACGGCATGTGCCTTGCGGTCGGCCAGTGTCAGGGGTGAATTGTCCGCCTTGCGCTCCACCTCCCAGCCGGTTTCGGGGCTTTCATATACTTCCATGATGGCCTGTCCTGCCTTGACGGCGGCCTCGGCTGCCAAGTCGGCGTATGCTTTCAGTTGCGATAGAGTCATATATATAATATTGTGTGTCTTAGTTTTTGGAAAAATCATTTGTCCTCCGTTGCCTCCAGCCTTATCCCCACGTCCGTGATGCCCGGCAAGAGGTCTTGCCGCATGATATGGTTGATGCAGATGCGCGCGCTGTCGCCTTTGGCGAGTTGGCGCACGGGCAGGGCAAATTCGTACTGGTTGAGTGCCACGCCCTTGCCGGAGGCATCGCCGGCAGGTGTGGCGAGGGTGCATTGCAGGGTGTCTATAATTGTTTGCCCCGACGCCCATTCCTGCTTCACTGTGAGCCATAGTTCACGGAAAGGGTAGGGCACGGTGTTCGAGGTGCGCAGTCCGAGCTGCATGGCGTACGCGCCACCCTGTTCCAGGGGCGGCACATATAAAACCACCGTGTCGCCCGAGACCCACCCGTCCACCGAAACATTGCCATACTGATAGGCGGCGGCATCGCGGCGGCAGCCCGCAGCCAGTGCGGCAAGCAGGCCTAAGCATAGGGCGAAATATGTTTTCAAACTATGGAAACGCATAATTTTCTACGTGCAAATGTACGACTTATTTATAAAACAGACATGGTGTAAGAATAACGAAAAAGTCTATATGTATTAACTGACTGGAAGGCACGTGCCGAGCGCAACAGAAAATATGAAATTTCCAAAACTTGTTAATGCCGTTCCCCTCCCTGCGCAGAGCGTGGATTTTGCATTTGCAATCGTTAAGGCGACGCGGTGTGAAAGTTTAGGGATAATTAAGACAATGGAAATTTGCTCCGTGAAAATTTCGATGAAATCAGAGAAAATTATCACTTTTAAGTACGTCGTAAAAACTATCAAGGAGCAAATTTTTACAGGCTTGCTTATAATTTTCACGGTCATATAAGATAATTTTTTCGCTCATATAGGATAGTTTGCCCCAAAAACGCAGAAAGAGGAAAAGCCGGCGCTCTTCCTCTTTCTGCTGAGGCAAAGATAAGACGATAAATCCGTTTTGCCAAAACGTGCCCAGTTGTGCCACGGGCTGGCAAAGGTGCGGTCGGGCCGAAAAGCGTGCTTCGTGGCTCTTTTGTGCCGTCCGACTAACGGAAGTATCGATTCAAAAAACATCAAATTTCCATAAAAACGGGGTTTCTTAGCGCAAAATGCGCGTTTTTATTGGGAAATGTCGTAACTTTGTCGGGCTTATGGCTTGATTAGACCAAAATAACAAACAATATTCAAGAATGAAAAGAACATTACTTCTAACAGGTTTGTGCGCAATGCTTTCGCTCTCTGTTTCAGCACAAACCCCGTTTATCCCCGAAGGCGGCAAAAAGTGGGACGGCCGTTTGGACGCACTTGTTGCCGGCGGCACCGTGCAGCGCATCGCTGCCAAGGGCGTGCAAAGCGTCACGCCGCAAACGCTCACAGGCGTTATCATCAACAGTTCCGAGCCTGCCGTGACGGCTGACTTCGTGAAAGAGCAGGGCTTCGAGGCGATGCCTATCACCGACCGCGTTCTTACGGCCACTATCCCCGCCACGCTCATTCCCGTGCTGGCTGAGCGCGAGGAGGTGCTCTATATAAATAGTACGCGCACGTACGAACCGTTCATGGATAAGGTGCGTCCCCAAGTTGGGGCAACGAAAGTGCATGCTGGCACGGGGCTTGAAACACCCTTCACGGGCAAAGGCGTAGTGGTTGGCGTGATTGACCAAGGTTTTGAGTTCCAGCACCTCGCCTTCAAGAATGCTGATGGATCGCTGCGCGTCAAGGCCGTGTGGAACCGCAACGTGGCCAACAGCAGCATGACCACTACAATCCCCACCCGTGGCGACGTGACCAACGACGGCACGGGACACGCCACGCACGTGACGAGCATTGCCGCAGGAAGCAAAACCACCTACAATGATTACTACGGCATCGCCCCCGAGGCCGACATCGTGATGGTGCCGAGTGTGGGTTTTGAGAGCAGCGAGGTACTAGAAGATGCCAAGGCTATTAAAGATTTCGCCGAGGCCAACGGCCAGCCGTGGGTGATTAATATGAGTTTTGGCGGACACATGGGTCCGCACGATGGACTTACGCTTTACGACCAAAGCATGAGCGCGCTCTCGGGCGAGGGCGGTATTCTCGTGGCCGCGCTCGGCAATGAATTCGACCAAAGCCTGCATGCCGGTTATTCTTTCACGGCAGCCGGAGAGGTGAAGGACTTTGTTGTGATTCCTTCTGCCGACCGCAGTTATTACGGTACTATTTCCCTCTGGGCGCAGCACGCCGATGGTCAGAAGCATCTCACGATAAAGCCTTTCTTGATGAGCGGCCGTAACAAGTATTACATTACATCCTCTAACATAACCAGTGCTGGCGGCACGTATTGGGAGGCTGTGGATCCTTACAGCAAGAAGCAGGGATGTGAGATATCCGTCCCCATGACGCGCCTTTATAGCAATGCCGGCATTAAATCTTCCAATTATTACCTCGGTGTGGAGGTCACGGCTTCCGACCCGGCTGACGTGCATGCCTGGACCTTGCAGGGCGGCGGCACGTTTGCCTCGCGCCTCACGGGTGCCGACTGCGTGAAGGGCGACAATAAGTACCAGGTAGGCGAAGGCGCAGCCACGATTCCCCGCTGCGTGTCCGTGGCATCTTACAATACCTCCAAGTCGATTACTTCAGCCATTGATGGCGGCACATATTCATATAGCGTGGGCAGCGTGGACGACATCAGCAATTTCAGCAACGTGGGTCCCTATCTCGGCGACCAGCCCAAACCCACTGTCGCAGCTCCTGGTGCTGTGGTCAAGGCGGCCATTTCCAAATACGACGGCGGTTTCGACTCCAAAGACCTGAGCATTGTGGACATCATCAAGATTGATTCTCGCAACTACTATTACTATGCCGGCATGTCGGGCACGTCGATGGCTTCGCCCGTTGTGGCAGGTTGCGTGGCCCTTTGGCTACAGGCCAATCCCAAGCTTACTTACGAGAACATCGTGGAAATTCTCAAAACCACTTCCGTTCGCGACAACTATACGCAGGCGGGTTTCAATACGGGCAACGACGAGTGGAACGACCGTTGGGGCTACGGAAAGATTGATGTGTATGAAGGCTTGAAGATGGCCTTGAAAATGGCAGCTGAGTCGGGCATCAATAAAGTGGTCAGCCCCGCAAGCCCCATTACCTTGCAGAAAGGCTTGAACGAATGGAAAGTGCTGTTCAACAATGACGAAAGCTTTGCCGACATCGCCCTTTACACGACCGACGGCCGCCCCGTGTGGCGCAAGAACATCGCTCAGCCGCGCCAGGGCGAAGAGACTGTCATCTCGCTGCGCGGCACAACGCCCGGTGCTTACCTCATTCGCATCAACACCACCGCCGGTACGCTCACACGCAAAGTGCTGGTGAAATGATTTAGACCTATCGCCATAGTTTTATAAAACGTCCCCGCGCCTCAATTTCGAGGTGCGGGGACGTTTGCTTGGGGGAAGGAAAAATTAAAAAGGATGTGCCGAAATGCACGAAGAAAACATATAAGCCTCAAAAGTAGGGGCGTTGTTGTTGCTTTTTTACACCCCTGTTGCCACCCAACAAAAGAAAAACGAGGCAGGGTGGACAAAAAGTAGGATGACATGCGCATCAATGTCTTGATATTCAT
>ERZ809074.2190-NODE-2190-length-22309-cov-12.323223_pt1 | contig 22309 bp, 19 predicted proteins | sample MGYA00520795_ERZ809074 | MGnify/ENA primary metagenome ERZ809074 (study PRJEB31570, sample SAMEA3212989) | Homo sapiens | biome: human-gut; feature: human gut; material: fecal | place: Sweden | collected 2011 ...
TCACGAAGAAGGGGCGTGGCTATGCGCCGGCAGAAAAAACGCCGCAGGAGTTCCATGGTATCGGGAAGTTTGACCCCGAGACGGGTCTGAGTGAGACTGTATCCGTCCCGACCTTTTCTGATATTTTTGGACAGGAGCTTGGCCGGATGGCCGCCAGCGACAAGACTGTCTGCGCTATCACTGCAGCTATGCAGCACGGAACAGGCCTTGACCAGTTTGCGGCTGATTTCCCGTCTAGGTTCTTTGATGTCGGCATTGCCGAGGGCCACGCAGTCTGCATGGCTGCGGGACTTGCCAAACAGGGAATGAAGCCTGTTGCGGCGATCTATTCTACTTTTTTGCAGCGCGCCTACGACATGCTGCTGCATGATGTTGCCCTACAACAGCTGCATGTCGTCTTAGCGGTTGACCGCTGCGGTATTGTCGGTGAAGACGGCGACACACATCAGGGCATGTTTGACGTTGGCTATCTCCGTCAGGTGCCCGGTATGAAAATTTTCAGTCCCGCCAGCTTTGCTGAACTGCGCGAGGATCTGCATACGGCGTTCTATGCCTGCACCGGTCCTGCAGCCATCCGCTACCCGCGTGGGGCGGAGGGCTGCTATCAGGTGTCTGCCTCCCAAACCTGTATCCGGGAGGGGTATACCTGTACGATCATCTGCTATGGAACAATGGTCAATGCCGTGCTGTCCGCGGCGGATACCATGCAGGCTGCGGGCTACCGGCCAGAAATTCTGAAGCTGCGCACCATCTCTCCAATCGACTGGAGCACGATCGAAGCATCTGCCCGGAAGACAAAGCATGTATTCGTTTTCGAGGAAACGTCTGACCGGGAGTGTCTGGCCGATGAGATCTTTGCTCATCTGATCGAACATGGAATTCCGGCAGTTTGCTGCAAACGGAATCTCGGGCGCGGCTTTATCCCCCACGGTGCGCCTGCCGCGCTGCTTGCGGCGGCAGGTTTGGATGCGGATGCACTCACAAAACTGATGCAGGAGGAACTTTCCTGATGAAACATAAGGAACGGTTGGATGTGCTTCTTGTCGCGCGCAATCTGGCGGAATCGAGAAGCAAGGCGCAGGCTATGATTATGGCGGGTGAGGTCTATGTCAACGAGCAGAAGGCCGACAAGGCCGGGCTTGAGATCAACATTGACGACGAGCCCGTGGTCGAGGTGCGCGGCAGCGCCTGTCCATATGTCAGCCGCGGCGGGTTAAAGCTGGAAAAGGCGCTTCGAGATTTCCGTGTCAATCCAACAGGCTTTGTGTGCAGCGATTCCGGCGCGTCAACCGGGGGATTTACCGACTGTCTGCTTCAGCAGGGAGCCAGCAAGGTTTTTGCCATTGATGTCGGTTATGGCCAACTTGCATGGAAGATTCGTTCTGATCCGCGCGTGGTCGTAATGGAGCGGACGAATATCCGTTATGTCACGCCGGAGGATCTCGGAGAACCGCTTGATCTGTCTGTCGTGGATGTGTCGTTTATTTCTCTGAAAATTGTGCTTCCGGCCATTCAGAAGCTGCTCAAACCCACCGGACAGGTGCTCTGCCTTATCAAGCCGCAGTTTGAGGCCGGGAAAGAAAATGTCGGAAAGAAAGGCGTTGTGCGCGACCCTGCCGTACATGCGCAGGTGCTGCGCGATTTTACTGCGCTGGTCGCATCCCTGAACTTTACCATCCGGAATCTGACCTTCTCTCCTGTCAAGGGACCGGAGGGCAACATTGAATTTCTTGCGCATCTTTCCATGCAGCCCGGGCAGGAAATGCTTCCTGACATCGACGCGCTTGTCGCGCAGGCGCATGCAGCGCTGAAAGGGTAACATACGCTATGAAGATCGTCGTTTCGCCGAATCCTTACCGCGATAAACAATTCAAAAATGCCCGGCAGGCATGCTCAATTTTAAGAGAAGCAGGCGCGGAGGTCGCGCTTTGCTTGCCGTTCGATGTGGATAAGACGTTTGAAATTCCACATGATCTCCGTTTTCAGGACATTCAGAAAGAGATCAAAACGGCAGATATGTTGATCTGCTTCGGCGGCGATGGGACAATTTTACACTCGTCCAAAATCGCGACAGAGCATAATCTCCCAATCCTTGGGGTCAACATCGGCACAATGGGATTTATTGCGGAGTTGGAGTCCGGTGAGATTGAACTTCTGCGGAGAATTCCAAAAGGGGAGTATACGGTGGAAGAACGCACGATGCTGGATGTCAGCGTCGGAAACGGCCGTCAGACGATTTTCCATGAAACGGCGCTCAATGACGCGGTCATCACCAAGGGGGCGATTGCCCGCGTTGTACAGCTTGGAATCTACTGCGATGGAGTGGAGGCTACCAGCTACTCTGGAGACGGCGTCATTCTCTGCACCCCGACCGGCTCAACAGCCTATTCTATGTCCGCCGGAGGCCCAATCGTGGAGCCGTCTGCGAAGAATTTTCTGATTACGCCCATCTGTGCACACGCCATGCTGGCGAAGAGCATTGTTGTTGCACCCAGCCGCGTGGTAACGGTTAAGGTTGGAAAAATCGGAAGACACAACGCGTTTTTGTCTGTCGATGGAGGCCGGGCCTTCCGGCTGAACACCGGGGATGAGATCGTAGTCAAAAGTTCACAGAAGGTCACACGGCTGGTTCGGCTGAAGGATACCAGCTTTTTTGAGATTCTGAACCGAAAATTCATTGAAAAAATGAGGTAAACACGTCTATGAAATCAAAACGCCAGGAAAAAATTCTGGAGCTTATCGCAGACCACAGCGTCCAGACGCAGGAGCAGCTGCTCGCTGAGCTGAACGAGGCCGGTTTCTCTACCACGCAGGCTACCATTTCCCGCGACATCAAGCAGCTGCGCATCATCAAGGAACTGGGGCCTGACGGCGTTTATCGGTATGCGACTGCACCCAAACCTGCGGAACATACTTTCTCTGCCAAGTTGAATCTGATCTTCCGGCAGTGTATTACCAGCGTGGACTATGCACAGAACATGATCGTCGTCAAGACTATGCCCGGTCTTGCAAACGGCGCAGCGGCTGCAATCGATAAGCTGAATATCCCGGAAATGCTTGGGACGCTTGCGGGCGACGATACCTGCTTTGTCGTGCTGAAGGATACGCAGTCCGCCGCTGATCTTTGTACCGAGATCCGGGAGCAGATCGAGCACTAAGTTCCAGACAGAACAGGAGGAAGACCGATGCTTTCTACCCTGCATATTGAAAATATTGCCGTAATCGAACAGGCAGAGATCGCCTTTGACAGTGGTTTTAACGTTCTTACCGGCGAGACCGGTGCAGGCAAATCCATTGTCATAGACGCAATCTCTGCCATTTTGGGTGAACGGGCTTCACGCGAAATGATCCGTACCGGCGCACAGAAGGCGTTTGTCAGCGCAATTTTTTCCGGCGTTCCGGAACTGCCATGGTTTGTGGAAAACCATGTTCCGTATGAGCCGGAACTCGGTATCTCCCGTGAGATTTTTGCTGACGGAAAAAACAGCTGCCGCGTCAGCGGAAAGCCCGTCACAGTCTCGACACTCAGAAAGCTTGGCGCCCAGCTGATTCAGATCCATGGTCAGAATGATTCCCAACAGTTGTTTGACGAGACAACGCACATCGGATATCTTGACCTGTTTGCACATGATGAAACACTGTTGGAGGATTACCGACAGGCGTATGATAGGGTCAGTTCTGTGCAGCAGGAGATTCGCCGCCTGTCTATGGATGAATCAGAAAAGCTGCGTCTGGTCGAAACGCTGAAATTCCAGATCGATGAGATCGAACGCGCGGAATTGCAGCCGGGAGAAGAGGAGGAACTGCTTGAACGCAGAAAGGTGCTCCAGAACGCTGAAAAGCTGACGGACGCGATGGAAGCGGCTGTTTCCGCGCTCTATGGGGATGAAACGTCGGACGGCGCGGCAGCCATGATCGCAAACGCCGCGCACGCGCTGGAACGGGTCAGCCGCGTGTCAGATGAAATGCGGCAGCTCAGCGGAAAGCTGAACGACCTCATGTATACCGCGCAGGATATTGCCGACGAGCTGCGGGACAAGAAGGACGATCTAACCTATTCTGCCGATGAGCTTGAGCAGATCGAAGAGCGCCTTGATACGCTCCACAAGCTCAAGCGCAAATACGGCGGCAGCGTCGAGGATGTGATCGCGTTCTGTGAAAAGGCGAAGCGGCAGCTCGACGAAGTCGAATTCGCGTCCGACCGCATTGAGCAGCTCCAGAAAAAGCTGTCCGCACTGCAAACAGCCATGCAGGAAAAGGGCATGGCACTCTCTGCCGCGCGGAAAATGGCGGCAGAAAAATTACAGGCGGCAATTTCTTCCGAGCTGATGCAGCTGGATATGCCGAAAATTCAGTTTGTCTGCGAGTTTTCCACGCAGCAGCCGCAGGAAAACGGCCTCGACTCCGTCCGTTTCCTGATGTCTGCCAACGTCGGCGAATCGCTGCGTCCGCTGTCCAAGGTCGCCTCCGGCGGTGAGCTGGCGCGTATTATGCTTGCCATGAAAAACGTGCTGGCGGCGGAGGATTCTGTCAGGACCATGATCTTCGACGAGGTCGATGCGGGCGTCAGCGGCCGCGCCGCGCAGAAGGTCGCATATAAGCTCTGGACGGTCGCAAAGGGCCGTCAGGTCCTGTGCGTGACACATCTGCCGCAGATCGCTGCCATGGCCGACACGGAATTCACGGTCGAAAAACGGGTGGAAAACGGCAGAACATATACAAGTGTTCTGCGTCTGGATGAACATGGGCGCAGGCAGGAACTGGCACGTCTGACCGGCGGAAGCATGATCACCGAAACAACGCTTGCAGGTGCGGCGGAACTGCTGCGGCTGGCAGAGCAAACCAAGAAGGGAGTATAACATGAAAATTCGGAGAATAATTCTTTCGGTTGCTGCTGTGCTGCTTCTCTGCACGGCAGTCAGCGCGGCGGAATACACCGACGTATCCGACACGCATTGGGCATATAAGCAGATCGATTATCTCAGCGCAGAGATCACCGGCTATCCGGACGGCTCCTACAAGCCGGAAAAGAGCGTTTCGCGCGCGGAATTCCTCACGTTGTTCGCCCGCATTGCCTTCCCGGACGAGTGGAAGCGTGTGGAGGGAGAAGAATGGTGGAAATCGGCCTATGAGGTCTGCAAAGCGCATGACCTTCTGGACAATATTACCGGCAGCCGCTCTGAGGCCATGCCGCGCGGCGAAATTGCAAGACTGCTTGGAACGTTCTGCAATGGCTGGGGCGGCGTGAATGAACGCGCCGATGCTGCAAGCCAGTACGTTATCAACTGGAAGGAGCAGCGCATGGAATCGACCGAATGGCAGCCGTTGTTTGCCGACACAAAGGAATACGAAACCTTTAACAGCAGTCTGCGCACCTGTACCAATCAGGGCCTTCTAACCGGTTATCCGGACGGAAGTTTTAAGCCTGCGAAGGGTGTCACTAGAGCCGAAGCTGCGGCAATTCTTGCCCGACTCAAGGCACAGATTGTTTTACGAGAGACTGGTGCTGAATATGTCTGCACAGTCGGGGATTACTGGCTGATGCAGGAGGGACAGTCTGGCACAGATGCACTTGTTCTTTATGAGCCATACAGCGGTAAGAAGCATCAGACGATCCGGACGCAGCTGACGCCTGAAGCGCTTTTGAGCGGACGGCTTCTGACTGGCTCCGACGGTATGTACGTCTGGGGGCAGGCAGGTCTTTATCAGCGCAGAGGCAGCACGCTTGAGCAGATCACGGACGAGCCGGTTCTGGATTTCTGCTGGTCCGGCGATAATACACTCTATTTCCTGAGTTGGGACGCAGAGAAGCCTATTCCTTCGTATTTATACGCTGCTATCTATTTCCCTTGCGCCTCGAAGGTGATGAAACTGGAGAATCCAGGGCAAAATGCGGCGCTTAGTGCCGTCGCTGAGTGTGACGAGAACAACTCCATGCAGAACTTGACGGATCTCTATGTGGAAAATGGGACAGTCTATGTCGTAGGTTCCTACTGCATGGGTATGATGGACACGCATGCTGCACTCTATGAGGTCAAAGACGGGAAACTCGCTGCGCTGTTTGGCGAATATTGATTGACAAACCGGAAAAAATACGCTATACTTCACTTGTAATATGATCACAGTGACGAAGGGAAGAAGTACCCTGATACCCCGTTTCCAGAGAACTTTCGGTCGGTGCAAGAAAGCAGACGGCGTCAGGCGAATACATCCCGGAGCTGCCCTCTGAAACGCAGGATGCTGCGCAGTAGGGGTGTGTCGGGTGCGCCCGTTATCGCGCAGGGGCGTATTGGCGCTCCGTAAGGCCGTTTCCGCAAGGGACCGGCGAACCAGAGGTGGTACCGCGAATATTCGCCCTCTGCTCGCAAAGAGCAGAGGGCGTTTCTGACAGAAGGGAGCCTTTTATGCGCCAGAAAACCTGTTCCGCCTGCGGCGGCAAGATGCAGAGCCTCGGCAATATGGAGCTGCAAAAGGGAAAATTCAGTATGCTGTTCGGCCATTGGGACCAGATCTTATCCGGTGCGCTGGACGTGGATGTTGAATGCTGTGAGCGCTGCAAAAAACTCGAATTTTACCTGCTCGGCGACGCCGAAACACCGGAAGCAAGCGGCATCCAGCAAATTGCCTGTCCCTATTGCAGCGATATGCACGACATGGACGATGCCATCTGTCCCCACTGCGGCAGACGACTGATGGAATTATAAACTCCTTGCGTCACATGGAGAAAACTATGAAAAAAATACACAAAATTCTGCTGGTATTTGTTCTTTTGGTCGTAGCCGTGGCCGTGAGCGTTATATCAAATCTGCCCATAGCCAAAACGCAGGAGGCGGTGGGAGAAGTGCTTCGGAAGAAGCTAGACCTCCCGCAGGATGCTGTCATAACCTGCGCCGGAGATTATACGGCGGATGAGTATGCACTGCTCTGGTTTACAGTGCCGGATCAGTACATGACGCTTTATCGGGCTGTGGACTGCCGTGTACTGAATAACGGCAGCTATTTGGTAAAAAAGATATACACCCCCAGCGCATACGCGCGGGATATCGTGCACGTTGTATGGCGGTATGCACGCGATATTGTTCTCATCAACAATTCCGACTGCCGGTCGATTGTGTATGATACCTCTTATGGCGAGGAGAAAACGGAACTTTCGGCTGAAGATATTCCGTATGTTTTTCCATATGCACCGCCGTTCGGCACAGCTGCCTGCGATTTTCTGGACGCTGTCGGAAACAGCATCCGATAATTGATAAAAAATTTTTCGCAAAAATTTTTCAAACATAGAAGGAGAAAACACAATGGGTATTTATGAAGAACTGCAGGCCAGAGGCCTTGTCAAGCAGGTCACGAACGAGCCGGAGATCCGCGAAATGGTCAACGCGGGCAAGGCTAAGTTCTATATTGGCTTCGACTGCACGGCAGATTCTCTGACTGCCGGTCATTTCATGGCGCTGACACTCATGAAGCGTCTGCAGATGGCAGGCAATCAGCCGGTTGCTCTGATTGGCGGAGGCACGACTATGATTGGCGACCCGTCCGGCCGCACCGACATGCGCAAAATGCTGACGAAGGAGGACATCGACCACAATGCCGAGTGCTTCAAGCGTCAGATGGAGCGATTCATTGATTTCGGCGAAGGTAAAGCCATCATGGTCAACAATGCCGACTGGCTGCTGAACCTCAATTATATCGAACTCCTGCGGGAGGTCGGCGCCTGCTTCTCTGTCAATAACATGCTCCGTGCTGAGTGCTACAAGCAGCGCATGGAAAAGGGCCTGTCCTTCCTGGAGTTCAACTACATGATCATGCAGTCCTACGACTTCTATCATCTGTTCCAGCACTACGGCTGCAATATGCAGTTCGGCGGCGATGATCAGTGGTCAAACATGCTGGGCGGTACGGAACTCATTCGCCGCAAACTTGGCAAGGACGCGCACGCCATGACCATCACGCTTCTGACGGACTCGCAGGGCAAGAAGATGGGCAAGACCGCCGGAAATGCTGTCTGGCTCGACCCGAATAAGACCAGTCCTTTTGAATTTTATCAGTACTGGCGTAACGTCGATGATGCCGATGTTATGAAATGTATCCGTATGCTGACGTTCCTGCCGCTCGAGCAGATCGATGAGATGGACAAGTGGGAAGGCAGCCAGCTGAACAAGGCCAAGGAAGTTCTGGCGTTTGAACTGACGCAGATGGTGCACGGCGAGGAAGAGGCAAAGAAGGCCGAAGCCAGCGCCAAAGCACTCTTCGGCGGCAGCGGCAGCAGTGAGCACATGCCATCGACTGAGTTGACAGACGATGATTTCAATGACGGGAAGATTGATACCCTGACACTGCTTGTCAGATGCAGTCTGGCTGCGTCCAAGGGCGAGGGACGCCGTTTGGTGCAGCAGGGTGGCATCAGTGTCAACGATGAGAAAATCACAGATTTTGCAACTTCATTTGATAAGTCACTCTTTGAGGGCGAAGGCGCAATCATCCGCAAGGGTAAGAAGGTTTTCCACAAGGCGCTTGCAAAATAAATATTATGTCAACCTCCCGGAACACACCGGGCGGTATGCACAAACCAAATTTAAAAACGACACAGTTTTTTGGCGCATTCACAGTTGACTTTGCGCATTTAAAGCGGTATATTAGCAAACATAAAAAGCCGGACAGTACGGCAGAAGGGAGTTCATTATGATGCAGATTAACTTCAAGAATTTCGGCATGAATATGAGTTTCCTCTTTACCATGGCCCGCGAACTGTTTGCGGGCCTGTATTACCGTACCCAAAATGAGAAGCTGTCCGTATAAGACCGGTGTTTTCTTCGTAAGTAAGAAGGAGGCTCTGTTCCGCGGACAGAGCCTCCTTTTTGTTTTAAACAATCAACTGTTATCAGAGAAAAGGAGCAATTTATCATGAAAAAGATGCTTGCAATGCTTCTGGCGCTCGTGATGGTCCTGAGCCTGGCCGCCTGCGCCTCCACACAGCCCGCAGCTGAGCCTGCGGCCTCCTCCGACGCACCCGCCGAGAGCGGAAAGACCTACACCGTCGGTGTCTGCCAGCTCGTGCAGCATGAGGCGCTCGATGCCGCAACGCAGGGCTTCGTCGACGCACTGAAAGAAGCGCTCGGCGACGCCGTGACCATCGATGTGCAGAATGCCTCCGGCGATTCCGTCAACTGCGGCACTATCGTCAACGGCTTTGTCGCCAAGGGCGTCGACCTCATCATGGCGAACGCCACTCCAGCCCTGACCGCTGCCGTCTCCGCCACGGCTGATATTCCCATCCTCGGCACGTCCATCACGGCCTACGGTGTCGCACTGGATATCGACGATTTTAACGGCACTGTCGGCGGCAACGTCTCCGGCACGTCCGATCTGGCCGACCTGCAAAAACAGGCCCAGATGATCCTCGACTGGTTCCCCGAGACAAAGACGGTCGGCCTGCTGTTCTGCTCCGCCGAGCCGAACTCCCGCTACCAGATCGACGAGGTGCGCAAGGCGCTCGAGGCCCAGGGCGTGACCTGCGAGGAATTCGCCTTCACCGACAGTAACGACGTTTCCTCCGTCACCCAGAAGGCTGCTGATTTCTCCGACGTCGTCTACATCCCGACCGACAACACCGCCGCTTCCAACACCGAGGCGATCGCAAACGTTCTGATTCCCGCCGGTGTTCCCGCGATCTGCGGCGAAGAGGGCCTCTGCCGCGGCTGCGGCGTGGCGACGCTCTCCATCAGCTACTATGATCTCGGCGTGACCACCGGCAAGATGGCCGCGAAGATCCTGAAGGGCGAGGCCAATATCTCCGAAATGCCCGTCGAATACACCGACGCGACCCCGAAGTACAACGCCTCCATCTGCGACCAGCTTGGCATTACCCCGCTGGATGGCTACGAGGCCATTGAAGGCTGAATCTGACGGTTTGACCGGTCACGGGCAAACGCCCGTGACCGGTAGAACTGAAAAAATCGTTTGCCCCTGCAATCGGCCGATAACCGTTTTTCTTTGCCGGTCGATTGCAGGCGCAGACCAAGAAGGAGAATGACTATGAATTTCCTTTCCGCGCTTCTTAATTCGCTGCCCGGCGCAGCGGCGCAGGGACTCATCTGGGGCCTGATGGCCATCGGCGTCTACATAACCTTTCGCATTCTCGACGTGGCCGACCTGACCGTTGACGGCTCCATCGCCACCGGCGGTGCCGCAGCTGTCATGCTGATCCGCGCTGGCATGAACCCGTGGCTGGCGCTGCTGTGCGCGTTCGCATGCGGCATGCTGGCTGGCTTTGTGACAGGAATGTTCCATACCAAATGCGGCATTCCTGCAATTCTGTCCGGCATTCTCACGCAGCTTGCACTCTATTCTATTAACCTGCGCATCATGGACAGCAAGGCCAATCAGGCCGTTGGCGTGGATAAATACCCGCTGATGGTCTCGCAGCGCTTCGTACGCGACCTGAGCCTGAAAAATCCGCTGCCTGTGCTGCTTCTTTTCACGTTTGCCGTGATTGCACTTTTGTATTGGTTCTTCGGTACAGAGCGCGGCTGCGCTATCCGCGCCACAGGCGCGAACCAGAACATGGCTCGCGCGCAGGGCATCAATACGAATGCGAATGTCGTCTTTGGCCTGATGCTTTCCAATGGCCTTGTTGCGCTTTCCGGCGCGCTTCTTGCGCAGTTTCAAGGGGCAGCGGATGTTAACATGGGCCGCGGCGCGATTGTCATCGGCCTTGCCGCCGTTATCATCGGCGAGGTCATTTTCGGTAAGTTGTTCACGAACTTCGGACTCAAGTTGTTCGCCGTTTCCATTGGCGCTGTGATTTATTATTTTGTGCTCCAGATCGTGCTGCAGCTTGGACTGAATACGAATGACCTCAAGCTGATCACGGCCCTGATCGTTGCGCTCTTCCTCGCTATTCCGTATTGGAAGAGTAAAATGTTCCACGGAAAGACCAAAAAGGAGGAAACGCGCCATGCTTGAACTTATCAATGTCTGCAAGACCTTCAATCCCGGCACAGTCAACGCAAAAGTGGCGCTGAATGACCTGAATCTGACCTTGAACGACGGCGACTTCGTCACCGTCATCGGCGGCAATGGGGCAGGGAAGTCAACCATGCTGAACGCCATCGCAGGATCTTTCCAGATTGACAGCGGCAAGATCGTCATTGATGGCACGGACGTCACCGGTCTGCCGGAGCATAAGCGCGCTGCCCTTTTAGGCCGTGTGTTTCAAGACCCCATGATGGGAACCGCGCCAACCATGCAGATCGAAGAAAACCTCGCCCTTGCTGCCCGGCGCGGACAGCACCGGGGGCTGAAATGGGGTATCACAAAGGCGGAGCGCGCCGAGTACCGGAAGTGCCTCCACGCGCTCGACCTCGGCCTTGAGGACCGCATGACCGCGAAGGTCGGTCTACTCTCCGGCGGTCAGCGTCAGGCGCTGACACTCCTGATGGCGGCACTGCAGCAGCCGAAGCTGCTGCTTCTCGACGAGCATACCGCCGCACTCGACCCGCGCACGGCCGCCAAGGTGCTTGACCTGTCTGACCGCATCGTGCAGGAGCACGGGCTGACCACGCTGATGATTACGCACAACATGAAGGACGCCATTGCCCACGGAAACCGTCTCATCATGATGGACGCTGGGCAGGTTGTCGTGGATGTATCCGGCGAGGAAAAGAAAAAACTGACCGTCCCGGATCTTCTCGCCATGTTTTCACGCGCCAGCGGCAGTGACGAAGCCAGCGACAAGATGCTGCTGTCCTGAAAAACCGCCTCCGCAGCCATTCCGTGCTGCGGAGGCGGTTTTTATCCGGTTTTGCAGCAAACCATGGTTGAAGTCAGGAGAAAAGCGCAGTATACTGTAAGCAGACAGATACAAGAAAAGGAGCCTGAACCATGAAACGAGTTGGAAGATGGACATGGATGCTGCTGACGCTGCTTCTGCTGCTGTGTGCATCAGTGCTTGCGGCAGATGAGAAGACCTATATTGAATTGGATGAAACGGTTGAGGCAGTGCTGACAAACAGTGATAGAATGAACTTCTATCTGGACATTCCGGTCGATGGAATGCGTATGCTGGTCGATTGGCAGAGCGAAGAAACTTGTAATATTTACATTAGCGGTAAAACTCATGATAGTGCAAACACTACGAACGCAGACGGAAACACAGTTTTAGGCGTACAAAAGGCCGGAGAGTATACTGTCACTGTGTACGATAATTCCCTGAAACAGGGTGAGACGCGGACTGTGCGGTTTATGCTGCGTGAATATAAAAACGACGCGCAGGAACCGAACGACGTGACGCCGACCGAACTGCACGACGGAGATGCCATCAGCTTCACGCTGGACGGCGGAGATCGGGATCAATTTGCAATTACGACAACAAAGCCCGGACAGGATATCGCGCTGACCATCGGCGGCTTTTCCTATGCCAGCCGAGGCAGATTTGACATCCAGTGGCAGAATAATGACAGCCTCATTGTGGAAAAAAACGGCGTATATTATCTGCACACCGGGCAGCCGGGCCGCTACATATTTACGCTGAATGGGTGGAACAACGATTCACTGAGTATTAGGAGAACAATGTCTGTGCAGTTGCTGGACGGAGATAACCATGAGTTGAACGATACGGTGCAGACGGCGACATCGCTGCCGATCGGCACGGATGAGACGTTCAGCCTCGGCGGTCTCGGCGATGAGGACTGGTTCTGCTTTGAAGCTGCTCCGGAGGACGGACAGGCGAAGCTCTATACGCTGCGCCTGCTGGATTTTGATTTTGAGAACCCGGAGAACGTCTGCTATGAGATCTACGCGCCGGATGGAACTGTCGTTGCCTCCAAAACCGAGGTAAGTTCCCGGCATACGCGCGTCTTTTCGTGCAGCCAGCAGGGGCAGTATGCCGTCAGGCTATACCCGAATTGCAGGCATGAATATAATTATGTATATGATGTTTCAATCCAGCGCGCGGCGCTCCGCATCCGCGTGGAGGAGGGCGGCGATGACCCCTATGAAAGCAACGATACCTGGCTCGACGCGGCCTATATCGAGCCGGGCCAGCTGATTTCTCATGTTTTAAGCAGCGGTGATACGGATTGGTTCTGCTTCACAGTTCCGGAGGATCACATGACGTTGCATGTCAGTTCTGACTGTGTGAGGATGCACACAATGGTTTATACCGGACAAGATCTTACAGAATATGGAGAGCCTGCGAGAGCAATTTTGGATGAAGTATATGCAAGCGCCACTAATCTGTATTGGAAGCTTGACGAAAAAGGCCTCTATTATATTAAATTGGATGGCGGATCCAGTGAAAAAATCTGCTCGACGACGATCTCACTGATTCCGCCGGAAGCGATTGAGGACAACGACACATGGTACCGCGCTACGCCGCTCTATGAAGAGTTCACGCAGGCGTTTGACATTTCCGCGGAGAATGACTCAGAATGGTTCCGCTTTACTGTGCCGCAGGGCAGCCAGAAAGCCGTGCTGTTGAACATTTCCGAGATAGAATCCGGGCGTGGATGGAGTGACTTTTCCTTGTATCGGAAAGCATATTTTGACGGGCAGGATGATGAGAGGATTCAATGGTGGGATTCGTTTCTTGGTTCAACAAAGAAGACATACGAGTTGGAACCGGGTATCTATTATCTGGAAGTATCTGCTCGTTCGTTTGGAGACAGACAAAAATTAAGTATTTGCTACAAGCTGGTACCCCAGTTGAATAACGACACAATTGCAGCTTCTGCACCGCTGACAGAAAAGGTATGGCAGGATGTATGGCAGGATGGCTATTTCTCCATCGGCGAGCACAAGGCCGGAGAAGTCGTCCAGATTCAACGTGATGAAGGTGAAAACGAGCCGAAAAACAATATTTATGTCTATGATGCTGACGGAAAAAGCATTGCAAGTTCTGACTATGCCAGTTTCAGCTTCCGAATTCCCGCGGACGGAGTCTACTATCTCAGAATACCTGAATTCGATGTGCCTCTGAATGCAGAAAATGAACCCATGCGCCCGATTCGTATCCGGTACTATACTCACAATGATGAAATTGGAGCAGCGGACACCATAACCATGCTCCCCAATGAATCTGTATTCCTTGACCTGTGGTTCAGCCCGGAGATTCGCAATAGTTTGAAAGTCGAATCCGAAGATGAAGCACTGACATATGATTCAAAAACGGGATATCTGACTGCACCCAACACCCCGGAGGGGAGCGCAGATCTTGTCTTCTCCAACGGATACCCGGAAGGTGATGAAAGACGGATCGAAGCAGTTGTCCATGTTACCTGGTCGGAAAAGCTGCTGTCAGATATTTCAATTTCCAATGCGCCGCAGTCCCTCACCGTCGGCAGTTCGGCAATGCTGGAAGCAAATGTGGACGCTGACAGCTATATTAAGTACGTTTCTTGGAAAAGCTCCGACCCCTCTGTTCTCCGCGTGCTCTCCAACGGCAAGGTGGTCGCCGTCGGGCAGGGCGAGGCGGTGATCACGGCGAGCATCGGCGAAGCCACTTCGTCCGTCACCATCACCGTCACCGGCGAACAGCCCGGTGAGTCGGGCCTGACCGGTGTCTCGCTCGACCGCTATACGCTGACGCTCTACGCCGGAGAAGAAGCCGAACAGTTGACCGCGACGCTGAAGCCCGAGGGCACAGAAGCGACCATCCGCTGGACGTCCAGCAACCAGACTGCCGCCACCGTCAGTCAGGACGGCAAGGTCACGCCGCTTGCTGCGGGCGTTACCGTCGTAACGGCGGCAGCGGGGGACTACCGCGCCAGCTGCATCGTGACCGTCCAGCCCGAACGCGTCCGCGTGACCGGCATCCGGTTTGACGAGCCGACGCATACGCTCATGATGGGCAGCACCGTCACGCTCCAGCCCATCATCGCCCCGGACGACGCGACCGTCAAAAACCTGACCTGGGTAAGCAGCGACGAGCAGACCGCGACCGTTTCCCGCACAGGCATCGTAACGGCCCTGTCCGTCGGCGAAACAACAATCACCGCTACAACGGTTGATGGCGGCTATTCTGCCGAGATCAAAATCATCGTTACCGCCGCCGCGCAGCTTGGTGACGTAAACGGCGACGGCTATATCGACGCTGCCGACGCGCTGCTCTGCCTGCGTGCATCCGTTGGTCTGATTACGCTCACGCCGGAGCAGGAAGCTGCTGCAGATGTCAACCATGACGGTCTGGTCGATGCAGGCGACGCGATTCTGATCCTGCGCTACGACGCAAGACTCATCCCGAACCTCAACTGACGGGGGCAGCGCTATGAAAAAAAGACTTTTCCCATTGCTTCTCGCCCTGATGCTGCTGATTACACTCTGCACACCATTCGCGCAGGCTGCGGGCCGCGTGCTTACGGTCACTTCGGTCAGCGGCCGTGCAGGCGAAACAGTTTCCGTACAGGTCCGTCTGACCGGCAGTGTGAACAGCGGCAGATTTGAACTTGCCTACGACTCGGCAGAGATCGAACTGCTCCAATGGAGCGGCGTGGAAGGCGCAATGTGCGTCTTCAATCATGAACAGCCTGGTCTGCTGCTCATGGCATTCGTATCGACAGCTGTACTGGAGAATACAGACTTGTGTACGCTGCAATTCCGCATTTCCAAAGCGACGCCAGAAGGCGGCAGTGCCGTTACTTTGAAAAACCTTCGCCTGTATGACGAAAACGGTGCTTCCGTTGCGGCTGCTGTAGAAAACGGAACTGTTTCCCGCAGCACCGCCCGGCTGATCCTCAGCCGTGAACAGACGGCAGAGCGGCAGTCCGTCCGCATGGCGATTAAGCTGGAAGGAACGTTATCTCCGGCAGGCGGGAATTTTACGCTGCAATATGACCCCTCCTGCTTGCAGCTGACCGCTGTTCTGAAGCTGCACCCGTCAGCAGATCTTTTGACATGGAATGAGCCGGAACTAGGAACGGTTCACGTCAGCTTCAGCGGCAAGCAGCCGATTTCCGCAGGAGAACTTTGTGCAGCCATGTTCCGAACGGTCGGTACGGCGGGAGAGACGTCTGCCGTCACGCTGACGAACGTGCGCATGTACGACACGGATGGGAAGCCGCTTGATGCGTCCGCAGAAGATGGCAGCGTCGATGTTGTACTCCCGTCTGACCGCGCACCCAAGCTGTGGGCCGTCGGCGGCGCAATCCAGGCAGACGGCTCAGCAGTTGTGTCCGTCATTCTGCAAGGGCGCGGCGTCGTCTGCGGCGGAAGCTTTACACTGACTTATGCTCAGTCCCTTTCTGCGCAGGCGGAGCCAGAGAGCAACTGCCAGATCAATGCGGAACCTGGCAGAATCCGCGCTAGCTTTGCCTCGGCAACGCCGGTCGCAGACCAAATCACGCTTTTAAAAATCACAATTCAAAACGCTGTGCCCGGCAAGATTGATCTGTTGGACGCCGTATTTCTTGATGACGACGGCAGCCGCATTGCCGTTGCGGACGTTCGGCCCACAACGCTGAGTCGAACCAGTTCCGCTGCGGCTTTCGCCGGAACGCTGCGGGCCGATACGGTCGGCGGACAGACACAATATCTGCTGGATGTGGACGTGAGCGACATGCACGCTGGAACCCCGGAAGCAAGAACGGATTTCACCTGCCTGTTGGCTCTGTATGACAGCGAAGGTGTGTTAGAGGGACTTTCTATTCAGAAGATCATTGCAGCGGACACTGGCGTGAATGAGTTGACTCTCGCCGCCAGTACGTCTAAAGTGCCGTCATATGCAAAGGTCTTCCTTTTGACAGACTCCTCCGCATGTCTGCCGCTCTGCGGTGCGCTGCAGGCTGCCTTTGAACGCGAATGAAAAACAAAGCAAGAACTGACCACCATTTATTCGGAGGGGTCACGGATGTCTATCTTGCACTGATGCTGAGCGTGTTTCTCCTCTGGCCGGGAATGGACGGATATACAAAGATCACGGCAGCAAAATATCGATTGTTTCTGATTTTGACAATCGGCTACTGTGCAACCAACGCATTGCTGTATCTGGAACTACTCGTAATGCGGCAGATTAGAACGGTTCCATTTCGTGAACTGTTGCGTGCCGTTAGGCCCGCAGAATGGCTGATGCTAGGCTATGTGCTGTGCAGCCTACTCTCCTCACTGCTTTCACCATGGCGCAAAGACACATGGCTCGGCCTTCTCCGACGAGAGGGATTTTTGACGCTTGCGCTGTATGGTGTAATCTTCCTGCTGCTTGGACGGCTTGCACGTCCGAAAAAATGGCTGCTTGACGTTTTTGGAGCGGCAATGAGCCTGTGCTGTCTGCTGTCGCTCTGGCAGCTGGCAGGTGGAAACCCGCTTGGTCTGTATCCGAATGGACTGAGTTATTCCGACGCTGGAACAGCCTACAGTGGGGCATATCTCGGGACGATTGGCAACGCGGACCTGTTGGCAGCTGTGATGTGCGTAGCTGTTCCTGCGTTCTTCTATGGGGCATGGAAGCTTCGGCGCCACTGGCTGCTTGTGCCGCTGGCACTTTGTGTGACCGTCAGTATCTGGATGGATGTTTCTGCTGGACTGCTCGGCATTGCGGCGGGTCTTGTCCTGCCGCTTCCGCTGGCGTTGGGTGAAAAAAAGCGCCGCGCAGCGGCGATTACGATCGGATGCAGTCTGGCAACAGCTTTTTTTGCGATACTTTTGCTCCCAGGATTGCCCGGGATGCTCGGCGAAGCGCATGAGATCTTGCAAGGGCGCGCAGAAGACGAATTCGGCTCCGGACGAGTCTTCATCTGGAAAAACGTCTGGCAGGCAGTGAAGGAACGGCCGCTGTTTGGCGGCGGTCCAGATACGCTGTCCCATCGCATCACGGCGTATTTCGAGCGTTATGATGAGGCAACGAATATTATGCGCCGTTCCGGAATCGATACGGCACATAACGAGTATCTGAATATCCTTGCAAATCAGGGGATTTTTGCACTTCTCTGCTGGCTGGCCGCACTCGGATACTCTGCTGTTCGATTTGTCAGAACGGCAGGCGAGGAACCTGCAGTTCTCATCTGCGGCAGCGCGGTACTCGGGTATTGTATGCAGGCATTCTTCGGCATTTCCATGTGCTTGTCAACGCCGTTTTTCCTGATTGCATGGGCAATATTGGAGAATCGTGAAAGTTGCCGAAAGAAAATTGAATAGATAAAATGACCGCGCTGGGAGGCCCAGCGCGGTTTTTACATCTTAAGCGGGGGGTTATTGCACGCAGCAATAACAGACTTCGGTATCCGATGCAGCTTCGCCGCGCTTGAATTTCAGCAAATTGTCTACCGTTGTCGCCGCAATGTTATTCAGCGCCTCTCGAGTTAAAAATGCTTGATGAGACGTGACAATCACATTGGGCATCGAAATCAGCCGCACCAGCACATCGTCTTCAATAATGCTGTCCGAGCGATCCTCGTAGAACAGGTCGCTCTCCTCCTCGTAAACATCCAGGCACGCAGCGCCGATCCTACGGCTTTTAAGCCCGTCAATAAGCGCTTCTGTGTCGATCAGCGCACCTCTGGAGGTGTTGACGATCACGACGCCTGGCTTCATTCCAGCAATAGCGGCAGCGTCAATCATATGCTGTGTCTCGCTAGTCAGCGGGCAGTGGAGCGAAACCACATCCGCCTGTGCCAGCAGTTCCAGCAGCGGCACATAGGATAACCCATTATCAGGGGATGGAAATTTGTCATATGCCAGAATCCGCATACCGAAGCCCTTGCAGATCTCGGAAAACGTGCGTCCGATTTTGCCGGTTCCCACAATGCCGGCTGTCTTGCCGTGCAGATCAAATCCGGTAAGACCGGAAAGGCTGAAATTAAAATCACGGGTGCGGATATAAGCCTTATTGGTATGCCGGTTGACTGTGAGCAGCAGTGCCATTGCATGCTCTGCCACAGCGTAAGGTGAGTACGCAGGGACACGGAATACCCGGATTTTCCCGAAACATGCTCGGATATCTACATTGTTGAATCCCGCACACCGCAGGGCGATCACTCTGACTCCAAACGCATGCAATTCACGAACAACGGCATCATTCAGCGTATCATTGACGAATACACATACGCCGTCAAACCCGCTTGCCAACGAAACAGTATCTTCGTTCAGCTTTGTCTCAAAATACTTCATTTCCAGCCCCGTCCCAGCTGTGTATGCGTCAAAACCCGGACGGTCATACGGCTTGGCATCGAAAAAGGCAATTTTCATACCTGCACCCCACCAGATCAAATTTTCTCTAGTTTTTGCACAGATACAAAATATATTCCAATCGAGACAATTATCTGTGGACGGGGCGGAGCGTGATATTGTCTGTTATGGCAAGCCCGCATTCCGAAAGAAGTGCTTGATACGGCGCAAACGAGTCCGGCTGAAAGAAGCAGTTTGGGTCGTGCGCATCGATACCAACCACAATCGTGCTGTCGCAGGCTTTCGCAATATGGAAGAAGCGTACCGAAGGGTAGGTACGGTTTGCGCGCAGGCCCAGAAGGTTGAGTTCCAACGGAATGTTCCGCTCCTTTGCAGCGAGACACAATCGCTCCATCTCCTTGCGGTAGAGCGTTTCGGCGCCGGTGAAGTTGATCAAATCCGGATGTGCCAGATAGGTATACAAACCGGTGTCCAGTCCTGCAATACACTGATCCACATAAGCTTTCAATATTTTGGGATCGTCCGTCGGTTCGTAGACATAGGCGCCATCGATCTCATTGTGGATATAGTGCTGGCCGAGCAGCAGATAGTCAACGGGATACTGCGTGATACGCCTGAGAAAATCGTCAAAAAAACGGGGATAAAACTCTGCCTCATAGCCAATCAGGATCTCAATGCGTCCGGCGTATTCTGCTTTCAGCGCCAGCAGTGTCTGGATATAGTTCTCCAGATCCTCTGGAAACATATGAAAATAAGAGATATAGCCATCCGGAAACCGGTATGGCGCATGCTCGGAAAAACCTAGCGTTCTGAAACCGTTTTTTATAGCAGACTCAATATATTCGCGCTCCGTTCCAATGGTGTGGTGGTTGCGGAACGTGTGCGTGTGATAATTATGAAGCATAGTACACCTCGAGTAAATTCTTAAGCCAGTATACCACGCAGCCGAGGCAAAAACAATGGCGCTGTCACAAAATCGCGCTTTTCTGTATATTCTGGATTAGAAACCGGAAGAACGGAAAGGGGAGTGGCGCCCATGGAAAAACAGCGGGTGGGCTTGGATGCGCTGCGTCCGGGGCAGCGCGGGATTCTGCGCGAAATTTTGATGCCGGATGATGCAAAGTCGCGCATGGAAGAACTGGGGCTGCTGCCTGACACAGAACTCAGCTGCCTGTATCGCGCACCACATGCGTCGCCTGTGGCATATGAGATCGGCGGCGCTGTATTTGCACTGCGGAAAACGGATGCGGCACAGATTATTGTGGAGGCGGTCAGATGAGCCGGAAGGAAACTAAGCCATATCCCATTGCACTGGCTGGAAATCCAAATGTAGGAAAGAGCAGCATTTTCAACGCGCTTACCGGACTGCATCAGCATACAGGAAACTGGCCAGGGAAGACGGTCGCAGTTGCACACGGCACATACTCTTACGCAGCGCAGACATATGACGTAACAGATCTTCCGGGGGCATACTCGCTGAAAACTGGATCAGAGGAGGAGCGCATTGCAGCGGAATATCTGTATACGCATACAGATGCCTGCGTAATTGCTGTCTGTGATGCGACGTGCCTTGCCCGAAGCCTGTCGCTTGCGCTTCAGTTGATGTTGCGGTGTAGAAAGCTGGTCATATGTGTCAATCTAATGGATGAAGCGCAGGCAAGAGGAATCCAGATTGATCTTCGTGCACTACAAATGCTGCTGGGTGTACCTGTCGTTGGTACATGCGCAAGCAATGCGGAGGATATCCGCCGTCTGCAGCAAACGATTCGCGACGTGACGGACGGCTATATTACAAGTACGACGCATCTGTCAGACCAATTTACACCTGCTGACTGTGTCCGCCATGCAAGGCAGCTTGCAGCAGAGGTTGTTCAAACAACAGGCAACGGAGGTTCACAGCGCAACATACGAATAGATCGAATCCTGACAGGAAAATATACTGGCACTGCCGTATTTCTTTTTTTGCTGGCCATTTTATTCTGGCTGACATTGGAAGGCAGCAATGTTTTTTCAATATGGTTGCAAAACGGATTTGACTGGCTGCAGCAGGTTTTAATTCGTGCCTGTTCACACTGTCCGCAGCGGCTTACAGATGCGCTGATAAATGGCATCTATGCAACGACGGCGCGCGTCACAGCCGTCATGCTGCCGCCTGCAGCAATTTTCTTTTTCCTGTTTTCCGTTCTGGAGGACGCAGGATATCTTCCACGCGCCTCATTCCTGACCGACCACAAATTTGCGCGCTGCGGCACCTCTGGCCGTCAGGCCCTGACGATGTGCATGGGGCTGGGATGTAACGCAGTCGGTGTAACAGGATGCAGAATCATGACAACACGCGAGGAAAAGCTGATTGCGGCCTGCACGAATGCGATGATTCCGTGTAATGGCCGGTTTCCGATGCTTCTGACAATGGGAACAGTCCTGCTGAGGCATGAAAACAGCGTTCTGCTGGCGTTGATCCTGCTAGCGGCAGTCTGCGTGGGCGCAAGCGGAAGTTTACTCGTTTCGGCGGCCATCGGAAAAGCGCTGCGCAGAAAAAGCAGTGCTCCGTTTGTTCTGGAACTTCCTGCGTATCGCCGTCCGCGGCTGAAAAAGATTCTGAATGACGCGATATTCGTAAAGACACTACATGTTCTTTCTCGCGCGTTGCTGGTTGCTGCGCCTGCGGGATTGCTCCTGTGGGTGTTTGGCGTGTGGCAGATGGGCGGAAAGAGCCTGCTGCAATGGATTGCACATGCGCTGGATGGGGTTGGACAGTTGATGGGCATGAACGGTGCGATTCTTCTGGGGTTCCTATTTGCAATTCCGGCGAATGAACTTGCAATTCCCGTGATCCTGATGTTGCTTACACAGCAGAATACGCTGAGCGGTGCACAGGGGCTGGACGCTGCCATGCAGTTGATAAACTACGGCATAACCGGAAAAACAGCTATCTGCTGCCTTATTTTCTGTGTGTTTCACTGGCCGTGCAGCACTACATTGCTTTCTATCAAACGTGAGACAGGGAGTATCTGGTGGACATTGCTGTCCGCTGTAATCCCAACAGCAGTTGGTGCGTTACTTTGCGTCGTCATTAATGTCGTTTTTTAAACTGAAAAAACCGGACTGCACCCGTGCAGTCCGGTTTTTGGATGAACAACAAGTAAACTTACTTGACCTCGACCTCTGCGCCAGCTTCCTTGAGTTCGGCAGC